>Ga0131853_10000396_pt1 | contig 79695 bp, 91 predicted proteins | sample TergutLab28metaG_FD_92764 | JGI IMG/M metagenome (GOLD analysis project Ga0131853, IMG submission 92764) | Labiotermes labralis P1 segment gut microbial communities from Petit-Saut dam, French Guiana - Lab288 P1 (version 2) (version 2) | ecosystem: Host-associated > Arthropoda: Insects >...
ATCCGATATCACCGATGGCGAAATGACGGTTGACTTCCTTCTTGACGGGGAATATATGCAAGCTATATATGTAAATGTTGAGAGATACGAGCAGTTTGAAGTGGGTAGCGTCGTTAAAAAGGCCGAAGTCATCGCGCGAATGAGGAAGCATTCCAATGCGCTTGGCGATAACCGAACTATTTTAGAAATAGAAATTCATCATGACGGACAGCCAATAGACCCCGCGCCATTGTTTGACCTATCGGGAATAAGCATGGATACCGATTTCCTAAGCCAACCAATGGTAAACTTTTTTGCTCTTAATGCGGGTACGAACGACATCACTTGTCCACACAGACGGTACGCCGAAAACTTAGACCTTGAAGATGACGAAATGTATCTGCGTAAGTGGATAGAAAACCTAGCACACAGTGAGAACATGGAAGATATAGACGAAATTCTTCAATGGAATTCGGAAGACAGCACAATTACCGTATTTATTGACGATGAAGTGTATTTGTTTATCGCGCCGGGTATGTGTGAAGATGAAGCCTACGCCAATCACTTTAAACGGCTTGGAATTAACAACCCCAACGGCATTGAACCGATGGGATTCAGCGCGGCAAGTGCTTTTGGTGGATTTGATGATTTCTTTATCGAACCTTTTCCAATAAATGATGATGAAACATGTTCAACACATCCCGGAATGCCCTTTCTTATAGAAATAATAGAAATAAGAAATAGCCGGGCTGTGGTGGCTTTACATGCAGACCATGATATTGATTTATCTATGTATGATGGATATAGATTCAGTAGCCCGGATGAAGCCGCCATTGTTTTTGCATCGCGCTACAATCGACCATCTATCCACTTGGGACGAGAGTTTGGTGCTGTTATATTTAGGGTTCAAATATCTAGCGGAATATTCGGAAGTATCGTAGATACTTTTTATAGTTATGGCTCAGAATGGGGAATAGGTAAAGTTGATGCCGGGAATGTAGCCACCTTTGAAAATGATTATTCATTGACAGTAAATCCTTCGAATTTACCAACATCACCTCGCAATCATAGGTTTGATGTGGTTGCGGATATTCATACACATGGCCCTTTTAGCTATTATCACTATACTAGTTTTAGGGGAGACGCGCAATTGCCAAGGCTTAAATCGCCCGGTTTTTCAGTAAGTGACATTGATGCAGCTAAAAGCAGAGCCAATCGCTTTTGGGAAACATTTAGATATATTTATGTAGTAGATAATTGCGGTACTTTGTTCAAGGCTACTAGTCTTCGTAATTGGAATGATGAACATGTATTACTCGGTGGATTTTATGTATGCCCTCTAAGGAAATATCAACATCAATCAGGTGCCTCTATTCCTCTTAATTTAACAGACCATCCTTTACATTGGTATTGGAATTTGTTTCCGGCTACCCCTTGGAATCCTGACATATTGTTAAACGACATAAATAGTTACCTTTACTATTTTATTGAAAACAACTTACCCCCGTTGCAATAAATTTTACTATAATAAAGGATGGATTTGTGTTGCCGCTTCGCGGTGGAGGAGGAGTTTATGAAAAAAATTGTGATAATATTTGGAATTTTAACTTTGTTAATTAATTCGGTTGCCTTGTATTTTATATTGCTCTCGGTAGATTCTACTCCTCAATATATGATTATTACAGCCGATATCAACGACAGGTCTGGTATGTTGAATATTTCGGAAAATATGTTGTCCGAGATAGCCAATGTTAATAGAAGACCGGTAACTATTGATGCCGAAAGAGCGGTTAGAATCGCACATATGCTGGTGCTTGACAGGGAACAACATGAGCTTTATCAACCTTATATGGTATTTCATGATGTAGAAAATGGGTTTTTTAATGTGCTTGCCCAGCGTGTTAATAGGGATATGGTTTATGATGGGGGTGGCGTTCGCAGTATTTTAGTATGTGAACGAACAGGGGGGGTTTTGGGTCAATCATTAGGGCGAGGGGCTGGGATGCCTAGTTATGATTAACCCATAACGTGAAATTCTTAAATGCAAAATATCTTCGGGCGCGAAATGCCAACGTACGGAAGCAGTGCGGCGGCGGTCGAAGCATCTGCACGCAACATGTATTTCGCGTGGAAGTCGGTGTGGACTTCAATAACCAATAAATTACCATTGAACGCATAAAAAAAATGCCACAAGAAGTATCGCTCGCGGCGGCGCAAAAGTCCGCTTGTTTCTCTCAATACCATAACCGCTTTCTTTCCGAACGAGGAAACTGCTTTACCGTAAGTATTCACATAACATGAGGTTCCTAACTTGTACAAGCGTGTTTTGTGAATGAAGAAGTAAAAAACGGTAACGCAGCAGACCCGAGATGTACCTTAGTCAAAAAAAAACCGTGAAGCGTTTTAGTCTCGTTAGCAACGCTTCACGGGTGGTAATTATACCCGTTGCCCGTCATTGACGGGTTTAACGGGGCCACATACATCACGTATAACTTTACGATTCCAAATACGCGACGCGTACAAGCTCTGCAATGGTTGTCATGCCGTTTTTGATTAATTCGATAATGCCATCGTCTAAGAATTGGGTGTTTTGTACCTTTATGCAGTGTTCTTTGATTTCGGCAAGAGGAGCTTTGTTTGTAATCATTTCGCGAAGCTTGGAGTCAATTTCTATAATTTCATGTACGGCAACTCTGCCCTTGTATCCTGTTTCGTTGCATTCTTTACAACCTGCGGCATTGTATGCGGTATTGATTTCAGGGTCGCGAAGCATAACTTTTTCCTGTGCTTGAAGTTCGACTTCAACTTTGCATTTTTCGCACAGTTTTCTTACAAGCCTTTGCGCGATAAGGCCGGCAAGCGCGTCGGCAAGCAGATATGTTTTTGTTCCCATATCTGAAAGACGTGAAATTATTGAAATCGCGCTGTTTGTGTGAATTGTGGAAAGAACCAAGTGACCTGTTATTGCGGAACGAACGGCAATTTGTGCGGTTTCTTCGTCGCGTGTTTCGCCAATCATTATAATATCGGGGTCTTGACGCAAAATGGAACGAAGCGCGGCGGCAAATGTAAGCCCCGCAACGGGATTGACTTGCACCTGAGATATTTTTTTAATTTTTCGTTCAACAGGGTCTTCAACCGACACAATACATACGGGAAGCTTTCGCAAATGTTCAAGAAAGGAGTAAAGCGTGGTGGTTTTGCCCGAGCCGGTTGCACCGCTTATATAAACACAGCCGTGCGGGTTTTCAAGAATTCTTAGTGCTTTTTCGTAATTTGCTTGCGTCATTCCGAACGAGCCTTCGTTTGTAATTCCGGTTTTCATGTCCAGAAAACGAAGCACAATTTTTTCGCCGTACACCGTGGGCAAAACGGAAACGCGTACATTTATTGAATTAGAGCCCAATTGCCCCTTGAAGTTTCCGTCTTGGGGCAATCTCTTTTCCGCAATATCCAAGTTGGAAATAATTTTCAAGCGTGCCACAAGCGCACTGTGAATAGAATTGTCAATGGTCATGTATTCCCAAATTGTACCGTCGGCTCTCATGCGGATAACTACATCGCGCTCGTATGGCTCTATGTGAATATCCGTTGCTTCAACAGAAAAACCCTTCGATAATATCGAATTTACAAGCCTTACAACAGGCACATCGTCTTCCGAATCCGCGGCATCGAAATTTAGTATCTCTTCTTTTCCCGTAACTACTGTCGTAGTGTCGGCAATTTCGGCGGCAACGCTTCTTGCGGCATGTTCGCTGTACAGATACATAATTCGTTCTTTGATATCTTCTTTTTTTGCAAGAACAACAATCACATTAAGATGCACGAAAGAACGGGCTTCTTCAATTGCGCGGAAATTAAGCGGGTCGTTAACCGCAAGGGTAACATCAAATTCATCTTTCGCAATAACCAAAATACCGTAAAGCTCCGCAATTTGTTTGGGAAGCAAGCCCACTACGGTTTCGTCGATAGGCTCTGTTTTGAGATTGACTATACGAATGTTTAGCAGCTCCGATAAAAAATTTAAAATTATCTCCTCTTTGATATATCCAAGTTCGATTAAACACTCGCCAAATCTTTTGCCGGGGTTAACCGTCTGATACTCCACAGCATCCGCAATTTGTATGTCGTTGATAAGCCCGTGCCGTTTAAGCGCGTCGCCTATTCTGATTGTGCGTATGTCTATATTGTTAAACGCAATCGCTTCGCTCTCGCTTATGTCTAACACTGAGCCGGATATCCCCGGTTCATTCGCGTCGTCTTTTGATGCATCCCAAGGCAAACGATAATCGCCTGAATCCGTAGTGGCGACAAAGGGCGTTCCGAACGGTTGCTCGCCCGGAAGTGAAAAATCATCCATTTTATCCAAGTCGCTTGGCGTTATATCTGTAAACACAGACATCTGAATAAGATTTGTTCCGCCTATCGCATTGGCAACGCCCAACGCAAGAAGCCTTTTCGCGGCATACGGGGAAACCGTCCGCAGTTTATTTCCGTTGGTATCAATAACTTGTTTGTAACCTTTTAACATAAAGCAGCTCCTATTTATAATTTGTTTAGCATCTCTCCCGGGTTAAATGAATATCTCATTGCTATTTCCCTGGAAATTTTATGCTGACGATATAAATCTAAAATATCGTCATCCATTGTGCGCATTCCGGATGCCGCAGATGTTTGTATGACATTATCAATTTGATAAACCTTGCCTTCTCTTATCAAATTGCGTATAGCGGGGTTCATTAACATGATTTCATAAGCGGCGATGCGCTTGCTGTCTTGTGTAGGCAGCAATTGCTGTGCAACTATCGCCTGCAAACTAACCGATAATTGCACACGTACCTGCGCTTGCTGGTTTACGGGGAAAACGTCTATTATGCGCTCAAGCGTTGCAGCGGCCCCTCTTGTGTGTAATGTGCTGAAAACCAAATGGCCGGTTTCGGCGGCGGTTATTGCCGTCGCCATTGTTTCAAGGTCGCGCATTTCGCCAAGTAAAATAACATCGGGCGTTTGGCGAAGCGCGGATTTTAATGCCGAAGCATATGAAACAGAATCTATCCCCAACTCGCGATGACTTACCGCACCCATTTTGTGCGGATGCTTGAATTCAATCGGGTCTTCTATCGTAACAATGTGCCCGTCACGCGTGGAGTTTATTTTGTCTATAAGACACGCAAGAGATGTCGTTTTTCCGCTACCCGTTACGCCGGTAAAAAGAATAAGCCCTCTGGTATGGTCGGCAAGTTCCATAATTCCGGGGGGAATACCAAAATGCACGGGGTTTGGAATTTCGGAAGGAATAACCCTAAGAACAGCGGCTAACGAAACCTGTTGCTGATAGGCGTTTACACGAAACCGTCCTACGCCTCTTACACCTATAGCAAAATCATCGTCGCCCTTGCGTAAACGCGAAAAGTCACGTTGATTGGCAAGCACGTATATTTCTTTAATATGTTCTTCCACGGCTTTTGGCGTAAGAGGTTCGTCGGAAAGATTTATCATTCGTCCATGCACTTTCATAATCGGTTGTTTGCCGGCTAGAAAAAGAACATCCGACGCGCCGTGACCCACAGCTCTTTGAAGGTAAGATTGAACGACCAAATGAAGCACCGCCTGTCATAGTTTATACGGGTGAATTAAAATTTATTGAAGGGTTTACAAATGTTGAGGTGCCGGGCGTAAAATTGGAATACAAAATCGATCCCGCATTGATTGCCAGATTAATGTTTTCGATAAAAATACTTGTTCTGTAAACATCGTTACCGCCATGCACGGCAAAAATATCAATTTGCATTCTGTTATCGGAAGGGTCGGAAAGTAGGACATCGTAGCGCACACCAACAGAACCATACGACGCATTAAGGATTATTCCCGCTCCTGTGTTATTTACAATGTATCTATCGTTTAACCAGAAGCTTTCGCTGTAACCCGGTAAGAAAGTTCCCGAAGGCGATAAATGTATATCCGTCGCAAAAGTAAATTCATCCCTTAGTTTATCCGCAAGTGTGTGTACAACGTAAATAGCATCGTTCCGAACCTGAAAACGATTACGGGTATTCATCACAGCTATTGAAATGGTAAAAACCATTGTAAGAACAATAACCGCAAGGGTCATAACGATAATCATTTCAATAAGGGTGTAACCTTTACGGAATTCCACGGAACACCGTCCTTATTCTATTATCGGTAGAACCTGCCGGTGTAAAATCAGCTCTTATAAATTCAATATCGAATATTTCGGATACGCCTGTTCCAATCAAATCAATCGTAATGGTGCCGCTTGAATGCACTATTCCTGTGCCGTCATGTAAAATGCGTATTAATTCCGAATTACTTGCAACCGTTTCCGCACCCCTGCCGTGAATTCTAAGTGCTACAACGATTGCTCCCGTGATACCCGCCAGTAGCATAACAGTAAGCGATATGGCAAGCACAAGTTCCAGAAGGGTATATCCTTTTATTGACTTCATCGCCCTCTCCTTACGCGGTTCATTGTGACGGTTATGTCTCTGGTTTCGGCAGCACCTATGTCTTGAAACGGGTCGAAGTTCGGGTTTAAGTGGGAATGACGCGGCGGAACCCTTACGAAACCGTCATCGTTAAAAAGGGCATTCTCATTCCCGACATGATAAGACGAACCGTGCATTCTTTCTCGTACATTATCGTGTAAATCAAACGTACTCTCGCTTTGAACATTGGGGTTTGCGGCAGAGTAAGGCGGAAAAGGCCCGCCTCCCATACCTGTAGGAGTATGATGCACAATGGCTACGCGGTTGCCGGGTGCAGTGATTACAGTGCCCGGGTTAGCAGGGTCTTCGTGTAAAATATACAAATCAAATCTATCGCGGAACGAATTCCTCCAGCCGTCGCCGCCCGCGTTTGTTAAATTAAGTGTTGCGCCCGGCCTAAGAATAATATATAAGCTACGTGCCAAGTTATTCGTTCCGTCTCCCGGCCCGTGACGCATACCACGCTCCAAATCGGCATTGTTTCCAAAGGAAACAGTCACGTTGCTGTCTATAACTAAAACCACTTCCGGGTGAACATTACTTCCGAAAGTAATGCCCGCGCCTGCGTTTATATTTGACCTGACGATATAAGACCGGTGTGTATTTTGGTTAGATGCGCCAACGGTCCAGTTTGCGCGAATTTGACCGCTACCCGCGATATAACTATTGTTAGGAAAAAAATTACCGTCCGTAGCCGGCGTTGTAATGTCGCTTGCAACAATTATTATGCTTGCTACATATGAATAACCCGCAAAGTCACTTGCAACCGTGACTATAAAATCCCCGTTTACAGAATCGGGCGCAACGGTATGATTGCTTTCGGGCGGAGCTTCTTGAAATCTGCCGAAAACAACCGCCCTCCCCATGTTTACATTGGCCGGAAAATTTAATTCAAATAATTCGGTTCTTTCGGCAGGTGCTTCGCTAAGCAACCGGCTTGTGATTTCCATTCCAAAATCGCTTAATGAATTTCCGTCAAACATTTGCCCGGATATAAATTCCAAAGTTGAAGACGCAGTAAAAAAAGCTTGTGAATAATGCTCCATGTTTAACCCCAAGCGAAAAGTTTGATTGCTTGTGAGCAGCATAATTGTAACAAGCGAAAGCATAAGAATACCTCCGACAATCGCAACAACCAGCGCAGAACCACGTTTATTTTTCATACTGTCACGCTCCTATTACCTGTACGAAAAAAATAATTCGGCAGAGTAATTTCCTTCGGGCAATTCGGGGTCGTTATCGAAGTTATAATTGATTATGCGAAAAGACCAAAACCCACTTACATAATCCAAGAATTTAATTTGGTCATGCAAATCACCATGCACTCGTATATCCACCACTTGCCTTGATAAATATCCCGTGCTTCTTTCTACTTCCGATAACGGTTCCATGTCTTGAATTGTTAATTCCAGCACTTTAACTTGGTTGTTTGTCAAAAATGAAGCAAAATCGTGGTCTAAATCTTCGTTGTTTCCGCGAGCTTCAAACATTGCAAGGGTTTCTTCAATAAATTCATCAAGAGTGGAAACAGAATTCCGAAGATATTCCAGCCGTATATCCAGCATTCTCATTTCGTGCTGAACATCGCGCGCGCGGCGCAAATCCTCTTCAAGCTGTTCTAATGTGTCCATCATGGGAAAATACACGAAAATTGCAATTCCTGCTATTCCCGCAATAAGCATTGTAATGGTAAGCAGCACTTTTTCCCTTGTAGATAATTTGTATTTTTTTCTATTCATCGCTGCTCACTCCTCGCGTTAAAAAGACATAAACATCAAAGTGATATGAATAATACTCATAAAACGACGATGCGCTGTCGGTAGCGTGGCCGTAGTACTCGGCACCCGTAAAATATGGCAACGCTCTAACCCGCGCAACGCGCTGCGCAATAGAAAGTTGCTCATTCGTTAACGCCGAGAACCGAGCCCAGCCTTCTTCTTCATTAAACGCAATATTTGTTATTACCAAACCTTCACCCAGTGCGTTTTGCACTGCAATTATTTCAGAGGCCGGAAGCACAGCACCGGATTCCAGTAAAATATTGTGAGTCAAAAATTCGTTTCTGAAAATATTTAAAAGCTCGTATTGAACTTCAAGCTCGGCGGGTATTTCAACATGAATCGTGTCACGCCGAACATTGTTAACTTTTTTTCGCAAATCTTCTATTTCCATTTGAATGTTAAAAAGAAAAAGGCCGATAGCTAAAATAATTATCAGCGAAATAATAACTGTTGTAATAAATTTAAAAAACGCGCCCGAATCAAGGGATTTACCGAATTCCGATTTTTTGACGTCACGCAGAAAGTTAATAGCAGGGTTTTTTCTTGCCTTCACGGCAGACATTACAATAAAAAAACGGTTACAATCGCCTTGCGGTATTCCATCTATAAGCACACCCGCGCTTGTTATAATATTTGTTGCCCTAAGCGATGTGATATTATTTTCATACACACTCATGTCGGGTACATTTGTGTCTATTACATATAATGTGTCAAGTATTTCGGAGGGATTGCTTGTGCGGCGTGAGCGTATGGCAGTATAAATTGTATTTACTATTTCGCCCGCGTAATCTTTGCCCAAGCCTTCTGCAAGCAAGCGCGTTTTTGATATATAAATTTCGCCTTCTTCGGTAATGCCGTAAACAGAAAGCAACTGTCCGTCTACCACGCAAAACAGAAAACTCTTGTTTTGCCATTCCGGCAGTGACGTTCCTAAAAGATACAGAACGTCATAAGACGCAAAACGAATTTGAGACAATTTAATTCCCGAAGTTGAAAAAAATTCTATAAATTTTTCAATAATATCTTCTTCCGTCGAGCTCATTAATGCGTGAACTTGCTGTTTTGCCACGGTTTTTGAAGGGAGTACCCCAAAATCGAAAATATTTTTTCGTGTCTTGGAAACGGTGCTTGAAAACTCGGTTTCCAGAACGTGAGGCACTTCTTTTGGCAAAAGTTTTGGCATCGGCTTTATTTTGTAGTAAATGTAATTGGTGTCTATAGAAAGACAAGCCTCTTTAAAAGGCGCAAGTTGTTCTATTGCTTCCATCAAAACATCTGTAACCGCGTTTTTGTTTACAATTACACCGTTAACCACATAACCGGGCGATAAATCAAGACAAAGTTTTTTTGTAACAACGCCCTTGTTTGTAGTTTGCACCGCATAAAGTGTTTTGGTGGATAAATAAAAATATGTGTCATACTTCTTTGGCATCATAAACCTCCATTATACCGAACCCAAGGATTCATACATTGCAAAAATAGGCAACAAGGCAGATACCATAACCGTTCCTATTACAAGTGCCATTATTACAAGAAATACAGGCTCTAACAGTGCGAGCATTCTTTCTATGGACATTTCGGTATCATATTCAAAAGATGCGGCGGAGCTTTCTAAAATTTCATCCAGCCGTCCCGATTCTTCTCCTATTTCAATAATGCTTTCCAGTTTTTTGTTAAAGCCTTCAACGCCTGAAATTGCTTTTGATACAGGCTGACCGTTGTTGATTTTTTTCAGAACTTCTTCAAAGAAAGATTCCACATATTTGTTATTTATAACCGTAGACGCAATAAGAACCGCCTGTGGGAGCTGAATACCGCTGCTGTATAAAGAACTTAGCGTTCTTGCGAAACGTGCCGAATATATTGTTCTAAGCAATGAACCCATTTTTGGAATCCCCAGCAAAAATCTGCTCCATTGATACATAATAAAGCCCATCGACCGCAAGTAAAAAAACAAACCAACCAAGCCGCCCGCACCCGCCAATACTAAGTACCACCTGTGCCGCATAAATTCTGAAATATTTTTCATAAACAGTGAGATTGCAGGCATGTTTTCTTCGTCAACCATATCCAAAATAGGAGGAAGCACAAATGTAAAAACAATTAATAACGCTCCCACGGTAAGTGCCGCTAAAATTTTCGGATACATTGTTGCGGCACTTATTTTCCGCTTCATTCTATATTCAGACATGTAATAGGCTGACATTTTTTCGCATACATCGCTTAGATTGCCCACAACTTCGCCGCTGTAAAACATATTTATAAATAATTCGGGGAACGCTTTACCTTGTGAGCGCATTGCTTCGGACAGTGCCGTACCTCGCTTTACAGCACTAAGCAATTCTTTGAATATTTTCTTTTGCTTTTGAGAAAGCGTTTCTTGGTTTGCCATTATGTTAAGTGCCTTTACTATAGGAAGACCTGATTGCAGCATCATGGATAGTTCTTTGGAAAATTCCGATAACTGCTTAGAGTTCAAAGAAGAATTTTTAACTTGCACTATTTTTTCGGATAATTCCGTAATAAAAAGCCCTTGCGCGCTTAATAAATTTATTGCTTCATCTTTTGTGGGTGCGGAAAAACTTCCGCGCACCGCCGCGCCAAGCTCTGTTCTGGCTTTATACAAAAATACTGCCATTAAAATTATCCTTTCTAATATGTGAAGCCGTGTGAAGGCTTCTATGTATTTAATGCCCGCGGTACCGGGCATTTGTGGTTGTTTAGGTTACGGTCCTGTTACCAAGTCTAATCTTCCGTTAGTGTTAAGTGTAAAGTTAAATCCGTTAACTGTTGCCGTGAATGCTTGGACAATTCCATTAACAACACTTACAGCGGTGACAGTTCCACTCCAGTTATCCATGCCGTCACCGACCAGCCATGTTTGCACATCTGCATGAACATTAGCAAATGGAGCGACGGTGGAAAGACCTGCCTCCGAACGCGCATGTCTGAATGCCGATTCCGCTACTACCGCGCGCAATGCTATTTCTGCTTCGGAATGTGCGGCGGCTTCCGAACCTCTGCCAATCCACTGGGTTATCGCAAAGGCAGCAATGCCCGCAAGTACTACCAACAATACAATTACGATGATAAGTTCAACGAGTGTAAAACCTTTATTTTTTTTCTTCTCTGTTGTCTTCGGAAAAAATAACCTTTTTAGCATGAAAAAACCCCTTTAAATATTTTTGATGTACATCCTTAAGGAAATGTACCGATTCCCTTTTGGCAGAAACCATATGCATGCCAGCTTATAATATCCCCCAATTGCAGTCTATATACATGAGTCTATATACAAGGTGGTATCAGGTATTAGACATTTGTGTTTCCCGCGACTTTCTGTATGTACCTTTTTGCTTAAATAGTTTAAGAGCCGGAATCCCCTTCTTGTTTAAGAGGTTTCCGGCTCTTTAATCTCTTTTATTTCTGCACCTGCGTATCCGTCAGCGTATGTTATTTTTATATTTTGCCCTTGCTTTAATTTTTTTACGCTTGTTATTACGGCGTTTTCGTATTGCGTTAATGCGTAGCCGCGTTTGAAAATGGCATACGGCGAAATTTTTTCCAGCAATTCTTCGAGATGTGTCAGCGATTGGCGTTCGTGAAGTAATCGCGTGTTTACGGCTCGTGAAATATTTGCGAAAAATGTTTTTAAATCGTTGCGGCGTTCGCGAATTTTTTCTTCAATTGCCTGCGAAAGTTCCTCTTTCATCTCATATAAATATTCTAAAATTTGTTGTTGGTCGTAGACGGCTGTTTGCGCGGCGGCTGTCGGAGTCGGTGCGCGAAGGTCTGCGACAAAATCTGTTATCGTGAAATCCGTTTCGTGTCCCACCGCTGAAATAATCGGAATCTTTGAAGCAACAACCGCACGGGCAAGAATTTCTTCGTTGAACGCCCACAAATCTTCAACCGAACCTCCGCCTCTTCCCAAAATAATTACATCAACACCGCCGAACTCGTTTACCTCGCAGATTGCGCGAACTAAATCCTGTGCGGCATTTTCGCCCTGCACTATTGCCGGGGAAATAATAATTTTCACGGTGCGGTTACGCTCGCGAATAATTTTTATTATGTCGCGGACAGCCGCGCCCGTCGGGCTTGTAATCACCGCAACGGCTTTGGCAAACGGCGGAATTTCACGCTTACGCTCCTTTGCGAAAAGCCCCTCTGCTTCCAGTTTTTCCTTCAATTGAGAAAACGCAAGCTGTAAACCGCCTATTCCCGCCGGCTCCAAATATTCAACATACAATTGATACTGCCCTGTCTTCTCATATAACGACAACCGCCCAAACGCAATTACTTTCATGCCGCTTTTAGGCACAAAATTCAAATCCATTGCGCTTCCCTTGAACATTACGCCGCTTATCGCCGCACTATCGTCCTTCAATGTAAAATACAAATGCCCCGATGAATGCGCATTAAAATTAGAAAGCTCGCCTTCAACAAAAAGACCTGCAAGTAACGCATCCGCTTCCAATGCTTTTTTTACATAACGATTGACTTGTGCAACCGAAAAAACCGTGCGCGTGTTCAACTTATTTCGCGCCCTTTCGCTTGTATCTCGCGTGCAACATTTCCCAAGACACCATTAATAAACGCGGGAGACTCGTCCGCGCCGTATAGTTTTGCCAGCTCGACTGCTTCGTTTACCGCTACAGCTATTGGTACATCTTTTTCGCAAAGTATTTCGTAAATTGAAAGCCGCATTAACGCAAGGTCTACTTTGTTAATGCGGTCAATTGTCCACTCGCGCAGAAAATTTTCTATAACGCCGTCAAGCTCCGAAAGACGCTCAAAGACACCCCAAAAAACGCGGTCGATGTATTCCGCGTCGCGGCTTCTGGGGCGGGTGAGGTTTTCCAAGCCATAGTCTTCGGTTTCGCCTTCGTCAAGAAAATCAAAGTATGCCGCTTTTATTTTTGCCAATTTCTGTGCGTCAAGCGCGCCGTTGTACGGCATCGTGAAAATCAAATGAAACGCGTGACGACGCGCTGTTTTCCGGCTCACGCTTTTCCTTTTTGCTCAATAATCGCGCCGACCGTCACATTAACTTCGGCAACAGAAAGCCCCGTCATTGTTTCAATGGCGGTCTTTACGCGCTTTTGAACATCCATTGATACTTCGTGAATTTTCGCGCCGAAACTTACCGCGACCAATAGCCCGATTGTAACCGTTTTGTTTTTCACGACAACGCTTGTGCATTTCGCCGGATACTTCCGCACCGTTTTGCCCCCCGAACGCCACGTTAATCGCGTAACCCCTTCTGCTTCCAATGCCGCGGTTCCCGCAATTTTCATTAAAACTTCATCTGCTATGCGAACGATACCGCCGCTTTCCTTTTTTATTTCAGTCATTAAACGCGCCCCTTTCCACGCGAATTATAACATTTTGGTTACAGTTTGCAAGTTGCAACTACTCCGGGAGGCCATAAACGTTTTCGACATGATCTACGGACGACCAATCGGTGATTTGGTTTTCATCCAAGTATACGCTCTCCAAATTCGTAAGCCCGGATAGCGCGGCTATGTTGCTGATTTGATTCCCGGTCAAGTCTAGCCAAGTCAAATTTGTAAGTGCGGACAGCGGAGTTATATCGCTGATTTGATTTCTGCCCAAACTTAACTCGGTTAAATTTGTTAGTTCAGACAGCGGGGTTATATCAACGATTTGATTGCCCCATAAGTTTAACGCCGTTAAATTCGTCATATATCTGAGCGGAATAATGTCTTCACTTGTTAAATTTTCGGTGACTATTGCAAGTTCCGTAAGCTCTATACTGAATTCCTGTCCGGCGATTGTTACATATCCGGAGCGTTCACCTGTTGTTGCTGATTCATCTTGTCTTGTTCCTTCCGCGTCACCATTCTTTGGTGTACACGCGGTAAATACGAACGTTAACGCCAACGCAAAAAATAAAATCCTTTTCATTTTAGAAACTCCTCTTTTCTTTTTGTATTTTTTCAGAGTGTACCATATAATCAATCCGTAGCGAAAGGGGTTTTTTCATGCGTGTTTTTGGTTTTTACATTGTGACAGCATTTTTTTGGTTTTCGCTTTATACATACGTACCATATGTCTCGCCCTTTGCGGACGATATGGGTGCGAATTTACGGCTTGTCGGGCTTATAACAGGGGCTTACGGCTTTACGCAAATGGTAATTCGTTTTCCACTTGGAATTTTTTCGGATAAAATCGGCAAACGAAAAATTTTTGTTATTCTTGGAATGTTTTTTGCGGCTGCGGCGGGTTTCGTTGTATTTATCTTTCCTAATCCATACACACTTTTAGTCACGCGGGCTTTGGGCGGCGTTGCGGCTGCGGCATGGGTTACGTTTACAATTTTGGGTGTTTCATACTATCCTGCAGAAAAATCCGCAAAAGTCATGGGACATCTTAGCGCGTTCAACTCCTTCGGAAGAATGGCGGCATTACTCACAGGCGGATTAATCGCACAACGGTTTGGTTTGGAGTTCGCGTTTTTGTTGGGTGGAATTGCCGGTGTTGTTGGATTATTCGGCGCGTTTTTTATTAAAGAAAAGGTAACTTCCTCGAGTTCTTCTCCGTCTTTTAAAGAACTTTTAACCGTCGCAAAAAACAAACAGCTTCTTGCGTGTTCGGTTTTGGGGATTGTTTCTATGTTTATTGCATTTGCCACTACGTTTGGTTTTGTTCCGCTTGCAGCATCTTTGCTTAACGCGAGTCAATTACAGTTGGGGCTTCTTGGTGTTGTTTCTACTATACCGGGAATTTTTATGGCTCCGCTTGCGGGTAGTGTTATGCCGCGAAAGCTTGGTGCACCGGCTACTTTGGTGATTGGGTTTTTGCTTGCGGGTATTGGTAGCGGGCTTGTTGCGTTTAGCGGAAGTTTAACTGTTCTTTTTATTGTACAAATTATTGCGAATATAGGTAATGCGATTTTAGGCGCACTGCTGCTTGGGCTTTGCATTCATGATATTCCCGCGTCGCGACGTGCCACCGCAATGGGTTTTTTTCAAGCTGTTTATGGTATCGGAATGTTTTTAGGGCCATTTGCTATGGGGCAAATCAGTTACGTTTTTGGGCTAACGGTTGCATTTGTTTTCATTGGAATTGTAGGAATTTTCGGCGTGGTTTGCACAACATTTTATGCAAAACGTGGCCATTTGATGTATTAATACTTTTTATACAGGCGAAAATTTAAATAAAAAAGGTGCCTGTATGAAAAAAATATTACTTCTTCTTTTGCTAACACTTACATCGTGCATGACGGATAATCCGCCGCAAATTATAGGTTCGCCGCGTTTTCACGCAGGTTCTACGGAGGAAAAAATTGCGGACGAAACAGAAACCGAGCCGCAAGAATTTACTGTTTTATTTCAGCGCGAAAATGAAGAATTCTCTCCGTATGAGCCTTCGGACGGAACATACATTGGGGCGTGGCTTATGCCGGATATTTCTATACGAATGTTTGAGCATATGACGGAAAAACGACACGCAATTTATGTAAGCGAAATTAATCTTGGCGACGAAATTCCTATTTCGTGGCTTTTACATTGCATCGCGTCACTTGCAACGCCGCTGATTATTGTTCATCCGCCGAATAATCCGGAACTTGAAGATGTTCCTGTTGTGGATTTAATTATTTATCTTGCACAAAGACTCGGCTCGTTTAATTTGCCTATGTTCATTGTATTTTTTCCGGAGGAATCAAATTCAATGATGCCGGCGGAATATACATTGCTTTTTAGAATAGCGCGAAACGCTTTTCATTCGCACGCGCCGATGACGGCATTTGTATGGAGCGCGCCGAACCACACGGCAACTACGCAGAATCCGTATTATCCCGGTCATAGCGCGGTCGATTGGGTTGCGTTGGATTTGCTTTCAACGTGGAAACCGGAAACGGGATACAAAGATATCTTACAGGCATTTGAAATTTTTTACAGTTCATTTCACGAACACAAACCAATTATGATTTTACCGTTAGGGATAAGCCATTTCACACGCGGCGATTACGTTTACCGTTTGCACGATACCGCTACGGAAATCAAACGCGTATATAACGAACTGAAAAATTTTCCGCGACTCGGGCTGATTGTTTACGGTGACGCATTCACATTGGGGCATTTTCACACCGACGATTTTTCCGTTTCAATAGAAAATATTTTAACAAATGCGTACAAACAAGCCATTTCTAATGATTATTTTTTGCAGGCATTGGAACGAACTCCGCAAGAAACGAGAAGATGGGTTCGCGCTATGGAACACGGATATTTTCTTGAAAATAAGATTTACATTGCTAACCGAACGCTTGAAAATGAATTATTTATTCCCGCACCGCGTCAAAGGACTGTGATAAACGAAAATTATTATACAAATTCACAAAGAATTTCGGGGAAAAAAATTACAGCGTGTGCTAAACGTCGTGTTATTTTTATTGAAAACAAGTCCTGATTTTGGTATAATCGAGAAAAGTTATTCACAGTCTGTGGATAACTCTGTGGAAAAGTCATTAATAACTTTTGAATAACTTTCTTTTTTATGTATTTGACGGGGGCTTAGGCTGTGGATATTAAATCTATATGGGAAGAAACTTGTAAACTGCTTTCAAAATCTATATCGGAAGTTGTTTTTGATACGATGGTTAAGCCCTTGGTTCCCGTTTCTTATGAGAACGGGGTTTTTACCGTCAGTGCGCGTAGCGATTTTTTCAAGACATCTGCAAGCCGTCATATACGCGAAATGACACGTTATGTTCGTTCCTTAACAAACGACGACGTTGAAGTTCATATAATTTCGCCTGAAGATTCCGACGACCCCACGCATTCCCGCCGCGTAAGTAATTACAGCAAAACGGGTTTGCGGCCGCGTTATACGTTTGATACGTTTGTTTCAGGAAAATGCAACGAACTTGCCTATGCGGGTGCACGTGCCGTCGCAGATACTCCAGGGGAAGCAGAAGAATACAACCCCCTTTTTTTGTATGGCGGCGTTGGTCTTGGGAAAACGCATCTTATACATTCGATAGGAAATCAAATTCACGACAGCCGCCCGGATTACAGGGTTTTATATGTACCCAGCGCAACCTTCACCAATGAATTTATTACATCCATACGCGAGAAAACAACACCGTCGTTTCGGAAGAAGTATCGAGGTGTGGATGTTCTGCTTATTGACGACGTACAATTTCTTGACGGCAAAATTGAAACGCAGGAAGAAATGTTTCACACATACAATTATATGACAGACATGGGAAAGCAAATAGTTTTCACATCAGACGTTCCGCCGAACGAGTTAAAAAATCTTGAAAGCCGTTTAACGTCGCGTTTTGCTTCCGGTTTAATAGCAGACGTAAGCATTCCCGATTACGAAACCAGGAGTGCAATCCTAGACAAAAAACTCGACCTCGAAAACCTTGAAATCCCTGCACCTGTAAAGGAATTCATATTAAAAAATATAGTTTCAAACATCCGTGACATGGAAGGCGCAATTAATAAAATTTTAGCGTACTCGCGTCTTACCGATAAAAAAATGACCTTAGAAATGGCGCAAATTGCCCTAAAAGATCTTCTTGTCGCCAAAGAAAAGCCCGTTGTCACTATGGAATACATTCGCCAAATCGTAGCCGAACATTTCAAAATCACAATAGAAGACCTAAACAGCCGCAAACGAACGCAATCAATCGTTCTGCCGCGCCAAATAGCCATGTACCTTTGCCGGAAAATCCTCGACGTATCCCTTCCCGCTGTCGGTGATTTCTTCGGAGGCCGCGACCACACAACCGCTATCCACGCCTGCAATAAAATCACAGCCGAACTTGATTTCGATGAAAAAATGAGACTTACAGTTGAAGAATTGGAAATTAGAATTAACGGGGAATAGTACGATTCTTATGTGCATAAATACAAGTGGAATGTTAATAAAATTTTCATGTGTGAATTGTGTTAATAATTCTTACAATTATTATAGAGTTTTACACGGGGTTATCAATTAGACAAATGCAGTCACAGTTAGTGTTGCAAGGGGTTTTCCACTTTTGCACATAGCCTACTGCTACCACTACTACAAAAGAATTATAATATATATTGGGGTGCGTGTTTATGGTTTTTACCTGTGATAAATTTCAATTGCAAGATGCTTTGGCTTTGGTTGGGCGTGCAGTTTCTTCCCGTGCGTCTAATCCGATATTAGAATGTGTTTTACTTTCGGCAGAACCGGGGGTTGGTGTTACTTTAATTGGGAACGACAAGGAAATTTATATTGAAACGGCGGCATTTCCTGCGGAGGTTGAAGTTGGCGGAAGTATTGCGCTTGATGCTAAACTTTTTACGGAAATAGTAAGACGCATATCGGGAAATTCCGTCGTTATTGAAACGGATGATTCTTTTAACGCGATTTGCAAGAGCGGACGTTCGCGGTTAAAAATTGCGGGACAGTCTTCGGAAGAATTTCCTGTTATTTCAGAGAACGAGCTTGGAGAAGTTACTTCGCGGTATAAAATTAGTTCTGCTTTATTGAAAAATATGATAAAACAAACTATTTTTTCCGTTGCGATTGACCAGACAAAACCGATTCTAACGGGCGAAAAAATGGAAATCAAAAATAATATTTTAGAACTTGTTGCAATAGACATGTTTCGGATTTCTTACAGTTCGGTGGAAATGAGCGAGAATGCCACCGATTCAAGCGCGGTGGTTCCGGGAAAAGCATTGAGTGAGTTGTCGCGTATATTGCCGGACAGTGACGATGAAGTAAGTTTTTTTTTCACGCAAAACAAGGCTGTTTTTGAAACGAGCGGGTTTCAGCTTGTTTCGAGTTTACTTGCGGGAGATTTTATTCGTTACGACCAAATTTACAATGAAGATTTTTCAACGATGGTCGTTGCAGACCGTGTGTTGCTTTTAAATGCATTTGAACGAGCGGTGCTTGTTGCTTCAGAGAATCGTATGTTGCCGGTTAAATTAGATATTGCAGATGACGATATTACAATTTCTGCCGTATCAGACCGCGGTCAAGTTGACGACGGTGTGCCGTGCGAAACAGAAGGTAAAGATTTGACAATTTATTTTAATCCTAAGTATTTTATTGATGTTCTTCGCGCGGTGGAAGATGAACGCGTTGTCATTAAATTCAACACGGTTTTGTCACCGTGTACAATTCGCGGCAGTGAAAACGAAAAAAGTTTAAGATATTTAATTGTACCGCTTCGTCCTCCTGCCTGATGCATATAATAAAATTTTCCGCTGCGGGGTTTCGTAATCTTGATGTGAAAGAAGTGAAATTATCGCCCGGGGTAAATATTATTTTTGGAAATAACGCGCAAGGCAAAACAAATTTCATTGAGGCTATTTATTTTTGTTCTTTTGGACGTTCGTTGCGTGCGCGTTGTGACGGTGAGTTAGTTAATTGGGACGAAAAAAACGCGCATATTCGGTTGGAAACAGAACGCGCGGGAATGTTTTCCGTTTTGGATGCACGGTTGGATTTGCTTGGAAAAAAAGCAGTGAAGAGCATTTCGTCCGATTTTATTCCGGTTAAGCATATGAAAGATTTATTCGGGAGATTGCTTGTAGTAATGTTCTCGCCGGAAGATTTACGGCTTATAAAATCAGGGCCGTCGGAGCGGCGGCGTTTTATGGACATGGAAATTTGTCAGCTTTCGCCCGTTTATTACAGTGATTTACGTGAATATTTCCGGGCATTGAAGCAACGAAATGCTCTTTTAAAAATTTTACAAAAAGATAAATCAATGCGTGAAAGTTTAAGTGTTTGGGATGAGCAGTTGACAAATTACGGCTTGCGAATTATAAAAACCCGTTCTTCTTTCGTAAAAAAAATAAACAAAATTGCGAACAAAATTCATAAAAATATCACACAAAGCGCGGAAGAATTAAACCTTGAATATAAGCCGGGGATTACTTCTGAAAACTACGAGAAAATGCTGGAAAAATCACACGAAAAAGATATTGCTCGCGGTACAACCTCCGACGGAATCCACACAGACGATATTGAATTTACAATAAACGGAATATCCGCACGGCATTTTGGTTCACAAGGTCAGCAACGCACGGCTGCGCTTTCCGCAAAACTCGCCGAAATCGAAATTATAAAACAAAGTACAAACGAAACTCCAATTCTACTTTTAGACGACGTTCTCTCCGAACTGGATAAACACCGCCAAAAATATCTACTTGAACAAATAAAAAATTTACAAACAGTCGTAACCTGCACAGGTACGGAAGAATTTCAAATAGAAAATTATAAAAAATTTTATATGGAAGAAGGCAAAATTTCATGACAGACAAACCACAGGAATATTCAGCAGATAATATACAGGTACTTGAAGGGCTTGAAGCTGTTCGGAAGAGGCCGGGAATGTATATTGGCTCTACTGCGGCGAAGGGTTTGCATCATCTTGTTTATGAAATCGTAGACAATGCCGTCGATGAAGCTTTAATGGATGCGTGTGACGAAATTATTGTGCGGATTCACTCGGATAATTCTATTTCGGTACGCGATAACGGGCGCGGAATTCCTGTTGGGATTCAAGCGCAAACAGGATTGCCGGCAGTTGAGGTTATTTTTACGGTACTTCACGCGGGCGGAAAGTTTGGTTCGGGCGGATACAAGGTTTCGGGCGGGTTGCACGGGGTTGGAGCGTCTGCAGTAAACGCACTTTCGGAATGGCTGATTGTTCGCGTTTATGACGGTGAAAATATTCACGAGCAAAAATTTATGCGCGGGCCAAAGGAATCTGATTTAAAAGTGATTGGCGAAACAAGCGAAACAGGTACGTTTGTTCATTTTAAGCCCGACCCTGAAATATTTGAGGAGCTTGAATACAATTTTGATACGTTAAAGCAAAGGCTTCAAGAAACAGCGTTTCTTACGAAAGGATTAAAAATTGATTTAATAGACGAAAGACGGGAACCAAACCGTATGCGTTCGTATTGCTACAAAGGCGGAATCAAAGAATTTGTAGCACACATTAATAAAAATAAATCGCCGCTGGTTGAAGAAATTTTTTATTGTGAAGCAAAACACGAAAATGTACTTGTAGAAATCTCGTTACAGCACAATGACGGGTTTTTAGAAAACACGTATTCGTTTGTTAACAATATCAACACAACGGACGGCGGAACCCACGTAACCGGTTTTCGTGCCGGTTTAACAAAAACAATTAACGATTACGCGCGTAAATTTAAACTTCTCAAAGATAATGACAAAAACCTTTCCAGTGAAGATGTACGCGAGGGAATTGCGGCGGTAATCAGCATAAAAGTAGAAGAACCGCAATTTGAAAGCCAAACAAAAGCAAAATTAAATAACAGTGAGGCCCGCACAGCCGTAGAGCATACTTTAAACGAAAATTTGATGTATTTTCTTGAAGAACACCCGATTGTGGGCAAGTCAATTATCGAGAAAGGGCTTTTGGCGGCGCGTGCGCGTGAAGCGGCACGGAAAGCGCGTGAACTTGTACAGCGTAAATCCGTGTTGGAGGGTGGGCGTTTGCCCGGCAAACTTTCGGATTGCTCTGAAAAAGACCCTGCTCTTTGCGAAATTTTTCTTGTAGAGGGTGACTCTGCGGGGGGAAGCGCGAAAAACGCTAGATTGCCGCGAACCCAAGCGATTCTTCCTCTTCGCGGAAAAATAATGAACGTTGAAAAAGCGCGCCTTGACAAAATTTTAGAAAATAAAGAAATCCGCGCAATGATAACGGCTTTCGGCACTGGTATTCACGAGGACTTCGATATAGAAAAATTGCGTTATCATAAAATAGTAATCATGACCGACGCAGACGTAGACGGCTCGCATATTCGTACATTGATGCTTACATTTATGTACCGTTTTATGCCCCAATTAATCGACGACGGTTATGTTTACATTGCCCAGCCACCGCTTTACAAGGTGGAGAAGGGCAAAAGCGAATACTACGCTTATAGCGACGATGAGCTTAAAAAAATCCTTGAAGAAATAGGACGCGACGGAATAAAACCAATCCAACGTTACAAGGGCTTGGGCGAAATGGACGCAGACCAGCTTTGGAAAACAACAATGAACCCGGAAGAACGCATTCTGTTGCGCGTTTCTCTTGACGATGCCATAGCCGCAGACTTAATTTTCACACAGTTGATGGGCGACAAAGTAGAGCCGCGCCGCGAGTTTATTCAGGAATTTGCAAGCCAAGTGCGTAATTTGGATGTGTGATAGATAAGCGAAACGGAAATAAGCGCTGGGGGAAGTATATGGTTGATGATGGTAGGTATTGATAACACAGCAGAATCAAAGGTACAAATAATTAAAGAATTAAAAGACCCAAACAACAAATAGCAAAGCGAGGGCTGTGTGATTGCTTCGCAAATCGTTGCGCAAATCACACAGTCCTCCCTCGCTTTTACATGCTTAAAGGGTTTGTTGAAATAAGCTTAGAACCCCAACTCCGGGAATTCCGGCATATTTGTAGTGCAGAAATGTTTGCCGGGAATGTCGGAGAAGTCGGGAATGGGGAAGGTGAAATCAAACTCGTGGTATTGACTGCCCAAGTCAAGCTCTAAACCGAACGACATTGCCGCTGTTGCTCCTGATATTGGACGTTGTGGGTCAAATCTTAAAGTGTCACAGAGAACTAATCCGACTTTTTCCCATCCCGTAACGTAATCAAGTGAGGGTATATCATTCTCCCTAATGCAAACATGTTCCAAATTAATGTTGTTTGACAAGTCTATGCCGGTAAGCCGGTTATTGCGAAAATCAACCCAGCGTATATCCGGATTATTTGACAAATCCAAATTGTAAAGCTGATTGTTAAAAGCATTGCTTTCCCCCACCACGAGTCGGGAATGACGGGTTCGCCCCAATCGTCGGGAATACCCGTCTCAACACGTCCCCTATTAAAAAAGACGAAACTAAAAAACAATTCGCTGTTTTCACTTACTAACCTCTGTCCAATGGCTTCCAATTCTTTAAGTGTGGTCGGCGTAAATTCGACAGTAAAATGTCCACTACCGAGAAGACAGAAGCCAACCACTGTCCCGCCCGCAACTTCGACAGCTTCCGCTACAAGCGGCACAGCATCTTCACCCATGAGCCCCGCTGCACCAGCTAGATGGAAAACAAGTCTACTTGTGGAATATGGCGTTCCGTTAAGTCCAATCTCAACAAGCTCCGGGTCATGAGGAGGGGCTACTAGGTGCATAACAGAAGCATCTTTATAAGGCACACTCTCCACGGTATAAGTTGTTTCCAGTCCGGCGGAATCCTTTACCGTAAACACAATATGGCTTTCTCCGCTAGCGAAATTTAACGGGCCGGTTCCAAATGGAAACAAATCTCTCGGGTAGAGCTTTATGAACAAGGTATCATTTACGGTGTAAGAAACCCCTGTAATATGCGCTCCCCTGCTTGGGACAGCTATATATTCAATCGACATAGTACCAATCGTTATACGCCCGTCCGGGATAGGTGTCAAGAGGCTGAAATACGGCATATCTCCCGGCTCCGGCACATTATCTCCGGGATTATCGTCTCCCGGGTCATCGTCGTCGCCTCCGCCCAAATCACCCGAGCTAAACCCGTCACCGTTTAAAATATATTTTGTGGGTGTCGGCGTTGTTTCGCTTAGTTCATGCCGTCCACTAAGCCACACCGAAACCGATTCCCCGGCGGGGATTATGCTATTCCAGCCAACATGGCTTATTCTCGTGCCGGCATTTCCGGTTTCAACTAATTTTCCTCCTGATATTCCGCTGTTGCCAATCCTTAAAGAAACATCAGTTTCAATCTCCCAGTTGGCTATGTTTTCAGTTCCCGTATTGGAAATAATCATTTCCGCATTGTATCCGGTGTTCCAAATACTTACGAAAAAAAGCTCCACTGAAAATCCGTTGCCATTGAAAATATGCCGTTCATTTGCAAACACAAATTGAACGGTCAGCACACAAAATGCAACTACAAAAGCTAAAAATAATGCAATTGTCTTATTGATTTTTGTTCTTTTTACGTTGAATATCTCTCTTAAATGTCGGATAATTTCCCAATAAATGCATTTTACAACATAACGTGTCGCATGTCAAACATGATAATGTGCAACATCTGATGTTGTCTGACATATTTTTGAGATTATTTTCTTTGCAAAATTCAAAATTAACGCAAAATTTCACGTCTTAGTTCGGATATGATTGCAAGATTCTTCCACGTCGGTTTCAGCGTGAGATTAATGTTGTATATATCAACCATAAATTGAGTATTGGAAAACATTAAATAACGTCGTTTGCCTTCTTCATATAATGTATCAAATGCAAAGCTGGACTTGCTGCTTCTAGACACACCGGTAATAACAGTTAGCTTGTTTTTTGGGATTTCTATATCAATATTTTTCAGATTATGTATCCGTGCGCCTGTAACTCTAATTTTCGTATCCATGAGTTATCACCTTTGTTTTTAAATATTAGGAACTGTTTAGGTTATTCCTGAACAGTTCCTTACGCACATTAAAAAAACTTCGCTAAGCCTTGAAATTTCGCCGTTTTTGTGTAGGTGTCCGAACAAGGCTTCAAGACCGGTTGAGTGACGGTATTCCGAAACATCGGCATTTTTTGCCCGAGAAAGGCTGTGCAAATTTCGACCGCGTTTTAGTACAGCTTGCTCTTCGGGGGAAAGCTGCAGAAAAATTCTGTGATACATTTCCGACTGCGCCTTTGCAGAAACATAACTTTTTGCGCGACTGAACATATCGTGAAAAGGTACGCCTTCGCGAAGCAACATTTCGCGCACCATCAGTTCGAAAACCGCATCGCCAAGATATGCAAGTTCGGCGGCGGTGGAATGCCCGTTTATCCCCTGCGCCAACGCACACCACCCGGAGTATCTTCTAAAATAATTCCCATGCTTGATAATTCATCACGAATGCGGTCGGACTCAGCGAAATTTTTTGCGGCGCGAGCCGCTTGCCGCGCTTCGATTAATGCTTCAATTTCGGAATCATCCGTATTTTCGGTGACTGGTTCTTTTATTTTTATTCCTAAAATTTCGCAAAGATTTTCAAGCATCTCACGCAAATCAATTAGTAATTCACGCGAAAGCGTTTTTATTATTATTTCCGGCTGGCCCTCAAATTCTATGTGACGGCGTTTGTGGGTAGTTGTCCGTGCTTCCGCAATCTGTGTGTTTATAAATTTCACAAGTTCAAAAATTGCGGTGATTGCATCAGCAGTGTTAAAGTCATCGTCCATTGCTCGTGTAAATGGATTTGTGAGTGATTCTTTATATACAGATGTGTCGGTTAAGTCTGACACACCGTTTTCGGCATCTGTTAACGCGTGCTGCAAATTCGCATAGCAAGTTTTAATCCGTTGCAATCCCTGCCCTGCTGCTTTAAGCACCTCATTGTTAAACTCCATAGGCATTTTATAATGCCCGCTTAGCAAGTAAAATCGAATTACATCGGGTGAAAATTTTTCTGTCATTTCGCGGAACGTAAAAAAATTTCCGCGTGACTTAGACATTTTTTTATGGTCTGTCGTAAGGATTCCGCAGTGCATCCAAAAGCGCGCGAACTCCTGCCCAGTTATGGCTTCGGTTTGTGCTATTTCGTTTTCGTGGTGAGGAAAAATTAAATCTTCTGCGCCGCCGTGAATGTCAATTTCATCACCAAGATATTTTTTCGCCATTGCAGAGCATTCAATATGCCAGCCCGGGCGACCATCGCCCCACGGGCTTTGCCACGCGGGTTCACCTTTTTTGGCGGGCTTCCATAAAACAAAGTCCATCGGGTTTCGTTTGCCTGCTTCAACTTCTATACGCGCTCCGGCTTCAAGGTCTTCGGTCTTTTTCTTTGAAAGCTTTCCGTATTTTTCAAATTTGTTTACATCGTAGTAAACAGTGCCATTATTTTCATACGCATAATTTTTTTCTATAAGAGACGAAATAAGCGTGATGATTTCCGGAATTTCTTGCGTTGCGCGCGGATTCGTCGTTGCCGGCAGACAATTAAGCATAGAAAGGTCTTCCAGTGTATGCGCAATGTAACGCTCGGCTATTTCTTCCGTGGTGCAGTTTTCTTCTATGGCTTTCGCAATAATTTTGTCGTCGATGTCCGTAAAATTCTGCACGAAATTAACATCGTATCCGCGCCAAATTAAATAACGCCGTATCGCGTCAAATACGACGTAAAATCTTGCGTTTCCCATGTGTATATCGTTGTAAACGGTTTGACCGCATGTGTACATTTTTATTTTACCCGGCGTAATCGCGGAGAAATTTTCTTTCGTGCGAGTCATTGTGTTATAGATTTTCATAATGCGCCCCTTTCGTTTAAAAGACAAACCGCGTGCGCGGCGATTCCTTCGCCCTCGCCGGTGAAGCCCATTCCTTCTTCCGTAGTGAATTTCACATTCACCATAGACGCAGGAATTCCGAGCGCGGTGGCGATATTGCCCTGCATTTCTTTGCGCAAAATCTGCAATCGCGGAGCCTGCGCAATCACGGTAGAATCCACATTTTCAACACGCCATCCCGCTCTGGATAAAGACTGCCCAACTTCCCACAAAAGACGTAAACTAGAAATGTCTTTATAATATGGATTTTTGTCGGGAAACATTTGCCCGATATCGCCCATTCCCCCCGCGCCCAAAAGCGCGTCGATAACGGCGTGTACTAAAACGTCCGCGTCTGAATGCCCTTCAAGTCCTTTTGAAAAGGGAATCTCCACGCCGCCAAGAATCAGCTTCCGCCCCTTCACAAGCCGGTGAACGTCATATCCTTGCCCTACCCTAAGACTCATTATATCAAGCCCTTCCTGTATTTTATTATACAACACAGGAAAAACCTTGACAAATCAAAGAAAAAAAAATACACTCTCTTGTGCAGTATGGAGACGTACTCAAGTGGTTTAAGAGGCGCGCCTGGAAAGTGCGTAGGTCGTGAATAGCGGCGCAGGAGTTCAAATCTCCTCGTCTCCGAAGGGAGCTTCCTCGACGTAAAGTTTGAGGAAGCTTTTTTTGATTTTCGGCTTTTTTCGTTGTCCTAAAAATTAGTTGTGGAAATTGAATTCGTCGGTGTGCGACGTAAGAAGTAACAACATGCAGTTGAAAAATCGCAATAAAAATTGTGTAAGCCGATTCATCCCCTACCCCTAACGTTTTATACGGCTTCTACAATACCATCTTTTTACTAAGAAGTTTAGCACCCCATCTTGTTTATGGAATACAGGCAAAAATTGAATTTACAATTGACAAACTAAAATTGAACGGGGAAGTGTATGTTGAACGAAGGCATGAAGTTATACTGGATTACATAAGTGGTGGTGTTTCTTTTCCTTTCCTATAAACGTCGATTTACATTAACCACAAACAACAATTCAGTCGAGGCAGTCGAGGAAGCTTCGGGTGTCGCTTCGTCTCTGAATGAAACAGTATACGGGAAGCCCTATGATTACGCCGTTTGCCGGGTGTCATGGGGATTTTTCTATGCTTGCTTTGAATCACTTTGTCACAACTTTTGTATTATCAAGGGATTTTATAAATAATTATGTAGATTTATCACGCCGCATTTGATAAATTAATACAATAGTATTAACTTCTAAGGTGTAGGGTGTGGATAACATGAAACGGGTTATAAGAAGGGTTTGCCTGTTTTTTATATCATTTGTTGCAACACTTGTTTTCATCGTTGCATCAGCTACGGTTGTGTTGGGATTTTTCATTTCCGGCAGTGATTTGATTTTTCCAAATGTCTCGGTAGAAGGAATAAACCTGTCCGGAATGACCATTATTGAAGCTAACAACAGGCTTGTTAGTTTGGGCTATGAAAATAACGCAGATTCTGTTTCGGTTACGGTTAATTTCCCTGATGGTAGCAGTTTTTCCATATCCGGTAATGATGCGGGTTTATCTTTGTGTGCGGAAGAAGCCGTGTTGGCGGCATTTCAACGCAGCAGAGATGCTTCATTCTTTGGGCGCATAAATATGTATGTTACGTCATTGTGGGTGCAGACAGATATAAACGGTGTTCCTGTGCTTGACGAAGAATTTGTACGCGGCGAAGTCGCCGTACATACGGAACTATTTAACACTTCACTTGTCAAAAATGCGTCGTACAGTCTAAACGAGGACAGCATCACTATTATTCCGGGTTCGGTTTATGCGCCCGCAGATGAAACATCAGTTTTTAACCTGGTGACGCAAACCTTCTACACCGCTTTGGAAGAAGGAACACACTTGGTTGTGAATTATATGCCCGCATTGACTGACCCGATTATTTTTGACTTGAACGAGCTTTACTATATAGTGCATACAGAACCTGTGTCCGCCGCTTGGGACTCCAAGACATTTGCCGCGACAGAATGTAAACCCGGTGTTAGTTTTGATATGGACATTGCTATGAACCAGCTTGCAAACGCACGGATGGGTGAGCAAATTGTAATTCCCCTGATATTTTCCAATCCGGAGGTTACGACCGAATATTTGCAAGAAATGCTCTTCCGTGATGAACTTGCCGCCAGAACAACCAATGTGGCAGGCACTGCCGCCAGGCTTAGTAATGTAAAACTTGCAGCTTCCTTTATAGATGGTCTTGTGCTTAACCCCGGTGATACTTTTTCCTTTAACGAAACCGTACCTCGGCGCACGGCAGAAATCGGGTTCCTTATGGCAGGGGGTTTCCGGGACGGGGAATTGGTTGATATGGTAGGCGGCGGGATTTGCCAAGTGGCGTCAACCTTATACGATAATGTGTTGCATTCATACCTTGAAGTAGCTCAACGGCGTGCGCACACGCTTCCAATCACGTATCTCCCGCTTGGTCACGATGCCTCCATTTATTATGGTGTGCTTGATTTACGATTCAGAAATAACACAAACTACCCAATAAGAATAGAAATTGAATTTGATGGACGCAACATGACATCACGGCTTATTGGTACTCGTACTAACAATTATGTCATAAGAATTGAATCCAGTTCCACCGCAGTCCCGTTTGAAACTACCTATCGGGAAAACGAAAATATACCATATGGTCAAACAGAAGTATTTTTTACCGGACGAAACGGTTTTATTGCAAACACTCACCGGGTTATTTCTGATGCAGAAGGCAACCAAATAAGCCGGACGCATATCTCAAGGGACGTATACCGGGCGCAGAATCGCATAGTGCTTATTCCTCCTGCGGGCGCACAACCGGCACCTGCTGAGGAAACCCAATGATAACAGGCGCGATAATAAATGCAGTTGCAATTTTGGCAGGCGGTGGAATAGGTCTTTTGTTGAAAAACCACGTAAGCGAAAAAGCATCGCAAGGTGTAATGCGGGCGTTGGGGCTTTGCGTTTGTGTTATCGGAATTCACGGAGCATTGAGCGGCGATTTTATGCTTATGGCAATTTCGCTTGCGCTTGGTGCTTTTTTAGGCGAGCTTTTACATATCGACAGCCTCTTAAATAAATTCGGATTATTTTTACAAAGCAAGCTTAGCAAGGACGAAGAAAATTCTACATTCGGGCAAGGTTTTGTTTCCGCCACCTTGCTTTTTTGCGTTGGCGCAATGGCAATTGTCGGCTCGATTGACAGCGGTTTGCGCGGCGATCAAAGTACTGTGATTACAAAATCAATTTTAGACGCTTTCGCGGCGGCGATTCTTGCGTCGAGGCTTGGGGCTGGGGTACTTTTTTCGGCGTTTGCGGTTTTACTTTATCAGGGAAGCATCGAATTTTTCGCGGCGAATCTGCAAGATGTTTTCACAGAAACACTAATTATGCAAATTTCTGCCACAGGCGGCGTAATGATTTTGGGAATCGGCATAAATTTAATTTTCGGCGAAAAAATAAAAATTGCAAATTTGCTTCCGGGTTTTATTTTCGCGATTTCCTATTATTATATTTTCCAAAACCTATTGACAACATAAAATCAATGCGTAATACTACATATGAGCAACCATTCAATCATTCAACCATATAAAGCGAGGTGCATTATGAAAGACCCATGCGACTGCGGTGTAATCCACGAAGAAGTAGTTAACCGCGTTCGGGTCGCAATGCCGTGCGGCGAAGAATTCTTAACTTTATCGAATCTTTACAAGATGTTCGCAGACAACACACGTCTTAAAATTTTGTGGGCGTTGTCGTGCGAAACTATGTGTGTGTGCGATTTGGCGGTGTTACTTGGCATGACGAAATCGGCTATTTCACATCAACTTAAATCCTTACGCCTTACCAAGCTTGTAAATTGCGATAAACAAGGGAAAATTGTGTATTACTCTCTTACCGACGACCATGTGAGAAGTATTTTCGAGCAAGGTTTTGAGCACGTGAAGCATTAAAAATTTTTTAGCTGGATGGTTGAATAGTTAAACAACTATTATTTTGGACAAGGAGGAGAAAAATGAATTTATTTTCGATAAAAGATTTAACAAAAGAATATGGCGTGGGTGGTGCAAAAGTAACCGCACTTAACAAAATTAATTTATCAATTCCCGAAGGTAAATTTGTAGTTATTCTCGGAGCTTCGGGGTCGGGAAAATCAACTTTGATAAATATGCTCGGTTGCATGGATACGCCTACTTCCGGTGCGATTAATTTTTACAAAACAGATATAACTACGTTTAGTAAACATAAAATGACGCATTTTCGCGGAGAAAATATTGGTTTTGTTTTTCAAAGTTATAATCTTCTACCGGATTTAACGGCTCTTGAAAATGTGGAATTTTCCACGGAACTTGCGGGATTATCCCGTAAAGATGCCGAAAACGCGCTTTCACTTGTCGGTTTATCGGAGCGCGTGAACCATTATCCCGCGGAGTTATCGGGCGGTGAGCAACAGCGTGTTTCAATCGCCCGTGCTATTGCGAAGAACCCGAAAGTTTTACTCTGTGACGAACCTACCGGCGCATTGGATTTCAACACGGGAATTATGGTATTGGAAGCGTTAAAACAGATTCACAAAGAAAAAAAATCCTCAATTCTGTTTATTACGCACAATCAAGAAATCGCAAAAATCGCCGACATTGTAATCACGCTTAGAAGCGGAGAAGTGCAGAGTATAAGCAAAAATTCCGCACCGATCTCTCCGACGGAGGTGATATGGTGAAAACTTGTATAAAAATGACTATGCGAAAAATGCGCCTGAACATTCCACAATTATTAGGATTGGTATTACTGCTTGTTGTCGGAGTTTGCTTTTATATAACGCTGTTTACAATTGTTCAGCGATTCGAAGAAACCGCAGAACAATACATCTCCGATCACGCCTATGCCGATGTGACTTTCTACGGCGTGTTTGACAGCGAAAGTATCAGACTTCTCACGGAAACAGACGGCGTTCTATTGGCACGGGGGCGAACGGTTCGTGATATTCGGAAAGACGAGCGAATTTTCCGTGCAGTTTCGTTGACCGACGGTATAAATATTCCGCATATCTACGAGGGCAGACTACCGGAAAATCAAAGCGAGTGCATTCTTTTAAAGCGTAATGCCGATGCAATGGGTTTTGGCATTGGTTCTCAAATCACACTTGGCGGCATGGATTTGACTGTTACAGGGCTTGCCGCAAATCCCGAATATATTTACATGGTTCAGAATGAACGCAATATGATGGCGCAACAAAACCGTTTTGGCGTGATATATGTAGTTGAAGAATTTTTGGCAAGCGGTTTTAATGAAGTAGTCGTTTTAACAAACGATAATGCAAATATAAACGAACTTTCCGAAGCAATAGGAGCATTCAGAACCATCCGGCAAAAAGACCAGATAAATCATATTTTATATCGCAACGATTTAAGCGAACTCGGCAGTTTCGCTATGATATTTCCGCTTATTTTTGCTGTGCTTATTGCTGTTGTGATTTACGTTATGCTTTCGAGGAATATTCAAAAGGATAGAAAGCAAATAGGCGTGATGAAAGCGATGGGTGCGAGTGACAAGAAAATTGTTTTTATATATCTATCGCAGTTTTGCATAACTGCGGCTTTAGGCGCATTGCTCGGTTGTTTTACGGCGATGATTACTACAAACAGCATAATTTCTATTATGTCATCAATGTTTGTAGTGCCTGAATTAAATTTCGCATTATATCCGTTTTTGTGGACAGCAGCGATAATTATAAGTGTTTTACTATGTACGGTTTCGGGGCTGATTGCGTTGGTTCGCATATTACCATTAATGCCCGCACAAGCCTTGCGTCCGCGTACCCCGAAAGGCGGAAGGCGGATATTTCTTGAACGAATCGGATTTATATGGAAACGTTTGTCGTTTAATTCCAGATACGCACTCAAGAATTCCCTGCGTAATAAAAGTCGTTTTTTCGCCGTTGTGCTTGGCATGGTGGGTTCATGTTCTTTACTTGCATTCTCGCTCGGATTTCATAATTCAATTACCGAAACGCAAAACAGGTTTTTCAATGATTTTGCGAATTACGATGTAATTGTCAGCTTCAACCCGATTCCGCTTACGCAACAACACTCTGCATCAGAACAAATCGACGAAAGCAGTAAAGCGTTGGTTCTGCATGTTGAAATTCGTGAAGAGAATTATATTCTCGCAATTACCGAAAGCGATTTCGATATGGTTCATATTCCAACCGCAGAATTGCAAAACGGTGTAATAATTCCCGAGTATTTTTCTCAAATGTGGAATGTACAAGTTGGCGATTCTCTAGAAATAAACGGTTATAAAGCTACTATTTCGGCAATTACACCGCAACACCTCGGACTTACACTGCACACAAGTTTTGATTACATTAACAAATTAACCGATGATATTCCTCCGCTGTATAATACGATTTACGGCAGAAGTGCGAATATGACCAAACTCACAGGCTTCCTTACAGAAAACAATTTTGATTTTACAACCATTGACGATGACAAAACCAGCTTCGATTCCATTATGGAGAGCATGGAAGTGCTGATTTGGTTTATGATTGGCTGTTCAATAATTCTCGGATTTACTGTGCTGTATGCGGTCGGGTTCATTAATCTTTCGGCAAGAGAATATGAATATATGTTCATGGGTGTAATGGGTTATTCACACAAAAGCATACTTCTAACACACATAAAAGAAACGATTTTGCAACTTGTTATAGCTATTCCGGCCGGATTTTTTGTCGGCGTTCTTCTTCTTGAAGCAATAAAGGGCGAATTTTCAAGCGGAAATTTCGTGATTGCGGCAAGAATTTATCCGTTTAGCCACGTTATATCTGCACTGGCTGTAATTGGCGTAACAGCGGTTATGGCGATGGTTACATCAAGGCACATTGACAGGCTTGATATAGTCGAAGGGTTGAAGGCACAGGATGATGGGTGAAACAATTCGTAAAATTTTCTAAAAAAGCCCTTGACATATAAATAAATCAAGGTATAATCACTTCTTGTGTGCGAGTTTAAGAATTCGCCCTAAAATTTGGAACTATGACACGCCCGGGTGCGTGAAGCCGGAGGTACTGATGCAGAACAATAAAATACGCATTAATTTGAAAGCATACGACCACAAATTAATTGACCAATCGGTGGTACAAATCATAGAAACGGCGAAGCGCACGGGTGCCGAAATCTGCGGGCCGATTCCCCTGCCGACGAAAAAAGAAGTGGTGACGATTCTTCGCGCCGTGCACAAATACAAGGACAGCCGCGAGCAGTTTGAAATGCGCACGCACAAGCGTCTCATTGATATTCTTATGCCAACCCCAAAAACCGTGGACGCGCTCCAACGGATTGATTTGCCCGACGGTGTAGACATCACCGTTAAGGTAATGCAGTAGGAGGTTCATGATGAAAAAAGCAATTTTAGCAAAAAAACTGGGAATGACGCAAATATTTGCAGAAAACGGGCAAATGATTCCCGTCACGGTGCTTGAAGCAGGGCCGTGCGTTGTTGTTCAAAAGAAAACCGTTGAAAAAGATGGCTATGCCGCACTTCAAGTGGGTTTCGGAGAAATCCGCGAAAAATTGGTGAACAAGCCAGAAAAGGGACATTTCTCCGCACATCTTGGGGCTAATGCCGCACCGAAACGCGTTTTGAAAGAACTCCGCCTTGACAATTGCGACCAATTTGAAGTCGGTGCGGAAATCAAAGCCGATATGTTCGCTGCCGGCGACTATGTAGACGTAACCGGAACATCCAAAGGAAAAGGCTTTCAAGGTGCAATCAAGCGCCATAATATGCATCGCGGCCCAATGACCCACGGTTCAAAATATCACCGCGGACACGGTGCGATGAGTGCAGGAACAACCCCGGGTAAAGTACCCAAAGGCAAAAAGCTTCCCGGTCATATGGGTGCGAAAAAGAGAACGGTTCAAAATATCGAAGTTGTTCGCACAGACGCGGAAAAAAATCTGATTTTAGTACGCGGCGCGGTTCCGGGAATCAAAGGTGCGCTTGTGACAATAAAAAGCACGGTTAAAGTTTAAAGGAGTTGTGAGTCGTGGCTACAGTAGCAGTTGTAAACATGCGCGGCGAGTCCGCCGGTAAAATGGAACTTGACGATAATATTTTCGGAATAGATGTCAATGAACATGCCGTCCACATGGCTGTTGTGCAATATCTTGCAAATCAGCGTCAAGGTACGAAAAGCACGAAAACCCGTTCGGAAGTACGCGGCGGCGGAGCAAAACCGTGGCGGCAAAAAGGCACGGGCCGTGCGCGTCAAGGTTCAACACGCTCACCGCAATGGACGGGCGGCGGCGTAGTTTTCGCACCTAAACCCCGTGATTTTTCTTTCAAATTAAATAAGAAAATGAAGCGTCTCGCGTTAAAATCCGTCTTGACGGACAAGCTGAAAAACAACGAGCTAATAGTTCTTGACTCGCTGGTGCTTCCCGAAATTAAAACGAAATCAATGAAAGCGATCTGTGATAATCTTGAACTCGGAAAAGCACTGTTTGTAATGGATACCGGGAGTGAAAACGTAGTGCTTTCCGCAAGAAATATCCCCGGAGTAAAAACATCTGGAGTAAATACAATCAACGTCTACGATATCCTTCACCACGACAGGCTTGTAATAACAAAAGACGCAATCAAAAAAATGCAGGAGGTGTATGCATAATGGCAGATTTAAAATATTACGATGTCATATTCAAACCCCTCATGACAGAAAAAAGTATGAGCCTCTTGGAAGAGCAAACCTATTCGTTTTATGTGCACCCCAAAGCAACAAAAGTACAAATAAAAGAAGCGGTCGAGCGTCTTTTTAACAATGTAACCGTAGAAAAAGTAAACACAATGCATACTCACCCAAAAAAACGTCAACGCCGCGGTGCAAAAGCAGGCGAAACAGTAAGGCGTAAAAAAGCCATAGTAAAGCTAACCCCGGGCAGTAGTCCGATTGAATATTTTGAAGGTATTTAAGCAAGTAAGAAGGAGAATTTGCAATGGGCATAAAGCGTTATAGACCAATAACCCCATCCCAGCGTCAAATGACGGTTTCGGACTTTGCGGAAATCACAAAGGCAACGCCCGAAAAAAGCTTAACTGTTCATTTGAAGAAGCATTCCGGACGCAACGGTCAAGGAAAAATAACCGTAAGACACAGGGGCGGCGGGGCGAAAATAAAATACCGTATTATCGACTTCAAGCGCAACAAAGACGGAGTACCCGCGAATGTTGCCGCGATTGAATATGACCCGAACCGCACCGCAAACATCGCGCTGTTGCACTACGCCGACGGAGAAAAACGTTATATCTTAGCACCAATCGGTGTAAATGTCGGTGACAGCCTGATGAGCGGCATTGAAGCGGAAATTCGTCCAGGCAACGCGCTTCCGATGAAAGTTATTCCCGTTGGTACAGAAATTCATAATATAGAAATGAAGCTGGGCCGGGGTGCGCAAATGGTGCGAAGCGCAGGAAACGTCGCACAGCTTATGGCGAAAGACGAAAAATTTGCTACTGTTCGTTTGCCTTCGGGCGAGATGCGCTTGGTTCCCGTGAATTGCCGTGCTACGGTCGGTCAGGTCGGCAACCCCGATAATGAATTAATCAATGTCGGTAAAGCAGGCAAAAAGCGTCATATGGGAATTCGTCCGACTGTCCGCGGTTCGGTAATGAACCCGAACGACCACCCTCACGGCGGCGGCGAAGGACGCGCACCAATCGGTCGCTCGGCACCATGTACACCTTGGGGCAAACCGGCTCTCGGATACAAAACACGCAAGAAAAACAAGCAAAGTAACCAATATATTGTACGTAAACGTGGTAGCAAGTAGGAGGCATATATGGGTAGGTCATTAAAAAAAGGGCCGTTCTGTGACGCGCACCTGATGAAAAAAGTTGACGCACAAGCCAATAGCACAAACAAATCTGTAATTAAAACATGGTCGCGTCGTTCTACGATATTCCCTGAAATGATAGGCTTCACCATTGCCGTTCACGATGGACGCAAGCACGTTCCCGTCTATATTACGGAAGATATGGTTGGGCATAAACTTGGTGAATTTGCCGCAACCCGCACATATCGCGGGCATGGCAAAGATGCGGAAAAACGAAGTAAAGTAAAATAAGGAGGGCAATCATGGGACAAAGCAGAAGTCAATATAAGCAACAGCGCAATGCGGAAAACCGCGAAAAGCGTCCTCATGCGATTCACAAATTTGCCCGAATTTCAGACCGCAAAGCAAGAATCGTTTTGGATCAGATAAAGGGCAAGGATGTAATACAGGCCGCCGCAATATTGCAATATAACCCGCGTTACGGCGCGTATCTTGTCGGAAAAGTTTTAAAATCCGCCGTGGCAAACGCAGAAGAAAACCACTCGATGGATGCGCAAGATTTATTCGTAGAAGAAGCAATCGCAAACCAAGGCCCATCAATGAAGCGTATTCAACCCCGCGCAAAAGGCCGCGCATACAGAATAAACAAGCGCACAAGTCACATCACGATAGTGCTGAACGAGAGGTGAACTAATGGGACAAAAAGTTAATCCCCACGGTCTTAGGCTGGGCATAAACAAAGAATGGGATTCCGTATGGTACGCGGAAAAAGATTTTGCGAAATATCTTTTAGAAGACCATAAAATTCGTCAATTTATAAAAAAATATTTCAAAGATAAAAAACCGGTTCCGGTAGACCCGAAAATCGCGAGAATCACAATAAAAAGAACGACGAATCGCGTAAAAGTTACACTGCACACCGCAAGCCCGGGTATTATAATTGGGCGCAACGGCGAAGCTATAAAAGTTTTAACGGATGCGGTTCAGAAATTAATTGACCGCAGCCCAAACGAATACAAAGCCGATGTTGAAATACAGGAAATAAAAAGACCGGAGCTTAATGCGCAGCTTGTTGCGGAAGTAATAGCGAAAGACCTAGAGAACCGTGTAACATTCCGTCGCGCAATGAAGCAAGCAATGACCCGCGCAATGAAAAACGGTGCGAAGGGCATAAAAACGGCGGTATCGGGTCGTCTCGGTGGCGCGGACATCGCAAGGACAGAGCATTATCACGAAGGAACAATTCCACTGCAAACATTGCGTGCGGATATAGACTACGGCTTTGCCGAAGCAGACACAACCTACGGAAAACTTGGAGTAAAAGTGTGGCTGTATAAAGGCGAAGTTCTTCCCGGGCAGGAAAGGCGTGAAGAACGCCCGTTCCGGGCAGAAAGACGGGAAGGAGCAGGTGGCGACTATGCTAATGCCAAAAAGGGTAAAAAGACGCAAGCAGTTCCGCGGTCGAATGACCGGAAAAGCCCTGCGCGGTAATACAATCACTTACGGATCATTTGGGCTTATTGCAATGGAGCCAACATGGATAACCGCAAACCAAATTGAAGCGGCACGTATCGTTTTGAACAGAACTATGAAACGCGGCGGTAAAGTCTGGATAAAAATTTTCCCCGACAAGCCCGTTACGGAAAAACCCGCCGAAACCCGCATGGGTAGCGGTAAGGGTTCGCCGGAATACTGGGTAGCGGTTGTAAAGCCCGGTCGTGTAATGTTCGAGATTGCCGGTGCGGACGATGAAACTTCACGCCGTGCGTTGAAATTGGCAAGTTACAAACTGCCGATTCGTTGTAAAGTTGTCTCGAAAGAAGAACTTGAAGCAATTTTAGCGGAAGCGGAAACGCCCAAAGCTAAAGCAGAATAACAAGGAGGCTGGAGTGCTATGAAATCAAAGAAATATCTCGAGTCCCTTAAAGATAAATCCGTGGAAGAATTAAAGGTTGAACTTGTTTCTACCAAAAAAGAATTGTTCAATCTGCGCTTCCAAAACGCCACCAACCAACTGGATAATACGGCGCGTATAGGCGAAGTTCGTAAGAATATCGCGAGAATTCAAACGGTAATGACACAGCGCGCCAAAGGTTTGGCATAGGGAGGTAAAAAATGGAGACTCAACGTAATTTGCGTAAAACACGCGTAGGCAAAGTTGTGAGCGATAAAATGGACAAAACAATCGTAGTTGCCGTGGAAAACCGAGTAAGACACCCGATAATCGGCAAAATTGTAAAACGCACTTATAAATTGAAAGCTCACGATGAAGCCAACGAATGCGGAATCGGCGACAGGGTTCGCGTAATGGAAACGCGTCCACTATCGAAAGAAAAACGCTGGCGTTTGGTAACAATCCTTGAGAAAGCGAAGTAATTGGAGGTTTTAAAATGATACAACAGGAATCAAGATTAGCCTCCGCGGATAATTCGGGAGCAAAAGAACTTTTGTGTATTCGTGTACTTGGCGGCACGGGACGGCGTTACGCCAACGTGGGCGACATTATCGTGGCATCTGTGAAAGATGCCGCACCGGGCGGCGTGGTGAAAAAAGGCGAAGTTGTAAGAGCGGTAATCGTCCGCACGGTGAAAGGTCTTTCGCGTAAAGACGGCTCGTCCATTCGCTTTGACGAAAACGCGGCGGTTATTATCAAAGAAGACAAAACGCCGAGAGGTACTCGTATTTTCGGGCCGGTTGCAAGAGAATTACGCGAAAAGCAATTTACGCGCATCGTTTCTCTCGCACCCGAAGTATTGTAGGAGTCGATATTATGAATAAAGTTAAAATAAAACGCGGTGATACGGTTCAAGTAATCGCAGGGAAAGAAGTCGGCAGAACAGGTCGTGTTCTTCTGATTGACCGCGAAAAAAATAAAGTGCTGGTTGAGGGGCTTAATATGCAAGTGAAGCACCAAAAGCCCAACCGCGCTAACCAAGCAGGCGGCATAACTCGCCGCGAAGCCCCATTGCACATTTCCAACGTGATGTATTTACACAAAGATAAACCAACCCGACTCGGCTATAAATTAGAAGAGTCGGATGGCAAGATTGTGAAAAAGCGTTACGCGAAATCTACGGGCGAAGTGATTGACTAAACGGAGGATTGCAATGAGCAGACTCAAAGATATTTACGAGAAAGACGTTGTAGCCGGAATGATGAAAAAATTCGGTTATAAAAATAAAATGGCTGTTCCTAAAATCGAAAAAGTAGTAGTTAATATCGGTTTGGGTGAAGCGAAGGAAAACGCTAAGGTAATCGAACACGCAACCAACGACATCGCAACGATTACGGGTCAAAAAGCGGTTGTAACCAAAGCGAAAAAATCAATTTCGGCGTTTAAGCTTCGTGCTGGAATGCCGGTCGGTTGCAAAGTTACCCTTCGCGGCACGAAAATGTACAGCTTTGTTGACAGATTAATAAACGTAGCGATTCCGCGCGTTCGTGACTTCCGTGGTGTTAGTGCGGATTCTTTCGACGGACGCGGAAACTATACGCTCGGCATTAAAGAGCAATTAATTTTCCCGGAGATTTCTTTCGACAAAATAGATAAACTTCGCGGAATGGAAGTAGTATTTGTAACAACCGCCGAAACGGACGAAGAAGCAAGAGAGCTTCTTGCGCTGTTCGGAATGCCTTTCATTCGTCCAATAGGAGGAACAAATTAATGGCAAAAAAAGCTCTTGTATTAAAAGCTGCAAAAAAACCGAAGTTTGCCGTAAGGGCATACAGGCGCTGTAATATCTGTGGAAGACCTCACGCGACATTGCGTAAATATGGCGTATGCCGTATATGCTTCCGCGAATTGGCTTATCGCGGGCAAATTCCCGGTGTAAGAAAAGCCAGTTGGTAAAAAATAGTTTTTCATATGAAGATTTAGCTAGGAGGATTGCCAATGTTATCCGACCCTATTGGGGATATGCTCACGAGAATCCGCAACGCAAACATGGCAAGGCACACAACCGTTGATATGCCTTCATCAAAAATGAAAGAATCAATTGCCGCAATTTTGGTGAAAGAAGGCTATGTAAAAGGTTATGAAATAGTGCCTAATGGTGTAAAGAAAACCATGCGAATAACGCTTAAATACGGCAAAAACAAAAGTGAAAAAGTCATCGCGGGATTAAAGCGCATTTCTAAACCTGGTTTGAGGGTTTATGCGGGTTGCGAAGATTTGCCGAAGGTTCTTAACGGGCTTGGGCTTGCGATTGTTTCAACGAACAAAGGCGTTATGACAGATAAAGAGGCTCGCGCAAACGGTGTTGGCGGGGAAGTCTTGGCTTTTGTGTGGTAAAAATTTCGTAAAAACATTCAATAGAGGAGGTGCAGAATCGTGTCAAGAATCGGAAAACTTCCCGTTATTATTCCTACGGGTGTGACAGTAACAATTGCCGTGGGAAATGAAGTTACGGTAAAAGGTCCCAAGGGAACTTTAAGCCGCAAGTTATCGCCTGACATGACCATCGCACAGGAAGAGGGCAAGCTGACTGTAACTCGCCCGAATGATTTAAAAAGATTTAAAGCGTTACACGGTCTTACGCGCACACTTATAAACAACATGGTGGTGGGCGTAACGGAAGGCTATATAAAGCGTTTGGAAATCAACGGAACAGGTTATCGTGCTGCAAAGGCAGGGAATAAACTTACGTTGAACCTCGGATATTCCCATCCAATTGAAATGACCGACCCCGAGGGCATTGAAAGTACAGTTGACGGAACAACAAAAATAGCTATTTCCGGCATAGACAAAGAAAAAGTTGGTCAATATGCCGCGAACATACGCGAAAAACGTCCGCCCGAGCCGTACAAAGGCAAGGGTATCAAATATGAAAACGAATATATCAGACGCAAAGCCGGTAAAGCCGGTAAGAAATAGGCAGGTGACGGAATATGATAAACAAACCATGTCGCGCAGATGCGCGTAAAAAACGGCATTACAGGTTGCGCCGTAATCTTTCCGGCACCGCAGCCAGACCGCGGCTTGCCGTTTTCAAGTCGAATAAATATATCTATGCACAATTAATTGACGACGTGAAGGGGCATACCCTTGCAAGCGCGTCTACAATGGATGCGGCTTTGGTTAAAGCCGACAGTTTGAAAAGCACGTCGAACATTGATGCCGCGAAAGCCGTTGGTGCACAAGTTGCGAAAAAAGCCAAAGCATTAGGCATTGAAGAAGTTGTTTTCGACAGAGGCGGATATATCTATCACGGAAAAATCGCGGCGTTGGCAGATGCTGCCCGCGAAGCCGGTTTGAAATTTTGACCTTTTAAGGAGTAGGCTATGGCGATGAAAAAGATTGACGCAAATTCCCTTGACATTAAAGACAAGGTGGTTTCGATAAATCGCGTAACAAAAGTTGTAAAAGGCGGGCGTACGTTCCGTTTTGCGGCTCTTGTTGTAGTAGGCGATGAAGCCGGGCATGTTGGCGTCGGGCTGGGTAAAGCGAACGAAATACCTGAAGCCATTCGCAAAGGCAAGGAAGATGCGAAGAAAAACATGATATTTCTTGAGAAAAACGAAGATGATTCGTTGTATCATGAAATTATCGGTCACTTCGGCGCGGCGAAAGTTTTAATGCGTCCTGCTCCCGAAGGAACCGGTGTTATTGCTGGCGGTGCGGTTCGTGCTGTTTTGGAACTCGCGGGTGTTCGCAACGTTGTTACAAAGTCGATTGGTTCAAATAATAAACATAATGTAGTTAAAGCCACTCTTACGGGCTTGAAAGCAATGAAAACTCCTTCCGTTGTGGCGCGCCTTCGTGGCAAGCCCGTTGAAGAAATATATGAAGCGAGGAATTCCTGATGTTGAAAATCACGTTGGTGCGTTCGCCCATCGGCGCGAAACCTAAGCATAGGGCAACCATTGAAGCTTTGGGTCTGAGAAAACTTCATATGACCGTAGAGCAAAAAGATAACCCCGCAATCAGGGGCATGATTCACCATGTAAAACATTTAATTAAAGTTGAAGAAGCTTAGGAGGCTCCTGCTATGAAATTAGGAGAACTTAGACCCGCCGAAGGCGCGACAAGAAAAGCATGGCGGCGCGGACGCGGGCATGGCTCTGGTAATGGTAAAACCGCAGGGCGCGGGCACAAGGGACAGAAATCCCGTTCTGGAAGCGGCGGTAAAGTAGGATTCGAGGGCGGTCAAATGCCTTTGTATCGTCGTTTGCCGAAAAGAGGTCATACTTGCCGCAACACCAAAGAAATCGTTGCGATAAACGTGCAGCTTCTTAACGTATTTGAAGACGGCGCGACCGTTGATATCGCGGCTCTTAAACAAAAGGGTCTTGTGTCGAACCCGCGTGACGGCGTGAAAATTCTTGGCAACGGCGATATCACAAAAAAGCTTACAGTAAAAGTAAATTATTTCAGCAAAGGTGCTGCGGATAAAATTGAGTCCGCAGGCGGCAAAGCTGTTGCTGTTTAACTTCATCTGAATGGGGCGAAGCCCCAAACCCCAACCGAGGTGGTATAGTTGTTCAAAATATTCGCCAATGCTTGGCGCGTTGAAGATATTCGCAAAAAAATATTATTCATTTTGTTGTTACTGTTTATCTATCGAGTGGGCGCAATTCTTGTTCCGCTTCCGGGCATAGATTTGGAAGCGTTGGCGTATTGGAGAAACCCCGCCGGTGGTGCAGGCGATGCCGTAATGACATTTTTCTCTTTGCTTATGGGCGGCGAACTTGGTACGGTTTTTGCGATGGGTATCGCGCCATACATTACAGCTTCGATTATAATGCAACTTCTGACTTATGCTATTCCCGTGCTTAGTCAAATGCAAAAAGAAGACGAGGAAGGGCGCAAAAAAATTCAGCAGATTACACGTTATCTTGCTGTAGGGCTTGCTGCGCTTCAAGCCGCCGGAATGGTGTTTTCTTATACGCGTTACGGTGCGCAGTTTGGCATTGAAACGATTAATCTGTTCGCACATCAAAATATGTTCGTGTACATCGTTGCAACCGTTTCGATGATGACCGGTACGATTTTCATTATGTGGCTCGCGGAGCTTTTAACAGAAAAAGGTATCGGAAACGGCGCGTCGTTCTTGATTTTCGCTAATATCTTGGCAGGGCTTCCTGCCGGGTTTATGACTTTTTGGAATATGCTTACCGCTGAACCCGATATTTTAACGATTCTTCTAGTTGTATTTTTATTGGCTACCTTCGCACTGATTATCGCGTTTGTTGTGCTTGTGCATGAGGGTGAAAGGCGTATTCCTGTGCAATATTCGCGTAAAGCAGCGGCGGGAAGCGGCTTTAAAGGGCCGCAGCAGTATATTCCCTTGAAAGTAAACATCGCGGGCGTTCTCTCAATCATCTTCGCAATGTCGTTGCTTGGTTTCCCCGTGCAAATTGCGCAGTTTTTCCCTAACGCAACTTTTATTAACAATGTAGCGCGGTTTGTTGATTTCCGTGACTTACACTGGGCGGGCGCAATCATTTATGTAGTTTTGATTTTTGCCTTTACACATTTCTATACATCTTTTGCCGTTAATCCGATTGAGATGGCAGAGGGTTTGAAGAAAAACGGCGGCTTTATCCCCGGAATCCGTCCGGGTAAGCCGACAAGCGATTTCATTCAGACAACCGTAAATCGTTTATCTTGGATTGGCGCATGTTTTTATGCATTAATCGCAATGACCCCAATACTGATGGGGCAACTTGTTCCCCAAATGGCGCATATCGCGTTCGGCGGAACGTCGCTCTTGATTGTAACGGGTGTTGCTCTTGAATTCGTGAAACAACTCGAAAGCCAGCTTCTTATGCGTCATTATAAAGGATTCCTCGAGTAAAATGGCGGTTTTCATCAAGAATGACGAACAAATTTCATATATGAGAACTGCAAGCAAAATTTGCGCAAGAGCTCACGAAATGCTTGCTAAGTATATTAAACCGGGCATCACAACAGTGGAACTTAGTGCGATTGCTGAGGATTTTATCCGAAGTAATGACTGCAAACCGTCTTTTCTTGGGTATCGTGGTTTTCCGGCGGCAATCTGCACCAGTGTCAACGATGAAGTAATTCATGGTGTACCCGGTTTAAGGAAGCTTTTAAGCGGCGATATTATTAGTATTGATATCGGAGTATGCTTTAAAAGATTTCATGGCGACGCGGCTCGAACTTTCGCGGTCGGAAAAATTGATGAGATTCATCAGAAATTAATTGATGTTACGAAGCAAGCTTTTTTCGCGGGAGTGAAAAACTGCACAGAGGAAAACAGACTTCACGACATTTCCAATGCAATTGACGATTATGTAAAACCATTTGGTTTCGGCATAGTGGCGGAATGGTGCGGACACGGAGTTGGACGGCAGGTTCACGAAGACCCGCAAATTCCCCACACACGGCAAGAAAAACGCGGCCCGCGCATACGGCGCGGAATGACACTGGCGATTGAGCCTATGATTAATATTGGCACGCACGACATACACATGACAGACGATACTTGGACGGTAATTACCAAAGACGGAAAATATTCTGCACATTATGAAAACACAGTGTTAGTAACCGACGGGGAACCGGAGATTTTAACCTTATGACACGCGGAACGATTGTTTTTTCAAAATTCGGACGCGACAAAGGCAAAGCGATGGTGGTTCTTGAAGGTGATGGGGAAATTTTAAAGTTGGCAGACGGAAAACGCCGAACCATTGAAAAGCCAAAGAAAAAAAAGTTAAAGCATATTCAACCAACGAATTTTCAGATACAAATGCAGCCCGAATGCGGGCGTGCATTACAAGATGCAGATATTCGGAAACAGATAAAAAATTTTTTGAGTAAAACGGCACCGACCGGAGGGAGGTAAAGCGCATTGTCAAAAGACGATGTAATTGAAGTAGAAGGCAAAGTTTTAGAAAAACTGCCTAACGCTACGTTCCAAGTTCAACTGGAGAACGGACATATTATTCTTGCGCACATATCCGGAAAATTAAGGATGAATTTCATTCGGATAATCCCCGGGGACAAGGTGCTGATTGAGATGTCACCGTATGATTTAACAAAGGGAAGAATTGTCTGGAGAGACAAGTAGGAGGAAAAACAATGAAAGTAAGACCATCGGTTAAGCCGATTTGTGAAAAATGCAAAGTTATAAGGCGCAAACGCGCTATAAGAGTCATTTGTGAAAATCCCAAGCATAAGCAGAGACAAGGCTAGGAGGAAATTTTTATGGCACGTATTGCAGGTGTTGACTTGCCGCGCGAAAAACGGGTTGAAATCGGGCTTACCTATATTCACGGAATAGGCCGCCCAAGTTCTAAAAGAATTTTAGCGGAAGCGGGAATCAATCTTGACACTCGCGTTCGCGATTTAACCGATGACGAAGTTATAAAAATTCGTAGTGTTATAGAATCGACACAAGTGGTGGAAGGTGACTTGCGCCGTGATGTGGCATTGAATATTAAACGGCTGGTGGAAATCGGCTGTTATCGTGGTGTGCGTCACCGTAAAGGTTTGCCTGTTCGTGGACAGCGTACTCGCACAAACGCACGCACACGCAAGGGTAAAGCTAGAACAGTTGCCAATAAGAAGAAATAGCGGAGGTCAGTAATGCCAAAAAAACAAGTTAAAAGAGCGGCAACACGCCGCAGGCGCGATAGAAAGTTTGTTGACAGAGGGCAGGTTCATATTCAATCGTCGTTTAACAATACGATTGTTACAATAACAGACGCTGTTGGTAATGCTCTTAGTTGGGCATCCGCAGGACAACTTGGTTTCCGAGGAAGCCGTAAGTCTACACCGTATGCGGCGCAAATGGCTGCCGATACCGCAACTGTTGCGGCAAAAGAATACGGACTTAAAACAGTAGAAGTTTTCGTAAACGGGCCGGGCAGCGGTCGTGAAGCCGCAATCCGAGCTTTGCAAGCCGCAGGTCTTGAAGTAACTATGATAAAAGACGTAACGCCCGTACCGCATAATGGTTGCCGCCCACCAAAGCGCAGACGTGTCTGATTATTAGGAGGATTTAATTTATGGCGAGATATACTGGCCCTGTTTGCAGGCTTTGCCGCAGGGAAGGCGAAAAACTTTTTCTAAAAGGGGAAAAATGCTCTAAGGGTATTTGTCCTGTAAATAAGCGTCCGACCGCACCCGGACAACACGGTACAAGCCGTAAAAAACTTTCCGAGTATGGTCAGCAAACGCGCGAGAAGCAAAAAACCAAACGCATTTACGGTATTTTAGAAAAACAGTTCCGTAAATATTTCGAGATTGCGCGCAGTACTCCCGGCGTTACAGGTGAAAACTTGTTGCGTCTATTGGAGCAAAGGCTGGACAATGTTGTCTATCGGCTTGGATACGGGCGTTCGCGCACGGAAGCGCGTCAAATTGTCCGTCATAATTTAATCACCGTAAACGGCAAGAAGGTTAATATACCTTCTTATCAGGTGAAAGTCGGCGATGTTATTCAGGTGCGAGATAAATCCAAAAGTTTACAGCGTTTCAAAGATGTGCTTGACGTAACGGGTATGCGTGCGATTCCCGAATGGCTTACATCAGATTCGGAGAATTTCCGCGGTACAGTTGCCTCAAAACCGCTTCGCGAGCATATTACGTATGACTTGCGTGAAACGCTTATCGTTGAGCTTTATAGTAAGTAATTAAAGGGAGGTTGACGCAGTATGCTGGAAATCGAAAAACCTCGTATAGAAATTGTGGAAACAAAGGGCAATGAATACGGCAAATTTATTGTTGACCAGCTTGAACGCGGTTTTGGTACAACTATGGGAAACTCTCTTCGCAGAGTGCTGTTGTCGAGCCTGCCGGGCGCGGCTGTAAGCAATATCCGTATAGACGGCGTTTTGCATGAATTCAGCCATTTGCCCGGGGTTAAAGAAGATGTAACAGAAATTATTTTAAATTTAAAAAGCCTTGCTCTGCGCGATTTGAGCGAGAACAACGAATCTAAAACCGCTACGATTGAAGCAAGCGGCGAAGGTGTAATTTATGCGAGGGATATTAAGCTTGACGCGGATATTGAAGTTATGAATCCGGATTTGGTGATAGCTACCCTCGGGAATAAGGACGCCAAACTTTTTATTGAAATGACGATTCGTAAAGGACGCGGTTATGTAGGCGCAGACAAAAATAAAGGCGAAGACCAACCAATCGGTCTGATTCCGATTGATTCGATTTTTACGCCTGTTCGCAAGGTTAATTTTCACGTTGAACCGACCCGTGTAGGAAACATCACGGACTACGATAAATTAACGCTTGAGGTTTGGACGAACAGTACAATCAGCCCGAAAGATGCGGTTTGTCTTGGCGCGCAAATTTTAACAGAACACTTCAATATGTTTGTTGACCTTTCGGATTCCGCAAAAGTTTCAGAGATAATGGTTGAACGCGAAGACGGAATAAAAGAAAGAATGCTTGAAATGAGCATAGAAGAGCTTGACCTTTCCGTTCGCAGTTACAATTGCTTGAAACGCGCGGGAATTAATAATGTAGAAGACCTTGCAAATAAAACCGAAGACGATATGATGAAAGTACGCAACCTCGGACGCAAATCCTTGGAAGAGGTACTGAAAAAAATGACGGATTTGGGGCTCGCGCTTCAATCGTCGGAAGAGTAAAGTCGGAAGAGCAAAAAGGAGCGATAACCATGTCCGGTTACAGGAAATTAGGTCGCACATCAAGCCAGCGTAAAGCAATGCTTCGCAGCCTTGCAACGCAGCTTATTTATCACGGAAAAATTACAACAACGGAAACCCGTGCAAAAGAAGTGCGCAAAATGGCCGAAAAATTAATCACCCTTGCGGTTAAAGAAAAAGATAATTTCACTACGGAAGAAGTCATGGTGAAGGTGCCGCAGAAGGACAAAGACGGAAAGCGAATTAAAACTGTGGAAAATGGCCGCAAAGTTACAGAGTACAACGAAGTTGAGCGTACCATTAAAAAAGACAGCCCTACACGTCTTGCCGCACGCCGTAAAATTCTGAGCGTACTTTACCCTGTAACACAAGTACCCGCAGATGGTCGGCGCAAACGCTCAGAAACAAAAAAGGTAGACCTGGCAAACATCATGTTTGAAAAATGGGCTCCGAAATATTCCGGTCGCAGCGGCGGTTATACGCGAATGATTAAAATCGGTCCAAGACGCGGCGATGCCGCACCTATGGTGTTATTAGAATTATTATAAAACCTTTGGGGGGAGAGTCTTTTTTCTAAAAAAGGGTTCTCCCCCCGAGAATTTACATATAATAAAAGAGAGGGAGGTCGCGATGAAAAGAAAAAAAAGTACGGTTCTCGTTGTTGATGACAGTCCCAGCAGCAGGAATCACCTTATGCAAATTTTGCAGAATGATTATATTATGCTTGTAGCTTCGGGCGGTGTTGAGTGTATTCAGGTCGCGAAGGCGGCGAAGCCCGATATTATTTTATTGGACATTGTAATGCCGCAAATGAATGGGTATGAGGTTCTTGCCGCGCTTCGTGAGATGCGGGAGACGAAGGATATTCCTGTTATTTTTATTACGGGTCTGGACCAAGAAGGCGAAGAGGAAAAAGGGTTGAAACTGGGAGCTAGTGATTATATTACAAAGCCATATAATCCGGTCATTGTTAGGTTGAGGGTTAGGAATTTGCTTCAAATTACAGAGCAAATGCGCACGATTAATGAACTTAGCATGGTGGACGTGACGACAAAGCTGCCGAACAGACAGTATTTTGACAAGCGTTTGAGCGAGGAATGGCAAAGGGCTGAAAATGAAAACCGTCAGCTTGGAATTTTAATGATAGAAATTGATACACTAAGGTCATACAATACGATTTACGGGTATCGCAATGGTGATGCCATGATTATAAGGGTGTCGGAAATTATTTCGTCTTACGCGAATGTGAATCCGGGCGATTTTGCGGCTCGGTGGGCGTATGGCGGGTTCGTTGTGCTGTTGTTAAACGTTGCAATTGGTGAGTGCAATACTGTCGGTGAAAATATTCGCAAGGCAATTGGCGACGCTGTTATTGAAACTTCGGGCGGCGAAGAAACCCGCGTGACAATCAGTGTGGGGGCGAATTCCGTTAGCCCGGCTTCGGATGATTGCTCAATCGAAAAATTTATCGCAAATGTTGATTCTGCACTATATCTTGCAAAAGAACTTGGGCGTAATCAGGTTGTGGTTCATTCGTGAATATTTTAGACATTTGTGTACTGGTTTTGGTGGCATTATGCGCCTTTGCCGGGTATCAGCAGGGGCTAATCCGTACAGTGTATAGGTTAGTCTCCTTTTTTATAGCAGTCTTTCTTGCAAACATGCTGTATCCGTATGTTGCGCAGTTTTTACGGGGAACGCTTGTTTTTTCGGGAATTCAAGACAGCGTAAAATCGGGGCTTGACCTCGGTGGTTTTGTTTCTGAATACTCAACGGAGTGGCAAAATGAAGTTTTTGAATCCTTGCCGTTGTCTACCCAGATTCGCAGTTTTTTATTTTCGCATTTTGAGCCTGATGTTCACGGAATTTTACGCATTGATACCATCGAAGAGTATATTTCCCTTTTTTTCGCAAACATCGCCATTAATGGAATTGCCATTATTGTTGTTTTTTTCCTTGTTATAATAATTCTTTCTGTTATCGGAATCGCAATTGACATTGTTGGAAAGCTGCCTGTAATTAAAACTTTTAACAATCTCGGAGGGTTTATCGTTGGTGTAGTTATCGGTGCGGGAATTTCGTGGATATGCATTGTTGTGCTTTCCATGGTTTTCGCGACAAGCGCGAACGAAGAGATTTTTGAATTAATTCAGGATTCTTTTATAGTGAGCAGGGTGACAGATTTGGTGCTGCCTAGGTTGGCGGCAAACACACTGACATGAGTAAATTGCAAATTTTTGCTATATTCGCGTTAATAAATATTGTGGTTGTCGCCTTTGCGAGCGCGTTTTGGGTTCGCCCTGTTGTCGGTTCGTTGCGAGGTGGGATGGCGGGTGTGCGTTTATTGGAAAGAAGGTATGCCGCCGAGCGCAGATTTTTGGCGGAATACGATGCAAATAAACGAGAACTTGAAGAAATTCTGTTAGCGCAGTTGGTTTTGGGTTATCATGAAAAAATACCCGCGCTTGCGGAAATTTCGCGTCTTGATACGTTGTATGGACTTGAAAATTTAGAATTTGGAGCATCGCAGGTTTCGGTTGGTTATTTGGGTGAAAATCGTCTTTTTGAAACGCGTGTAAATGTGGAATATTTGGGCGCGTTTGCGGATATAATATCGTTTTTACATGAGATTTCAGAGAGTGACGGGAAAATTTGCTCGTTTTCGGTTTTGCTGGAAGAAAATGCGCGGTTAAGGTTGGAATTTTCCATGTTTGGTGGTGGATAAATGATTTCGATTGGCACCAAATTTCGTAAGCCAATGCTAATGGTGGCGGATTTTTTATTGTTTTCCGCCAGTTATTTTAGTTCTTGGTTTATTTTGATGCGTCGGATTATTTTTGAAGAATACGCAAATACGATGTTTTTGGGTTATGTCTTTTTTATTGCAATATTTTTCGTGGTTTTTTGGGGGTTCGGAATGTATGAAAGTTTGTGGCGGTATGCCGAGGCATATGAATTTTTGAAGTGCATGATTGCGATAATGCTGGCGATTACGACATTTGTGACAGTAACGTGGTTTGTGTTTCAGCCGCCGCGTATAGAGCGGCGTTTGCCGATTACGGTTTATTTAGTGTCGGCGGCGGCGGCGGGTAATAGTACGCTTTTTTTCCGGACGGCGTATCGGGCTTTTCGTGCGAGCAGGACGCGGCGGCGGGCAGGCACAAAGCGAAAAAAGGTGATGATTGTTGGCACAAGCGAGACGGGAGTGGCGGTAATTCAAGGGCTTGAGCGGAACCCTAATCAGCGTTATGAGGTTGTTTGCGCCGTTGACGATAACCCTGCGATGGTTGGGCGAAAAATACAGCGTGTACCTGTGGCGGGAACAACTCGTGATATTCCTAGATTAACGGAGCGTCACGGAATACAAGTGATTCTTTTGGCGATTCCTCATGTTACGGCGAAGGAAAAACGCCGGATTTCGGGCATTTGTGCGAAAACAAATTGCGAATTAAAAAAAATTCCTGATATCTTTGATTTTAAAAATAATGAAGCGGATTCTTCCGAAGCAGGGGTAATTTCGCGTATTGAAGACGTTTCCGTTGAGGATTTATTGGGGCGCGACGTTGTTGACATAAAACGGTTTAAGGAAAAATATTTGAAGGGGCAAACGGTTTTAATTACAGGCGCTGGCGGAACAATTGGTTCGGAATTGTGTAGGCAGGCGGCGGCACATGGCGCGGCGCGGCTTGTGATGGTCGATGTTTGGGAAAACGGATTGTACGCGATGGAGCAGGAATTGCTATATAAATTCGGGCGGGAAAATTTCGAGCCGATTGCCGAAGTTGCGAATATACGCGAAGAAGGCCGGCTGGACAGGCTTTTCGAGCGGTACAAGCCAAATTTGGTGTATCATGCTGCCGCGCACAAGCACGTCCCGCTGATGGAAACCGCACCCGAAGAAGCTGTGAAAAATAATATTTTCGGCACACTTTACACGGCTCGTTGCGCACAGCGTCACGGCGTAAAGCGGTTTGTTTTGATTTCGAGCGATAAAGCGGTTAATCCGACGAATGTTTACGGCGCGACAAAGCGCGTTTGCGAAATGGTTGTACAAGCTCTCCACGCCGAAAGCAAAGGTGCGGGAGCAACAGAATTTGTTGCGGTGCGTTTTGGTAATGTACTTGGCTCAAACGGTTCTGTTATTCCGCTTTTCAAGGCGCAAATTGCGGCGGGTGGGCCTGTGCGTGTAACGCACAAGGAAATTATCCGTTATTACATGACCGTTTCAGAAGCGGTTTCGTTGGTGATGAGTGCGGGCGAAATGGCAAAGGGCGGCGAAATTTTCGTGCTTGATATGGGCGACCCCGTTAAAACTTTGGATTTAGCGGAAATGCTGATTCGCCTTTCCGGACACGAACCGTATCAAGAAATCGACATAGAAATTACGGGTTTGCGCCCCGGCGAAAAGCTCTACGAGGAACTTCTAATGGCAGAAGAAGGACTGAAAACCACATCTAACAATAAAATTTTCGTAGGCCGCCCGATAGATATCGAACCCGCGAAACTGTTTGATACTCTCGAAATACTAAAAAAAGCCGCAGACAACGGCAAGCGCGGCGAATTAAAGGACAAGTTGCATGAACTTGTTCCGGGGTTTGTGGTATAAAGAAAACGGCTTTACATCCAAAACTTTGCAAGTTCAATCAGCTCGTTATAATCATGCTCGGTGGAAAGCACCATTTGAAAGTCGTGCAGATTAAAAAATAATATGCTGTGCGTGTTTTCAACAAGAATATACGCGGGGGTTTGGTCTATGAGAATTTCGCGGAATTCGCCGTGGTCGGGGTCGTAAACGGGTTCGCCCGCGAGTACATTTACAATGCTTCCCGATGCGCTTTCCAGATGAAGAATTGCGTTATGGGAATTAACGTCGGATGAGAGTGAGAGTATTTGCCAGCCTTCGGGTGCGGTAAGCGATGCGAGCGCGGAAAAACGAGATAAAAATTCTTCTGCTTGCGCAAGGGGTTCGGTGGGTGCGGGTTCTTCATCGGCGGTTATTTCCAATTCGTTGCCGACAGGCGCACCGGCAGCCGCCGCAGGCGCGGGCATTATCCTTGAATCCGTATCAGCTTCCGCCCATAAACCGGCATCACTCATGCCCCAATACATATCATCCGCTTCTTCTATAATATCAACAGCCCCTGCAACAGACGGTCTTGCCGCGTTCTGCGTCATTAATTCACGGGAAGAGTCACCGAGATTAAACCCGTGTTCGGTAAACCAATACGCCGCTACAAAACACACGGCAACAAAGGAAGCAGCAACCGCACCCCATGCGACAAATCTTTTACTGCGTTTTGTTTCCCTGTTTTCGCGCATAAGTGAGACTTTGAATTTCGCGTCCATTCGCAGAATGGCGAAGTCGTCAATCTCACTTGATGTTTCAAGCTCTTCGCACTCACGCAGATACTCCTCGCCTTTTTCGCTTACATATTCCGCGGCAAGCGACTTAAAAAACTGTTCCGATTGATGTGTTTTAAACTCGGTTATAAATTCTTCCGTTTCCCGCAAATTTTTTAATTCATCTTTCATGCCTGCCGCACCTCCTTTGCCATGTCTGCCAGTTTTTTCTTTGCTCTGTGCAAGCGTACCGTTACATTATTTTCTGTTATTCCTAGAATATCCCCAATTTCCTTGTGCGGTAAATCATTCGCGTATTTTAATAAGAAAACCGCACGCAATTCTTCGCTTAATCTGTCAACAAGTCGCACCGCCCGTGCTGTTTCGTCTTTTTCAGCAATGATTTCTTCTAAATTGAAATCCGACGCTTGTTCAAATTCCTCAAAATCTGTGGGAATAATCCGGTTTCGCTTGTGATATAAATTTATGGAAACATTTTTTACAACGGTTACAAGAAATGCGGCTGTTTTAGAAGAATCAGCGTCTTCTAATCTGTGAAAATGTTTGTAAATCCGAATAAACGCCTCACTAACGGCATCTTCGGCAAGGGCGTAATCTTTCAGAATGTCATATGCTTTTCGCCACAATAGCTTTTTGTATTTCTCGTATAGATACTCGAACGTATTTTTATTCAAAAGAATCCTCCAATTAATACACCATTTTGCCGTGCGATTTATTACACTTGCAACTCCAAAAGTTCATCGACACTGCGAAGACCATAAAATAACAAAAATTCTTCTGATGTGCCAAAAAGAATGGGTCTGCCCGGCGCGTCCAGACGCCCTTTTTCCTCAACAAGCCCGAACTCCACAAGTCTGTTAACCCCGTGGTCGCAATTTACGCCGCGAATATTTTCAATAACAGCCTTCGTAACGGGCTGTTTAAATGCAATTATAGCCAATGTTTCAAGTAAAGTTTGTGATAACGCCCTGCGTGGTTTAATTTTCAAAAGTCTTTGAATTGCCGGATAATATTCCGGATTTGTACACAGGCGAAAACAATCGTCAACTTCACGCAATTGTATGCCCGAGTTTTCGCCCGAATATGTATCCGCCATTTTGGCAAGCAAATTCCGCACCAGCGGTATATCACAGCCAAGTGCCGCCGCAAGCTTCGCAACAGGCACACTTTCGCCGCTTGCAAAAAGCATAGCTTCAAGCATTTTTTCACGCTCTGTTGTTAAGCCGGGCATTGTTTTCTCCTTTTACAATAACTTTGCTCTTACAGGTTGAACGTCTTTTACCAAGTTTGAAATTAATTTTTCAACTTGGTCGTGCTTGAACATTTGCTCGAAAATGATTGCGTTGTTTATTGTAAAATATGGGTCGTCGTGGTTTTCGTGAATGAAGGCTTTTGTATTTTTAACGGAAAATTCTTTCGTTGTTATACTGCCGGAAGCCATTTCTTCGGAAAAATAATATGTTAAAGTTTCGTTGTAGAACATTGGAACGGCGGCAAGATATATTCCGTAGCGCACGTATTGCATAGGCACGGCGGAAAACGAAGTTGCGCCATCTATACGATAATACAACCAACAGTCCTTGTCGGGCAAGCTTTTGTACATAAAAGGTTGAAATTTTTCTATAAACGGAGTGGGTACCGTTTTGTTTTCTTTGAAAACGGGGAAAAGAATTCCTTCGTTTTCGAGGGTGGAAATGGCGTACTTGATAATTTCTTCGGATTTGAATGTTGTAATGTTATATCGAAGATAAATTCCAGCAAGCCCCCACGCAAGTAAAACAGGAGGTTCAGCAGCGTTCAGATATATTTTTTCCAGTATGCCAAGCACATCGTAATTCGGGCGGGTAGAGTTTGCAAGCATTTCATATGTTGCGAGTTCGGTAAATTCGGTGAGTAAATTATTTTTTTCGCCCGCTGTGTATAATCGCGTGAATGCTTTTTGCGCGTGTTGGTCGAAGCTTGTCATTACGAGCGCAGATTCCAAAACTCGTGCGTCCAGTTCGGGCGCGGTGCGGTTGTCCTCGTCTGTTACCTGTGAAAGAATTGCCAATTCGCTGTAACTTGGGCGATAATTTTCTAAAACGAATTTTTGTAAATCTTCGTTGTAAAAATTGTTTACAAGTAAATTGTAACCTATTGCCGCAATTATTTCGGTGGTTTGCTCGTCGCTTTTTGAAAGCAACTTATTTACGGCTTCAAATAGAATTTCATGCGGAATTTTTTTGTGCTTCGCGTTAATTAGTTTCGCGGCGCGTGTTAATTCGCGGGTTTGCATATAAATACTTAAAAGTTGTTCGATAAAATCGTCGTCTATGGAGCTTTCGTCTATCTCGCCGAAGCATTCGAGTGCCTGTTCAAAGCTGAATGCGTTGTAATGCAAACGCCCGAGCGCGACTAAAATTTTCATTTTATATGATTTCGTTATGCCTTTTTCCGATAATAGAGCTTCAAAAACAGGCGCGGCGTCGTCGGGCGGGGTTTCCTGTGATAAATAATAATTCGCAAGATATGCCAATAGATGAAAGCGTCTGTCACCTTTTTGGAAGAAGTATAAATATAGTTCCGGGCCGGCTTGGCCAATCATTCGTTTAATTGTGATTTCTTCGTTAAGAATTTCGCGTTGCGCTTTGCCGAGACAGGTGCAACCGGCGTTTTCGCTTACGGCCTCTATTGTAATCGGAGAGTTTCCTTCCGTTTCGTAAACTTCCATGCGGCGTTTTTCCGGCTCTGTGATATAAATAAAATGTACCGCAGAATTTTCTTCTGTGTGCAATTCAAAGAGTGTTAGATTTTCGCGTAAAATTTCTTCAGCTTTATCAAAGTTTACTCCGGAAATTCCCAACGCGCGAAAACGGTTCCATAAATAATAATAAATGCTGTTTACCTCTCGCCCCGTGATTCCTTCATCAAGGCAAAGCGTCCCAAGCTGAATAATTTTGTTTTGTGCTTCGGGAAGAAGGTCGCCGAATGCAGGGTCTGTAAGAATAAAATGATATACGTAGACGGCAAAAGCCGGCTCGGGGATGTCGGCGAGGTCAACGCTTGCCAAAAAATTTTTTAGCGGATACCGATTAATTTGAGGAGATTTATTTTCATATGCGGCACGAACCAGCGCGTTAAAAAGTTCGGGAGTGTAAATTTGTTTTTTTTCCGCGTCACGATAAAAAGCGAATGCTTCCGCCGACATATCGCCTTTACTTATGCGGTGCGCGCAAATATCTTTTAAAATTGGAGGATAATTACTTGCGGCATAAAGTTTTTCGCCCGCTTGCGGGTCTGCTGAAATTGCCGCGGATAATGTTTCCTGATATTTTGTCGCAACCGTTCCTATTTCCGCGCCACGGTTAGCCGCGTAAATTAACACAGGCAAAATGCTCGAGCCTTGAAAACCGCCTTCGGCTGTTTTGTAATAACGAAACAGCCCTTCGTAAAGAAAAATGCTGTTACAGCCTGCATGAAGTGCTTCCGTTAAAAATGTATATGCTTCGTTGAGCTCGCTTGCCGCAAGATGCAGTAAGCCCTGCATAACTGCGTAATACGGCGAAGGCCGCTCGGTTTTTATGTGGTCGGCAAGTGCGCGGCGATACTTTTTTGCGGAACGCGCTCTGCGCTGGCTAAGTTCCAGATATGCGTACAAAAAACACAGAACTCCGTAATAAAATGGCGCGTTGTTTTTCAGAAAATTTTTATAACTCATCGCTTTATCAAGCATTTCGTTCGCGCTATCGTAATGGCGTGCTTCGATTGCAATAAAAATCGTTAATACATAAAGTCGCATATGCGCAATGTTTTTCCTGTGCGCGGCAATAACAGCGTGATTCGCCCGCTGTAAAAGAATACGCATTTCATATTCCGGTTCCAAAAAACAATACGCCTGCCACGAACGTAAAACAAGCGCAATCGTATGAGCCGCGTCATTTCGATTGCGCGTTTCGAGGTCTTTTATCGTTTTTTGTAAATCAAACATGCTACCATTCTCCAACTGTCACCGGTAAAATTTTTTTAATTTCTTTACCGGGGCTTTTGGCTTTTATTTCTATGACTGTTTCCATGAAGGGAAGTTTTCTGAAAAGCATTTGCGCGTTCATAAAAGCGGAAAGTTTTATTTCAAACGGGATTTCGGCGCGCGCACCGACGGGAAAGGACTGGGCGATAAAGCGAATATAATTTTCCGGGCAGAAGACATAAATTTGCATATTTGTGCCGGAATTGTTAATTACTTCGATTGTACCGCGGTCGGCATAGCGGTATGAATCGCGGTTGAGTTTTAATATAAGTTGCGGCAAACGGCGGTAAACTATTTCCATTACCAATGTGCCGATTTGAATTTGCTCCTGCGTGAAAGTATTTTTTATTTTTGTGGGGTCTATTGTGAATTTTACGGTTGCCGTGTTTGTTTCGTCGAAGTCGGTTGTGGTTAGCTTGCCTGATGAAAGCGAAAGCCAATCCGCTTCACAAACAAGCGGGGCTTCCACGTAACCCGTGTCGGATTTTTTTATATGAAATTCGCCGGAAATTATTTCGGAATTACCCGGTGCTTGGGAAAACTCTAAACGATTTCCGCTCTCTCCGTAATCGCCGATAATCGAAATCTTTGTTTTTTCTTTCAGTCCGGACAAAATAAAAAAATTATCCATTGATCGCTCGCGGTTTGCGTCTTTGTGTAACGATTCATACACTTCCATATATTCATAGCCGCTTGCCATAAGCAGCATATAAAATTCACTGTCGGTAAAAAGCCGCCGCGCCTGTGCCGCGTGCGTTAGGGAATATTCGTAAAAGTCGTGGATGTTTGCAATTGTGTGACCGTCGGGTGTGGAAATTGACATTTTTGTAAGCTTTGCCGAAATCGGAATTTCTTTTTCACCGCCGTTGGACGTGATGAAAAATTTCGCGTTTACCGCTTCGCCTATTCCCAAGCCCGCCGCCTGTGCGTTGAACGTGTAATTTATTTCTACGCTGTTGCCTTCAAATTCAACAGGTTCAAAAGAAAGCCCGCGGCACCGCGAAAGTACACAGCCTTTAAGCTCACCGCCGCCCGTGTTTTTTATTTTGATTTTTCCCTTTTGCGTGTCCTTCGTTTCAATGAAAAGGGAGTCCGTGTCGGCGGATAGGATTGGTTTGGGGTGTTCGTGTTTGTCGCTCATTTTACCGCTCCCCTTTATTCATTTAAACTTTGCTCAATATACCAATTTCTCTCTATTTCGTCTTTTATTTTAGAAAATAATGTTATGTTATTACGCCATGGCAAAAGGTCAACACCCCGTTGACTTTTTGTAAAATCGGGATAAGTTTCGGCAAATCTACGCAATATTTCAATATTCCAATACAATTCCATGAGTTCCTTATTTGCACCCAATGCCGCCCTGTATTGGGTTATTTTTATTCGTGATTTAATATTTTCGAGTGCATTAAAGTATTCGCTATTATTAATCAGCATTAGTACTCACCTTTTCGTCAAGTTCATAATCGTTTCTATATTGGTTCTCATAGCGTCGTTTATGGTTTGTGCGCCGGTTTGCGCGTGAAGATTAATAAACGCGCCAAGCCCGTCTCCTATGGATTGTGTGAGATTTTGCAATGAGGATTCATATGCGTTTAAGGAAACTTCCAGTGCTTTTTGGTTGCGTTCTATGAATTCGGATTGTTTAGCCATAGATTTTTGGCTTGATTGAAGTAATTTCAATTCGGTTTTCATTTCGTCTATTGCGGAGACTAGCGTGATTAACTGCTCTGAGAGGGCGTTGCTATGGCCTTTCATTTGCGACGCAAGCAAGTCTGATGCGGTATAAATTTTATCGCTTGCTTGGGAAAGACGTTCCGCGCCGCCATTTATTGCGGCTTGAATTTCGGCGGATTTTTTCAGCGCGGTTTCCCAATCTTGCAAAATTTTTGTAAGTGATTCGTTCATGTTAATTAGTTTTTTGTCCATAGCTTTCGCGACAATCGGGCCGATGGAATTTGCCGCGCCAACCATGCTGTGTGAAACTTCCTTGAAAGTATCGGACATTTTTGCAGAAATTGTTTCCATTGTTGTTTTATACGCGGCGGCTTGCCGGTCTATGGCTTCCGTTAAATCTTTTTTCAATCGAAGCAATGCACCTCCTGTGTCTGCCGAAAAAAACCGCCCTATTTCACGCTCGATGAAAAGAACCATTTCGTCTGAAAGTTGTGAACGAATTTCGCGTACATTAAAAAAAGCCGCCGCCGCGCGGCAAGAAACAAAAACGATAATCGCAAGAAGCCCGTAAACCGTTGCTACTTCGCCAAAAACAACAGCTAAAATAAACCCGGAACCCAAAAGCCCGAACTCCATTGTTTCAATGAACGGCAAAAGCCCGGTATATTTCCAGCCAAGAAAACCCATGCCCGAAACCGCACGTTCTACGATATGTGTCGTTGGTACGGCGGAAACGGAGCGCTCTGCCACGCGAATATATTCTGCCATTGCTTTCTTTAAGATATGATGTTTGATACTCGCCACGTCAGCCTTGCTTTTTATTTCCTTCTCTGCCGTGTGCTGAAACGCGAGCAACACACCTCGAAAATGTAAATGTGAAATAATTCGCAATAAAATCAAGCCCGCCGCAAAACACAAATAGACAGCCACGATAATCACATGATTATTGTGAGCGTGGCTGCCTAAAATCTCGTAAATATTTTCAAAAAAGCTAAAGAGACTGTTTATCTCTCTCACCCTCTATTATAACGCAATTTTATCGCTGCAGATGCCTGTTCACGCGTACCGAGTTTTTCCCAGCCGTCCGTGTGCGTTTCTTTGAAACCCTTTGCGGCAAGCATTTCTTTATCCGCGTCGATTTTGACCCGCTCACCTACAAAAAAAGTTGCGTTTTTTGTTCCTGCGTCATATTCCAGTCTTTTCAAAAAACCGTCAATTACGCCCGGATTATTCCTGTACGCCCACGCAGTATGCACATCTTCAATAAAAATATTCTCGCCGTCGTATCTGTAGAAAAAAATGCCCGCCAAAATTCCGCCGTCAAGCGCGACAAATAACCGCCGGTTAATGTCCGTAATAGATTTGCGCATTTTCTGCTGCCACATAATTATATGCTCCGGTGGTTCCAATCCGGAAAGCTTATCACGTTCCGCGTTAATTTTCAGCATCTCATGAATTTTCGGCAGCATAGGAACAAGAACACCCCTGCGGCTCGAGTAATCGTTTATTTCCAGCATATGCACCTCTAAACAAACGGGTTTTCTCCGCAATATAACCTTCCGACGGGTTGATTATATGCCACGTCGCAGATTCCCAGCATTTTCAATGCGGCGAATAAGGTCTTTCCGATATGACCGTAACCCATTGCAGCGTGGTGGGGATAGCGTTTGGCAATGAGAACATGACGATAGAAGCGCGCCATTTCGGGAATTGCTATTACGCCGACGGAGCCGAAAGTTTGCGGGTCTACGTCAATTGTTTCGCCTTGGGCGATGTATGAACGCAAAGTGCAGTCGGCGGTGGATTGCAAACGGAAGAGGGTAATGTCGCCGGATTTCAACGCACCTTCAAGGGTTCCGCGGGTTATGTCGGGTTCTCCGTCGGGTTCAAGCAAACGTTTCATGATTAATTGGTATTTCATTTCGGGGTTTTTCAAGAGACTGCTGGGCGTGTTTCCACAGTGGAAGCCCATGAAAATATCGTTAATACCATAACCTCCGAATTTGGATTGTTCAGCCAAATACAAATCATGTGGCACGGTATTGTTAATGTCCAGCAAGGTTGGGGGAAGTTGAGTTGCGCAAGTCAGAATGTATTCGGAAAGCGCGCCGTAGATATCTGTTTCGCAGGCAACGGGGATTCCACGCCCGGTAAGCCGTGAGTTTACATAACACGGAACCATTCCGAACTGTGTTTGGAACGCAGGCCAGCATTTATTCGCAAACGCAACGTATTCGCTTGCGCCGGCGTGTTGTTCTGCCCAGTCGAGTAATGTGATTTCAAGTTGCGCAAGCTTTGGAAGAATCCCGGCTTGTTTATTGCCGCCGCCAAGTTCTTCCGCCATTTCCGCCGCAACTTTTTCTACTCGTGGGTCATTAGCATGTGCGTTAAAGCTTGCGAACAAGTCAAGCTCAGAGTTTTCCTGTACTTCAACACCGAGGTCATAAAGCGGCTTAATTGGTGCATTGCAGGCAACAAAATCAAAAGGACGCGGACCGAAACCAAAGATTTTCAATTTTTTAAGCCCCAAAATTATACGCGCAATGGGAATAAATTCCGCAATCATTTCCGCAACTTCTGCCGCCGAACCAACGGGGTATTCGGGAATATACGCGTTAACCTTGCGAAGCCCCAAATTATAAGAAGCGTTAAGCATTCCGCAGTAAGCGTCGCCGCGGCCTTGAATTAAATCCGCCGCGCTTTCTTCTGCCGCCGCAACAAACATTACCGGCCCGCAGAATTTTTGTGCAAGCATCGACTCCGGCCCTTCCGGCCCGAAATTTCCAAGATAAACAACAAGCGCGTTGCATTCCGCAGAATTTAACTCTGCAAGTGCTTTCATCGCGTCTTTTTCGTTTTCAACCGTTGTTTTAATTTCAACAAGCTTCGTGCCGGACATTTCAGCCGCACGAACCACTGCCCCCCTGCGTTTTTCCGAAAGTGTTATTGGGAAACAATCTCTGCTTACAGCTACTATTCCAAGCTTAACTACAGGTACATTTTTCATGCGCGACCGCTCCTTTTATTTTTCCTAAGAAATGTTAATTTTAATAATATATTCACGTTGTTTGCTAGTCAAGTAAATTAGCATTTTTGCGGATATTCTGATATCCTTAAAGAAAAAATCTTAGAATGGTGAACATATGCAAAAAGAATATGGAAATGAAAGTATAACCGCATTAAAAGGCGCGGACAGGGTTCGCAAGCGTCCTGCGGTTATTTTTGGTTCGGACGGAATCGAAGGGTGTCAGCACGCGATATTTGAAATTATTTCAAACTCGATTGATGAAGCTCGTGAAGGGTTTGGGAAAAAAATTGAAATTACGCGTCATGCGGATTTTTCTGTTACGGTGAAGGACTACGGGCGCGGCGTTCCGGTGGACTACAACCCGATTGAGGAACGTTATAACTGGGAACTTGTTTTTTGCGAGCTTTACGCCGGCGGAAAATACGCGAACAACGACGATGACGCGCATTATGCGTTCAGTCTTGGGCTGAACGGTCTGGGGCTTTGCGCAACGCAGTATTCATCGGAGTACATGAACGCGGAAATTATTCGCGAGGGATGGAAGTATACATTGCGCTTTGAGAAGGGCGAAATAGCGGGTACTTTGCAAAAAGAACCTTTCGGCGGGAAAAAGACCGGTACAACGGTAAACTGGCGACCCGACCGCGATGTTTTCACAGACATAGCTGTTCCGCTTGAGTGGTATCAAGATATGTTGAAACGCCAAGCCATTGTGAACGACGGGCTTTCGTTTTTGTTGCGTGACGAAGAAAGCGGCGAAGAGTACACTTTCCGATACGAAAACGGAATCCGCGATTATATAAAAGAATTTTCCGGCGAAACGGCTCTTACCGAGCCGCATCTTTTGTCACACGAAACGCAAGGCCGCGACCGCGAAGACCAACAGGAATACAAATTAAAATTTGATATAATTTTTTGCTTTTCAAACGACGCAAATGTGCTGGAATATTATCACAATTCCAGCCATTTGGTGTATGGCGGCGCGCCGGACAAAGCTGTTCGGGCAGCTTTTGTTTCCGCGATTGATGCTTATTTGAAAAATGGCGGGCATTACAAAAAAGACGAGAAAAAAATAAACTTCCCCGATATCGAGGAAAGTTTAATTCTGATTACAAATTCATTTTCAACGCAGACATCCTACGAAAACCAAACAAAAAAAGCGATTACAAATAAATTCATTCAAGAAGCCATGACGGATTTTTTAAAAAAGCAACTCGAATTTTATTTCATAGAAAACAAAGCCGACGCAGACAAACTTTGCGCGCAAATTCTTGCAAACAAACGTAGCCGGGAATCCGTGGAGAAAACCCGTGTCGCGCTGAAAAAGAAACTTACGGGGCAAATCGACCTTAACAATCGCGTTGAAAAATTCGTAAACTGCCGCACAAAAGACACCAATCGGCGCGAATTATATATTGTGGAGGGTGATTCCGCGCTGGGGTCGTGTAAACTTGGGCGAGATGCGGAATTCCAAGCAATCATGCCCGTGCGCGGCAAAATTTTTAATTGTCTGAAAGCCGACTATAACCGAATTTTACAAAACGAGATTATCACAGATTTAATGCGCGTTCTTGGTTGCGGTGTGGAAATTAAACACAAGCCACATTCAAAGCAAACCAAAAGCGATTTCGATATCAGCCGCCTAAACTGGAACCGAATAATAATCTGCACGGACGCGGACTACGACGGCTATCATATCCGCACATTAATTCTGACAATGCTGTACAGACTAACTCCGAAACTAATTGAGCGCGGAAAAGTTTTCATTGCAGAGTCCCCGCTTTACGAAATAACCGCCGGGAAAAATACTTACTTTGCCTACACCGAACGCGACAAAGCGGAAATTCTTGCCCAAGCCGAAAAAGACGGTAAGAAATGCCATATCCAACGCTCGAAGGGTTTGGGTGAAAACGAGCCCGAAATGATGTGGCAAACCACAATGAACCCCGCCACACGCCGATTGGTTCAAGTAGTCCCCACCGACGCGGCAAAAACACAGGAAATGTTTGAAATTCTGTTGGGCGATAATTTGCGCGGACGAAAAGATTTCATAGAAGAATTCGGGCATTTGTATATTGATTTGTCCGAAACGGGGTGAACACATGGAAGAACTTATATTTTACGCAATAGCCGGCGTGGGCTATCTTGTGTGGATGTTGATAAGTTTTTTTTTGGAGTCATCGAAGGAAAAGGAACGGCGCGCAAGAGAGGCAGAACTTGACGAGATTGCGGCAAAAGAAGTAAGAGCAAAGGTTGCAAAAATGGAATCGCAAGTAGCAAAAATACAACCGGCAATCAAGCAAGATATCCCGTCGAGCCCCGGGCTTGCCGCCTATATGCAAGACTTGCCGCAGAAAGTGAAAGGCGTAGCAGATGCAAGACGTTTGGCGGCAAAGCTGGAAACCGATTGTAAAATGGGGCTGTGGCAAAATGCGGTTGTAAGAGTAATCGCGCTTATTAAACCAAATGAATTTATTTACGCCATGACATGGAATGCCCACTGCGTCACATTAAGCAGAAATGAAGCTGAAAGAGAATACAAAGAAAGCCATGGTGTCGTTTTTTTCTCAAATATGCGATTTCTGCATTTCAAAGACCCCGCGAATATAATTGAATTCCCGCTAAACGATATTTATACGGTGGAAGCGCACAAGGGCAATTATTTCGACGGCATTTCGTTTCGCACACCGACTTTGCACGTACAACTTTCATTTGCGGGCGCGATAGACAGAAAACTTTTCCGTGATATGGTAATTCACATAGCCGCAAGCGCGGCGTGTCCGTCGTTTACCGAAGGCATGTCTGAATCCAACATATTGCCGCAAATTTGTGAATGCCCGGGCTGCGGTGCCACCGTTATTATTCATGCAGACATCAAAAATAAATGCGATTTCTGTGGTAGATTAGTAGGAAAACAGGAAGTTCAAACCACATCCAACAGCGTTGCCGATGAAATAAAAAAATACAAAGAATTGATGGACAAGGGCATACTAAGCGAACAAGAATTTGAGAAAGCAAAAGGCAAGTTACTTAGCAAGTTGTAGGGGAATAAGACATGAGACAAAAAAAAGAAGAAATCATTCTGCTCACAAAAGAGCAAAAAACAACTGCCGCCGTAAAAATTCGCGATTATATCGCAGAAAATTTCGACATCGAAATTGGCAATATGCAATCGGAATTTTTTCTCGAATATATCACTAATAACATAGGTGTTTATTACTATAACAAAGCCGTCGCCGATTCACTGGCATTCATTTCAGACAAGACGGAAGATATGTATCTACTCATGAAAGATGAGGGCTAAAGCCATCGCTTAATAAAAATTTTCTTGGGCGCATATTTTTCTTTCCCGCGAGAGATAATAGGAAAAAGCGGCTTGCATTTATTCTGATTTCCGCAAGCCCAAATGACGGAAGGAGGAGAAATAATGCGCTCAAGAACATGGGACTACATTTGTTTGTCTTTGGTAATACTTGGTGCTGTAAACTGGGGGCTTATCGGCCTTTTCAGATTTGACCTTGTCGCTGTAATTTTCGGCGGCATGGAAGGCATCATAAGCCGTATTATATATACACTAATCGCGCTTGCCGGGCTTTACTGCATCAGCTTCTTCGGAAGGGAACACCACCGCACGCATGTTACAACAACAGAACGATAGTAAAAAAAAAGGGGATGTTGCAAAATTGCAATACCCCTTTTTTTAACGAATTTTCAAAGACTTATCCGTGAAAATCCGCTTAAGACTTTAAAAACTTAACGCGGATTTTTTCCTTTTTGCAACAGCCATCTATTCAAACATGAACCTGTCTGCAATCATTGCGATAAATTCTTTGTTTGTTGGCTTTCCTTTGCGTTTGGAAATTTCGAAGCCAAGAAAGGAATCGAGAGATTTAATATCGCCATTTCCCCAGGCTGTTTCTATCGCGTGACGCATTGCGCGTTCCACGGATGTCCGGCTTGTGTTGTGATTTTTTGCAAGTGCGCCATAGATATGTCTATTTACATTGAGAAGAACATATTTATTATTTATTATCAACATTATTGCTTCGCGAAGAAAATAGTAACCTAGATTTTGGTGGGGTATGCCCATTTCGGATAAAATCTTTGAGATTTTTAATTCAATGTCTGTCGGTCTTTTAGTATTGATACGCTTTCTTTTAATAATATTCAGTTGAGATTCTTTTACTCTGTCTAAATAATTTTTTTGCAAAGAAATATAAGCGCTTTCTTTGCAAATACTAAAATTGTTAATTGTCACTTTTTCTAAAACGCATTTGTAATTTTTGTTGTAAACGCATAATTCATTTTCACAATTCATATTCAAGCTCCATTCCCTTGGGTTTTAGAGGCCCGACGGAAAACAGAAGCACGCAGGGAAGACGGCTGTATGCCGTCATCGCCTGCGCGCTGTAAACTTGAATATATCAAATTTAAGGGGAGTACAAAAAATCCAATTGCCGTACCGCTTTGGTTACACAAATATCAATTCAAATCCAGCTTAATTACGCTGAATTGAAAAAATACAGAAAATGTTGTATAATGCAGTTGCCGCGGTGGCAGGTGAAATATCCTGTGCTCCAGGCGATGGTAGATATCTCCTGCGAGCGACCGTGGAGTGTTTCCAGCACTTCACGGTTCCGTGGTCTTTTTTTTGTTTTTTTTGCCTTGGCTGGGTGGAATTCTGCCGTCGGCCTCTTTCTTATATAAAATAACATAAGTTTTATTTTTTTCAACATTTTGCTTGACATCGAAATATATTTCGATTATATTACACGTATGGAATGGAGCGTACCGTTTTTACTTGCTCCGCATATCCACCGCGCGGGTGGCGCAAGGGGCGTTTCATTCCATAAAGAGATGGTCATCTCGACTGTACGACATATTTTTAATAATGCAAAAAAAGTAAACAAGGTACCGTAGAAGGCTTACCTTGCCGGTTAGGAATAAACGGCAAGGAAGCCTTTTATTGTTTATAAGGGGGACAAAGTAGCCACAAAAAAAGGGGCTGATGCAAAATTGCAATGCCCACTTTTTTGAACGGAATTTCAAAGATTTATCCGCGAAAATCCGCGTTAAGACTTTGAAAACTTAACGCGGATTTGATTTAGCGGATTTACGCGGATTTTTTTTCTTTTTGCAACAGCCCCTTTTTTACTGTGCAGACCAACTCGTTAATATACAAACTTAGATGGGAGAATATCTACAATCGTTTTGCTTGGATTTTGGTTTGGTCTGGGAACGGGATACGCACCCAACATTAATCCAAGCAGATGCCAATAACAGGTATGTCGGCAATTCACAAGGGTATTATCGCTACACTTAGCACACCATCCATATGTATGGCATACGCTAGGAGATGGCTCTCTATATCGCATATCATTACTGGGAGTGTCTCCAAAACAGCACATAAAATGAGTGGGTTGACGAGTAGGATTAAAGAACCTGTGCTTTACAATGCGAGTAAACAAATGCTCTAAATTATTTTCTTTTAAAAGGTTACGGTCTAAAAGCATGGCTAATGCCCTAAGGGTTAAATTACCAATCCGCTTTATTATGTGAGAAGCTATGCTTAGTTCAAAGAATTCATCAAAACCGCTGTTTATTCCGGGTTCTATTTCGGATATAGGTATCCACTCGAAAACTAAGTCAATCGTATATGGGAAGGGCTTATCTTCTAGAGTAGCGTATTCGTTCATTATTCTGGTAATATCATCGCGCAAAGTAAGTTCAATTTCATTAATGTTGGTTTTTTCGTCACAAAGAGCGGCAATTAACCATTGATGGGCAGGCATTTTATTATTCACCCTTCACGTTTGTATGAGCTATTAAAGTTAGTAGGGAAAGAGCCATAAATTCCTGTTCTGAAATCCAGTTCCATATTTGGATACGCATATACTTCCGGCATTTCAGAAAGCCGTTTTATGACGGAGACAGAACGTTTACCCTTGTCAATTATGTGAACTTCATCACGACGCAAGAAATCACTATCCAGCGCAATGGTGTCGTGGGCTGTAAATATTAGCTGAGCATTTTTTTTATTTTCATTCGAACAATTAAACATTTTTACTAATTGCTTAAAAACAACAGGATGAAGCATTCTATCCAATTCATCGCAAACAAAAGGCCTCCCCTCTTCAAGCGATTTATATATTTGCGGGAATTGTTCAATTAGCTTACGCGTACCAGCAGATTCCTTTTCAATAAAGGGTGCCCATGTACTCACACCTTCGGGTCTGCTTTTATGGGCATTATTATGAAATACCCAAAGAAAATGACTATCGTTTTGATCCTTTCTCCCTTCAATATCCGATACTGACACATCTAAGCATTGCAAAAAAAACAATAACTTTTTGCGGAAAATTTCATCCTTTTTGTCTACAATTCGTTGAGCTATTTTTTCAAACGCATCTTTTTGATTATTTGCTTCTGTATCATTAAAAGTTAGTCCATCACGTACACAGCGAAACCATTCAAAAAAATGTTTCAACTCATTATGAGCAGGTGCAATTAATGGAAACCATAATTGCTGTTCTCCCCGTTCAGCCATTAAATCAAGATACTTGTCTATAACAGGGTCAGTTCCTCCAATCGGATTATTACGGTCATATAATATCTCTTGTTTCGCGTCTTTTTTAATTCCTCGACGGGTTACTTTTTCACCCGTTACTCCGTCGCTACCAATTGAATATTCCAAAGCATATTCACTTTCCCCAAGAACAACACAGATATGATACCAAGATACAGATTTTCTCTTATCTTTATCTAATATTATAAACCTTCGATTTTCTATTAGTTGTTCAAACGGAGACTTGCTTGTTGCATCTGTGAAGGAAACGCCTAAAGCATCTTTCGCTGCATCACCTAATGTTTTGAGTAGATTTGTTTTCCCCCCGGCATTTTTACCATAAATGGCGGCAACAGGAAGTATACCCCATTTGCAACCAGGAGCGCGTTTGCGTACCACATCATGAAGTTCCGCATCTTTTGGCATAGGGTTTTTGTTTTTGTCAAATGCGTCCAAAGATAGTTCAGCCGACATATTAAATTCAACTTTGTTTAAATAGGAATAGCTATTTTCAAATTTAAATTTTTTTAACATAAGACTGCAACCCCCAATATTAATTGGTCTGATTATAAACACTCCTTCATTATGGCGCAATACGTTTTCGATATATTCATTATACGTAGTTACATCGTAAATAAACCATATATGTAAAGAAGCAGGGTAGTCCTTAATATACACGGATACCCTGCTTTATAACTTATCTAAAGCTTTTTCCTTCGGCTAAAACTTTGTAGCCAACTCGTTAAACGCAGTTTTTTCTGTTTCGCCCGTTTCCATGTTTTTTAAGTTTGCGGCATTTTCTTTTAGTTCGTTTTCACCAAGAATCATTGTGAAGCGGGCCTTTATTTTATCGGCGTATTTCATTTGCGCTTTTACAGAGCGGTTTAGCAAGTCGCTTTCGGCACGAATGCCGCTTTTTCGTAAAATGTACACAAGTTCTTGCGCTTTTGTGAACGCATCTTCGCCCATGCTTCCTATGAAAATATCGGGGCCGGCAGAAACTTCGGGCGTGGCGTTTTGCTTTTGCAATAGAAGAACAAGCCGCTCAATGCCCATCCCGTAACCAACGCCGGGAGTCTGCGGGCCGCCTACTTGCGCGATTAAGCCGTCATAGCGACCGCCGCCTATTACGGTCAAGCCGTCTTTAATAAATTCAAAAACTGTTCGGGTGTAATAATCAAGACCTCGTACTATTTTTGCGTCTACCACGAAAGGAATTTCCATGCGCGTTAATAAACTTTTTAAGCCTTCAAAGTGAGCGCGACATTCGTCGTCCAGTGAATCAAGTACGGATGGCGCGGATTTTAGTAATTCCTTGCAACCTGGGGTTTTGCAATCAAGAGTGCGCAGAGGGTTTTTTTCAAAGCGTTGCTTGCATAGCCCGCATAAAGATTCTATTCTTTCGCCCAAAAATGTTTTTAAATTCTCGTGATAAATTTTGCGGCAATCGGGGCAACCGATACTGTTTATGTGGACGGCGAAATCTTTTACACCCAAGCTGGTAAGCAATTCGTAGCCGGTGGAAATGACTTCGGCTTCCGCAGCAAAACTGCTTGCGCCGAAAAGCTCCACGCCAAACTGATAATGCTGACGATACCGCCCTTCTTGCGGGCGTTCGTAGCGGAAGTTCGGCCCGACATAGAAAAGTTTTGTAGGCTGAGGCAAGTTAAACATTCCGCGCTCTACAAAGGCGCGGGCTGTGCCCGCGGTTTGCTCCGGACGAAGCGAAAGGCTTCGCCCGCCTTTGTCCTCAAATGTGTACATTTCCTTTTGCACAATGTCCGTCGTATCCCCGACGCCGCGAAGAAAAAGCTCTGTGTGTTCAAAAACAGGTACGCGAATTTCCGTGAAATTATACGCATCCGTTATTGCGCGAATGCGGTCTTCAATGTGCCGCCAAATTTTCATGTCACCGCCGTAGATATCTTGCGTTCCTCTGGGTGCTTGCAACATTTATTGTTCTCCTTTCAAACTATTCAATACTTAGTGTTTGCTCCCTCGCCAAGTAAATTTCCGGATTTTTCACATTAAACTCGCGTGTTATTTTGTTTCCTACCACAAATTTACTTACCGCGCCCGCGCCAATGCCAAGAATCGTTTGAACCTCCGCCATCATGCCCACATTGTAAAGGCATTCGTGGTTTGGCAGGCTGTATCCGATATTTTCATAAAGAGCCGCCATATTTTTTTGACGGTACAAATAATACGGATGTAGATTCATCTTAGCGCAGGATTTTTCGACTATTGCAAGCATATCTGCGATTACCCCCGTAGTATCTGCCCCTGCTATGCCCGTCCCGAGGGGAACTCCCTCCCCTCGAGGTTGCCGTGTAGCATCGCTCTTGTTTTCGATGCGTATTTCATTAAGCCTACTTGCGCGTTTTATCGCAAGTGTGTGGATTGTAACATTTTCGGGAGAAAGTTCCGCTAAGACTTCCATGTTGCGGCGCATATCGTCGGGGGTTTCGCCTGGTAGTCCGGCGATTAAATCAGTGTTTATACAGTTAAAGCCGGCTTCGCGGGCATGATTGAAAGCGGTAAAAAAATCGGCGGCGGTGTGGTTCCGCCCGATAGATTTCAACGTGTGGTCATTTAATGTTTGCGGGTTAACTGCTAAACGGTTTACGCCGTATTTTCGCAGAATTTTCAATTTTTCCGTCGTTAATGTGTCCGGGCGGCCCGCTTCAACCGTAAATTCGGGTGGCAATGAAAAATTATCGCAAATCGCGTAAAGGAGTTTTTCAAGCTGATTCTCCGATAAAACCGTAGGCGTTCCGCCGCCGATGTAAATTGAAGAAACATCAGCGGTATTTTCACGCGCTTTTTCGCGACACTCGCGGATTAACGCGGAAACATACCGCTCTAAAAAATCTGCACTTGTGGGCTTGTCCGACGTGTTAAACGAACAGTAAATACAACGCGACGGGCAAAACGGTATGCTTACATACAAACCAATCGTATTGGTAATGCGGCTCTCAACACTTTTTTCCGCATGTGCAACCGTTAGCGCAAGCTGCGATTTTTCATCGCTTACGTAAAACGTTTCCGTCAGACGCTCAATAATTTCATTATCGCCGCAACCGTCGTCCATCCATTCACGCACCAGCTTAGACGGACGAATCCCTGTAAGCGCGCCCCACGGGGTATGCATCGGAATAACCCTTCGCAACGCGTGAAACAGTGCAAGCATTACAACCCTGCGCTCATTCAGATAACTCACATTGTTGTCATATTTAAAAAAATAATGCGATAATCGCACATCATTTTCAAAAACAAAGCCGTGCGCCCCACCAGGCTCAAAATCTGAAACAACGGTATAACCCGTTTCTGAAATCGCGTTAGTAAACGCAAACTTCTCCCCCGGAAAAAAAACCTGCGCTGTAACCTGTACTTCATTAATAAAATCATGATTGCGCAAAATGCATGTAATCACGAACTTACCCGCGTAATTTCGCAAACACCCTGCACATTTTTAAGCTTTTTCGTTAAAAAATCCAGTTGTCCTCCGTCCGAAACCTCCAGCCCGAAATACATTATCGCTTCAGACTGCACAGTACGCACATTCACAGATTTTACGCTTGCCTTCTCCTCGAAAAGTACACGAGAAATGTCCGCCAGCAAACCGTCGCGGTTGTTGCAGTCAATGCGCATTTCAGTATGGAAACTTGCGTCGCGTTTCATATCTTTTTGCCAATGCGCATCAATTAGACGGCGGCGGTCAAGTTCGTCCATGTGTATAACATTTATGCAATCCGTGCGGTGAACCGTCAGCCCTCGCCCGCGAGTTACATAGCCAAGAATTTCATCGCCGGGCAAAGGCCCGCAGCAACGCGCAAAACGTACGGCGGTATCCCCTACTCCCCTTACGATTACGCCACTTTGATGCTTGCTTTTTGTTTGTCTTTCACCGATATCAAGAAGACTTTGAATAAGCTCTTCGTTGCTTGGCGGGGGAAGAGTTTTTTCGTACTCGCGGTATAAATGGTTTACAACTAATTTTTCTCTTAATCCGCCAACGCCAATCATTACATAAAGCTGTTCCATGTTTTTGCAATTATAACGCTCCAGCAATTCCGCGTCGCGCCCGTCCGCAAGAAGCTCATCCAGCGAAATTTTTTCTTCTATATCTATTTCTTTTGTTACCGCTTCAAGAGCTTCACGACCCTTGCGGATATTTTCATCGCGGCTTTCCTTGTTAAACCACTGCGTAATTTTTGTGCGCGCAGTATTTGTTTTAACAAGTTTAAGCCAATCTTTGCTGGGGCCTTTTGTGTTTTGGCTTGTGATAATTTCCACTTGGTCGCCGGTTTGAAGTTCGTGATTTACAGAAACCATTTTTCCGTTTACACGTGCGCCAATCATGCGGTTTCCTACGGCAGAGTGAATCGCGTAGGCATAGTCGATTGCGCAAGAACCGCTCACAAGTGCAATCAGTTCACCCTTCGGCGTGAAACAGTAAATACGCTCGCTGAATGCGTCAAGGTCCATTTTCAACGCGTCAAGAAATTCTTCGCTGCCGGACATATCGCGTTGCAAATCCATTATTCCCTGAAGCCATTTATCTTTCGCAAGCTTGCCGCCTTCTTTATATTTCCAATGCGCGGCAATTCCGAATTCCGCAACGGAATGCATTTGAAAAGTGCGAACCTGCACTTCAAAAGGCTCTCCCGGGCCTATTAAAGTCGTATGAAGCGACTGATATCCATTAGATTTTTTCATGCCGATAAAATCTTTAAAACGACCCGGAATAGGTGTATACATTTCATGAAGCCGCCCGAGAACCTCGTAACATTCGCTTACTTCCTCAACCAAAACGCGCACGGCATAAAGATCAAAAATTTGATCAAGGGTTTTCTCTTTGCTGACCATTTTTTTGTGAATGGAATAAAACCGCTTTGGGCGGCCTTCCACGAGTGCTTTTATGCCGTCAGCTTCAAGTTTTGCGCGGATTTCCTTCATTATTTGATCGATTATTTCTTGCCGTTCAGATTGCTTTATCTCAACTTTTTGGGACAGTTCTTCATATACTTTTTTATCCGAATATTTGAATCCTAAATCTTCAAGTTCGTAACGCAATTTGGAAATACCAAGACGGTGCGCAAGCGGCGCGTAAATATCTAAAGTTTCCTGCGCGATGGCACGTTGTTTTTCCTCCGAATGCCCCTCAAGAGTTTGCATGTTGTGCAGTCTGTCCGCGATTTTCACAAGAAGAACCCTTACATCCTGCGATATATGAAAAAACATTCTGCGATAGTTTTCCGCTTGTCTTTCCGTTTTTGAAACATACGCAACTTTTTCTATTTTCGTTACGCCTACAACCAAAAGCGCGACTTCCTCTCCGAAAGTCGCTACTACATCTTCATATGTTACGTCCGTATCTTCAATTACATCGTGCAAAAGCGCGGCGGCTATGGATTCCATGTCCGTTCGGATGTTTGCCAAAATTATCGCCACCGAAAGCGGATGCGTTATATAAGGTTCGCCTGTTTTGCGAAATTGTTCTTTATGAGCGTTATATGCAAAATTAAATGCGTTCTCAATCATATCAAGAGATTTTTCCGGGCGGTATTTCCTTATCTCGCCGATTAGTTCTTCGTATAGTTGTTTAATTTTGTCTTCCAACAGACTCACCTCCCGGACAGGTTCCCTATGATTATAAATCTTTTGACGCAAAATGCAATAAATGCCCCGCGAAATTTTTTTCGCAGGGCATTTCTTTTTCATTTGTATTTTAAATTTTTATATGGCGTTGTGTGTAAAGCTTGCAATGCTTTCGCAAGGAATAACCGTTACGGAGCCAAGCCAATTCCAGCCGCCCCAGCGTCCACGGCCTATGCCGTCGCCGCAACTGCAGCGTCCGCCGCAAGCACCGCCGCCACATCTGCAACCTTCGCGGCCGATTCCGACTCCGCCGCCCCACTCGGGGAAGCCACCGCAGCAAGAGCTGCCCAACGGACACGCCGGAGGTGCGCCAATGTCTGTGATTAACTTAACGCAGCCGTCGCAAATTCCCGCAAGAACGCCTGTGAAGCCGTTACCGGAAAGCCCGCCTGACTTTGTGAAAATTGTTACTGTTTGGCCTATATAGCGTGCCATGCTTTCGATTAAACATCCACTCATGAATAATCCTCCTTGTAAATATTTTGCCGCAATTGACGTTGGGAAGGTATTCCGTTTGAATACCCGTTCTCCCAACGCCTAATCTATGGCAAAGGAACTGCTTGTTCCTGATTACATACTATGTAAAACGCTCGCTTATGTTACAAGCTATTATGAAATCGCCAAATAATAAAACAGCATCATAAAAGGTACCGGAATTAAAGTGCGCCCCAAAATAAGCCAGCGTTCGGGTGGGCTTAGTTCTTCTTTGAAATTAAAACCGGGGAAATTAATTACCAACAGTAAAATAAACGCAGAGGTAAAAATCCCGCCTGATACGTTTAAAAATAATTGAGGCGAAATATCTGTTACGGATTTTAATGTATTAATAATAATAAATTCGTCTTGCGTAACATGGGGGCTGCTCCATAATCTGTAAATAATCGAGTTTTCAAAAAAGCGCGGATTCTTTCCCAGCTTTTTAATTCCCAGATTTATTAATCTTCATGTGTGTAATAGCTATCCATCATACTTCACGCATTACACTTTCGATTACTTTATTGCAATCATCGTCGGTTATCCCGCAATACATAGGCAGACGAACAATTCTTTCCGCCAAGCATTATTTCATCAAATCGCGTTAATTGAGCGCAGAGCAATGCCGCTAAAACATCCGAAGGTAAATACAAAGAACCAAGATGCCGCCATGTATATTTATCCACTTCGCTAATGGAAGGTCGACTAAAAGCAATCATTTTTTTTACATCCAATCATTTATTTGATAAAATCTTTTTGATTCAGCATAACATATTTTCTAGGACGAGGACTATGTTTATTAAAAAGGGTTCTTAGAAATCATTCACTAAACTTATTAATTAGTATTTTTGCATTTGTTAAGCAACCAAGATTCAAGTAACGATGAAGCTGCAAGTTTTTATAATATAAAAGCACACGGAGACAGATGGATTTTATATGTATTAAAGGAATAATATGCTATACTCGCGAAAAGGAGGCAGTTGCATGGCAGATAACCCGCACAGGAAACATCGCGAGCGGATGCGTAAACGGTATCGGAGTAATAAAGGACTTGACAATTTTGCCGACCATGAAGTTCTTGAATTTTTACTGTTTTATTGCTATCCGCAACGCGATACAAACGAAATCGCACATAGAATGTTAAAAGAATTTAAAACTCTTCACAATTTATTTGAAACCGATGTTGAAACATTAATGAATACTTTAAATTGCACAGAAAATATCGCGGTGCTTTTAAATTTTATACCCGCAATTGCAAATAGATATTTCCGAAGCAAGTGGGGCAAGAGTGTAATTCTCGATGACGAAAAAATCGCAGGTGAATACGTAATAGACCTTTTCGTCGGAGAAACCGTTGAAAAATTTTATGTACTTTGCTTGGACAAAAAATATCGGTTAATCAACAACGTTCTTATTTCCGAAGGCACCCTTGATGAATCTGCCGTTTATCCGCGCGAAATAATGGGCGCGGCTTTGAAAAACAACGCCACATCAATAATTCTCACACACAATCACCCCGGCGGTTCGGCCAAGCCATCGAAAAGCGACCTTGAAGCAACAAGCCTAATTGTAAAAAGTTTAGAATCGATAAACATAGACACCATCGACCACATAATCGCCGCCGGCGACACATACTACTCCTTCGACGCAAGAAGACAGCACGTGCGTGGGTATTATTAGGAATTGTCAAATTGTTTAATAATCCCTTAGGAGGCCAAAATGAAAAGAATTTACAAATCATGCGGTCCAAAACTTTTTACATGCTTTATTGGAACGGCTATAATTGCAAATTTTTTAGGGTTGTTGGTTGTGTTTTTGTTAATGCAGGTATTTAATTTGCGCCCCGAAATTTTGGCGGAAGCCCTGCCGTACACGATAGGAATTGCACTTGTGGCGGCAGTCTTCAAAGACTATAAGCTACATAACTTTTCGTTTAATTACACGGTAAACAGGGATGAATACATTAAAAGAACGAACCAAATACGGATGACCTCGCCAAACACATCCGGAGACAAGGTTTTTCGCCGCGTGATTACAATTTCAGAAAATACAGGAAAAACAATATACGCTCTCGGTGACGATTCCGACAACCTTCCCGATAGTAGACGCAAAAAAAGCCGCGTATTTTTGAAGACTACAACTCGCTTTTTTCCGCACTTGATATTATTTTCGCGTCGCGTGCGGAACGCGGCGAACCAAGCGTTTTTTCGGTGGATATGAAATGAAAAATCAAAAAAGACACGCGACGAGGTCTGTTAGAAAACGCGCAAAAAATCAAAACAGCAAGCGCGGGCTTCCGTTCTTTATTGCGATGTTTTGCATTATGGTTTTTGCGGCTGCATATTATTTTGCAGGGGATTTACTTTTTCCCGAATTGCAAAACAAAGCGATTTTATCTGCCGAGGGCGAGATTATAGTTTCGTTTTTGGATATTGGGCAGGGTGACAGCATTGTAATTCGTTCGTCTGAACACGCGGTTTTGATTGACGCAGGCGAACACAGAAACAGAAATGTTGTCTTGGATTATTTAAAGGAAGTTGGCATAACGCGGCTGGATTACGTTGTCGCAACCCACCCTCACAGCGACCATATCGGCGGGCTTGTTACAGTTCTTCGCGATTTTGAAATCGGGCTTGTGTTAATGCCCGAAGTTACAAATGATTCGCAAATATTTGAAAATTTTCTCGATGTAATTCTAAATAATCATATTGATACGCATTTTCCTGTTCCGGGCGAAGTTTTTCGTGCAGGAATAATTGAGCTTACGGCAGTTTCGCCGCCGCCTGACGGGCTTCGCGGCGTAAATAATAATTCTCTTGTAATGCGTTTGGAACACGGGCAAACTTCGTTTTTGTTCACAGGTGACGCGGAAACAGACGCGGAACATTGGATTGTTCAAAACACACGAAACTTACGCTCGAATGTGTTAAAAATCGGACATCACGGAAGCCGCACTTCCACTTCGGAAGAATTTCTCGATGCGGTAATCCCAAGCATTGCCGTACTTCAAGTAGGTAATAATCAATGGGGGCACCCTCACGAAGAAATTTTGCAACGATTAAAGTCTCGTGGCATTTCTATTTATCGCACGGACGAACTTGGAACGATAAGGATGATTACAAATGGACAAGCAATCTATTTCCCTTGAAGAAATCACACGCCCCGCTCCGAAATGGGTTATAGACCGTATTGAAGAAGGATGGGCTGTTCTTGAATCAGACATACACGAAATTATGAGCCTGCCCGTAAATCAGCTTCCGAAAGACGCAAAACCGGGCAGTACGTTAATTCGGGTTGAATCAAAATGGTATGTAAACGAAGCCGACACCGCCGCAAGAGTCTCACGTATTAAAGAAAAATTCGCGCGGCTCAAAAAATAGTTGTTTGGGCCGAATTTATATAATCGCACTACTTTGTTTTCCGGCGCACAAGTCTCTCCAGCGCATAAGCCAATCATATTGCTGGTCACAAAATGCGTAATCAATTTCTTATAAGCCCTGACATTCAACGATGTTAGCAATTAAGGATGTATTATTTTTTTATTTCGTTTGCTCGTTGTCCGTCCCATTGGAAATCTACATCATACTTTCAAGTGAACGGGTATTTTTACACCTTTTATGACGTTGCAATGGTAAACGTAAAATATACAGCCACTCGTTTGCCTAATTTGATTAAGGAACAGAAGCAGAAGGCGATTGATATTTTAAGTGACCTGTGAGAATACCCCAAAGCATATGTCATAATTTGCAAAGCATTTAACTCTCGCATTATTGCGCTAATAAAAAAAGCCCTCCCAATGGAAAATAAAAAATCCACCGAGAGGGCTTTCGTTGTACCCATAAAACGACAATGAAAAGAAATATTCTTTTATTTTATGTATGTAAGTGTAACATTTTCTTGACGTTTAGCTGTTTAGTTCTTTACATAATTTGCATTACATGAGTTTATATGTTATAATCCGACATGATGAACCAGCTATTCCTCTTTTTTGTAGATTGCCATTTTTCATAGTCGGTGACAGCCATGAAAATTGTTGTATACGATGACAGTAAGGAATTCCTTGATTTTATTAAGAATTCACTGGATAAAATAAATACGAAGCATGGAAATATATTGGGTGCGCCCGTATATTTTAGCGAAGCAAACGAAGTCAAGGAATATGTTTCAGAAAACAAAGAACATTCAACTGTATTCTTATTGGATATAATGGATGAGGATGATACAGCGGTTGGATATGAACTTGCAAAGTATATAAAAGATATTGAACCATGCAACATTGTTATTTATGTTTCGGATTTTCCTGAAAATTATATTTATACAAAGAGTGTGTTTGCAAAAACTAATTCATATAACGTTATAGCAAAGATGAATGAAAATTTTTTTTATGAATTAGAGGAGACATTATTAAACGCTCATCCTCTAGTAGCTAAAAAAGTATTTCTTGCAAAAGGTAAAGATGAGATTAGGCTAATTAAATATGAAGACATTATATATTTTGAGATAACAACAAAGAGGTCTGAATATACAAAATTAACTTACAAAGATGGTTTTATATATATAAAAGATACACTGAGTCACATTAAATCAACTGAATTAGATGGCAACGGTGTTTTTATCTATTCAACTAGGAACTGCATTGTTAATGTAAGAGCAATAGTACAAATAAAAAAACATGAAGGAAAGTTAATATTTACTAATGGGGAGAGTGTTCCTTTTTCCCCAAGAAGAATAGAGAGGTTATTAGAATGCATATCGGAGCTATGATAGGTAACAACACAGGGAATGCTCACCGATTAGTGTAAATGGTATAATCGTCCAAATATTTGGAAATGATTTTGATACAGTCGGAAGGATAGGGCACTGCTGGAGAGCAACCCGAGCGTCCGGCTGTGGGAACTCA
>Ga0131853_10000400_pt1 | contig 79123 bp, 68 predicted proteins | sample TergutLab28metaG_FD_92764 | JGI IMG/M metagenome (GOLD analysis project Ga0131853, IMG submission 92764) | Labiotermes labralis P1 segment gut microbial communities from Petit-Saut dam, French Guiana - Lab288 P1 (version 2) (version 2) | ecosystem: Host-associated > Arthropoda: Insects >...
ATAAAACCAGTGAATGCCCTAAATCATCCCTCGTTGGTGTCCTTAGGCGTAACCTCTTTGATTTACGGATGCTTTCTGCTTTCTTAGCTTTCTTTAAGCAATTTTAAATTAGATTCACGTGTAATCTACATTATCCCCAAGGAGATTTAGAATGAATAAAACCGAAACAGTCGCCCATATGAAAACCATAGTTCGCCAGCTGCGTGAAGCATCCAAAGCCTATTACCAAGAAGATCGAGAAATAATGTCTAACTTTGAATATGACCGGCTTTACGAAGCGCTGGAAGCCCTAGAAGCCTCCACCGGTATTCAATTGGCGGACAGCCCTACGGCTCAAATAGGATATGAAGCAGTCGAGGGATTGGACAAGGTTACCCATGAAATCCCTTTGCTGTCCTTAGATAAAACAAAGGAAACAAATAAACTTGCCAGCTTTTTGGGGGCGCATACAGGCCTAATGTCTTGGAAGCTGGACGGACTCACCGTCGTCTTAACCTATGAACATGGCCAACTGGTGAGTGCCGTCACCCGGGGCAACGGTACTATCGGCGAGAATGTAACCCACAATGCCCGTACTTTTGCAAACATTCCACTCCGTATTCCGTATTCCGGAAGGCTACTGATCCGAGGAGAAGCCGTCATTACTTACCAGGACTTTGAAGCAATTAACGCGGCTATTACGGATCCGGATGCCCGGTATAAAAATCCGCGTAATTTATGCAGCGGTACCGTACGTCAATTGGACAGCGGCACGGTCGCTAACCGTTCGGTACGATATTACGCTTTTGCGATACTGCTGCAGGATGGTAACATTCCCGGGGAAGGGTTAAAGTCCGATCAATTGGCTTTGTTAACGGATATGGGTTTTGAAGTGGTTGAGCATATGACAGTCACTTCCGCTTCCATAGAACAGAATGTAGCCGCGTTTCGACAAAAGCTCCCTCAGCTGGGTATCCCTTCTGATGGTTTAGTGTTAGCATACGATGATATCGCCTACAGCCTTTCTTTGGGGACTACATCAAAGTTTCCCAAGGATGCTTTGGCTTTTAAATGGGCTGATGAAATAGCAGAAACAACCCTTCGCTACATCGAATGGCATACTTCTCGTACAGGGTTGATTAACCCGATTGCTGTTTTTGACCCTGTTGATATTGAAGGGACTACCGTAAAACAAGCGGGACTTCACAATGTAAGTATCCTACGGCAGCTGGCATTGGGTGAAGGAGACCGGATAACCGTATATAAGGCCAATATGATTATTCCGCAAGTTGCGGATAATTTGACACGGAGTAATACGGCTATCTTGCCGGAATATTGCCCTGTTTGTCATAGTCCTACACAAGTCCTTAAGCAAAGGGAAGGGGAAGCGCTATACTGCCTTAATCCCAACTGCAGAGCGCAATTGATCGGCTCCTTGGTCCATTTTTGCGGCAGAGACGCCATGAATATCGAGGGTCTGTCTGAACAGACTTTAGAAAAATGGGTAGAACGTGATTTTGTTGCGGATTATACAGATATCTTTGATTTGGAGCAATACCAAGAAGAAATTATCCAAATGGAGGGGTTTGGTCAAAAATCCTTTAGCAATTTGATGGCTTCTATCGAAAAAGCAAAAGATATACCCCTGGCTAATTTTATTTTTGCATTGGGGATCCCTCAAGTCGGATTAAGCAATGCGAAAATACTATGCGGACAGTTTAATGACGATATAGACGCGATTATCAAAGAAGCAGCGAAGCCTATACCGACAGTATTTGAGGATATCAAAGGTATAGGAAAGACTGCCGGCTGCCGACTTCGGGATTTTTATGCCGGTACTTCGGTCAAGCCGCCATCAGACCGGGAATTGAAATTGTTACACGGATATTTTGATCATGACATGGAAGCCCTTACCAAATCGGCCCGTCACACGCCGGAAGATAAACCCTTTTATAGTATTAATGGATTTGGTGAGGAGATTATCAACAATTTGCGTGCGTACTTTACGGACAAAGAAAACCTGGACCAACTGCAAAAGGTTTTGCCGCTTTTGCGCATTCAAAAATCCGTAGTTAAGGACGTACAGCCTTTGGTTGGACTTACTTTTGTTATTACCGGTGATTTACAACATTTTCCCAATCGCAAGGCATTGCAGGCATATATTGAAGAACAGGGAGGCAAATGTGTGGGCAGTGTATCTGCCAATACTACTTACCTTATTAATAACGATGCCGGGTCATCTTCTTCCAAAAATAAAAAAGCCCAGGCATTGGGCATTCCTATCCTTACAGAGGACATGTTTTTGGAGAAATATGGTGTAGTAGAAAAGGCATAATACTACCATCATCCGCTTTTGTCGATTTTGCCAAAAGCGCTCAAAGCCCTAGGATAAGCCCTTTCCTGTGATCGCCGCTACCACAGTCATAAAAAAAATCTTACAATCAAATCCAAAACTCATCTGCTTTACGTATACACCATCCAACCTTGCCTTTTCGGGAATCGGCAGTTCGTCGCGACCGTTTATCTGGGCCCATCCCGACAAACCCGGGCGAATATCATTGGCACCGTAGCTGTCTCTTTCGGCAATTAAGTCATATTGGTTCCACAAAGCCGGACGCGGTCCGATAACTGACATATCTCCCCGCAGGATATTAAAAAGCTGCGGGAGTTCGTCCAACGAAGTACGGCGTAAAAAGCGTCCCATCCGGGTGATATACTGCTCCGGATTTTTTAACAGATGGGTCGGCATGTCTTTTGGGGTATCGATACGCATGGTACGAAATTTATATATCATGAAATGGCTTACTTCGGTCTGGTTTAAATGAGTACCTTTGCGGATACCTACGCGTTTTTGGCAAAACAACACAGGCCCTGCAGAGTCTAACTTAATTAGCACTGTCAGTAGCAGAAGTATTGGCGACAGTACTATAATGCCAGCCAAAGATAAAATAATGTCTCCCAGTCTTTTAATAGGCAGATACAATTTTATTCCACTCCCTTTGTACTCATCCACTGTACTCGTCCGCGTTTAAAATATCATCTATCAATCAAAACTCCACTCCCGTGTGGTAGAAAATGTTTCCCGCATAAAAGGTATGGTAAAGTACCATTCTCCTTTTTCCGGTTGCTCCAACCACAAAAGATGCAGCTGCTTTTTTTCTTCGGTCATAAAAGGGGAATCCATATATCTTGGCAAAGTATCCGCATATTTCCGTAACAATTCCCGATTATCTTCGTTAAGATATGCCTTCGTCTGGCGATACAAATCGATTAGCTGTACACCAATACGCTGAGCGGTCATATAAGCACAGTCCGTCAATCCCTTTTCCACATAAAATTGGTATCGATCTTCCAATTGATCAATGGCGTCGTAACGCTTTTTTGAAAAAGTATCCCTCATGATACTGGATTTAGAATCCACTTGATAATACATTTCCGCACTAATACTGGCGATCCCGTTAGCTTCATATACCAGACGATGCATAACGGCTTCGTCTTCATGGATTTTTCCCAGGGGAAAACGAACATGTTCAAATAACCGTTTGTGATATAACTTAGCGCATACCATCCCACCTAAACGAGAATCCCGGCCATCCTGCAAAGAACGGGAAGCATCGGCTCGGTCTTTGTTGATCGTCATAAAATAATGGGCGTTTTTATCAAAATCATCCGGTGTTTGTAAGGTGCAGCCCCATTTGATTTTGCACTGTACCATTTCACAAGATTGCTCTAAGGCGATCTGCAGCATCATTTCAATGTAGCCGCCGGTAATAAAATCATCGGAGTCTACAAAGATGATATATTCGCCTCGGGTAGCGTCAAGGCCTTTATTTCGAGAATAAGCTACCCCTGAGTTGCGGTCATTGGTTAGCATTTTAATGCGCGGATCCCGTTCCATATACTTTTTGCATATTGCGGCGGTACAATCTGTTGACCCGTCATCTATCAAAATGAGTTCCCAGTGAGGGTAGGTTTGTCCTAAAATGGAATTGATGCATTTTTCAATATACTGCTCCCTATTGTAAAAAGGCGTGATTACACTGACTAATGAAGTATTCATTGCATGACATCCCTTCACTTGCTCTTATGATTAGCATATGTTAACATGACGAAACAAAATGAGCAATTAATACCACAGTCAAAAGGAGGCTTTCACCATGCATGATGTTGATATCTCGGTCGTAATCCCTGTCTATAACCGTACCGACGAACTGCGCAAAAGCTTACAGTCTCTCACCTATCAGACCTTGCCTGCTAATCGTTTTGAAGTCATCATAGCCGACGATGGCTCCGCTGAAGATGTACGAAGTGTTTTAAATGAATTTCCGCATCTTCAGATAAAATATGCTCATCAGCCGGATGAAGGCTTTCGCGCTGCGGCTGCCCGCAACTTAGGTGCCGATCAAGCAACCGGCAAAATTTTAGTATACAACGATAACGGAATGCTGCTTTCCAGTAACACACTTGAAAAGTATATATCCTATTACAAAGCAAATGGTGAAGCTTTTGTGGTTTTGGCAAATATGTTTGCCACAGGCTGGGGTACAGATGAAGATAGAGCACGGGAAATTTTGGATTCCAATACACCCGATAAAGCCATTGCGATCATGAAAGAAGAAGGCATGAACGATGGCCGCGGATATATGTTTTCGGATTTTGGCTACGATGTAGAGTCCTGGTATATTCCCTGGAACGCTTTATGGGGCGGGCATTTTTCTGTTCATGCCGCTTTTGTTAAAAAACATAACATACGCTGGAATGAAAGCTTTACCTCCTGGGGAGGCGAAGACAATGAGTATGGCATCCAACTATGCGAAGCCGGCGCACGGCTTTGCTTTTGTCATGATGTAGAGGTCGTTCACTACCCAACCCCCAACAGCAAAGCGATTACCGGGCCGGACGACGAGTTCCGAAAAAATTATGAAAAAACGAAGCAGCTTATATTATCCCTGCATCCCACCAGAGAGGTGGAAGCTTGGTCAATCATAGGCGGCGGTGCAAACCATCCCGAAAAGCGAGCGGAGTTATTTAAACAGAAAGGCTGGACAGAATAATGAATAAACAAAAGCCCCCCATTGCGCGACTGCTCTTGGACAATAAGCGTTACTGGCCGGGGCTTTTTATTATGGTGCTTTTGGCTTTACTGGCCGGGGTTTTTAAAACCCGTGCCGCCACCTTGTGGGGAGAGGCTGTGGATTTTGGGGTAGGGGGCTATATCAACGCCATGTTGTTTAGCGCCTTGGGCATGCTGCTGTTTATCGGCTTAGACGGAGCGCGCACGGCTGTCCACTACACGGTTATCGGTCAAGTAACCGAAAGAATGTTTAAGGATATTCGCATGAGGCTGTTTGCCGTATTATCTCAAGCGGAAATGGCTACGGTTGAAACCCGTATGCGCTCCGGAGACATAGCATTACGTGCTTGCGAAGATACCGAGCAGTTATGCGATGCTTTTGCCGCACGCCTTGGGCATTTTGCGCGTTTGATTTTTCAAGCGGTTTTTGCTATTATCGCCTGCGTTTTTTTATCATGGCGGTTATCTGCCGCTTATTTTTTATTGCTCCCCATTTCCCTATGGCTCCTTGGAGTCATTAGTAAACCCTTAGAAAGGCTACAAACAGAAGCCCGAGGTGGGGCAGGGCGGTCGGCAGACATTGCTTCCGGCACACTTTCCGGGATCCAAGGGGTAAAAATTTTTGGACTGGAAAACGAAATGGAAAAGCGCTTTGCCGCACATGTAGATTCAGCCTATACACGATTTGCCAAAGCCGGACGTATTGGGATGGGCATGACTACCGTTAAATATGTAGTCAGTGTTTTACAGACATTGGTATTGTTCATTGTCGGCGCTTGGCTGGTGTCGTTGGATTTGATCAGTATTGGCGCGGTGATGGCTTTTATTGTGCTGGCAGCTTATGTTACAGAGGCTTTTGGGTTGGCCGACAGCATGATTTTTCATGCTAAAAATGCTGCCGCCCTTTCGGGGCGCATATACGATGTGTTAGATTTGCCTTTGGAACCTCAGGGCGATCCCGATGTCAGCCCCATAGAAACAGGGGATTATGTGCGGTTTGAGCAGCTGGACTTCACCTATGCCAATACGGATGTCGATGCCAATGTCAAAGACCAAAATGTGTTGTCGGGGCTTAATCTCGTGGTTCGCAGAGGGCAGAAAGTGGCTATTGTAGGCCCCAGTGGATCCGGCAAAAGTACGGTCATTAAATTGATCTGCCGTTTGTACAATCATGGGGGCAGGGGATTGACCCTATTTGGTGCAGATGGAGAAAAAATCAGTTTGCCAAAACTGCGAGATGAATTGGCCTTGGTCACTCAAGAGCCCGCACTGTTTGAAGGAAGCATTTTAGATAATGTCAGATACGGCCGCATATCCGCCACAGAAACAGAAGTTGTAGACGCTTTGCAAGCCGCCGATTTGTGGGGATTTGTATCCACATTACCGGAAGGTATACATACTAAATTGGGTGAGTTTGGCTCCAGATTGTCCGGAGGACAACGACAACGATTATCTATCGCCAGAGCTTTGGTTAAAAACGCAAAGCTGGTATTGCTGGACGAAGCCACCAGTGCTTTGGATACTCAATCCGAACGGGAGATCCAACAAGCGTTGGATAATCTGTTAGAAGGACGGGCGGCGGTTATTGTGGCCCATCGGTTGACTACGGTGCAAAAAGCAGATTACTTATATTGTTTAAAAAACGGCACGGTAGTGGAGGAAGGCGCCCCGGCGAAATTATACGAAAAGCGTGGATATTACTACGAAATGTGCCGGATGCAGCATATAGGCGCTGATCCTTTGGATGAGGTGAACCATGCATAAACTATTTTTTCGCGTATTCACATATATGAAGCCTTTGCAGGGCAAATATTTTGCGGGATCAGTCTTGGCGGCTTGCGAATTGCTTATGCTTTTTTCCATTCCGATCGTTAATCGTATGCTGGTAGAGATGATTACCGAGGAAAGCGGCGGTCAAACGGTTTGGCATATCACTTTTATTATGCTTGGGCTTTTGGCCTTAACGCCGCTGGTGGCTATTGGACGATACTGGCAGGGATTGTGTGCCCAAAAAACGGCGGATAATCTTAAAAAGGCATTGTTTGCCCATATCCAGCGCCTGCCTTTAAATATATTATCCAAACGGCAAACCGGAGATTATCTCATGCGGGTCACCAACGACGCAGACCGTGCGGGACATATGTTTCAAGGTTATGCCATGATATCATTGCTGCGTTTTGTGGTGGTCACTGCTGTGACCATGACTTTGCTTATATTGACGGATTGGCGGATCGCCATATTGGCCCTTGTATATAATTTGGTATGTTTTGGGCTATCCTTGGTGGTTAACCCCTATGTGCACAGACTGGAAAGCGCAGCGAGGCGGGAGATCGCCGCATCTTCCAACCATGTCCTGGAAACCATGCGATCTTTGCCTATTGTTCGGGTGTTTATGCTGGGGCCTATTTTAGCGGAGCAATATCGTAAGTGCTGCGAATCTGTACGGCAAAAGCGCACCAAGTTTCGCGCCGCAAACGGTGCAGTATATGGTGTGGTAGATTTTTTCTCCTTTTCATCTCAGGCCGTGGGCTTTATCGCCGCCATTTTTCTTTTATCCAGAGGAGAAATGGACCTTGGAGATGCGGTATATACGGCCAGTTTAATGGCTTTGGCCTCTGATGCCATGTTGCGCCTTTCTACATTCATATTATTGATCCAGCCGCCACTGGTGGCTGCCGGCCGTATTTTTGAAGTGCTGGGTGAACCCAGCGAGCTGGATCGCAAATCTACGGATCAGATCGATATCAAATGCCCGGAAGCTATCCGATTGGAAGATGTAACATTCTCATATCCCGATGGAACCCAAGCATTAAAAAATATTAATCTGACAGTGTCCCAAGGGGAACAATTGGCTTTGGTAGGCGGCTCCGGTGGTGGAAAAACCACTTTGGCGCTGCTTATGGCTTCTTTATATGACCCTAGCGAAGGGGAAATTGTTTTTTACGGTGCAAAAGGATCAGCGCTAAGCCATCAAGATATACGAACCCATGTAGGTTATGTTCCACAAGAGCCTGTGTTATTTGACGGAAGTATTTACGATAATATTGCATTGGGGAAATTGGGGGCCGATCCCGAGTCCATAAAAAAAGCGGCCAGAGATGCAGGCTTAGAAGATTTTATCCTGTCGCTTCCGGAAGGTTATGATACTTCTGTGGGAGAACGAGGCACTCAATTATCCGGGGGTCAACGTCAACGGGTGGCTATTGCCCGTGCCATGTTAAAAAACGTGCCTTTACTGATCTTGGATGAAGCAACCAGTGCTCTAGACAGTAATACAGAAGCCCAGGTACAGCAAAGTCTAGACAGCTTGGCAAAAGGGCGCACCAGTATTACCGTGGCTCATCGGCTGTCAACGATCAAAAAAGCCGATCGGATTTTAGTGCTTGAGCAGGGTACCATTGTGGAATCGGGAACTCATGAAGAGTTAATGGCATTGGGTGGGCGCTATCTTGCTTTGGCGGCAGAAGTGGATTAGGCAAAATCGATCTTTAAAGGAGAATCAAAATGGAAACTCAAGAAATAAAATCGAATTTACGCAAGTATTATAATCAGGAAGCAGAACGCAGAAACTCCGGCGAAAAGCAGGATTGGAAAGTAAAATTGCGATACGAGTTTTATCGCCTAGCCGCTCAAGAGCATAAAAAAACCTTAGTTGAACTTGGGGCCGGAACAGGACAAGACAGCCAATTTTTTATGGATAATGGACTGGAAGTGGTGGCGGTTGACTTATCCGGTGAAATGGTAAAGATCTGCAAAGAAAAAAACATCAACGCCTATGAGCTGGACTTTTATCATCTCTCTAAGCTCAACCAAACCTTCGACTGCTGCTGGGCTATGAACAGCCTTTTACATGTTCCAAAATCCGATTTAAAAACAGTTTTAATGGGTATTGACGCTATATTAAATAAGAGCGGAATATTTTTTATGGGTGTCTACGGTGGCGAAGATACAGAACATCATTGGACCAATGACATTTCAACGCCGCGCTTTTTTTCTTTTTACTCCGAAAGTACGATAAAAGAAATTTTACAGGATGTTTTCGAAATAATATCCTTCGAACATTTTATTGTAGGAGATAACATAGATTTTCAGTCGGTATTCTTAAGAAAAAAATAACAAGTGGCATCTATTGACAGGCTATTGAAAACCTGTTTATATTAATCCGCGTTTTATAGTGATTTCGAATTAATTTACTATAAATCCGGATTAATATTCGATTACAACAGCTCATACAGAAAGAAGGTAAAGCTTTGGAAGTCAAGGAGTTTTTGTTTCAAATGGACGCCGTACCCCATGTTTCCGGCTACGAAGACGAGTTAGTTAAAGTTTTGTCCGATGAATTTTCCAAATACGCAAAAGTACCTGTGGATAAATTCGGAAACTTTATAGCCCACAAACCCGGATCGGGGGGCGGTCCTAAAGTTATGCTAAGCGCCCATATGGACGAGATCGGCATGATGGTTTCTGCCATCTGCGACAGCGGCTTTGTAAAATTTTCGACCATAGGCGGATTTGATGCCCGTACCTTGCTTGCCCAGGAAGTTATAATCCACGGTAACCGAGGCAATCAAAAGGTTTTTGGTGTAATCGGTATAAAACCGCCCCATCTTACCGACCCTGCCGAAAGAAAAAAAGTTGTAAAGCTGCACGATATGTCGATAGACACCGGTTTTTCTAAAGAAAAATTGGAGACCCTAATAAAGCCCGGTGATATCATTACCCTCAATCAAGAGATTACCGAACTGCAAAACGGCAAGCTCACCTGCAGAGCTTTTGATAATACTGCCGGCATTGCTGCCATGTACTGCGCACTAAAAAATCTGGAGCATTTCTCCCATAAAGCAGACCTATACTTTGTGGCTACAGCTCAGGAAGAAACGGGATTTCGCGGTGCAATCACCGCCTCTTACAATATCAAGCCCGATATAGGCCTGGCCATCGACGTAACTCATGGCCGGGGCGGCGGTTTAGCCGAGCACGAGTCCTGCGAGTTGGGCAAAGGCCCCGCGATTGCTATTGGCCCCAATGTAAACAGGAAGCTATTTGAGGATCTTAAAAAGACAGCACTCAAAAACAACACCAAATACCAAGTAGAAGTAATACCCGGTATGTCCGGTACCGACGCGGTAGCTATGCAAATAGCGGAAGGCGGTATGATTACCGGAGTATTATCTATCCCTCTTAACTACATGCATACCACCGTAGAAACGATTGCGGTCCAGGATGTAGAAAACTGCGGAAAACTAATTTCGGACTATATTATAGAATTGCAAAATTGGGAGGGAGAGCCATGCTGCTAAAAAAATTAACGGATGCTTGTGGTTTGCCCGGTTTTGAAGATGAGGTCCGGGATATCATTAAAGCGGAGCTGGCCGGTCATGTTGACTGTATTAAAATAGATCGGATGGGAAATCTAATAGCAACAAAAAACCCCCAGGCCAAAGGCCCTCATATTGCCCTTAACGCCCATATGGACGAAGTCGGACTATGTGTTAAGCATATCGATAAAAACGGCGGCATCAAGTTTGCCTCCTGGGGAGTGGATGCAAGACTGCTTCCTTCTATGCGAGTGCTTGTGGGTCATAAAAAAATTACAGGTGTTATAGGCATGAAACCTGTACACCGCCAAACGGAAGCAGATCGAGAAAAGGTTCTCGACATCGACAAGCTGTATATTGATATTGGCTGCGATAAAAAAGAAGAAACCGAAAAACTCGTATCCATAGGCGACTTTGTAGCTTTCGAAAGCACGTATACAGAGTTTGGCGAAAGCAAAGTAAAAGCCAAAGCACTTGACGATCGTGTAGGATGTGCCGCGATCATCGAAATATTAAAGTCAGATTTACCCTGTAAACTGACTGGTATCTTCTGCACACAAGAAGAAATCGGTTTGCGAGGTTCCGCAGTGGCGTCTAAAAGTCTGGATGCCGACCTTGTAATTAACCTTGAAGGAACCATCGGTGCGGATTTAGAAGGCATACCAAAAAATGAACATGTCACCACCCAAGGAGCAGGCCCCGCATTGTCTTTGATGGATAGAACATCCGTTTATTTACGCAAATATCTGGACGAAGTCGTTCGGGTTGCTGAGGCAAATCATATTCCGTATCAGTACAGACGCACCGGCATGGGCGGGACCGACGCCGGCAATTATCATACGGCAGGAAGTGGCACACCATGTATTGGATTGGCTGTACCTTGCCGATATATCCATTCCCCTGTTTCGGTTATGGATCAAAACGATTACGAAAATTTAGTAAAGCTAATCAGCTGTTATATTAAGGAGAGGTGTCGGCATGAATAATGATTTTTTGAAAAAAATATGCGCCGTCCACGGCCCTTCCGGCCAAGAAGAGGCCATAAGAGATACGATATTGAGTGAAATAAAAGATTATATCGACGATTACAGTGTTGACGCATTGGGTAATTTGATTGCCCATAAAAAAGGCCCCGGTAAAAAAATAATGCTGGCAGGGCATATGGATCAGATTGGGCTTATGGTCACATACATAAGCAAAGAAGGCTTTTTATATTTTAGCAGAATAGGCGGAAAATCCCCCGCATACTGTCTGGGCCATCGTTTTGTTTTCCCAAATGGAACCGTCGGTATTGCCGCCTGCGAACGGCTGGATGACCCAAAGGATCTTACCTTAGAAAAAATGTATATTGATATCGGTGCAAAAGACGAAGAAGACGCAAAGAAGCGGGTCAAAATAGGGGATGTATGTGTGTATGATGCCCTTCCGGTCATCCATGGCGATGTCGTGTTGTCTCCTGCGCTGGACGATAGGGTCGGCTGCTTTATTATGATTGAGGCATTAAAAAAAATAACCAAACCGGCCTACGATATATATTTCGTCTTTACCGTTCAAGAAGAAGTTGGACTACGCGGGGCTAAAACCTCTGCATATGCAATAGAGCCGGATTATGGTTTGGCTTTTGATGTGACTATCTCATCGGATACGCCAAAGTCCCGTAAATTTCCTTCTAAAATGTACGGAGGCGCCGCTATAAAACTAAAAGATGCATCGGTATTATGTCATCCGCTTATAGTAAATCATTTGGAAGATTGCGCGAAGGCGGCAGGGATCAATTATCAATTTGAGATACTTGAGGCAGGCGGCACAGATTCTGGCGCGATACATTTAACCAAGGGCGGCGCGCCTTCCGGGGTTATTTCGGTAGCCACAAGATATGTACACAGTGCAAATGAGATGTGTGCTCTATCTGATGTTGAAGATTGTGTCAATCTGACTGTAAAGGCCCTTGAAACGGCTATGTGATGATGTATCAGGGCATCAATCGCCACTCATAAACCATAAAGGCAGGGGATATCTCGCGCAGCAAGGTGAGATATCCCCGTTTTATTTTATAAGTTAAGTCCCACAAAATGTTTTGTAGCCACAGGATTGTAAATCAGGCCATTGCGAATATTCTTTTTGTTCTGGCGTATAATCATAAGGATTAGCCAAAGCGTGAAGAAATTTTTTCATCTTTTGCAAATCACCTTCTTCTACGGATTTCAATGCTTCCTCAACAAAATAATTTCTTGGAATAATGGCAGGGTTATGCTGTTTCATCAATGTCATGTATGGCTCACCAAGTCTTTTTTGCCAGCGTGCTCTCCATTCTTCAAAGCCGGGCAGTGCTAAATCTAATGTTAAAGCGCGAAATGTATTCGTATAATCCGCCTGCAATTGCTGCATTAACTGCAAAAGATCATTAATTAGCAATTCATCTCCTGCTTCCTCATCGCATAAACCCAGCTTTGCCCTCATTCCCGCAAGCCAATGGTCTTGAAATAACCCCTTAAAACTCGCAATGGCTTCTTGGCCAAGTTGAATGGCTTTGCTTCGATTATCATGCAAAAGCGGCAGTAAAGTTTCGGCAAAACGCGCAAGATTCCAAGATGCCATTTTCGGTTGATTTTCATAAGAATAGCGTCCGTGCACGTCAATGGAACTAAAAACAGTAGCCGGGTGGTAAGTATCCATAAAAGCACATGGACCATAGTCAATCGTTTCACCGCTGATAGCCATATTATCCGTATTCATCACCCCATGAATAAAGCCCACTAACTGCCACCGCGCAATTAAAAAAGCCTGCCGCTTTACCACTTCTTTTAACAAAGCCAGATATTTATTTTCAGATGACTCGATGATTGATTGAGGACTTGTCTCACTATTTGCTTCAATACCTAATTTAATGTTTGGAAAATGCCGAGCTATAGTATAGTCGGCTAAATGGCAAACATCCTTTGTGTTACCAAAACGAGCGGCATATTCAAATGTCCCTACACGAATATGACTGGCCGCAGCCCGGGTTAAAATCGCGCCCGGAAGCTTTTTCTCCCGCCTAACCATCTCTCCAGTCTCTACAACCGCCAAGCTTCTGGTAGTAGGAATGCCAAGACCATACATCGCTTCACTAATAATATACTCTCGCAGCATAGGCCCAAGAGCGGCTCGACCGTCTCCACCGCGAGAATATGGGGTTTTTCCAGCCCCTTTAAGCTGAATATCAAATCGTTCTCCGGAACTCGTTACTTGCTCTCCAAGAAGAACGGCACGCCCATCGCCAAGCATTGTAAAATGACCAAACTGATGTCCGGCATATGCCTGTGCCAAAGGCTCGGCACCTTCCGGTATTATATTACCTGCATAGACTTCCGGCTGCATTGGTACACCTAAATAATCAGCAAGCGATTCATTAAAAATAATTAACTTAGGATTGCGTACAGGAGCCGGGTTTTGTTTGGTATAAAACCGATTTGGCAGCCTGGCATAGGTATTGCTAAAATTCCATTTTTTCTCTTTATGCACTGATTTCTTCCCATCTACATCAGACCATTTAAATTTCATTTTGTATATCTGATACTAAATTATTTTTGTAATCTGTTCACGTATTTATGCTATTATACTTAAAGAACATATTCCCATATTAAAAGGAGTAGTGACGATGCTGGAAAAACTAAACGAATTACATCAAGAGATGATCGAACTAAGAGAACATTTCCATAAAAATCCGGAGCTGTCTTTTACTGAAATAGACACCCCGGCTTATATTGCAGAGTATTTAAGAAAACTAAACATAGAAGTACAAGAAAATGTAGGGGGCAGGGGAGTCGTAGCCAGTATTAAAAATGGCTCGGGCAAATGCGTGGCATTAAGAGCCGATTTTGATGCCCTACCTCTTACAGATGCCAAAACCGTATCGTACAAATCGCAAAAAGCAGGGCTAATGCATGCCTGTGGCCACGATTGCCATACAGCGGCCTTATTGGGTATCGCAAAAGTATTAGCTCAAAATCCGGATCTGTTTAGCGGTGAAGTACGGTTAATCTTCCAATATGCCGAAGAAGTAGCCCCCGGCGGGGCTGCGTCAATGATAGAAGACGGCTGTATAACCGGAGTAGATGCTATTTTTGCAACCCATATAATGCCTTTTTTACCGGTTGGCCAATACGGTTACCGCAGCGGACCTATTATGGCCAATGCCGATCGATTTATCATTGACATACAGGGTAAAGGAGGCCACGGTGCACTTCCTCACGAAACCATTGATCCTATCATTATTACCGCTAACTTAATTAATAATCTACAGCAAATTGTAAGCCGCAAAATCAATCCTTTTTCTCAAGTGGTTATTAGTGTAGGAAAGGTAGAAGCCGGCAGCTCCTTTAATATAATCCCCGATTCTGCCAAAATAGACGGTACCGTACGTACTTTTGAAAAAGATGTTCAGGGTTTCATCATAAGTGAAATCGATAAGGTCACTCAGGCTAATTGCGATGCTGCCGGAGCTTCTTATAATTTAGAATATATAAAGGGTTATCCGGTGACTAAAAATCATGAAAATGAAACCATGATGGCAAAAAACAGCTTGGTTACAATTACTGATGAGGCATCCGTTGTGGAGGTTATGCCACTAATGGGCGGTGAAGATTTTTCATATTATCTCGAGAAAGTTCCGGGTTGTATGTTTTTTACCGGTTCCAATAATGGAAAAGAAGAGACATGTTACCCCCTCCACCATCCAAAATTTGATATTGATAAAGATACGGTTCTTTTTGCAGCCATAGGACTTTTGACCGTAGCTCTTGACTATTTGAATTAATCGACTATAGAATTTCATCTAAAACGTTTGATTATTTTGCGCTGATTTAACGATCCAAATTAGCGCAAAATAATCTTTACGTCTATGACAATAAGTCGGAAATAAACTAATTCACAAAGATACTATTTTGGTTGCTATCGCATCACAAAAAACACTGTCATGCTCTACAAACAGTATCGTGGGCTTATATTCAAGCAACAATTCTTCAATTTGCATACGAGACAAAACATCAACGAAGTTAAGGGGCTCATCCCATATCAGCAAGTGTGCCTTTTCGCACAAACTCCTTGCGATTAAAGTCTTTTTCTTTTGGCCGCCGCTAAAATCACTCATATCTTTTTCAAATTGAAGCCGCGAAAAATCCAGCTTACGAAGTATGGCTTTAAATAGGCTCTCGTCAATATTATTTTGCAAAGCATAGTCCGTCAAATTGCCTTTTAAATGCGATGTATCCTGGGATACATAAGAAATCTGCAGCCCACTGCCAATGGCTAAATCACCGGTATATGTCATATCCTCTCTATGACATATCAACTTGAGTATACTTGATTTGCCCGAACCATTTTTTCCATATAACGCAATCCGATCACCGCAATCAACATCAAAACTGATATTTGTGCAAGCGGCTTTTTCCCCATAAAAAATGCTAATATCCAATAACGAAATGTATCGGGATTTATAGTAGGGTAATTGCGTAATTTTTAAAGCGTCAGAGCGTTCTAAGTTTTTTAGCAACATGGATTTTTCATCAATAGCCGTTTGCTGCCTGCGTTCAAGGTTCTTTCGCCGCTGCTGCATACGCCTGGATTTTTCGCCGATATACGCTCTTCTATCCAGCGACTTTTCGGCACCAGCACTCCCTTTGCCTATCTTTGTAGACTCGACTTTATCAGCCCAATCTCCGCTTTGCTTTGCAGCCTGCTTCAGCCTTTTTACATCTTTCTTTAATTTCTCATTTTCGGCAAGCTCGAAGTTATCCTGCCGTTTTTTATTAGCAAACCAGGATGAAAAATCACCTTGTTGAACTTCGATATTTGCCCGGTTAATCGAAAGTATATGAGTAACACATCTGTCTAAAAAGGCCCTGTCATGAGATACTAAAATAAATCCGGATTTATCATTTAAATAACGACTGACAATTTCTCGCCCTTTCATATCCAGATGGTTTGTCGGCTCATCAATCAGCAAAAAATTATTTTCGTTTAAAAAAAGCGCCGCAAGCATAACCTTCGTTTGTTCTCCGTTTGACAGCGTGTAAAAAGGGCGGTCTATTACATCCTCGTGTACTTCCATGAGGGATAATTCTCGCATAAGCTCCCATTCCTGATAAAATGGGCATATATCGTCAATTAACATTTTAGTAAGCATCTTTTTATCGTTAACTTGAAATGGGAAATACTGAAAATCAACAGCGGCAGATATTTTTCCGCTGTATTCGTATTTGCCCAGTAATAGATTTAAAAAAGTTGTTTTTCCTTTTCCATTCCTGCCGGTAAAACCCAGCTTCCAATCGGTGTCTAATTGAAAATTGACATTTTCAAAAATATTGTCATAACTGCCTTCATAGGCAAATGTTAGATTTTGTACGCTTATCTGCGACATGGTTTTGTCCTCCTCTATAAAATAAGCCGCAAGAAAGACTAATTCTCGCGGCTCACAAATACAATAAGTATAAACCCAAAGGCAGGGCAAAACTATATCAGATGAGTTGTAAAAATTAGTAACTTTCTTGCTTAGGCACGACAAAACAAGCGGTTATCCGCTTCAATTTTTATCATGCACCAACATTAGCAAGAAAAATTACGCATCTTTTCAACTCCAATCTTTTTTATTCTAGAGGGAGTATAACATAATTAAAACAGGATGTTAACAGTGTCCGGTTAACAACGCCTCGTTATCTAATAACAAAGGCAGGCCTGTATCCCCGCAAGGCCTATTCGTCATCATCTTCAATTTCATACCATGCTTCCAGTGCCCAGTGTATCACAAATAAAATAGCAATTACCGGCCAGGCAAACCGCCACCAATCAAACGCATATCCCAATACAACATACATACCTATTGTTATTATATAAACAAAATAATTGGCAAAGAATTTTTTGTATATCCATGGCATAGGTGGCTTTTCTTTGCGAGGCAGCCGGTTATCCCCATTATCTTGCACCTGTATTTGCGTTGCTGCAGATGTTGCCGATGCCTCGTCTTTTAACAGATAATCCGTAGAAACCTTGAAAATTGCGCTTAACTGTACAAGATTATCTATATCGGGTATACTTTCACCTTGTTCCCAGCGTGATACGGCCTGTCGGGTTATGTTCATCATAGCTGCCAGATCTTCCTGACTTAACCCGCTTTGTTTACGCAGCGCCGAAATTTTTTCGCTTAAAGTCAAAATCATCCCACCTGTTCTGTCATTTTAAATATATTGTACCTTCTTATTACGCGTAAAATCAAGCAACTTGCAATTGCATCCTTACTTGCGTTTCCGCAACTGTCACTTGCCACTCTGCCAAATATTTTTCAAGCAAATCTTATGCTTGCACCGCTGAAAATTTCATGATATAATCCTCAAGTCGCCAAGCAAGTACGCATAGCTCAATTGGATAGAGCACTTGACTACGGATCAAGAGGCTGAGGGTTCAAATCCTTCTGCGTACAGTAAAAACCCTGCAAATGTTTAAAATTTGCAGGGTTTTTTTTATGCAATCATCACGATGGAAAATAAATCGAACAGATGTGCAAAACCGAGTGCGAACTTGAATTTTCAGCAGAGTGCGGAAAAACCGACTTGAGTCTCGTCGGTATTTCCGCACTAAAATGTAATTCAAGTTCGCACCGAGTGAGAACTTGAATTTTCAGCAATTATTTAATTCTAGACATCCATTACAAAGAAGTGATATAGTTCAAATAAATTCGACTCACTCTATATGGAGATCTATCTAATGAATAAAACCACAAAATACGAAACCCACTCGATCCTTCAAGTACCATTCCACGGCCTCACTCCCAACCAAGCTTTAGAAGCTTTGCTTGGTTTTTTGCATACCGGTAAAAATCATTTAATAGTCACCCCCAACCCCGAAGGAGTCATGCTGGCAACACGAAATAATTCTTTCTTACAAATTCTTCAAAGCGCCGATCTGGTACTGGCAGATGGTATTGGTATCTTGCTGGCGGCTCGTTGGCTAAAACTACCCATACCTACCAGAGTAACCGGTTGCGATATAGCCATGGCTTTACTAAAAAGCGCCAAAGACAGTACCTGTTATTTACTGGGTGCAGCCCCGGGAGTAGCGGAAACGGCAAAACATAATCTTTTGCAACAGGGGATTTCCGTTATCGGCGCCCGAGACGGTTTCTTTAATGAAGAAACCGAAAAAGCTATCATAGAAGAAATCCGAACACTTAAACCCGATATATTAATAGTAGGGATGGGAATGCCAAGACAAGAAGAATGGGCAGCGGCATATTTGCATACACTACCTTGTAAGGTTACCTTATGTTTAGGCGGAACCATTGATATCATAGCCGGAAACGTCCGGCGCGCACCTAAAATAATGCGCTGCTTAGGTCTGGAATGGTTGTTCCGTTTAATAACCAACCCCAGCCGAGCCAAACGAATGTTGGACTTGCCCAGGTTCGCTTGGGCAGTGGTTACAAAGCCAAAACATATGTTCCCTGTATAGACACCTATGCATTTTCCTGTGCAAATGTAACAAAATTGTAACATGCGATTTGGTAACTTAATCAATAGCATGAACGCCGTTAATCGTGTATTATTGCCTACAAAGCAATATGTTTTAAGCAAATATGGGTTTGTTCCCAAATTGCTTACTACTGGTAAACAAAAAAGGAGGCTAAGCTAATGGCTGGCTTAAGACTAAGCAATATCATGAAAAGATACTCCAACGGACTTGTGGCTGTATCAGATTTTAACTTGGATGTAGAAGATAAAGAGTTTATCATCTTTGTTGGTCCATCCGGGTGTGGTAAATCTACAACCTTACGTATGATCGCTGGTTTGGAAGAAATTTCTGAAGGCGAGTTATACATAGGAGACAGGTTGATGAACGATGTGGCTCCTAAAGATAGGGATATCGCCATGGTGTTTCAAAACTACGCCTTGTATCCTCACATGACAGTGTATGACAATATGGCATTTGGTCTTAAACTTCGTAAAACCCCAAAAGCCGAAATCGAAAAGCGCGTTAATGAGGCTGCCAGAATCCTTGCTATCGAAAATCTGCTGGATCGTAGACCTAAAGCCCTTTCCGGCGGTCAGCGTCAACGTGTTGCCATGGGCCGTGCCATTGTTCGCGAACCTCAAGTATTCCTTATGGACGAACCGCTTTCAAACTTGGATGCTAAATTACGTGTACAGATGCGTACCGAAATCACAAAGCTCCATTACAATCTGCAAACTACATTTATCTATGTTACCCATGACCAAACAGAAGCTATGACTTTGGGTACCCGTATCGTAGTTATGAAAGACGGCGTAATCCAACAAGTAGATTCTCCAGTTAACCTTTACAATAAACCCAAAAATATGTTTGTAGCCGGTTTTATCGGTTCTCCACAAATGAATTTGTTGGAAGCAACGATTAAAAAGAGTGGCGACGACGTTATGTTGGTTGTAGGCGAATACGAAATTAAACTGACAGATCCTAAAGCCAAAGCTGTAGAAGATGGCGGTTATGTAGGCAAAACAGTTATCATGGGTATCCGTCCGGAAGATCTCCACGACGAAGAAGCATTTATCTCTGCTGCAGGCCCTGGTGCTACCTTAAATGCTGACGTAGAAGTTACCGAGCTTTTAGGTGCGGAAGTATTCCTGTATCTGACTATAGCAGGCCAACCTGTTACCGCTCGTGTTAACCCAAGAAGTACCGCAAAACCTAATGATCGCATTAAAATGGCTATCGACCTTAATAAAGTACATGTATTTGATAAAGACACTGAACTCATCATCACTAACTAATAATACTATCCTTTATCTTTAGCTGAGGACAGTATGTGAGACTGTATTCAACTTCCAACTATGTGAAGTTGAATACAGTTTTTAAGAGGAGAAGTTATGCGATACACCTTTACTGGTAAAAATATATCAATCTATGACGACGTTAAGGAAAAGGCTCAAAAAAAGATTGACCGTATCCAAAAACTGGTTTCCCAAGATGCAGAAGTGTTTATTACAATCAGTAAAATCCGCCATCAGTATAAAGTGGAAGTTAGTGTTCCATTACACAAGCGCTTACTGCGGGCAGAGGTTACAGATAATGACATCAATGCCTGTTGGGATTCTGTCGTAGATATTTTAGAAAAACAAATTGTCAAGTATAGAGGACGGTTACGGGAACGGTCTCGTCGCAATGTTGCAACACACGAAGAGGTCTCTTTTTTAGAAACCCTGCCTGAGCCGGAAGACAATTCTGACATTATTATTCATAAAACAAAGCGTTTTGCCCTTAAACCAATGGATGCGCAAGAAGCTGTTATGGAAATGGAACTTTTGGGACATTCCTTCTTCGTATTTCGTAACGCCATTACCGATGAGGTTAATGTCGTTTATAGGCGAAATGAGGGCGAGTACGGATTAATTGAACCTCAATAATGTTTATTAATACTAATCCGCATTTAAAACTTACTTGGAAACACTCTGTACCATGGTATAGAGCGATTTGATCGATAAACAAGTAGGTTTTTAAGCGTGGATTAGTATATCCCCCGCAAGGGGGTTTTTGTTTTTATGAAATATTTTGCGGTAGATATGCAGTAGATATAACGAAATGAGGCAGAGATGAATTTTATTTTAGCTACTACCAATCAAGGCAAAGCTAGAGAAGTAAATTCACTTTTTGGCAAAAGCCATCTGGTCAAAACTTTGGCGGATATTGGATTCAATGATGAAATTGTAGAAGATGGTGCCACCTTTGCTGAAAACGCTGTGATCAAAGCAAATACTATTCATAATCACTTATCACAAACACATTTAAACGAAAACTTATATGTTTTAGCCGACGACTCCGGATTGGTTATTGACGCATTAAATGGAGAACCCGGGGTACACTCAGCCAGGTGGCTGGGTGTGGATACACCCTACAATATTAAAAACAACAAAGTGATAGAAATGTTGGCTGATGTCCCGGAACAAAAACGTACAGCACGATTTGTATGTGCCATCGCCTGCGCACACCCTGATGGTCAGATACAAACTGTAGAAGGGGTATTAGAAGGGCGTATTGCATTTAAAGCTGCCGGAGACAATGGTTTTGGCTATGATCCGATATTCTTTGTGCAAAACCAAAATTGCACCCTAGCGCAACTAAATACAGAAGAAAAAAACCGCATCAGTCACCGTGCTCAAGCTTTGCAGCAATTATGCTGTTTGTTGGGGGTTAATTTAACATGAGCGATGCTAATATATTGGTTATCAGCGATACACATGGAAATATTCACGCCATCAAGCAATTAGCAAGAAACTATCATGATTCAATCACGGCAGTGGTACATTTAGGTGATCATGCCGGGGATATGATTCGAGCCGCCGGTACTGCTGTAAAAAACGATATGATCCATATTGTAAATGGCAATACAGATCCTCCGCTTAACACTTACAATGAGCGTGTTATAGAGATTGCCGGTAAACGGTTATTTATCACTCATGGCCATCGCTATAATGTAAAACTAGGACTGGACACTCTTATTTATAGAGCCAGGGAACTGCAGGTAGATGCGTGTCTCTTTGGGCATACTCATAATCAAGCTTTATTTACCCAAAGTGATATTGTATTTCTTAATCCGGGCAGTCCATCCTCTCCGCATTTTGGTACGGAAAAAGGCTACGGGCTCCTTCGTATTTCGGATAAAGGAGATGTTACCGGAAAATTACTTACTTATCGGGAGGCTGTATGGCAAAAGGAGTAAAATGGAACCTATTAAAGACCGACGCTGACTTATCACTAATGTCTCAGGTGCTTGGCATCAAAGAGGCTACAGCGGCTGTCATGGCTAATAGAGGCATCCGCAGTAAAAAAGCGGCTATAGCTTATTTGCACCCGGATTGGGCAAGTCAAGGAACAGATGTGCTTGATCACCAATACGGAATGAAAGATGCCCAAAAAGCCTTTGATCGTATCGATTTGAGTATCAAACAAAATGAGCGGATCATTATCTACGGGGACTATGACGCCGATGGGGTAATGTCTACGGCAATTTTATATAAAGCCTTTAAAGCCTGTGGGGCAGACATCCATTTCTACATACCACATAGGGAAGAAGAAGGGTACGGGCTTAATCAAAAAGCGATTAAATCAATTAAAGAAGCAGATTACGATTTAATAATCACCTGTGACAACGGTATTACAGCTTTAGAAGAAATAGCTGAGGCTCAAACACTGGGCATGGATGTCATAGTCATAGATCATCACGAACCCGGGTTTGTAGATGGGGATTGCCCCGAAAAAAGGCAGGATGTAATACCACAAGCATTGGCAGTGATAGACCCTAAGCAAACTGCCTGTCCTTATCCTTTTAAAGAAATGTGCGCGGCGGGATTATCATTTAAATTAGTGGAAGCATTTTATAGATATATCGGTCGTGATTTTTCGTCCATACACGACGAGCTAATGGTATTGGCTTCTATTGCCACCATATGTGATATCGTAGATTTGACAGGGGAAAACAGAGCTTTGGTTAAAGATGGCTTGAAAATACTTAATGCCGACAAACACATTAATGGTGGCCTTAGCCAATTAATTACTCTTAAAGGCTATATGGAAAAACCCATCGACACTTTTACTTTAGGGTTTGTATTGGGGCCATGTATCAATGCCACCGGACGGCTGGAAAGTGCTGAAATGTCTGTCCGTCTACTGCTTTCAAATGACCCAAGCGAACAAATAGCTTTAGCTAAAATTTTATCTAACCTTAATGAAGAACGTAAAGATTTGACTCGTCGATGTGTGGAGCGTGCCTTGGAAAAATTAGAAAAGGCAGAGGACACGGTGCTGGTACTGGTAGACATCGAAACCCATGAAAGTATAGCCGGGATCGTCGCCGGAAGAGTTAAAGATGCCTTACACCGGCCCGCGATAGTTTTAACCCGCAGTGCCGAAACGGGAGTATTAAAAGGCTCCGGTCGTTCTGTCGAAGGCTATGATATGTTTGAGGCATTATATGCCAATCGCGAGCTGTTTCGGCGTTTTGGCGGTCATACTATGGCAGCCGGTTTATCTTTGGAAGAGGATAATGTACCGGAGCTGCGCCGGAGATTAAACGAGAAATGTACACTGAACCCATCCGACTTGCACCGCACAGTGCATATTGATATGGAACTGTCCGGAAAAGAAATAACCCTTGATTTAGCCAACGAATTGCTGTGGCTGGCTCCTTTTGGAAAGGGTAACCCGGAACCATTGTTTGTAACATATAAACTGCCTGTAACGGCTTTACGGGTAATCAGCGAAAAAAATACATTGATTTTTACATTTGATAGTCAAGGCCGCAAAATAAAGGGTATCGCTTTTGGCCAAAATGAGGTATTCTTAGAAGCGCTGCGAGCACATTACGACGAACAAATGTATCGGCGTATAGTGTCCGGCCAAGTGGCTGACGCAAATCTTATGATGGATGTGGTATATGTAGTAGAGACGAATACTTATAACAACCAAACAACAGTGCAAATGCGTATAAAAGATTTTATATTTCATATCTAATCCCGCATTTAAAACTTACTTGTTAGATTTTAAACGCAGATTAGATTCAGAAGGGATGAAAAAATGGAACTGAAAGATATGATCCGCAACATTCCGGATTTTCCGTCACCCGGTGTAATGTTTAGAGATATAACCACAGTGCTGAAAGACCCGGAAGGTCTGGCCATAGCAGTAGATGCAATGGCAGATAGTCTTAAGGGTATAGAATTTGATCTGATTTTGGGGCCGGAGTCTCGGGGATTTATTTTTGGTGTACCGTTGGCATATAAGCTGGGTAAGGGTTTTGTACCGGCCCGTAAAATAGGTAAACTTCCCGGAGAAACTGCCCGTAAAGCATATGATTTGGAATATGGCCAAGCCGAAATCGAGATACACAAAGACGCGATTATGGCTGGACACAAGGTAGTTATAGTAGACGATCTACTGGCTACGGGAGGCACCGCAAAAGCTGTAGCAGAACTGGCTGTTGAGCTTGGTGCTCAGGTGGCAGGTATGGCTTTTCTTATCGAATTGGCCCCACTTGGAGGCCGCCAAGTATTAGCTGATTATAAAAATGTAAAATCCATATTGGTCTATTAATCTAATACCAATATCAATTTGAAACCTTACAATGGACTGGAGCCGCTTCGCCGAAAAGAGGCGAAGCGTCGCGTAGGGAACATTGGAAGGATTGAAAATGATATTGGTATAAACAGCCCATGGACAGTCTCTAGGCCGGCAATGGCTTCTACTAATGCCTTGGCCTCAAAACAAGCTGTCCATGGGCATTTTTGCTATTTCTAATCAAGCATCCCCGATTGCTCCGCAAAAGCAACCGGCATATCATACAGCGAACTGACCTTGACTATCTCATGATGAAGGTTAGAATGCCACATATCCGGCATAGTCATTTCTACAGAGCCAAACAATATTCCCACCTCCGGATTTTCGGCCCTAATATCTGCCATTACCTCCATGGGGGAGACATTTTCAAAATAGGCATGATAAAAATTAACCAGTCTTCGAACATCCCCGGTCCATGCCGGGTCATGGCTGATCGTTGCCGGTCCTCGAGCATAAGGCGGTTTTACAAACAGCACCGTATTATATCGAAATATTCCCAAAAAATTACCGTGATTATATGCCCCTTCTGTAAAATTACTTAAATACAGCGGATCCCTGGCTCCAAAACCATGTCCGTGGTCACTTACAATAATAATCAGGCTGTTGTCATATACATCATGGGCTTTCATGGTCTCAAAAAGCCGTACCAGCTGATTATACCCAAAGACCATCTCATCGACCAAAGCTGTTACATCGTCTCCATCTGCCGGTTCCGGCCGGATGGTGCCGTCACGCCTAAACACCACCGGCGTGTGGAGGGTGTAATCCCAAAAATACAACAGCTTATCCTCATCTCCGGCAACGTTAAACCGTTCCACCAACACATCATGGGCAATGACAGAACTGACGGAATCGGCCATAACAAGATCTAAGGCATGTCCGCCAAAAGGGTTAGGTATCCAGTAGCCCGTCAGTCTTGCCACCGAAGCCGCAAGCGCATAACCGTACAATCGCAAAGGTTCTATCGGCGGGTTAAATCTATGTACCGCCGGAAATTTGTCAAGCAAAGATATATTAAAACCATGGACACGAGCGCCCTCATGATACATATCCGCAATAAAAGAATCACTGACAGAAGCCAGGGCATTTTCTTCTTGGCTAATGATTTGATCGCCACCGCCTGCGGCGTAAAGGCTCCCGGTTTGGATTGTTTCCCTGGAAAAACGAGTAAACGGAAATGAAGTAAAAGTCCTTGTAAATAAAGTGAAACCGTCAAATGATTCTAAAAAATGAGGGTATTCTTCAAAGATATGGTCGGCTATGGTCCCTTGAAGCATGTCTGTGACAATGACCACAACATTGCGTCCGGTACTAAAAGTAGCCGCATCGTTTATGATTTCTTCTCGCTGAGCATACCAAATACTATCCGAAGTACGGGCACTTTGCCAATTATGTATCGTAAGAACCACAGTAAAAATCATCAATGGCACAGCTACAAAACGTAAGTTTTTGCGAAATTTAGATGCTGCTAAAAAAAGAATAATCAATACCAATATGTTTCGCGCCAGTGGAAATAAATCATCGGCGAGGGTTCCCAATTCCCCTCCATCTAAAATAGAAGCTTGAAAAGGAAATATAAACGCATTAAGGGCACATAGTAAAAGTAAAGCGGTGAGTATCCCTTCCGGATACTTATATTTGTCTTTTAAGGCAATTATGGGAATAGCCGCTAACAGCCCTACGATTACACAAATAAAAGCAAGCAGCAATAACAATTGGCCATCCAGAAGCATATTGCCACCGGCAGCAATATGGACAGGTCCCATTAGCAGAAAGATAAATAAAGTAGAGATGATCACCAAAGCACCGTGAACATATTGACGCAGAGATTGAGAATAAAAGACATCCTCTTCATCTTTATAGCCCCATAGAAAAAAAACAACATTTTTAGTTATGAGCAACCGCCATAGCAATGCGGTTACTGCACTGCATATGAAAACCAAAGCAAATACAACAGGAATAAAAAAGATAGGCCGTAGGTTGGCCGGCCAGGTATTTGGCTGACGCGTAAAAATCCAATGGAAAAATGGATGCGTCAGTAACATTACAACTAAGACAGAAATGGCTTTTATGTTGTTGAGATAAGTTTTGTTTAGCTTACCTAAAAAAAATAAAGTGATAAGGATAATCAATCCTGCCGCACATATAACCACAGGGATGAGAGCGACAAACCACCCGGCAGAAAATATAGGAGTACTGCGCAAAATCGGCAGAGAAACAAAAAAGGATATTACAGTAGCCGCAACTAAAAAAACAACTCCATATTGCTTAATACCAAGTTTTAGGTTACTTGAAGTCTGTGTCTGTTGATCGGATACGTTGGATGCGTTGAAAAGCATTATTCTAATTCCACCTTTCTATAAAGCTAAGTACAGCTTCATTAGAAAGTATACCGTGAATCCGTAAAATTTTCTATGCGTGATTGTATTTTACCCAAATAAACCCCATACCAAGATAGCAGTTATTATTAAACAGCCTATGGTCATGAGGATGTTTAAGACAAAATCCCAAAGTCTGCTTCTGATAGACCGAGTTATTGGGATCACTACAGGCTGACTGGATACGTCGTTTTTTTCGATATAGTCGCAAATTATTTTTTCCGCTTCTGCAACAAAATCGATCACACGCTCTTTTCTCTTCATATACACACAACTCCTTAAATCTAACTCTATTGGTATTTTTACCTGTTAAGTCTAAATGTATACAAGTTAGAAATATATGGTGTTCACAGCTCCAAAACATTTTCATTCAAAATAATTTGACAAAGATGCCCTTTTTGCAATATGATTATGTAATTTAATACACTGAAATTTTTCAAAGGAGAATACCATGGGACGATACAATTTCACCGCGATCGAAAAAAAATGGCGGGCCTATTGGCAGGAGCATCCTATCCAGGATGCAAACTCTGACAAGCCCACTTACTATTGCCTGGACATGTTTCCCTACCCCTCGGGAGACGGGCTCCATGTTGGCCACTGGCGCGGATATGTTTTAAGCGATGTGTTAAGCCGCTATAAAATTTTGCAAGGTTATAATGTACTGCACCCAATGGGCTGGGATGCTTTTGGGCTTCCGGCAGAAAATCACGCAATAGAACATGGTATCCACCCGTCCGCAAGTACAGCCGGAAATATCAAAACTTTTAAACGCCAGCTTCAAGAAATCGGTGCGGTTTATGATTGGGAACGGGAAGTCGATACCACTGATCCGGCCTATTATAAATGGACCCAATGGATTTTTGTTCAAATGTTTAAAAAAGGCTTGGCCTACGAAAAAGATATGCCTCTTAATTGGTGTCCAAAATGTAAAACGGTACTGGCCAATGAAGAAGCCTTAGGAGGCGAATGCGAACGCTGCAAATCTGTTGTTACAAAAAAAATGCTACGGCAGTGGATGCTAAAAATTACTGAATATGCCGATAGATTGCTGGCAGATTTAGAGGGCTTAGATTGGCCCGATAAGGTTAAAAAAATGCAGGCAGACTGGATCGGCAAAAGCTATGGGGCAGAGCTGGACTTTGAGGTAGAAGGCTCCGACGAAAAAATCCGGGTATTTACTACGCGTCCGGATACTTTATTTGGCGCTACTTTTATGGTATTGGCACCGGAACATCCATTGGTAGAGATTTTAACCGATCCGGGTCAGGCCAAAGATGTTAAAGCTTATGTCAATCGGGCAGCCACCCGCTCTGCAGTAGATCGTATGGCGGATAAAGAAAAAACCGGTATTTTTATAGGCCGCTATGCTGTCAATCCTTTTGATCCCGATTTAAAGATGCCCATATGGGTTTCCGATTATGTACTGGCAGATTACGGGACGGGAGCCATCATGTGTGTACCTGCCCATGACGAACGGGATTTTGAATTTGCCAAAAAATTTGATCTTTTAATACGGCCTGTCATATCACCTGAAGATAAAAGCGTAAATGAGCCTATGGAGGAAGCCTTTATAGGAGATGGGTTGATGATTAATTCCGGCAGGTTTAACGGTTTACCTAATCGTCAAGCGCTCGAAGAAATGTCTCAAGAAGCCGAAAAACTGGGGATTGGAAAACAAACGGTTAACTATAAACTGCGGGATTGGGTTTTTTCACGGCAACGCTATTGGGGCGAACCTATCCCGGTGGTTCATTGCTCCGTTTGCGGTATAGTTCCTGTACCCGAGGATCAATTGCCGGTTCTTTTGCCTGATGTGGAGTCTTATCAGCCTACAGATACAGGAGAATCTCCGTTGGCAGCGGTGACCGATTGGGTAAATACCACTTGCCCTGTTTGCGGTGGCCCGGCCGAACGTGAAACCAATACAATGCCCACCTGGGCAGGGTCTTCCTGGTATTTTTTACGCTATGCCGACCCTCACAACGACAAGCAGTTAGCAAGTCCCGAAGCCTTAAAAAAATGGCTGCCTGTAGATTACTATGTGGGTGGGGTGGAACATGCGGTGCTGCATCTGTTGTACGCTCGTTTTTATACAAAATTCCTATATGATATTGGTGTAGTGGAGTTTGAAGAGCCTTTTACCAAATTGTTTAACCAGGGGATGATTACCCGTCACGGCCGTAAAATGAGTAAATCTAAGCCGGAATCCTGTGTTTCACCGGATGATATCGTCAGTCAGCATGGGTGCGATGCCCTGCGTATGTACGAACTCTTTGTAGGCCCACCGGCCTTGGACAGCGATTGGGATGACAGTGGTATAGAAGGTGTATTCCGCTACCTTAACCGAGTATGGAAACTCTTTGATACCTATAAAGACAGTGTCATTGCCCCAACACCGGAATTGACAAAACTGCGCCATCTTTTTATACGGGATATTACCCAACGGTTGGAAAATCTCTCAATGAACACGGTAGTCAGCGGTTTTATGGAACATACTCATACATTAACCGAACTGGCTAAAAAAGCCGGAGGTATTGATGCAGAAACCATGGACGCCATTGCTGTAATGCTGGCCCCATTTGCACCCCATCTGGCAGAAGAATTATGGCATATGCGAGGACATACAGATACTGTTTTTGCCGCCAAATGGCCGGAGTATGACGAAGACCAAATCAAATCGGATACAATGGAACTGGCTATGCAGGTAAATGGCCGTTTGCGTGGACAGCTAATGATAGATGCTAACGCCACTAAGGAAGAAGTCCTATCCCAAGCCAAAACAGAATTAGCCAAATGGCTGGAAGACGGGCAGATCGTTAAAGAAATTTATGTGCCCGGTCGTATTGTAAATATAGTGATAAAGTGAGGAGAAAAAACATGAGTGATAATTTAAATCCTTTAATTATGGCGCAACAGCAAGTAAAAGATGCATGTGATCGTTTAGATATGCCGGCTTCGGTGTATGAAATCCTAAAAAATCCTCAAAAAGTTCTGGAAGTTTCCATCCCGGTTAAAATGGATGATGGCAGCATCAAAGTTTTTACGGGATACCGTTCTCAGCATAATGACGCAGTGGGACCTCTTAAAGGTGGGATTCGTTTTCATCCCGACGTAACCAGAGAAGAGGTTATGGCCTTATCGGTTTGGATGACTTTTAAATGTTCGGTCACTGGACTGCCTTACGGCGGCGGCAAAGGGGGCATTACAGTAGACCCTTCCAAGCTGTCTCAAGGAGAGTTAGAGCGCCTTTCCCGAGGCTACATACAGGGGATTTATAAACTGCTGGGCGAAAAAATAGACATTCCGGCTCCGGATGTAAACACCAACGGACAGATAATGGCATGGATGGTGGATGAATACAATAAGCTGGTAGGCCACAGTGCTATGGGTGTAATCACAGGCAAACCTGTGGAGTTTTATGGTTCTAAGGGCAGGGAAGCCGCGACAGGTTTAGGTGTGGCCTTTACTACCCGGGAAGCATTTAAAAAGATGGGCATGGATATTAAAGGTGCAACCATCGCTTTACAGGGATTTGGCAATGTAGGCAAATTTTCTGCCAAAACTGCTGAGGACCTTGGCGCAAAAGTCGTGGCCATTAGTGAAGTAGATTGTACACTATACAATTCCAGCGGTTTTAATGTGTCTGCCTTATTGGATTTTAGGGCAGAGAAGGGGACTCTCAAAGGTTTTCCCGGCGCAACCGATATAAGCAGGGAAGAATTTTGGGCTTTAGAAGTTGATGCATTGATCCCGGCCGCTATGGAAAATGCCATTAATGCCGATCTGGCTAAAACTATCCGGGCTAAGTTAATTGTAGAAGCCGCCAACGGCCCAATCACCCTTGAAGCGGATGAAGTGTTGGCTAAAAATGGTGTGCTGGTGATTCCTGATATCCTGGCCAATGCCGGTGGGGTTACTGTTTCTTATTTCGAATGGGTACAAAACCTTCAAGGATACTACTGGGGCGAGCAAGAAGTACACGAAAAAGCAGAACGAGCGATGGTAGAGGCTTTTGAGGCCGTATACGCGGTGAAGGCAGAATATGATGTGTCTATGCGGACTGCGGCGTATATGTATTCTATTAAGCGGATTGCAGGTATTATGAAATTGCGGGGATGGTATTGAAAATGAAACGAAAGGGCAAATTGATGATTAATAAACAGGTAAGACGTTTTATAGCTTTTATTACGGGGTTACTAATAATTTTTACGATGTTTCCGATGGATGCAATGGCCTCCGAGGGATCCCAAAACCCCGAAAGCTCACTTGATGCGGAACACTTTTTTAGGGCAACATCAAGACTGATATATGAAAATTGGAATAATGACTTTGTAGATACCATTGTATTTACAGTCAATAATCCCACGATGATAGTCGATGGCAACCAAATGGCTATTGACCCCTATAGTGATACAAGACCAATTATTGTCGACGATATGGTTATGCTCCCCATTGATGTCATCGTTGATTTGGCAGGTGGAGATATTGTTTTTGATGTAATCGAACAAACAATAACCGTTGATGCCGAACAGACAATAGAGTTAGAAATCGGCTCTACAGAAGCGATAGTAAACGGAAACTCAATATACATAGAATCCGCGCCGGTTGTTATTAATGGCAGGCCCATGGTATATGTTTATGAATTTGCCGAATATTTGGGATTTGAAGCGAAATGGAATCCCTTGGCTCGAGAACTCATTTTAACAAGAGACTTTCAAACCATGCGCCTGATTGTCAGAACCGCTTCTCATATGGATTTTAGTGATTTAGGGGCTTCATATGTTGTACGGGGATTGTATGACATAGCAGTGCTTCAATTTGATACTGTTTACGAAACACAAAAAGCATACGCACTATTATCGGCCAACAGCAATGTTGTATGGGTTGAGCCGGATTTAATTATATCACCCTTTGCACATAGTGACGTTAGCATCGGATATTACTACCCATTTGGTGTAACAGAAATAAGTATTGCAAATACCCCCAGATCATGGGGCGTAGATAGGATAGGCGCTACCAGATACGCACAATATTTAGTGAGCGCCGGCAGAACAACACAGCCAATTGTTGTTGCTGTAATAGATACTGGCGTTTTTGCCGGTCATCCTTTTTTCCAGGGACGCTTGGTCAGTATAGGCCGCTGCTTCATAACGAATACGGATAATGCATACGACGCTAACGGACATGGAACCCATGTTGCGGGCACTGTAGTCGATAGTACACCTGGGTTAAATAATATTCGAATCCTTCCCGTAAAAGTAATCGGCAGCGACGGACGGGGAACTTCTTTGGCCTTTGGAAACGGTATCCGATGGTCGGCAAGTCAAGCAAATGTCCTTAATATGAGTTTGGGTGGACAAGGGCAGGATAATTGGATAACGGAGTCGGTATTGTACGCCATTAATACCCATGGTGCAACTATGGTTGCGGCTGCGGGAAATGCAAATGCGGATGCAGCCAATGTTACTCCGGCAAATATCCCGCAAGTAATAGCTATAGCCGCGGTGGATTCCGAAAACAGGCCTGCTTCGTTTAGCAACTGGGGATCACCTCCGATAGATATAGCTGCGCCCGGCGTAAATATTGATAGTACCTCCCTTGCCGGAGGGTTTATCCTCGATAGCGGGACCTCTATGTCGGCTCCCCATGTATCCGCCGCGGTGGCTATGTATATATTGGATAATCCAGCGCTCAGTCCCGCACAAATTCAGGCGGCATTTAGAAGTTACGTTACTGTTCCTTCCGGTTGGAATACAGCCTATGGGACAGGCATTTTAAATTTGGACTTAGCTCCTCGCAGTGTACAGCTGTTTACCGGCTGGGCAGTGGTTGAAGGTGGAAATCGTGCATTTTATCAAAACGGTGTTCGTGTTGGGCAGGGGCAAGCCGGGCCGGACGGTCTGTTTTTTGCTCAGGGCTTAGTCACTCCTTTCGGTACTGCTGATTTCCTTTTCAATAATCAAGGACATCTTTTAACCGGTCTTTGGAGCTACGGTAACCAGTGGCACTATTTTGATTCGGCACACGGTACCAGACTTCTTTCGGGAGTAAGCGGTTGGTGGGGATGGGAACTTCCCCCCGGACAGTTATACTTCTTATACCCTAACGGTACAAGAGCTGAAAATGAGTTGGCAACCCTCAGTTGGGTCTGCAGTTACGGCGGTCCGACGCAAGCCAGTTATTTATTTGATGCCGACGGGTTTTTAGTCACCGAGTTTGAGTATGATCTGGCCGCGGGTCTCAGTGTGCATTCGGCTTTTGGCGAGTGGCATGTTATGGCTACCCATTCTTTCAACAGAGTTGCCAATTTCCATGAGGCAAACGGCGGTGGATGGCTTCAGCCATGGCCGGGTGCATTACGTTATCTTGTTGTTGACGGTACTCTTCTAACGGGACCGGCAACTATAGTAGATGGGCAAACGACTATACCGGCCGGTCAGCTGGAATCGGCCTGGACTATCCTTTACGGTAATGAGTTTTTGTTTAGTGTGGATGGCTATCTCCAGTTTGGCTGGGTGTATGCGGATGGTGTACCTGTTGCTTATATAGGTGCAAATGGAATCAGAGTACCGATGCCTATGTCTGCACACAATTATGCCGTTGTATGGTATATACCAGATATTACCGATGTATCTCAGACAGATAAACTTATGGTAGATGAACATATCAACGATTAATTTACAATAAAAAGCCCGCACAAATAGGGGATTTTAAATCCCTATTGTGCGGGTTTTTTGGTGTTATAGTAAATCCACTACAAAAATCTATCGATCAGTATGCATCTCGCCCTTTAACTCCGTCCTGTTTGGCGAATACCCATTACGCACATAAAAACCCGTGACGGCATTTCCGACAAATAACCGCTCTGCTAAACTCAACTGGCCTTTACCCAAACTCGCCGCAAGATACCCACCGTTAAAATTATCTCCGGCGCCGGTGGTAATCACCGGATTGCTACAATATTTTTGCACAACCGTTACCGTACCTTCACCGGCGGTAGAAGCCACAGCAAAGTAGGGGGTATGGACAATCAGTTCGTCAAGTCCCGCTTGCAGACGTACATAATCGATGTCTTTTTCCGCATTATTCGGATCTTCCCAATTAAAACTGCGACCCATATAGGAAAATAGCAGCCCTGCCTCATGTTCGTTAAGGCTAAGGATCATTGGCATTTTATAATTTAAACCGGCCAAAACACTCAAGGTATGTTCTAAAGAAGCCTGATCCCGTTTACGGATATCGGCGAAATCATAAAACATACGCCTGCAACGGCCTTCAATCAGAAAATTTTCACATAACTTAGTAACCAAATCATCAAAGGCCGGGATTTGAGACCAATAGCCTATGGCTACAATATCCGCATCAAAAGCCGCCGCAAGAGCTTCACGTGGCAAAGCGGCTGCAAGAACCTCCCAATTGAAATCCATAGTCTCTTCGATAAAAGGCAGCATCAGTTTGCCGTCTACAAACTCAAATATTTGACAGACTGCAGGGTCTGCCACGGTAATCAGATTATATGTATCCTGAAATTCCCGAAACACCGGATCCACCGTGTCTTTGCCAAACATACCAATTAGAGTGGGATTGCCTCCCAAACGGCCTACTGCCTTTCCCGTATTGGCGGTAAAGCCCCCATAAGAGCGGCGCTTTCGGATAATTTCGTTGGCATATCCGCCTTCTCCGCAGTCATGTACTGATTTGGCAAAATCTCGCATTTTGTCAAAAAGCACATAATCCCTTCGGCCCGTGCGTTTGGATAATATCTGCCATACCTCATCTACAAAACCGTCTATGCCCAGAGTGATCTTGCCCTCCAGCTTGTCAAAATAGTCATTGATACGCTCGATATTCATTATGCGGTATCCCCCTATATAATTTGTTGGCATTTCTTTGTTACATTGCTACAGAAGATTATATCTTAGTTTGACTTCCACTGCCATATATCCTAGAATATTTCCTATACAAATAAAATAACAGGTTATACGGCAACAGAATTTACTATAAAAGGGACTGTCCTAGAAATGATGCTATATTTTGTAATAGCCCGTCATAACGACGCAAGACCTGTCATTGATTATTATGGTCTAAAAAAAGATATGGCCGGTGGCCCTTTCACAATATTTACAGCGCATAATGTAGTGCTATGTCTCAGTGATGAGGGGCGGGCAAATGCTGCCGCCGCCACTGCCTATGTGTTATCCCGTTGGGGCAGGGATGGATTGTTTGTACATCTGGGGCCTTTAGCCCCTACTATAGATTCTTTGGATCTGTTAAGTCCCTCAGTGCAGGGTAATAGTGTGTTTTACCCCTACACTATTTCATATGGAGATGAAGTGGTGTACCAGGAGATGTTATATAAGCCTCCCTCATCTATAACAGAGGGCGCTTTAGAAGACGGCGAAGGAGTATATGCTTTTTTATCCGCCGCGCGATTTTTACCTTTAAAACAAATCATTGTGCTGCGAAGCAACAATCTTGCAAATGAAGGGATTTTATCATGGCTGGAAACAATCTGCACAGCACTTTACCCTTTTGGAACGATACCTTTTCCCACATCTATGTTGAAGAGGGAGCAGAAGCTTATTCCATAACACAAAAGGTTCTTGCACGATTTTCTGATCGTAAAGTGATTTTTATCCGGCATTACAAGGATATTTTTAATCGCTCGGGACAGGATTTTTTGGCCCAAAAAGAAAGTCCAAAATTAATTTTGGCCCGGCGTAGAGAAAATTTCCTGTACGAAGGGGCACCTATGTGCGACCGTTATGGGCATTCCCACTTTTACTATGCCTCCATGATGATGAATTGCATATATAATTGCGCCTATTGTTACTTACAAGGATTATACCCATCTGCCAATATTGTGGCATTTGTAAACCCGGAAGATTATTTTCCGGCAGTGGAAGAAGCTTTGCCGTCTTATGTCAGCATCTCATACGATGGAGATTTATTGGCTTTAGAGGATATATTTGGATATGGGGCCTTATGGTCGGATTTTGCACGCAACCACCCCGATCTGACATTAGAACTACGTACTAAAAGCGCTAATTTTAAGGCGATCGCCCATGTGCCTCCTGTTGATAATATGATCCTGTCCTGGACAGTATCGCCCCAAACCATCATAGACGACTACGAATCCGGTGCGCCGTCCTTAACATCCCGCATAGGCAGTATTAAAGCCGCTATAGAAAAAGGCTGGCCCGTACGATTATGCATGGATCCTATTTTGCCGGTCACAGGTTGGGAATCTTTTATGGAGGAAATGCTGGATCAACTAGCGGCTGCCATAAACCCGGCACAATTATATGATATAAGCGTGGGTGGTTTTCGTATGTCGGAGGCCCAGTATAAAAAATTGCGGCGCCTGCGGCCTACTTTTCCACTCATGTCTCATGATACCTCGGATAGTGCGGTTACAACTGCTCATGAAATGATACAGAGGAGGTTTTATAATGGTACTTAGTCTACAGGATAAGCTGACTTTGCAAGATCTGGCCAAGCGTCATGCACAGCTGGCAGCTATGCCCCTTCAAAAAGAGCGAAGGGACCGGGCCAGAGATATTAATGATCTCACACCTCGACGTCCCATTGTATGGTTGGACGAAATCCCATGGCATGAGATGGATATAGACGGCAAACTCAGACTCACGTGTCAAGATGAATTTGCCAAACAGATGGAATGGTTTTTTAAAACCACATTATACCGATGGGAATATATACAGGCAGATATGGTCGTAGAACCTTATTTTCCTATAAATAAAGCCCACACCATAAGCAGCATAGGGATTGGTGTGGAGGAACACCAGTTATCCACCGACGATCAAAATAATATTGTATCTCATAGCTACATGGATCAATTGGATACCTTAGAAAAAGTGGAAGCATTAAAAGAACCCGTCGTAACAGCCGACCCAGCCTTAGACGCAAAACGTATGGACTGGGCCAATGATATACTAGACGGTATTTTGCCTGTTAAACTCCAAGGGACTTATTATTACTACGCTCCTTGGGATAAGATCCCCCGTTATCGCGGAGTGACCCCGGTAATGCTGGATTTGATTGACCGTCCGGAACTTTTGCACGCAACTATTCAAAAGTTTACGGATCATGGCCTGTCTGTAATGAAGCAGCTGGAAGCTTTGCAGCTACTAGGGTCCGACGTGCCAAACCTTCACTGTACCCCCGGATATGTGTCCGGATTGGCTCCGGAAGAAGGGCCGGTGACCCTTAAAAATATGTGGTTTCGTACTATGGCCCAGATGTTTTCGGATATATCACCGGCAATGCTGGATGAGTTCGAGATTCAATACGCCAAACCTTTGGCGGCAGAATGCGGGCTCACTTATTATGGCTGTTGCGAGCCTTTAGATAATAAAATGGCCCTTGTAAAATCTATCCCCAATTTGCGGAAGATAGGGGTACCCTCCCGTTCAAGTCCGGAAGTTTGCGCCGAACAGATTGGCGGGGATTATGTATATGCCCATAAGCCAAACCCGGCCTTTGTATCCGGCACATTTGAACCAAATGTAGTACGTAGTGAGATTTCCAGAGTAATAGAGACATGTATGAAAAACGGATGTGCTTACGAGTTTGTGTTGAAAGATATCAGTACGGTAGGGTATAAACCCCAAAACTTAATTAACTGGGTTAATGTGGTTATGGATACGGTGGACGGATACTACAAGTAATATGGAGATTTTGTAAATTCCTCTCCTGAGTCATGGGTCAAATCCCGCACTGCAATGGATAAAGACAAGCATATCACACGTGCTGCGTTATGATCCATAAATACTTTAGCACAGGTATTCATCGTTGCGCCACTGGTAAAAATGTCATCGATTAATACTATTGTTTTATCTGCAATGTCATATTTTTTTCCGTTAAATTTAAACGCATCGGATAAATTCTGCTCCCGTCCGGGAACACTTAAACCGCTTTGAGGAGCGGTTTTTTTTACGCGCTTAATCATATTTTCAATGATGGGAATTTCTAAAACATCTGATAGAGGGCGTGCTAAAACTGCCGCCTGATTAAAACCGCGCACACGTTTTTTAGCCGCGTAGAGCGGCACCGGGACAATATAATCCCCGCTAAGGGCTAAGTCCCGGATAACTTCGGCAAACAAATGCCCCAACCCTTCGGCAATCTGCCGTTCATTGCGAAATTTTATATTATGTATCAAATCCCGCACAACACCATCGTATACAAAAGCCGCTCTGTGGCTTTCAAAATAAAAATGTCTGTTTTGACAAGATAAACAAGACGCATTTTCAGAAATCTTCGGATGTCCGCATCGATGGCAAATGGGATTAGGCACTGGGGTAAACAGCGGCTTGCAATTATCACATATCCATGGACGGGGTGCATTGTGAACAGGGGCAAAAATTGTACGGCAAGATATACATTTGGGTGGGTAAATCCAGCGGAGTAAAGACATGGCTAGTTAAATACACCATCCTTCCAAAGGCTTTAGCAAAACGGTCTCATCTATCTCAAAAACACATTGGTACATCGCAATTTTCAGCTCTGCCAAAGTCATACCTCTATGCCATCACTATACCATACCCATGCATATTTACCGAGGGCTTGTCATATATTTTTCCAAAGCGAGTTTATTGCAAAACTGCAGAGATCGGAGAAACTCATGTATACCAAAGAAATCATACTATCTTATTTATCCTCAAACCTTGCCGGCAGGCTTGCTCCACTAAATGAAAATTTCTTTGAAGAAATGACAGGTCTGCGAATCCGGGTAAACAAGCCATTTTTGGCCTATTGCTTAAGCCACGAGCATGGGATAGGAGAAGGGAAACTTCTTAAAAACCCCACCCACGCTTATCGTCCTACCCCACTCGATATAGCCGAAACCGTAGAACGTATCAGTCAATATTCTCTGTATGCTTTGGAAGAAGAATTGCGCATGGGATATATCACCTTGCCCGGCGGGCACCGGGTAGGAATCGTTGGAAAGGCCGTGATAGACGGAGGCGCATTGCGTACAATCCGGCCGATCAGCGGCTTAAATATCCGTATCAGCCGTGCTGTCAAAGGCTGCGGCGACGCCGTATTGCCAAAAATACTAGACACTACAGTCCATAGAAAACTCCCTCACAATACAATGATCATCTCTCCGCCGGGCTGCGGTAAAACCACACTCTTACGGGATATTATCCGCCAGCTTTCTGATGAAATCGGCCTAACGGTAGGAGTGGTTGACGAACGGTCCGAAATAGGGGGTAGCTACAAAGGTGTTGCCCAAAATGATGTGGGCATCCGTACGGATTTGTTAGACGGCTGTCCCAAAGCAGAGGGGATGATACTGCTGCTTCGGGCTATGGCTCCGGATGTGATTGCCGTGGACGAGCTTGGGGGGCAAAATGATGTGTTAGCGGTAGAAAATGTATCCAATGCAGGGATACGGCTGCTTTGCACGGTTCATGGTTATGACGTAGAGGATGTTAGGCAAAAACCCACCTTACGGCCTTTACTGGATAAGGAGATTTTTAAGCGGTTTGTGGTACTTAAGGCACCCGGCAGAGAGGGCGAGGTATATGACATATACGGCAATCATTAAAATAGTGGGAATGATTTTGACTTTAGGCGCGTCCACGGCTTTGGGACTGTATTTAGCCAGCTTAGGAACCTTTCGTCAACAAGATCTCCTGGAGTTTAAAAAGGCGCTTTTGATCTTAAAATCAGAAATCGAGTACATCGCAACCCCTTTGCCGGAAGCCATGGTAAATATAGCAGCCCGTACAACACAGCCTATTGCCCAATTATTTGCACATTTCGCCCAAAACCTAAAGCAAAATGAAGATGGCGAAACAGTCTATCGCCTATGGCTGTCGTCTATAGACCTACATAAAAAAGACGCCTTTCTAAAAGAAGAAGATTGGGAAACCATCGGAAACTTTGGCAAAACTTTAGGTTATTTGGATAAGCAGATGCAAGTGGATTCCATTCATTTCACTATTGATTACATAGACACCCAAACATCGGTACTGCAGGAGAGTAACGATAAAAATCAGCGCATGTACCAAAGCTTGGGAATTATCGGTGGCATATTACTCCTGGTCGTTTTCTGGTAATGACAGCCCAATGAAATTTCACATGCGGATTTGCACCAATAAAAATTCCCAAGAATGGTCTTAGGGGGAGCATATGGATATAGGCGTAGTATTTCAAATAGCGGCGGTGGGGATTTTGGTGGCAGTGTTAAACCTGGTCTTAAAGCAAGCCGGCCGCGAAGAACAAGCGATGATGACCACATTAGCCGGACTGCTGGTGGTGCTGTTTTGGGTAATCCAATACATTACCGAGTTGTTTTCATCAGTACAAGCGGTGTTTAACCTGTGATTATCATACAAGTGGTGGCTGTAGGGATCATCAGTGCAATACTTGCCCTAACAATAAAAAGGCAAAGCCCCGAGATAGCCATAATCATAACCCTTGCGGCCAGTATCTTGATTTTTTTTATGGTGCTTCCGGCTCTCATTTATGCGGTGGGGATCATACAAAATTTAGGCTCTCATCTGGACAGCCGTATAGCCTATGTTCCTTTGGTACTTCAAATATTAGGGATCGCTTACGTAGCGGAACTGGGAGCCCAAGTGTGTATTGATGCCGGAGAAAGCGCCATAGCCGCTAAAATAGAGCTGGCCGGTAAGGTATTAATCATGGCCGCCGCCGCACCGATACTGTTAGATGTGCTTCAAATGATTGTGGGGATTATGCCATGACCGATCTGTCGCCAATACTTGGAAATCATCTGGCACAATGGGATTTACAATTGCTGGATTCCTTTTCCTTTACCGATTGGGTATGGCAAGCGGTAAATGGAGAACTGGACTTATCACTTAGCGGAATCATAGAAGTCATCATACGTATCTTCTTTGATGAACTCTGGCAAAACGGAACACTCATCCGACAATTACTTGTGATTACAATCCTCAGCGCGCTGATACGCTGTCTATCCGATTCCTTTAAAACAAAATCAATTGGTGAGTTGGCTTTTTACGTTAGCTATGTCTTAGTCATCGCCACAGCCATTACGTCATTTCGGCTGGCTACAGCTATATTAACGGATTTGGTTATGCACACTACAAGCATGATGGAAGCCGCTGTCCCGGTGATGATCAGCTTAACGGCAATGTCAGGAAATATTAGTAGTGCAGCAGTACTGCATCCGGTGTTGTTTATGGGTCTTACCTTAATGGCCCGATTTATTGCCTATGTTTTTATACCTCTTATCACCGGAGCGGCTATTTTACATGTTGTCAGTCATTTAACAGAGGGCAGCAAATTTTCTAAAGCGATTGGCTTAATCAAAAATATATCTAAGCTCACCTTAAAATTTATGGTGTTCTTATTTTTATCCTTACTTGCTTTGCAAAGAATCAGCGCACCGATTATAGATAATTTAGTCATGCGTACCGCCCGAGCCGCTGCGGGAGCAGTGCCGGTAGTCGGCGGCGCACTTAACTCCGCGATGGATACGGTAGTCAACTTCAGTGCTGCCGCCCGAGGCGGCGTACTGGTCGCTTTGGTCATAGTCATATGCGTGGCCGTTACAACACCCTTACTTAAATTATTGGTATTTATGTTTATCTATAAGCTGACTGCCGCCTTAGTTCAGCCTATTTGCGACGAACGTATCGTCAAATGCCTGGACGGCCTTGGAGATTATACAGGGATGTTATTGGGGGCAGGGTTATTAGTTTCGGTTATGTTTATTTTTACCTGTGTGATTATGCTGATATTTTAATCTATATATTTGAATCATACTTCTGGAGGACATAATGCCTGCATTTTTTGAGTATCTGCGGAATATAACTTATTATTTGATATTTATGGCTGTAGTGGGGGTGATTGCGCCTAGCGGAAATTATAAAAAGTATATCGCTTTGATTATGGGTATTATGCTCATTGGGATTGTTATCACCCCTGTCATCTCAGGGCTAGAGCAGCCATTTGTACCTCTAACAGCGCTTTTTGGAAACATCATGCCACTGCCGGCAGCAGAACAAAACCATCATTTGCATTGGCAGCAGGAACAGATACGAGATATTTTTCATTCTCAATTGACTGCTCAAATCGACTCTTTATTGACGCGAAACAACTATGAGCTTATATCGGCAGAATGGGAAACATCGGACGATTTTACTTATATCCGCCAGGTGTTTTTAACAGCGCGAGCTACCGAATCTGTCTCAACCCCTGTTCCCTTTATACGAGTGCAACCCGTTCGCATAGCTCCCTACCAGCCTATAGAAGAGCCAGAAGAAGTTCGTGAACTAAAAAAATTAATATCCGACTTCTATGATATGTCCTTGGATAATATACATGTAGAGATACTCGAGAGGTAAATCATGGATACACTTAGGAAATTTTTTAGAACAAAAGACCAGCGGATCATCACCTATTTAGGGCTGATGCTGGTAGTAGGCGTGTTTATAATGCTGCTTTCGGGACCATTATTTCGCGGCAACTCATCCCGGGAGCGTGAAATCCACACGCAAAGCCCAACTTATATACCTGCGCCCGTCACAGAAACCCAGCATACCCACGTGTACGAACGCGCATTGGAACGTCGCCTGGAAGAGGTTTTGTCTTTGGTCGACGGGGTAGGGCAGATAAGGGTAATGGTTACTTTTTCTCAAGGAAGAGAAATGGTTTTTGCGGTGGATCGTAATGTCAACACCTCAGCCACAAAGGAAGAGGATTCCCAAGGAGGGACCAGACACCAATCCAGCCAGCAAAGCCAGGATAAAACTTTGATTATTACCGATCGTTCCGGGTTAGACAGACCGCTGATAGTCAAAGAAACGGAGCCGGTAATAGGCGGGGTCATGATCATTGCCGAAGGGGGAGATGATATTCTGATACGAGATGCCCTGATACGATCCACTAGTACTCTGCTGGGCATAGACATAAACAGGGTTCAGGTGATGAAAATGAGGCCTGGTACTAATCGATAGGCAGGTAGGATTTTAAACGCAATTAGTATCACCAGTAGTCAATGTGTTTTAGAATGTATTTTCACTCCCAGATGGGTGTTAAATGAAAGGGGTATACACAAATGTTTGTATTAAAACGCAACCAAATTATTATTACGGCTTTAGTGGTGATGATCGCCATAGCCGGCTACCTCAACTACATGGACGGAAGGCCAATGGACAGTCAGGGCCTTACCCTTAACGAACAGGGTGAAATTGCCGCCTTAATCCCAGATGACGACTTCTTTTTTGTGGATATCGATTTTGCGGATATTGACTTTGCAGATATCGATTTTACGGAAATAGGTTTTGGATTAACGGAAGACCATAATCCGGCCATTGCTGTAAGCGCCGAAGCCGGGATAGACGCTGAAACCGAAGCCGGAGAAGCTGTCTTTGTAACTACCACCAGCGAAGCTTCCTTTTTTGTCCAGGCCAGACTCAATCGCGAACAGGCCCGGTCAGCAGAAAGAGAAATTTTAACAGAATTGATTAACAACGATAATGTGGAAGTGGATCAAAGGGCCCAGGCCGCAGACAATATGATCGATATACAACGCCGCATAGAACGGGAATCTGCAGCAGAGTCCATGATAGAGGCTAAGGGCTTTGCGGAAGTATATGTCCGTATCGGAGAAAACTCTGTAGATGTAGTGGTCAATAAAGAAGTATTAACCGATGCAGAAGTTGCCCAGATAGAGGATATTATCAAGCGGAAGACAGGGATGCAGACAAATCAGATACATATCAGCCCAATGAGGCGATAGTTTATATCTGCTAAAAATAGTGTGAAATGATTTTTATAGAGAAGGCCGGTTAAACCCGGTTAGACAACATAAAAAGCTTGGCAATGGTTTATAGTACACTAATTTGCTATAAACGATACCAGGCTTTTTTTCTTGCAACCAAACAACAATTTTATTGTCTACGTATATAGAGAAAACACGATGACAATTTACAGCTTTAAAATCATTTCGCTGTATCTTGCGTTTAAAGAAGTTCTCTGATAAACTACAAGGAATATTCATTAGGAATATACAAGTCAAATTTTCATATAATACTAATCCATATTCAGAGTTGGCATGACACAAATAGACTCTTTACGGATTAGCACAATCAGTTGGGGTGATCAGATATGTCGATTAAAAAAATCAATAAGGTACTGGTAGCAAATCGTGGAGAAATCGCGATCCGGGTATTTAGAGCCTGTAGTGAACTGGGCATTTCCACTGTTGCCATCTATTCTCAGGAAGATACCTTAAACCTGTTTCGTACAAAAGCGGATGAATCCTATTTAATAGGCAAAAACCGCACACCCTTAGGGGCTTATCTGGATATAGAAAGCATTATCAAACTAGCCAAAGCCAAAGAAGTAGACGCGATACATCCCGGCTATGGCTTTTTATCCGAAAATGCCAATTTTGCCCGAGCCTGCGAAGAAAACGGAATCATATTTATAGGCCCGCCTTCTCATGTGTTAGAGAAAATGGGAGATAAATTAAGTGCTAAAGAAATTGCTAAAAACTGTAATGTCCCAACAATCCCAGGCAGCGAACATCCTTTGGAAGGCGTGGAGGATGCCGCACAAAAGGCAGCGGAATACGGATATCCTGTTATCCTTAAAGCATCTGCTGGGGGCGGCGGGCGCGGTATGCGTCGTGTTAACAATGAAAGCGAATTAAAAATTGCTTTCCCACTGGTACAAAGTGAAGCCTTAAAGTCTTTTGGCAACGGCGATATTTTCATGGAAAAATATTTAGTTGAGCCTAAACATATTGAAATGCAGATCATAGCCGACAAACACGGCAATGTAGTACATCTGTTTGAAAGGGACTGCTCCCTTCAAAGACGACATCAAAAAGTTATTGAGGTTGCTCCGGCCACTTCCATACCCCAGGCTACCAAGCAAGCCATTTATGACGACTCCGTTAAGCTGGCCAAATCTGTAAATTATGTAAACGCCGGCACTGTAGAATTTTTGGTGGATAAAGACGGTGCCCATTATTTCATAGAAATGAACCCAAGAGTCCAGGTAGAGCATACCATTACGGAAGTTATCACCGGCATAGATATCGTTCAAACCCAGATCATGGTTGCCGAAGGCCATAAACTCACCGATCCTGCCATCGCTATCCCAGAACAGAAGGACATCACTTACAGCGGCGTGGCTATCCAATGCCGTGTCACCACAGAAGATCCGGCCAATAATTTTTCTCCCGACTACGGCAGGATTTCCGTATACCGTTCCAGCGGCGGCTTTGGTGTACGCTTAGATGCGGGCAACGCTTATACCGGTGCGGAAATCTCTCCTTATTACGATAGTTTGCTGGTTAAAGTCACCACATCTGATCGTTCTTTACAGGGAGCTACCCGTAAAGCTTTACGTGCCCTTAATGAAATGCGTATCCGAGGCGTAAAAACCAATATCCAATTTTTAAACAATATTTTACAGCATCCTAAATTTGCCGCCGGTGACTGCAACACCACTTTTATAGACGATACCGCATCTCTTTACGAGCTTCCGGAACCTCAGGACCGCGCCACTAAAATTTTAAATTATATCGGCAATATTGTGGTTAATGATAAAAATTCTGATCGCGAGTCCAATCAATTAAGTGGAAGCACCCCTATCCCAAAATCCCCGAAAGGTGCCCCCAAATATGGGCTTAAACAGCTGCTGGATGAAAAAGGCCCTAACGCGGTACGGGATTTCTGTTTAAACAGCAAAAATTTACTGATATCGGACACTTCTTTACGGGACGCTCACCAGTCACTGCTGGCTACCCGAGTACGTACTAAAGATATGGCCAATATCGCCAAATATATGGCTCATGTTATGTCCGATGCCTTTGCTATCGAGATGTGGGGAGGCGCTACCTTTGATGTGGCCTACCGTTTCTTGCATGAGTCTCCGTGGGACAGATTGGCTGTACTCAGAGAAAAAATCCCCAATATTCCGTTTATGATGTTGTTGCGCGGAGCCAATGCGGTCGGATACACCAGCTATCCGGATAATTTAATACGGGAATTTATCAAAGAAGCTGCCCATGGTGGTATTGATGTCTTCCGGGTATTTGATGCCTTTAACTGGATGCCTAATATGGAGCTTTCTATTGATGAAATTCTTAAGCAAAACAAAGTATGTGAAGGATACATTTGTTACTCCGGCGACATTTCCGATCCAAGCCGCGATAAATACAATCTTCAATATTATGTGGATATGGCAAAAGAACTCGAACGCCGTGGGGTTCATATTTTAGGCATTAAAGACATGTCAGGATTGCTTAAGCCTTATGCCGCACACAAATTAGTCACTACCCTTAAAAATGAAATTGGCCTGCCTATCCATCTCCATACTCACGATACCAGCGGTAATGGCGTGGCTACAGTACTTAAAGCGGCAGAGGCCGGGGTTCATATTGCGGATACGGCCATTTCTTCATTGTCTTCCCTTACCAGCCAGCCTTCCTTAAATGCAATAGTTACCGCATTGGCAGGTACCGAACGGGATACCGGATTATTAGACGAAAATCTTTTGCCAATCTCCGAATATTGGGAGCATGTGCGTAAGTGCTACGGCAAATTTGAAGAAGGCCTTACGTCACCGGCTACGGATATTTACCGATACGAAATTCCCGGCGGACAATACAGCAATCTTAAAGTACAGGTAGAAAGTATGGGCCTTGGCGACCGCTACCATGATGTAAAAGAAAAATACAAAGAAGTAAATGACATGCTGGGGGATATTATCAAAGTCACCCCTTCCTCTAAAATGGTGGGCGATTTTGCCATATTTATGCTGCAAAACGACTTGACTGCCGAAAACATCGTAGAAAAGGGTAAGCACCTGTCGTATCCGGATTCTGTCATAAGCTATTTTGAAGGTATGATGGGCCAGCCTCAAGGCGGGTTTCCTAAGGATATCCAAGAAGTTGTATTAAAAGGTAAAAAGCCTATAACAGGCCGCCCGGGAGAATATCTGCCTCCGGTAGATTTTGAAAAAATCAAAGAAGAAATGACTCTTTTCCATCCCGAGCCAACGATGCAGGATATGGTCTCTTACTGCTTATACCCTAAAGTGCTGCAAGACTATTTCGCCCATAATCAAGAATACTCAGACTTATCTATTTTGGATACAAGCGTGTTTTTTAACGGATTAGCCATTGGGGAATCTGTCGAAGTGGAGATCGCAGACGGTAAAACTCTTTTTATTCGATTGATTAATATCGGCGCTCCCGACGAAAACAATAATCGTTCCGTTCTCTTTGAGCTAAATGGCCGCGCCAGAGAAATTTCTGTACAAGATACAACACAAGGGGCTGTACAATCTTCTGTCGTTTTAGTAGACCCTAACAATCCTATGGAAATTGGCGCCAGTATCCCCGGTATGGTTAGCAAATTTAATGTGGCGGCAGGCGATAAGGTAAAAGCCAACGAAGTGCTTGCCATTATCGAAGCCATGAAGATGGAAACCACTGTCATGAGTAAGGTGGATGGCGTCATTGATAAAATCCACGTAAAGCAAAACCAGCCTGTAAAAGCTGGGGAGTTAATTATCACAATGCGATAATTAATAATACAGCAATTGCAAAGGAGAATAACAATGGCTGATATAATAATGCTTTTTGCAGCTTTAATCTTAGGTTATGTTCTGGGCAGCTTCAACACATCAGTAATTGTAGGCAGACTATATGGCAAAGATATAAGAAGCCATGGAAGCAAAGGTGCCGGTCTTACCAACACTTTTAGGGTATTAGGAAAATCCGCCGCAGTCCTTGTACTTGGGGGGGATGTATTAAAAGGAGTAATTGCCTGTCTGGTAGGATGGATTATCGGTCTTTACTTTTACTCCGGAGACCCTAATGTCACTCTTTTAGCCGCAGGTGTAGGCGCGGTCATAGGGCATAACTGGCCGGTATATTTTGGATTTAAAGGCGGCAAAGGAGTACTTACGGCGGGGGTTGTACTATTCATGGCCAACTGGGTTATAGGCCTCATATGTCTTGGTGTTTTTGTAACCGTTGTTATTTTAACCCGTTATGTTTCATTGGGATCAATATGTGCCGCGGTTCTTGCGGCGACGATTTCATTTTTTCCAGTTTTTGGAAACAACGTGTATTTTTATGTATTCGTGTGGTTGATGGCAGTGATGATTGTTATTAGGCATATGAAAAATATACAGAGGTTGATTTTGGGGACAGAAAATAAACTTAAGCTACGGCAAAGCTGATGTTTGAAAAATATTCACTATAGTATAAAAGAAAACGACAAGGATGATTGAAAAATTCCTTGTCGTCTTTTTTGGAAAAAATGAGAGTTGCTTTGATGCCGTTACAAATTTTAGAAGATAAAGATCGTGCATGCTCTACCGATCAAAAGGAGGTACAAAAATGTCTGAATGGAAAATCATTGGTCCCGGAGGTGGCGGCACTACATACAACCCGACCATCAGCCCCCATGACCCCAACGTCATCTACACCCACTGCGATATGACTGGAAATTATCTCTCAAAGGACGGTGGGAAACATTGGCGGCAGTTTAACCTAAACGGCGTTGCCTATGCTTTCGCCTTTTGTCCAAAGGATCCAAATGTTATGTATGCGGGTGCCAATGGCTTGTACAAATCCATTGACGGCGGCACAAATTGGCGACAGATCTTCCCTCATCCCGATCGCTCAACTAAGTATTTAAACGGCGACCACGGTGCCACTTATTTCGATGTTCCCGACGGACATTATCCAGGCGGCGGTGTACGAAAGATCGCCGTAGATCCGGTGGACCCCCAAATTGTATACGTGCTGATGAACCCGGCAACCCCCACAGTGGTGTACACAATTCAAAATATGAACACACAGGAGCTTTACATATCCCAAGACGGCGGAGAAAATTTCGCTTTTGCCTGCCAAGTACCTGTATGCAACAACCCCGATGGACCTGCGGTGATCGAAAATCCCTATCAAAGTGCCCATGCCAGCAGCCAGGTACTGCGGCTATACGCAGATCACGACGGTTCGGTGTATATTTTTCAAAACCGTAGCCGATGGATACCCGATGCGGAAGGCAACATCGCATACGCAGGAGAAATTAGCCGCTACAACCGAATGGATGGCACTTTCACCGTTGTGGATACCGGCACCCTGATGCAGGCTGATGTCATTTATGATGAAAAGGCCAAAAAATCCGTCTTCTACCTGCTTCGCCGGGAAGAAAATGAAAAAATGCCCCATGTCGTGGGCGTTCTGTACAAGACCACAGATTTTAAAAATTTTACCCGACTGACTTACGAATTTGATACTTCCTTTATGGAAACTTCGAAACTGATCGAAGGCAACCATCCCAAGCTGTACATGAACTTTGTTGGTGCGGCAAATGAAAATGTGATTTACCTGTCACTGTACGCTTGCGAGAGCTTTCATGGCATTATCAAAACCGTGGACGGCGGAAAGACCTGGGATTGGTGCTATCGAGGGGCATTTTTCTGGGATCATAAGGAAAATTACGGAAATTATAATCCCGGCTGGATCGAATATGAGTACAGCATCGGGTGGGGTGCTTACCCCTGGGGTTTCCAAGTGTCCAAGACAAACCCCGATTATGCCTACATCTCCAACATGGGTTCCTTCTACGGAACCAAAGATGGCGGCAAAAACTGGAATCCGCTGTACTCCGTAGTTTCACATAAAGACGGACGATTATATACTCACACTACGGGGCTTGATATCACAAGTGTACACCAACTGGCCATCGACCCCTTTGACCCAAAGCATCTTATCCTCTGCGATACGGACATTGGGCAATTCAAGTCTGTGGATGGGGGCAAAGACTGGACACATTCTGTTGAGGGCATACCGCGAAACTGGGTTAATACAAACTACTGGACAGTCTTTGACCCGGCAGTAAAGGGACGGATGTGGTCGGTTTGGTCCAACACCCACGACATGCCGCGGTTAAAAGTGATGCCGCCCCGCAACAATATGACACCGGGTGAAACCCAAGGCCACGGCCAACAGCGTAACTGCGGCGGGGTAGCCTATTCTGAGGATGGGGGCTGGACTTGGAAAACCTTAACCGGTAATCATAACCCCGATAGCGGTTTCCCCGAGGCAGTGACGGTTATGATAGATATCGACCCCGCAAGCCCTGTTGATGCACGGGTACTGTATGCCGCCACTATGGGACGGGGCGTGTATAAATCCGTAGACAACGGTAAAACATGGGTACAGAAGAATAGGGGACTGGTCCCTACTATCGGACAATTCGCGGATGGAACGCAAATGCCCATAGAATATGGAAATATGGGCCTGTTTGCCTGGGCACTGCATGTACGCGGAGACAAGATATACCTAACCACTGCCCGCAGCGGTGCAGAGCAGACCGCCGAAGGTCCGGGACAGCTCTACGTGTCCAATGACGGTGCCGAAAGCTGGGAAATGCTGACTATGCCCGGGAATGCTAACTTCGTAAACGGCCTCGCTTTTGATCCTTCCGATCCGAATCGCTTTTACGCAGGGTGCTGGAAAGCATCTAACACAAAGGAGAGCGGCGATTATCGTCCCGCCTCCGGCGGTGTCTACCGCACCGATGACGGCGGACAGACCTGGACACTGTGCTTAAACCCGGAACAGAGCTTCTATGGCCTCCTTGTGGATCCGAAAAATACGAATACGGTGTATGCGGTTAACTTCCATGCGGATCTGATGAAATCTACTGATCGGGGTGCCAGCTGGAGCAAAGTGGAAGGTTATGATTTTTACTGGGGACACAGGCCCTTTATCGACCCGCTGCGTGAAGGGTATCTGTACGTAACGACCTTTGGCGGTGGGGTCTGGCATGGGCCGGTTATATAAAATTCATGTAAAACAGTCCGAAATCAAAACGCCCGAAAACGCAAATGAGTATAAAGCGCTTTCGGGCGTCGTAACATGTCGGGTAATTTTCAGCTTAATTCACAATTATTTTCTCCGTAGTAACCGTCCAATCCGCACCTTCCGGAAGTTCAAATCGGATTGATTTTATTTTTTTATCCGGATGAGGGTTTTTAGCGATATACGTGTACACGGTTTTGCCCTCTGCCGGTTGTGGCAGAGTCGTGTATGCGATATCACGTAGACCCGGTGTCATACGCAGATTAAATTCGCCGCCGCCCCCAACATCGGGAGTCTTTTCGGCGGCCTGCTCGTCTTCGCTTGCTGCCCATTCCCGTGCGTCATTTGCAATATTATCCCCCAATACTACCGATAGCGATGCGGTTGAGCCGTCCTCATAACTAATGATATATTCACCCACAATATACTTTTCATCGTCAATAAAATTGCCGTCTGCAAGTATCTCGTGAGGTACGGATTTAGTCGTGGAATGGGTGATTTCTATATATGTCCCCGGTTTTGCGTTTGCTATATCTCGGTATTTATAAGCATATAAGGCTTCAAATGCAGCATTCACATACGCATTAAACTTACTGTCAGAAGATTCCGCATCCCAATAAAGGAAATTATTATAAGCCATTTCAAAATACACGCCGTTTCGTTTTAAATACGGCTCACTTGTTTCGCTCCAATTTGAAACAATACCTCCGGAAACATTACTGCCGCAGCGCCCGCGATAATCTTCCATACCCGACCCGTTAAAGTTGCCAAAAACGACATCAAGCCCATGATCCGTATAGGTAGAATCATATTGCTCTCCATAGCTCCAATACCAGTTGAGACAAAGGATATCTTTGGGTATTTTATAGATAGCGCGCCACGTGGCCGGTATGATTCCCTGAAACTCCAGTTCCGGGTTCCACGCCTTGTACATCTTTATTTCAGCGCCGCCGCTGCCTCGGCCGTTTTCGCGGACTACATTCATAATCTTATCGGACCATATCATGGTACGTACGCCTTTCTCTTTCAAAAAGCTGTGGATCTTAATAATATCATCCGCTAAAATATCGGCTGCATCCTTATCCTTACATCGGTCACAGATGCCTATAGAATAATATTCGTCATGACCAATGTTAATGATCCGTGGTTTAAATACCTCAATGACTTCTTCCAATATATCAAAAAGTATTTCGTAAGACTGAGGGTTAGAAGGACAGAATGTATCCGGGTAAGGATCGTTTTGACGCTCCGCAATTTCCGGATATGGGATCACCATATAATCACAATGACTGGTACAAGGCACCTCCGGAATAACTTCAACACCTCTGGCAGCGCAGTAATCAGCCAGATCCCGCAATTCGTCCTGGCTAAGCCATGAACCGTTACCGTTTTGGCTATGTATCGAATTTTTGTACCAGGGATATGTCCACTCTTGTATTTCATTGGATTTGCCCGAGTATTCCATCATTTCGGCGCTGTATGTTTCCCAGCGCTCATTGATGATTGGGCGGCGCTTGTATTCCATCGCACCACCTATCTCCAGCATCATTGTATTGCAGCGGAAAAACACCATTAAGTCGATAAATTCTTTAAAAAAGCCAATGTAATCACGGCCGGGGATAAACAACTTCACGCCGCGGGTACGGGAGTAGGGGTAGTCCCACAACAGATCAAAAGACAGGATACGGTCTTTGTTTAAGTGGTGTAAAAATGTCATACTCCCTGCAATAATACCGGCTTCTGTATCAGCATAAAGGCTGACCTCATTGTCGTTTACACAAATTACAAAGCCTTCCTCATCATCAATAAACTGCTTTCCGCTTTCGCCGGAAACCAAGTGCTTAATATCCTGTGGGATAGGCATAAGGGCGGTAATCTTTGAAAGCTCACCATCGCCTGACCGAACTGCAAAACTCCGCATGATATCCGCAATAGGCGCCGGGATGCCAATAATATCTGTTGCTTGTGCAAATGCCGAAGCACATTTAATATGTCTTATATACTTAGCTTGGGTTGCAAACATAGGGGGGGCCTCCAATCAAAATTGAATATATCAGTCATAATACGTAAGTGACGCTTCATAATGCGATCGATCCAGCTCCGGACAATCGGCATTTTCGCTAAGCCAGCGGCGTATATAAAAACACAAAGCACAGCTTGATGTATATTCATCCTCCGGCATAAAGCCTTTCTCTTTAGCAAATTTCAATAATCCAGCCACTCCACCTGACAGTAAAGCTTCAAAAGCAGGATATTTTCCCTCGGGGATACCTTCCACCGCTTCCTTTAATGGTATTGCAATCCCGGTACATCCCGGCGGGATAAAGTTTCCATATAAATCCACATGAAAATGATCTGTAGATAGCAGTTTACGACAGGGCGATCCATCCAGCAAGTCATGAGTAGGCGTGGGTTTTACATATTCTTTTTCTATATTAACCGCTCGCCCTCCCATATTCACACCGTAACGACGGGCAATATCAATGATATAGCTGGATGATATTTGTTCCTCCAAAGCAGCCCGGCTGTGGGCTTTGATTGGTGTCACACGCGCCATAGACTGCAAAAAACGCTCCTGCCACAGAAAATATCCAAAATGGTTGCGATTACATATTTCCGCCAAACGTAAAGGCAAAACAAAAGGCACATACTCTGCATGAAATGGGTCCAGAGAAATACATAAAGTATCTGCTCCGGCCCTGGTCAAAGTGTGCAGATATTTTTCCGCTTTTCCTTCATTTTCGGCCCAAAAACCGTTGGTTTCGATATATTCTACTCGTATCCCGGTCTTACGGGCCGCCTCCAATAAATCAATCAGTCCATCAAAATCCAAAAAAGGCTCTCCGCCTCCAATATGTACAGACCGACAACCTCCTTTAACTAACAAGCCACATATTTCTTCTGCGGCTTCTTTTGAAATATAGTCACTGTCCCTGTCCGGCGAACAAGCGTATAAACAATGACGACACGCGGCATTACACTGATAATTAGCCATTATACCGCCATGATGCAGTCTCTGTAATTTTGTCATGATCCCCTCCGTGAAAATATCTTTTGTGTACACTGTTTCTCATTGAATTCATTATATGTTACAATAAATATCTATATTGGTAAAGTGTGAAAGGGGCAGTATCATGAAAGTTTTTGCAGTCAATGGAAGTCCGCGTCGCGAAGGCAATACATATCATATGTTAACTACAGTTTTAGAGGTTTGCAAAAAAGCCGGTTTTTCTACAGAACTCTATCAAGCCGGCGGTCGTGCCGTACACGGTTGTATGGCTTGTGGTGCTTGCGGCACACATATAGGACGCTGTGCCATCGACGACTGGGTTAATGAGGTCTATCAAAAGATGAAAGCGGCGGATGCCATTATTCTTGGCTCTCCCACTTACTTTTCCGATTTAACGGCGGAGACTAAGGCGGTTATAGATCGCTGCGGTTTTATTTCTCGCCGGGACGGCAGCGGCTTTACCCGTAAAATTGGGGCGGCAGTCAGTGCCGTACGCCGAGCCGGAGGCATACACACATTAGACTCCATCCAACACTTCTTCTTAATTAACGAAATGATTGTGCCAGGCAGCAGTTATTGGAACATGAGCTTATCCCGAGATTTAAATGACTACGAAAAGGATCCCGAAGGTGTAGCTACTATGGAACGCTTGGGAGAAAACATCGTATGGCTACTTAATAAAATAAACGCATAAAACATAAAGATAAACTGACATTTTCAGAAAATTTAGCTGCAAAGGAGGCCGCATTTATGACCCCAAAAGAACGAGCCGTAGCAGCGCTGACTCTTAAAATACCCGATAAGGTACCAACCTTTGAATTGGAATTTCAAATTGAAAAGGAAATGTTTAACAAAGAGCTGATCCCCACTGATTTAAAACCGGAAAATATCAGTAAGCTTTCTTCTACCCAAAAGGATAAAAGACTCAATGAACTAGCCGAAGATATTGTTTATATTTACGATCAGCTGGATTACTCCATTATACCGGGGCCTTACGGGATAGGCTATGTTGACGGAACTTTCATCTCCCTCGAAAAGAAATTTTTGTTTAATAAAATCAGAGAACTAACTAACGGGGAACGGATGATTGGATACCATGCGGACGGTACTTTTTCTGTCCCCGATGGAAACGCGATGTATGATTTTGCTTACCGTATCGCAGACGATCCGGACGCTGTTCACCAGCAGGCTAAAGAAATGATGGATGCGGCTATCGCGCAAAATTATGCCTTGGCCGAAGCAGGTGTAGAAGTTGGGCTTTTGTGCAGTGATTATTGCTATAATACCGGCCCATTTTTATCTCCCGATATGTTTGGCGAATTTATCCAGCCCTATCTGGCTAAGATTATCGAAGAAGGCAAAAAGGCCGGATTATACATGATAAAACACACCGATGGCAATATTATGCCTATTTTAGATCAATTAGCGGAATGTAAACCTCATGGGTTGCATTCTATTGACCCTATGGCCGGTGTAGATATTAAGCTGGTCAAAAAATTAATAGGGGATAAGATATGTTTATGCGGCAATGTACACTGTGCCGCCTTACAAACGGGAACAGATGAAGAAGTAATACAAAGCGCAGAGTATTGCATGACCTATGGAAAGCCCGGAGGTGGTTATATTTTTTGCACAAGCAACGTGCCTTTTAAAGGAATGCCTGTAGAACGGTATAAAATGATTTTAGATGTTTGGAAAAAAAAGCGGGACTACTAGATAAAGCCGCCCGAAGGGTTAATCAGCATTTACCAACCTATAATGACAAACCCGCCACATACATTTCGGCGGGTTTTTAGTTGCATAGAATGGCACTTGAAAATGCAATCCAATTAAATTTTATTTTTTAGGCTCAGTTTACCTCCATTTAACTTTTGGGAGATATACTGTTGGATATACCGTGGAGGGTATATAAAAACGCCTTTTTTAAGGAGTGATTTCACTGACTATAAAACGCCAATTATTCAAATCAAATCTTTTAATGCTGGTGCTACCACTACTCATAACTACCGCTATGTTTTTTGCTCTGCGTGTTGTTTCTGTTGATGACGAACGGAGGCATTCCCGTTCTAGCAGACATGGAGATGCAATCATCATCAATGTATCTGAGTCCAATGAGATAACACAATATTATACACAGGTAGCGGATAATATCTCTATGTACCGATCAGCCACAGGCAATTATTTCATTGTTCTTCCGGATAATCAGCTAGATTATTTGCCACATAGCGACAGAAATATCAACGTTATTTTGATTACGTTCTGCTTACTTGGCGCAGTCTTTTGGGTTAATTTGATGCTTACAAGACGTATTTCAAACCGTATTGTGGATTCCATAGACACCTTAGTAACCGGTGTAAACGAAATAGCCGGTGGCAATCTTACTTATCGCATTAACTATAACGGAGGCGATGAGTTTGATTCCGTTTGCGCTGACTTTAACGAAATGGCCGCCCGTCTGTTGGATATGGTTAATGAACGTCAAAAGGATGAACGCAACCGGAGAGAGCTGATTGCAGGAATCTCCCATGATTTGCGGACACCTCTTACATCTATTAAAGCCTATCTTGAAGGCATAAAAAAGGGAGTTGCCGCCACACCGGAAATGCAAGAAAAATATCTGGATACCATTCAGAGCAAAACCGAGGATATTGAATATATCATCAGTCAATTGTTTCTGTTTTCAAAAATGGATATTGGAGAATTTCCTTTAAATCGTGATGTTGTTGATATTGGAGCTACACTTAGCAAAATGATTGAGGAGCTGGCCGATGAATACAAAGAAAAATGTCTCGAGATTTCATTTACAAAGAATATACAGGGGACATTTGTCTCTATCGACACCGTACAGTTTAGAAATGTCCTGCAAAATATTTTGGGTAACAGCGTAAAATATTGCAACAGGAATGATGCTCGTGCAGAGATAATCTGCCAAAAAAATGACGATAACGTATCCATCACAATCAAAGACAATGGATCAGGTGTGACTGATGAAATGCTTACAAAGATTTTTGAAGTTTTCTATAGAGGAGATATTGCAAGGAATAATCCCAGCCAAGGCAGCGGTTTAGGACTTGCTATTTCCTCAAAAATTATTGAACGATTAGGCGGGTCGATACAAGCCAAAAATGCACCGGAAGGCGGCCTTGGCATCATCATCACTTTGCCTATAGCTAAAAATACTAAAGGAGCGTCTATGTGAAAAAAATATTGATCGTTGAAGATGACATAGCAATTGCTGAAATCGAGCGGGATTTCTTACAGATCGAAGGATTTGAAGTTATTATCGCAATCGACGGTAATGAAGGTTACAAAACAGCCTTAGCAGAAAAATTTGATTTAATATTGCTTGATCTAATGCTTCCCGGCATGAACGGCTATGACATATGCAAAGGAATCCGTGACAAAATTGACGTGCCTATTCTTATGGTCACAGCAAAGGGTGAGGACACCGACAAAATAAGAGGTTTAGGACTTGGGGCAGATGATTATATAGCAAAGCCGTTTTCGCCTACGGAGCTGGTGGCAAGAGTAAAAGCAAACCTTGCCCAATATGAACGCTTAAAAGCTGGAAATAATAACATAGGCGGAGATAAAAGAGCCAACCAATTACAAGTTGGATCAGTTCTGGTAAACCTTTCAACACATCGTGTATATGTAAATGGCATAGAAACCGAGCTTAAAAATAAGGAGTACGAAATGCTGGTATTTCTTATTTCCAACCCCGATATGGTTTTTAGCAAAGAACATTTATATGAACGTATTTGGGGCATGGATGCATTTGGAGATTTGAAAACCGTAGCGGTTCACATTAACCGGCTACGTGAAAAAATCGAAGAAAATCCCCAAAGCCCCGTCTATATACAAACCGTTTGGGGAGCCGGATACCGCTTTAAAATTTGAAGTAGCCACAATAAAAACCAATTAAAATCATTTCGCTGCAAACGCCACTTTCATTTAGATCAACTTAACTGGAGAAACGGTCCAAGTTAAGTTGCACTAAATAAAAGCGGCGTTTTTTGTTTACCCACAGTTTATCTTTGTTTACCGATATTTTAACTTATTACGGTTTCCTGTTTACCTTTGCCAGCTAATATATATCCAAGATAAAACGTAATGAATTCAAAGCAATTTGTTACAAAACTAAAATCCGAAGGGAGTAACACCGTATGAAAACATTTTTTGAAAGAGTAGAAGGTATCAATTTTAAGAAGCTGTTTATCGCCTTTTTTGCAGTATTTTTTCTTTTCAATGTCGTATCACTTATATACGCATTGTCAAGCAGTCAATGGACCAGCGCAGTTAATGCAGAACGAAACCGTATAGAAGCAAGAATGGGCAGCGAACATAGCCATGGCATGGCCGGAAGACGATCCGGACGCTTTGGATCATCTACGCAATCTAATCGCTCCGGACGCTCTGAACGCTCCGGACGATCAAGTCAAAGAAGGTTTGCCGTTACAAACGAAGCCTATCCCACACAAGCAGAAGCAACGAATAACTCCGACCAATTCATATTATCCAGTCGCGATCATGGCAACAGACTATTGAACAGCTTGGCAAGGACATATGTCCGCATGACGGAAACTGAGTTTAATATCCTCAATGTCTTTGGATTATTGCTTCGCGTCGCATTTACGGCACTTCTTAGTTTATGGGTGTATGTAGACAGCAAGAAACACGAAAGAAATACATTTTTATGGACGGCATTCACCATATTTACAAGCATATTTGGCTGGGCAATTTATATGATTGTTCGTAATATCCGTAAAAACAAGAAAGATACGACAATGCTTAATTCAAACTAGCAGCTCCCACCATAAGCGAAAGGAAGATACCCTATGAAATCCATATTAAACAGCCGCCGCATCAAGATCATCGTTGATATATTTATGACCGTTTTCCTGATTTTATCCTTTATCAGATGGGAAGGTGACCCTACATTTCATTTCGTCGTAGGAACTGTCTGCACCCTGTTTTTTGCCACACATGTTTTTATCCATAGAAAGTGGCTGAAAACGGTAACAAAATCTTATTTTACAAAAACGATAAATCACTCGCTGCTTGGTAAATTAAGGGTAGATATTCTATTAATCTTAGTTTGGGGAGTCTGTATCATTACAGGATTTCTTGCCGTAGGCTATTTTGTATGGGGAATTGAATGGATGTCTATGTTTGGCGGGATCCATGGAGTGACAGCCCAGCTGGGAGCGATATTCACGGCTATCCATATATTCCAGCATAAAAAGCAAATTATCTCTTATATCAAAGGCAATCAAATAATAAAAAATTTGCTCTACCTTGTGCTTCATATTTTGCTACATGCAGTTTCAATATATTTAGCTGTGTTAGTAACTATCATTCATGCTTTTCATCATAGGGTAGAAATTGCTTCGTGGTTCAAAAAAAGATTATTTAATCACGCCGATCGAAAAATCCTACCAACATAATAGATAGTGAAATAAAAAAAGGTGCCTTGCGCTATGGGATTTTCCTTAGCTCAAGACACCTTATTAATTGACTTTACTACCTAAGATTTACTATCTTGCAGGAACCCATAAATATGCCTCCAACAAAGCATTATATATCGCTCTGGCCGCCTGCCATTGAAATTCCGGAGTATTCATCCTTGCCAATTCCTGAGGATTACTCATAAAACCTAACTCCAGTAAAACCGCCGGAATAGTGGAATATCGTAACACCGCAAAATTTGCGGATCGTACTTCTCTGTCATTGGAGCTTAATGTAAACAGCAGATGCCTATGCATGATATCAGCCAGATTACGATTAGTGAGCAGACGCATAGCATCATGAACACTTTCTCTGTAATAGGTCTCTATACCATGGATATGAGTACCGGTAACCGAATTGTGATGGATAGATACAAATATATCGCCTATACTATTGCCAAAATGAGCCCTTTCGGACAGCCCAACAAATACATCCGAATTACGGGTAGTGTAAGCCCTTATAAATCCATCCGCTTCTATCAGCTGAATCAATTTATTGGTCACAAGCATATTAAGATCACTTTCACGGATGCCGTTTCGGACAGCCCCCGGTTGATGGCCGCCATGGCCCGGATCTATTATTACAATTTGCCTGTATCTTTCCCTTGGGTGCATTACCCGGATAATATAATTTTCTTCATCCTCTTGCAGATCCAAAGTAAATATCTGATTGCCGTTAAAAATCAACTGTGTATTGTGAGTACTGTGAGCAATAGTTACAGAACGCAGAAGCGCATCCGCAATAAGTACCTCACCAAAACCCAAGAGCTCCATAGCATTTACCGGCAGTGACAATATAAACTGCTGGTGATGGTATTGATCAAACCGAGTCGCATGTGTAATATGCAATGGAAAACCATCTACTTTAGGAATACGAAAAGCTCGCTCGTCAAAATCATAGCGGATATTACGGTAAGTAGCCGGATGCAGTAATATAGTCGTTTCGTTAAGGCCGGATTGGAACATCGTATGGGATGTAAACTCGTTAACAGCTAATTCCAATACAGCCGTATGAAGGCTTCCATAAGTCAGGGTTGCATGGGTAGCAAAGCCACCGTCTAAAGGCGTATCAACAGTAGTTGCCAATTGGGTATTTGACAAATAAAATCTTAATCTCCCAGGTCTGGGCTGCGCTCTAATTACCGAAGGATTGATACCTGAAAGGACAATCGTGTCATGTTCTTCTCCGGCTTCAAAAGAAAAATCTTGCAAGCTATGCTGTTGAATAGTTAGGGTAATGGTCGTACGGTCAGGAGTGATATCGATACTAAACTCCGTACCGCTTTCCAAGTCAAAGACTACCCGAGTAACATCGGCAGTAAATTGAGATACCCTAACACCGCTAACAGCCAAAAAGGGCGGGACAGGCTGAGGCCCGCTTAAAGTGGTGGTAGAGTTATGGATATCTAGAGCCAGCCGATTATCTTCAAACAAAGTACGTTCTACCCTGGTAATGGGGGATGAGGCAACGATACTATACATTTGCGGTCCGGCCTCATGGGGCATACCTACAAAAAAGACAGTAGTGGCAGGGTGGGGGATAACCGGTATATGCGTGATAGACATATCCCGTGTGGTTTGACCCGTTGTGGCAGAGCTTATGTATGATGCAGTAACTTCCTGAGCTATGGCAGTTGTTGGATGCACAAATACAATTGCTGTAAAACATAGTAAAACGGCTTTCAAACATACATTTCTAATGCAAATCATAAAAACAGTCACCTCTAAATTTTATTATTAGATCCCTGGTTCGGGCTCGTAAGACAGAGTATAACAAAATTTTCAGGGGATTGCAGTATGAAATATGCGCCATAATAGATTTGTAATCAAAATGTAATGCATAATATGTTTAAAATGGTATTTATTGAAGGGGGATTTTTATGGATATCAACTGCATAGATCAGTGTCTCTATCAAAATGAGGGTAAATGCACTTTAAATACAATCAACGAATTTCAAAATTCTGCTCAGGGAAACCAAAGCATAAATACAAACTGCGCTTACTACATTCCCATAATTATATAAACATCCGCAATTCGTGCAGGCTGTTTATTTCATAGGTAGGTGATATGCCCGAATGATTTTCGATTTTGTGTTCGTTAAACCAACAGCTGTCGATACCCGCTCTATTGCCCCCGGCTATATCTGCCGAAAGAGAATCCCCGACAATAAGAATTTTATCTTTACTTACATGCGGGATACGCGAAAACACATATTCAAAATATCTTTTGTCGGGCTTTTGGTAGCCGACAAGTTCGGAAACAAAAAAATCCGTTATGTATCCCTCAATGAGGGAGTGCTTTATCCGTGCTTCCTGCGTTGCTAAAATTCCATTTGTAACGATAAAAATCTCTTTGTCGCCTGAAGTGATTGCCTCGCATATTTCTACAGCGCCATCAATTAAAAAGGCAGCCTTTCCCAGCTCGGTAATATATCTATCGTTAAAATCGCCTGGATCGTACTGCAATCCAATTTCCTCGAATAAACGAGCAAATCTGATTACTTGCAAGTCTTCTTTAGAAACCTCGCCTTTTGCATAACTCTCCCAAAGTGGTGTATTGATCTCCCTATATTTTGTGCGTATGTCTTCCGAATAATTGAAACCGCAATAGTCAAACATGGCTTTTAGTGCGTGAGCTTCGGCTTTATCGTAGTCATACAGCGTCGCATCCGCATCAAATAAAAATATATCGTACTTTCTCATGGGATTTATTCTCCATTTCACAGTAATCTATTCTGTTATCCTAAAATAGGCCCAACTGTTGAAAAACATTAAATCCTTATGCATCTCCATATCAATAATCCTCATATCTTCACCAGGTGGGAAAAAAGTCCGATCCAATATCACAGGATAGCGTCCCCGCAGCTCATTAATAAAGTCAAAAAAGGGTTCAGATATCCCAAGCATCTCAAGTAGTGCCGCCCCCAGATAATGGGCCGATATGGTGTTGTCCTCCGGCAAATCATCAATTAAACTGCCGGTACTTAACAAAGGTCGCGCCGCCTCGTTAGCCCATATCAAAAACGGTACCCGATTATATCGAATCAAGGCCTCTCCATAAACAGCATCTTCAGGTGCCGGTATCAGCACCTCATAAATGGCCAAAGGAAAACTGGGTAGGTGATCACTATAATAAATCAGCACTACCGGAGCCGTTTCCAATCTAAAATAATCTACCAAACGCCTTAATCCTTCATCTACATCAAACATCCCATAAAAATACTGAGCTAACGCTCGACGTTCTGCTCCGGTAAGATCAGCAGTCGTATTAAAATTGAGTTCTATATCTCCATATTTGCCATAATAGGGGCCGTGGTTTTGTATGGTAATCGCTTTCAAAAACAGCGGAACATCATCCGTTGCATCTAAATGTCCTCGAAATTCTTCCAATATTCGGTCAACCGTATGCTCTTCAGATATATAGCCTCCGCGCTGATTGGTGATGTCAAAAGTACTGTCACATAAAAAAGCCTCAAAACCCAGATATGGGTAAACATTTTGCCGATTATAAAACCAGCCAGCCCCCGGATGCATAGCTAATGATCGATAACCTGCCTCATTAAGCACACTCACTACCCCCGGAAAAGGCCGTGTCACCATGGTAAACGCATAAGGCACTCCACGAAACTGCCTGGCGTTAATTCCTGTTAATATATCAAACTCCGTATCGGCCGTACCCCCGCCAATATGCGGTACAACAATATGACCGCTGATAGATTCTCTTACAATGGCCCTGTAATGATACATAGGATCAGAAAATCCTTCAAAATCAATATACGGGCTCATACCCAACTCCGAAAAAGCCTCGCTTAATACCATAACAATATGAGGCAACTGTCCTGTAGGCGGAGCCTCGATGTACTGAGTATCTATAGCTTCCACTTGAAGCCTAAAATAGTCGAAATGCTCCGGTCTTTCAATCCGGCTATGGTGTATGGCATGAATAAAGCTATAGACAAAACCTTTAGACTGATACTGATGAGTGGTATTAAAAGCACTTCCCGACATCGGTAAAGCTTCATACCGTCTGACGTCACCGTACACAAAAACAAATAACAGAGCAAAAATTGCCACACTCACTACTGTGCCGCCTATCCGCAAAAATAACGGAGGTTTCTGATTTTTAACAAATTTAATTGCCAATGCCAGCACTATGATACAGAGCAACAATCCCAAAGCTACAGCAATATAAATAGCCGGGCGAATGCTATGAGCGATACCCAAAAACTCCATACCCAGCCACAAATCCAAGGGACGCAGTGGAGCATGGCGCATCTCAATCATAAACCGGTTAATCACAGCCGGAATTAAAAATAAAAATCCCGTAAGCCCACCGGTTAAAACTAACCTACCTGTAGAAAAAAACAGCACTAACATTGCCAGCACTATTGGCAGCCAATTATATAAAAAGATAAGCCCCCTTGATTCCAAAATCAAAGCCACTATCGCTGTCTGGGTCAGATTATTGGGCTGGATAATCACTAAAAGTACCATCGCCAACCCTAAAGAAGCAAGCAGCAGCAATATAAATGATATCGGTAAATTAATAAAAAGGCGCCATCCAACATTTGGATGGCCGCCTTTTCTATAGGGTGACGCACTCATTATTAATCTTGCTCTCAGATATTTTTCGTTATCTCTGGGTAAAATACGCAAATAGCTCATCAATTTCTCCCGCAGCACGCATTTCTCTAATAACCTCATTGATAGCCGCCAAAAGCTCAGGCTCGTCTTGACGAACGGCTATACCGTAGTGTTCACCTACAAAGGCATCATCATCAGTGACTATACGAAGCTCGTCAGGATAGGCATCCACAAATCTTTGAGCTACCGGGGAATCAATGACAATAGCGTCCAATTGCCCGGCCCGTAATGCCATAAAAGCTTCGTTCGCTCGATTATAACGCTGTGGCTCGGTATCGTCAACATTATATGATACAAACATATCACCTGTGGTGCCGATTTGAACACCAACGAATAATCCGTGTAAATCAGCCGCCGAGTGGATGGTATCATTATCTGCGGGTACGATTATATTTTGCAGCGCTGTAAAATAACTTTCTGAGAAATTGACCTGTTGGGCACGTTCCTCTGTAATGGTCAAAGCAGCGGCAATGAAATCAATACGGCCTGCATTCAGATCCATAATCAGCCCACCAAAATCAGCGTCATGGATAATAAGCTCCGCTCCCAAACGTTCGGCGATACGTACAGCAATGGCTACGTCGATCCCATCATACTGGCCGTGCCGCCCTTGGCCGTCATCAGCGATAAATTCAAATGGAGGGAAATCTGCGGATGTTCCCATAATGATTGTATCCCAAACGGTTTCTTCCGCTTCACTTGCATTATCATCAGCCGGTGCGGCCTCTTCTTCCGGGGCTTCGGCCGTCTCTTCTTCCGCTTCTTCCACTGCTTCTACAACTTCAGGTGTTTCTGGTTCCGGTGCCGGAGGCGCTGTTGGAGTGCTTCCTCCGCAACCTGCCAATGCTAAAACAAATACCAACATAAGTACCGCAAAAATCTTTTTCATTTTAATATGCTCCCTTCAAATTTTAACTCCACAATCTTTTGACCGCATAATAATCTTTTACATTTCCCTTTTTAGTGTAGTATCTTCTCCAAAAATGCCCTTGTCCTTTCATGTTTTGCCCCTTCAAAAATCTCTTGAGGCAATCCCTCCTCAACAATACAACCTTCATCCATAAACAATACCCTTGAAGCCACCTCCCTGGCAAAACCCATCTCATGTGTTACCACAATCATGGTCATACCATCTTTTGCCAAATCCTTCATAACGGCAAGTACTTCGCCTACCATTTCCGGATCAAGAGCTGAGGTTGGCTCATCAAAAAGCATGACATCCGGCTCCATGGCCAGCGCTCGAGCGATGGCAACCCGCTGCTTTTGCCCACCGGACAGCTTGCTGGGGTATTCTGTTACTTTATCCAATAAGCCTACTTTTGCAAGTAGGTCGTTGGCTAACTTATTTGCCTCATCCACAGGCATATTTTTGATTTTCCTGGGTGCTATCGTAATATTTTCAAGCACCGTCAAATGGGGAAACAAATGGAATTGCTGAAACACCATTCCCATTTTTTGTCGCACTTTGTTAATATTCGTTTTTTTATCAAGTATATTTTGACCACTTACCGAAACTTCCCCTTTATAAGGTGTTTCAAGCAAATTGAGAGACCTTAAAAATGTGCTTTTTCCGGAACCGGAGGGCCCGATAATAACTACTTTTTCGCCTTTGGTTATCTCTTGGTCAATACCTTTTAGCACTTCTAATTTGCCGAAGCGCACATGTAAATCTTTTACGCTGATCATAAATATGTACGCCTCCTATTTTCTGTCAGAACTACGCAGCTTCCTTTCGAGGAAACTGAGAAGCATTGTTAGTACCGAGATAAGGAACAGATACATTACCGCTGTAACAAATAACGGGGTAACATCCAAAGTCCGGCTCATAATAAGCTGTCCCACTCTGTTAATATCCTGTACGGCCACAAAACCTACAATGGCAGTTTCTTTTATAAGTACAATAAATTCGTTAACAAAGGTAGGCAATATGTTTTTAACTGCCTGGGGCATTACGATATATGTCATGGCTTGACGCTTATTAAAACCTAAAGAAAGACCCGCTTCCATCTGACCCTTATCGATGGATTGTATCCCCGCTCGGATAATCTCCGCTACATAGGCGCCACTGTTAATACCTAAAGCTACTATACCTACCCAGATACCCGCACCACGCGCGGTGGCAAATATGGTCGCGTTTACAATAAGGAGCTGGGTCACTGCCGGTGTACCTCTTATCACCCCAAGGTATACAAACGCAATTAAACGTAGCGGTCTAAATGTACGACGCCCAATTTTTATTCCCCAGTTTGATAGATTAAAGGCGGCAATGATGCTTCCGATAATCAATCCTATAAATACGGCCCCGAGAGATATTTGAATGGTAGCAACCATCCCTCCCAATAGCATTTCTGCCCGGCCGGCACCTAGGGTTTGTTCTAAAGCACTTATGATTCCTTCTAAGGTCCCCCGTATATCCATTATCCTGCAACTCCTTTGTGCGACATGTGCATAATTATACACTAAACTCATTTTTTGTCAACAGCAAAAGCTCAAAATAAAAGGAACGCTAAAAATCCACATTGCATAGATATTCAGCATTCCTTTGTTGCAAATTCAATAAGTAAAAAAAATTAATTTACACTTCGTTGTAAATCCTTTTCAAGTTATCTAAGCTGACTCTGGTACCGTAGTAACAATCTTCCATGCCTTCATACTCGATGTAAATATTTTTACCATATCCGGAAGCTTTTACGGTACGGATAATATCCACCACATCTAAATCTCCCTGACCAAATATAGATCCGCGCAGATACTGGCCACCTACAGAACGGAACCAAGATCCGGAACAATCAAATTGTGTAGCATCTCCCGGGTCAGCTTGCCGCACATAAAAGTCCTTCATATGAACGGTGGTGGCAAAAGGCATCATCTTTTTAACGACTATCTCCGGTTTATCATCCATGCAAATATAATTGCCCACATCCAGCTGATGACCAAAATTATCGGACTTAACACCCTTTAGTATCAATCGTACTCTCTCGCCGCCATTGGCATGAAAACCATGATTTTCAAGCAATAGCTTAATGCCCAGCGTGGCAGCATAATCTGCTAAAATATCATAGGCTTTTGTAATAACAGGCAGCTCTTCCAAAAAAGTCTCGATTGTATTATGTTCGATAGGCCTTCTATAGCCTGCACAATCACTGCGAAAAGTGGTAATACCCAGCTCTTTGGCCGCATTTATATGGGATTTAACCCGGTCTATTTCTTCAGATAATTCTGCGTCCGTTTTCATCAAAAAGTCAGCGTTAAGAGAATAATTGTCAATAGGGACATTATATTTATCCGCGACAGTCCTCATACGGCCGGCTAACCCTTTATCCGCCAGCAGGTCAAGGCCAAAGGGTACGATTTCAATAACTTCTGTACCATTTTCGCAAAGCCATTCTACCGCTTGTTCCGGTGTGATTTTTCCGCTTACCATATGGCGGCTAATGCTGTAGATGCTTACTCCAAACTTAGGCATATTAATTTCCTCCAGTCTTGTTATAGAAGATTTTTATTACGCACACTATAGCAGATATCCTGTTAAAAACCAAGGGTTTACTTGAAACATCTATTCAAATTTCAAACCCTTTAGTGCAGCAAAAGGATTGTTTTTCACTTCACTTGTATCTTTTTTATTTAGGTTGTCTATATACGCCTGTACCTCTCTTTTGGACATGCTGTTTTTTTCTTCCTTCTTTCGTTTTTCAAAAGATTCGTACTTCTCTTTATATCCGCAAGCACATATGACTTGCCTTTTTTCGCCGGTACCTACTATCTTAAGAAATTTATGGCACCGGGGACATTTAGACCGTATAGACATGGAAACATTAACACGGGCATTACACTCCCGATCCTGACAAACCAACATCTCACCTTTTTTACCCGTTACTTGTAGCATAAACATCCCACATTCCGGACATTTTGTCGTGCTTAAATTATCGTGGCGGTATACTTGGGTACTGCTTTTTATTTCGGTAATCAGCTCGGCAGTATATTTTCTTATGTCCCGCAAAAATTCTTTTTTATTCATCTGACCTTTTGAGATGCTTAAGAGTTTTTGCTCCCATGTACCGGTAAGTTCCGGAGATTTTAAATCTTTAGGAACCAATGTAAGCAGCTGCCTGCCTTTGGAGGTTGAAAAGATATCTTTCCCTTTTTTCTCAAGCATAAAATTATCAAAAAGCTTTTCGATAATATCGGCTCTGGTGGCAACCGTGCCTAACCCACCGGTTTTTTCAAGGGTATCCGCTAAAGTTTTGTTTTGTGTATCCATATATTTTGCCGGTGATTCCATCGCCGATAAAAGGGTCGCTTCATTAAACGGAGAAGGGGGACTTGTTTTGCCTTCCGTTATTTTTACGCCACTGATTGGAATGCGGCTTCCTCGTTGTAATTTTGGAAGGGGCTGATGAGTCTCTTCGCCTTCATCATCCGAATCCTGTCCTTGATAAACGGCTTTATACCCTTGAGACAAAGTTACCCTACCATTGGCAGTAAATAACTCACCACCAATTTTTACTTTGACCGTTACCTGTTCGTATTCAAACGGCGGATAAAATACAGACAAAAATCGTGTGATTACCAAATCATAAATTTTACGTTCTCTATCACTGAGCGATGATAAATTAACAAAATGTTCTGTAGGGATAATCGCATGATGATCACTTACTTTCGCGTTATCCACATAATTTGTGTTGGGCCGTATAGGCGATCGCAGAATGTGAGAACACATTTTTTGATAAGGGGACACAGCGCAAGCTTTTAAACGCTCAGGCAGTGTTGGGACTATATCGGTAGAGAGATATCTGGAGTCTGTGCGGGGATAAGTGAGTACTTTATGTTCTTCGTAAAGCTTCTGCATAATCGAAAGAGTCTCTTTGGGTGAATAGCCAAATCGTTTGTTGGCGTCACGCTGCAACTCAGTCAAATCGTATAGTCTGGGTGGGTACTTTTTCTTTATGGTTTTGGCCACGTCTATAATGGTACCCTCATTTTGACTTTTTAGTTTTGCTAAAGTACCGGTCGCTTTGTCTTTATCAAAGCATCTGGATGAGTTATTGAATATCCATGTTAAGTTAAACGAACCCGCATTGGCTAATAACCCGTAATAGGGGAGGGGTACAAATTTCCTTATTTCATCTTCGCGTTTGACAATTATAGCCACTGTTGGGGTTTGAACCCTTCCGCAGGAAAGTTGACTGTTAAATTTTGTGGTAAGACAGCGTGTAGCATTAATACCCACTAGCCAGTCCGCCTCTGCTCTGGCTTTGGCCGAATCACACAAATTTTGATATTGTTTACCATCTTTTAAGTTTTGGAAGCCTTCGCGTATGGCTTTGTCTGTTACGGAAGAAATCCATAATCTTTTGATCGGTTTGTTGCATTTTGATTTTTCGATAATCCAACGAGCTACAAGCTCACCTTCACGGCCTGCATCAGTGGCTATAATAATACCGGATACATCTTTGCGCAATAATAGGTTTTTTACGGTATTATATTGCTTAGAGGTTTGGGGTATTACCGTCAATCGTAAAGTCTCGGGCATAATAGGCAGGTCATTAATATCCCAATGTTTATAATTAGGGTTGTATTTTTCGGGATCGGCTAAAGTGACTAAATGGCCAAGCGCCCATGTTACTATATATTGTGATCCTTCTATATAGCCGTTTCCTCCGCTTCTGCAGTTTAATACCCTGGCGATATCTTTACCGACAGACGGTTTTTCGGCAAGTACAACTGTTTTCATTTTAAAATTCCTTTCAACATCCGAAGAATAGATACATTTGACTTTCAGTGTGTATTATATCATGCTATGGAGAAAAACATCTATAGAAAGGGAGATCCAAATGGACTATTCGAGTATAGAACAAAGAGGAACGGATATCGTTCTTACCGAGATAAAAAATTTTATCCCATCACAAGTATTGGATAATGGCCAGTGTTTTAGATGGAGTGGCAGCGCTGATAGCTACACTGGCGTTGCACATGGCCGGCACCTTGAGCTTTTTCTTGAAAAGGACGCGCTGGTTTTAAAAAATGTCACACTCAACGAGTTTGAATCTGTATGGCGGGATTATTTTGATTTGGGACGAGATTATGGACAATTGCGTCAGCTTTATGCAACCGATGATACCTTAAGTAAAGCCATGGCCTTTTCTCCAGGGCTTAGGATAATGAAACAAGACCCCTGGGAAACCTTAATCACTTTTATCCTTAGCCAAAATAGTAATATACCTCGTATAAAAAGTATGGTTGCTCTTTTATGCGAAAATTTTGGCCAAGCCTTACCATTGAATAAGGAAACCGTTACCAAAAGTTTTACATTTCCTACTCCGGAGAGTTTAGCCCTTTTATCTGCCGATGACCTGACTTCTATAAGAAGTGGGTATAGAGCCGCATACATAATAGACGCAGCCAAACGTGTAGCAGATGGACGGTTCGATTTGAAGGCACTTCACAATATGGAGTCGGAAGATATACGTCTGGCACTTATGAAAATCCACGGTGTGGGACCAAAGGTAGCCGATTGTGTACTGCTGTACGGTTTTGGAAGAGTTGGACACTATCCACTGGATGTATGGATGAAGCGTGTTATGGCTTCCTACTATCCGGATGGTTTCCCCGATGTTTTAACAAACACCGCCGGGATAGCTCAACAATATTTATTTCATTACATAAGAAATCACAAGGAACCTTAAAGTGCGAACAAATAAAACCTGTTTTTAACTGTATTTAGCTAGTATTTTTTGCAAATACTAGATTTATGCTGACACGATTTGTTTTATATGGAGCCATAGGCTGTCTCATGGAAGTTTTTTGGACAGGTATGGGATCGCTGATTAATAAAGACTATAAGCTACGTTCGACCACCTCTATCTGGATGTTTTTTATCTATGGGATGGTGGTATTTTTAGAACCCATTTATCTTTTAATGCAATCATTTCCTATAGTATTGCGAGGGATCATTTATGCCTTGTGTATTTTTATGGGGGAATATATCATCGGAGGAGGGCTCAAACGCGTAGATTTATGTCCATGGGATTATACACACTGCAAATATAATATACAGGGAGTCATTAGACTGGATTATGCACCGGCTTGGTTTGCCGCCGGGCTGATCTTTGAAAGAGTTTTTGTTTTACTGGGAGTGGCATAGAAAGGTATGCATATAAAATAATATCCATGTCATAAGAATGCAAATTAATATTGACCACGTTCCGATTGTTTGCTAGACTTACCCTCCTGTCCCTACATTACTTCATTTGCACAAATCATAGTAATAGTCGCGTGTTAATAGTCTCATGATTAGGAGGCATCTATGATCACCTTGCAAAATATAAACAAAACCTTCCGCGTGGCAAAGCGCCAGGCGGGCTTTACTCGCGCCTTAAAAGCGCTTTTTTCCCGGGAATATGAAATGATTCATGCCCTTAGGGACATTAGCTTTACGATTCAAGACGGAGAGATGGTAGGCTATATTGGCCCAAATGGTGCGGGAAAAAGCACAACTATCAAGATAATGTGCGGCGTATTAACTCCCGACAATGGTATATGTCAAATCGACGGGCGTACACCTTGGAAGGAGCGCATTGCCCATGTTCAAGAAATAGGCGTAGTCTTTGGCCAGCGCAGTCAATTATGGTGGGATGTGCCGGTTATCGACAGTTTTGAGCTGATACGAGATATTTACAAAGTGGATAGCCGACAATATAAAAACAACATGGAAGAACTTACCACATTGCTTGACTTACGCGAACTGCTTAAAACACCCGCCCGCAGCCTAAGTTTGGGCCAGCGCATGCGCTGTGAGATTGCAGCATCACTATTACATAACCCCAAAACATTGTTTTTAGATGAACCCACCATTGGCTTGGATGCGGTTTCTAAAATTGCGGTACGGCAATTTATAAAAGATTTAAACGCCAGCCGAGGGACAACAGTGATTTTAACTACCCACGACATGCAGGATATAGAGGCCCTCACCGAACGGATTTTACTGATAGGCAAGGGACAAATATTGCTGGATGATAGTTTGGAGGAGTTAAAGAAGCGTTCATCGGAACGAAAAACACTGGTAGTAGAATATACGGGAAAAACACCTAAAATAGGGGAGGGAATGATAGCCATAGAAGTGAAAGCGGGACGAATCGTTATCGCTTTGGACCCATCAATGCTATCTGTATCCGATGCCATTGCCCAACTGGCCGCTGAAACCGAGCTAATAGATGTATCGGTTTCCGGCATAACAGCCGAAGAAATGGTAGCTGGGTTGTATAAGGAGTATCAGATATGAAAAAATATCTGGCTATATTTCGGATTCGTTTTATAAACTCTCTGCAATATCGGATAGCCGCTTTGGCAGGACTGGCGACTAACTGCGCTTGGGGAGTGATGCTGATCCTAGGTTTTGCTGCTTTTTACCGAACAGCACCGGAAGCCTTTCCCATGACATTTTCTCAAACAGCCTCTTATATATGGCTGCAGCAGATGATTTTTGTGATGGTTGCCATATGGTTAAATGATTCCGAAATAATTGAAGCGGTAAGGGACGGAGCTATTGCTTACGAGCTGGTGCGCCCTATGGATATATATAACCGTTGGTTTTTTCAGCTGACCGCTAAAAGGCTGGCGGGCTTGATTTTGCGTGGAGGCCCCACACTTTTGGTCGCTTTTTTACTGCCATATCCCTACAACTTATCTTTACCGCCGGATGGCATACAATTTTTTTGGTTTTTACTGTCCATAGTACTATCCTTATGCGTAATAATCATCTTTACTCTGTTTATGTACATCAGTCTTTTTTACACAATGTCCTTTAGAGGAACACAACTTATGGTGGCTGGTTTAACGTTATTTTTGGCCGGCGGGATCATTCCTATCCCTTTTTTTCCGGAGCCATTCCAAAATATAGCACAGTTGCTGCCTTTTGCTGCCATGCAGGACACACCACTGCGTATTTACAGCGGTCATATTGTAAATACGGCTATTTTTCAAGTGATTGGCATACAGATTTTTTGGATTGTCATCTTGCTGATAGCGGGGCGTATCACCATTAAACATGCTCTCAAACGAGTAATTGTACAAGGAGGGTAAAAAAGTGAGCTTATACGGAAAATTTTTTACTATGCATTTAAAAAGTCAGATGCAGTACAAAGCATCCTTTTTTCTTATATTAGTCGGTAATTTTTTCACTTCGTTTACCACCTTATTAGGCATCTTTTTCATGTTTACGCGATTTAATCAAGTGGAAGGCTTTACTTTTGAAGAAGTGTTACTATGTTCTGCAGTGATGCTTGCGGCGTTTTCTTTGGCAGAGTGTTTTGGACGAGGCTTTGATCTTTTTCCTCAAATGCTGGGAAATGGCGAGTTTGATCGTGCCCTGGTACGACCGCAACCCATTATTTTTATGGTGCTATCAATGAAGATGGACTTTTCACGTCTTGCCCGGGTGACTCAAGCTACCATTGTTTTTGCTTACGCCATCCCCCATAGCGGCGTACTTTGGACTTGGGACAAAATTTTAACCCTCGTTTTAATGGTAGTCTGCGGCAGCATATTATTTTTTGGCCTATTTTTGATATATGCCGCCTTCACCTTTTTCACCTTAGAAGGCTTAGAGTTTATGAATATCTTTACAGACGGCGGGCGCGAACACGGCCAATATCCGTTTTCGATATACGGACGAGGGGTATTACGATTTTTAACCTTCGTAATACCCCTGGCGTTGGTACAATATTATCCTCTGTTATATCTATTGGGACGGGAAACAAACCCGCTTTTCATGCTTTCTCCTGTTATTTCGTTATTATTTTTACTTCCCGCATACGGCTTCTTCCGTTTTGGGCTAATCCGATATAAATCTATCGGTTCCTAGCCATATTAGAAAAATCTACAGGACCATTTTTAAGCAAATGGCAGGCCGCTTGATGCACTTCACTTAAACTATAAAAAGGCGGCATGGTTTGCGAACACTCCGGTTGTACAAACGGACAACGTGTATGAAAAGGACATCCAGTTGGCGGATTAATCGGTGAGGGAACATCGCCGGACAAAATAATCCGGTCTGTCTTTTCAACATTACCACCGTCCGGTCCCATTTTAGTACTTGGGATAGACGACAGCAACGCATAGGTATAGGGATGTCCCGGATTGTTAAATAAAGATGATTTATCGGAAATTTCCATAATCTTACCTAAATACATAACGATAATGCGATCCGAAATATGCCGCACCACGCCTAAATCGTGGGAGATAAAAATATAAGTAAGATTAAATCTCCGTTGGAGATCTTTTAACAAATTAAGCACCTGGGCTTGTATTGAAACATCCAAAGCCGACACGGCTTCGTCACAAATAATCAATTTTGGCCGCACCGATAAAGCCCTGGCTATACCGATCCGTTGACGCTGACCGCCGCTAAATTGATGAGGATACAAATCCATTTGATGTTCTCTCAGTCCAACAGTTTCGAGGATTTCGCCTATCCGGCGACGCCGATCACCTTTATCCCCAATATTTTGGATAGACATGGCTTCACTTAATATTTGAAATACTGTCTGCCGTGGATTTAAAGAGGCATACGGATCCTGGAAGATAAACTGAATATCACTCCGTCTTTGACGCATCTGACGTCTGCTTAATTTCACAAGATTTTCGCCGTTAAAGAGAACTTCTCCTTCGTAAGGCTCGTCTAATCGGATAATCGCGCGACCTGTAGTCGATTTGCCGCAGCCCGATTCTCCTACAATCGATAATGTTTCCCCTTCATGAACCACAAAATCAATACCATCTACCGCTTTCACATGATTGACAGTGCGTCCCAATATGCCGCCTTTTATGGGGAAATATTGTTTAAGATTTTTTACTTCCAAAATCACATTAGACATTATTCCCACCCCTCCTGATGCATATAGCAGCGTACTAATCGATCATCTTCTAACTTTAGCAGTTCCGGCATTGTTTCACGACAAATATCTTTGGCATGAGGACATCTTGGCGCAAAACTACATCCCTCAGGCAGCTCGTAAGGGCTGGGAACCGTTCCTTGTATAATATCCAAATCATCGCTTGAATCCGATTCGTGACTGGGTATCGATTTCATAAGCCCAATAGTGTATGGGTGCTTTGGATTTGTAAATAAGGTATATGCATTGGTATATTCTACAATCTTACCACAATACATGACTGCCACATTGTCACACATTTCGGCAATGACTCCCAAATCGTGAGTAATCATAATCAGTGCGGTACCAAATTCTTTTTGTAAGTGTTTGATCAATCGTAATATTTGAGCTTGAATGGTTACATCCAAAGCAGTCGTTGGCTCATCCGCGATTAAAAGATCCGGCTGACAAGACAATGCAATTGCAATCATCACACGCTGACGCATCCCTCCGGATAATTCAAAAGGATATTGTTTTGCGCGTTTTTCCGGCTCCGGCATACCTACACGTTGAAGCATCCGCACTGCAGATTCCCACGCTTCTTTTCGGCCCAGGCCACGGTGAGTGCGTATGGCTTCGGCAATTTGCTCTCCACAGGTCATGGTAGGGTTAAGAGAGGTCATAGGCTCCTGAAACACCATAGAAATATGATTGCCACGTATTTGCTTCATTTGGCCTTCGGTCTTTTTTAACAAATCCTCACCTTGAAATAAAATTTCTCCGCCAAGGATTTGTCCCGTCGTGCCGCGCAGCAAACGCATGATCGACAGAGAGGTAATACTTTTTCCCGAACCGGACTCACCGACAATCCCTAAAGTTTGTCCTTTTTCAATGACAAAACTGATGCCGTCTACAGCCTTCACTTCGCCGTTACCTGTAAAAAAAGATGTACGTAAATCTTTTACTTCCAAAATAACATCGCTATTATAAGCATCCAAAATAGATGTCCCCCTAGCTTAATTCTATTCGTTTATTAACTACTCTGTACAAAACATCTACGATACAATTGACAGTCATAAATGATACCGCAAAAACTAAAACCGCTCCCTGAACCATCGGAAAATCATGATTGCGTATGGAGTCTATCGCCAATCTGCCCAAACCGTTGATGGCAAAAATAGATTCGGTTATAATCGCGCCGCTAAGTAATCCGCCAAATTGCAGACCGACCAAGGTAATAACAGGTATTAATGCATTTCTAATGGCATGCTTGTAAATTACACGAACTTCTGCCAGGCCTTTTGCATGCGCTGTTCTTATATAATCCTGATTTAATACTTCAATTAAGCTGGCTCTGGCCATACGGGCTATAATTGCCGAAGATCCAAGGGCTAAAGCCATGATAGGCATTATGGCCTGAGCAAGGGTACCCCAGCCGGCAACGGGCAAAATACGTAACGATACGGCAAAAAAGTTAATCAATATAATACCCAGCCAAAAGATAGGTATTGACATACCCGTTAAAGTTAAAAGCATAAGCCCTGTATCTATAAAACTGTATTTTTTAGCGGCCTGTATAATCCCTATGATTAAGCCCACCAAAGCCGATGTAGCCGTAGCCGCAAGGGCCAATTGGACTGTAATTTGAAAACGAGCATCAAATATCTCGTTAACCACCGGACGCTGGCTTCTCATGGATATCCCCATATCGCCCTGAAGGAGATTACCTAAATAGCGAAAATACTGCACTAAAAAGGGATCGTTTAATCCAAGATTTTCTCGTATCTGTTCCACAACCTCTGGGCTTGCCGCTTCTCCGGCTATAACTCTGGCCGGGTCTCCCGGGATTAAGTACAGCATGGAGAATACAATAAATGTAACACCAATCGCAACGGGAATCATTTGTAAAAACCTTCTTGCAATATATGTAAACATATCTTTAACCCTCCCTTAATCTTTAGGTTCTAAGGCATTTCTTAGTCCGTCACCAAGCATATTAATTGCAATAACCACCAGTGTAATCATAACACCCGGAAACATCGCAATATGTGGTGCACGTCCCAAAAATTCCCGTCCGCTAGATAACATGGTACCCCATTCCGGAGTAGGGGGCTGAGTACCTACGCCCAGGAAGGATAAGGCGGCAGATATCATAATTGCACTTCCTACATAAAGAGTGGCATGCACAACAAGTGGAGACAATATATTAGGGAATATATGCCGAAACATCACTCTTATATCGGATGCGCCGATGGCTTTTATGGCATCTACATATTCCAATTTTTTTACATTAAGTGTGGAACCGCGCGAGATCCGCGCAAAAGAAGGTATCGCAAAAATGGAGATGGATATAATAACATTAAAAGTACTTGGGCCTAAAATAGCAACAATAATCAGCGCAAGCAGCATTCCGGGGAAAGCCAGCTGTACATCAATAAGCCTTCCAAAGATAATATCCAGTTTGCCGCCATAGTATCCGGCTATAATCCCTATGATAATCCCTATCATACCGCCTATAGCTGTAGAAATTATACCAACGGATAAAGAAATCCGTGCCCCAAACATAATCCGGCTCAACATATCTCGGCCCAGATCGTCAGTACCAAAGGGATGGATTGCCGAAGGGCCTTCCAAACGCACTTGTACATTGGTTGCAAGGGGGTCATGTGGTGCCAATAGCGGAGCAAAAATCGCTATAAACACAAAAAAGAAAATGATGGTAGCTCCAAAGACAACTTGATAATTTTTAATGAACTTCATTAAAATTGCGCCCTTTTGTTTTTTGTACACTTCATTTAACTCTGGATCTTGTGCCGATAATGCTTCAGCAGTTTTTTGCATTATACTCCCTCTCTCTACTTAATTCGCAGAAAAAATGCGTATATATATACCTGCTATTTTAACCATAAAAGAATCCTGTCGTCAAATCAAAAATTTACCTGATATTATGCGGCTCTAAAAAAATTAATAAAAGTAACTTTCTGGAGATCAATCCCCACTATAAAAAGCCTCAAGAAATCCGGTCAAATTGAATAGCTTGAGGCTTTTATAGCAAACTAAATTGTTATAACATCTTACATACACCATACGATATTAATAGGGCGTATCCCGTGAAAGATCCCATAGATGCCACGCATTATGGCCAATCTGATGGGTTCCGTCTCTTCTTACCATAGAGAAATTTAATACCCGATTATTGACTGCATTAATCAACACAGCGGTACCGGTAGGGATGATAAATGGATTGTCATAGGAAATCTGCTGCCAGTCGTGATATTGCCCAATGAGCCAATCTTGATCCCAGGCCTGAGGAGAATCAATGGCGTCCAATATCTCATTGGTTCTGTCACTGTAAAAGCGCGTGTCATTATGGTGTGAATTTGGTCCCCACAGCCCTCTGGGGTTAGGGTTATACCCTTTATTCCACGCGGAATCAAACATATGGATTACACCTTCATCCAAATCGTTTTCCAAAATGTTGATGCGGTCATTAAATTCTACCAAACGGTTTTCGTATAATTCTACTCTTAAGCCCACATCAGACCAATTTTGAATATGAAATTGAGTGATCAAATCCGCGTTAGGACTATCCGCAACCAGCCAAATAAGCGTAAGGGGATCACCGCTTGGTAGCATACGATAACCGTTAGCGTCACGCTGGGTAAACCCGCCCTCATCTAAAACCTGCTTGGCAAGTTCGGGATTAAATTGAGAAAACCCCACTTTATCATGGCGCATAAATGTGTAATGGAACGGTACAATGTTAGTAGTCACAGGAAAGCGCAATCCATGAAAAAAACCGTCCCAAACAACAGCGTCATTTCTTGCGTATCCTAAGGCACGCCGCAAAGCTAAATCCCAAATGATCGTATCCGGATTAAGAACCATACTTTGACTGTCGTTATCCCAAAATCCAAAACGGAAACCCATAAAATCAAAGCGTCGATCTAAAGCGGCATAAAAGGTAAAATTAGTGGCACGATCTTCGTAGTCGCCAAAAAATATGTGGGGAAAGACATTAATCAAATCAAAAGTCCCGGCTGCCATGGCTTCGCCTATAACATCCGGTGTGATACGGGTAACATGAATACCATCCAGCTTGGGCGCCCCTTGCCAATAATATGGATTTCTCACCAGCGCAACAGACTCTCCGGGCACTGTATCCCGAAAGATAAAAGCCCCATTACCTAAAATGTCATAGCGGCTATAAGCATGGGCGGCATGTTCTCCAAAAGGAATATCTTCCCAACGATGCCTGGGGATTGGAATGTTCCAAATGCCTCCAAACAACATGGATGGTGACATCTCTTCAAACTCCAAAGAAATAGACCTGCCGTTGTTAAATACGGTAATACCGGAGA
>Ga0131853_10000402_pt1 | contig 78683 bp, 81 predicted proteins | sample TergutLab28metaG_FD_92764 | JGI IMG/M metagenome (GOLD analysis project Ga0131853, IMG submission 92764) | Labiotermes labralis P1 segment gut microbial communities from Petit-Saut dam, French Guiana - Lab288 P1 (version 2) (version 2) | ecosystem: Host-associated > Arthropoda: Insects >...
GATTTTGTATGCACATATTGCATGTGTGCCGCATTATGTCCCGCGGGGTAGCGAATTAGATAAAGAGGCCCTAAGGCGTGGGGCAAGTGCATATTTTGGAGGAGATGTTGCTCCGATGTTGCCGGAAGTGCTTTCAAGTGGGGTGTGCTCTCTGTCACCAGGGAATAACCGATACGCAATAACGGTCAGTATCGAATACGATGCTGAAGGTCACAGGGTAGATGGCGACCTCAGTCTTTCGGTTATTAAAGTCGACAAAGGTTATGTGTACGAGGATGTGTCCGTTATGCACTATGAAGGGGTTTCGCCTAGGATTATGAAAGAGGGACGCGAACTGGCGACTTTGTTAAGTAAAAACAGACAAGAAAGGGGCAAGCTTGATTTTCAAACAACCGAGGCAAGAATAGATATTTGTGAACAGACAGGTAAACCAATTAATATCGAGACATATCCACGGGATTTCTCGAATGAAATGATAGAGATGTTCATGGTAGAATCGAACGAAGTTGTATCGGAATGGGGGCAAGAGCGTGGCATAGAGATAATTTATCGAAATCACGAACCAATAGGCGGTCATGGAAAAAGACTTCTTGCGGATCTTAGCGGCAGGTGGGAGTCGGAGTACGAGTTCGACCCCGAAACCGCAGGTGCAAAAGAGGTCCAAGCGGCACTTAATGCTCTTGACCCGAAGGCTCATGCAGTGGCGGTTCGGACAATGCCTCGGGCGAATTATGGTGACAAAAATATAGGTCATTTTGGATTGGGGTCAAAGGGTGGATATTCGCACTTCACATCTCCTATTCGCCGTTACCCTGACTTGGCGACTATGCAAAACATCTATGTTGATTTGCGAGGACAGGCCTTGGAGCAAAATAAAGGTTATATGGCGATGGCTGCAGAACGCAGTACCCAAAACGAACAAAATATAGATGAGGCAACGCGAAAAATTAATAAGGCATATGAGTTCATGTATATGGAAGATCCAGAACGCAAGTATAGCACTTTCACGGGCTATATTCGCGACATTAACAAGAGCGATATGGAAGTTGTACTTAACCATGCCCCTATAAAGGGTAAGGTTTCGTACTCGTCCCTTGCAAAAGGTGAAGAGCCAATGATTGACGAAAAACGCACACGGGTTGATTTTATGGATGGCCGTGGGTTCAAGTTAGGTGATGAGGTAACAGTGATGCTGGACCAGATTTTCAAGGATCAAAAGCGTGAAAGTGGATTCATTGAATTTGCACTAATAGACTGATTGCATAAATTGAGAGCAGAATGCCTGCCGCCAAATATCGGGAGGTTTTTTTCTTGATGAAAATAAATCTTGTAAGCAGGATTAATGCTAGGAAATAGAAGAGATACCAAAATCCTTGCTGAGTAATCTCTAAGCGTTGCCACGAAATTGCCGCAAGCCAGTCGCTGACCCGCAGCACAAGCCAAATCATTCGATCAACAACCCACAGCAGGGGAAATCCAACCCATGTTACAAGAGCAATAACACTCATTTGAAATGCCAAAATTATAATGGGGAGAAGCAAGACATTTGCAATAAGTCCAATCAGCGGGAAATATCCAAAAGTTCCGACCAACAGCGGAAATGTGGTAATAGCCGTCACAAGATATAATGTCAGTCCCGTAACTAAGCCTTTCCTAAATTTATCCACCCACCAAGGTTGAACAGGGGTAAACACCTTTTTTTCCAGCCATCCACTAATCGGGCGATAAAACAGAGCTATTCCAATTAAGCATGCGAAACTCAACTGGAACGATAGCGAGAGTATGGAGTGAGGGAAAAGGATAAGAATAATAATAGCAGCAAGCGAAATCGAACTTATTGTCTCAATCCGACGCAGGAATAATCGGTTGAAAAGGAGTATCAAGAACATGATTGACGCCCGCATGATCGAATATCTGAAATCCGCCATATAGACATAAAGGATAAGTGTTAACAGGATAACTATGAATTGAGTTTTTTTACCCGCCTTAAAAAACTTCAAAATCCAAAGAAGAATTGCAACAATCAATCCCACATGCAACCCCGATACCGCCAATACATGTGCAAGACCCGTCAGCGTGAAGCTCTCTCGGATCTCCTCGCCTAATTCTGATCTATCACCAAATAACATGCTGTACATCAGTTCGGCACTATCCTCGCTCATATACTGGTGAAAAAATCCGTTCGTATATCGCAAGATGGTACTTCGCAAGTCGTTACTTTGCCGAACTACATAAATGTTCCCTTGCAGAGCCGATCCCTGATATCTAATCCTGTTGTTAACATTAAACGATGAGCCCGAGTCGAAAGGGCGGTGTAAGTTTGTGTGTGCGCGTATGACATCCCCAACCGCTAAAACATTATTTCGCATCAGGGGGACAAATAATCTTACTCGACCATTAATACTTTGTCCCTCAACTCGGACATTCGCAAGGGTAACACTTGCCCTTCCTGCGTCATTAAATGTTACTCCTCTGACAACGCCTTGAACAGTGCCAGGGCCGCGGATAAATGGCTGTCTTGTATAATGGTTATGTGTTACTAAAAAGCTAATTACAACCATTAGGCACAAAATCAATCCCACTGTAGGGAAAACCCGCCATCGCAGTTTCCAGTAGGTTGCTCCCAAGCTTATGCACAGCAATGCAAGCCAAATCAAAACAAGCCACCAGCCGACGGAAATACTAGCTAGGCAAACCACTACCGTCAAGGCGACCAACAGGGCCCAGAAACACAAGGGTCGAAAGTTGAAGAACTTTGTCGGCATGTTAAAAGCATGCTATACTTATTCATGCCTGTCAACCTTGCACAATCAATTGCCGAAACAATCGCCCTAGCCCGTACGGCGGCGAGGGGAAGCCTTGACCCTATTTTTATACTCGTCCCTGATCGATTTACCTTGCAATGTGAAAGACTGCTGCTAAAAGACGCTCCAGCCTTATTGAATGTAAGGGTTCTAACATTTAGTATGCTGTATAACTTGTTAAGCAGCGAACAAGGAAAAAAGCCCCCCATCTTGGATAAAACAAGAGCTGTTCTGTTCTTGTGGCAGGCGATTCGTGTGGTCGAGCCTGACCTGAAATGGTTTCGAAAATCCGTTCGGCACCATAACTTTGCCGAGCGAATGTTCAACACTCTGAATCAATTGACAAGCTCTCTTGTGAATTTTGATAAACTGCCCGCCACGCCTAAGTTTCACGATATCGTTATAATCTATCGTAAATACAAGGAGCTTATTACTAATTACTCAGATAGTGCAAGCATGCTTGGTTGGCTTATTGCCAACATTAAAACCTGCAAATCTCTAAAAGACACCCAAGTTTTCATCTGCGGCTTTGATCATCTCTCCCCACAGCGTCTTGCCGTGTTGCATGAATTATCTAAGTACTCTAAGCAATTAATCATGAGTACAAGAACAGATAGTGAGCTTGAGCTAGTTGCAACTGCATTTCGGAGTACAACGACTGTGTCCGCTAAACCAAAGCCTTGCGAAGGAGTGAAGCTACAAGCACTCTCAAGCGAGTCCATTTACGCGGAAGTAGAAGTAATAGCAAATGAGATTAGAGGGTTGCTGAACGAGGGGATTCTGCCAGAGGATATTGTAGTGTTGCTAGCCGACTTTGAAAACACGCATGTTTTATATGAATCTGTGTTTATCGCCTCTAATATTCCTGTTAATATTGACACAGGCAAGCCTTTATCCGAAACTCCGCTCGTTCGTCATATTTTAGATTTCCTTGCTCTTTCAAATCATGACAATGCGGAGAACTTTCTTTCGTTTATCCGTGATGAAAAAATTGAAAATTTTGCACTTAAATGCAATTTGGGCCTGAAAAAATACTTAAAACTTAAAGAAAACGATAAACTATCAGTAGTTCAGGAAATTATAGCGAAATTCCGAAAGCAAAAAACCGTACCGCAAATGGTCGAGATTTTGAAAGGAATTCTTTTTGATTGCTTTGGAAGGGAAAAACTTTTGGAGGTTTTGGCTAATATAAGCGAATTGTGTGGTGACCTGAAACTGGACATTCGAGAATTCTCGAGTCTTTTGTCGACAATTTGTCTCGCGACGAAGATCTCCACAGTGCCAACTTATGCTAATAGGGTACTTGTTAGTGACTTGAATGAATGGCAACCCCATCATGTCCCATACTTGTTTGTTGTCAATACGCATGATGGGAATTTTCCATCTGCACAAGCAGACACAGATATCCTGACCGCATTTGACATACGGCAATCAAAAGCTAAGATTGAGCCAACTGCGAAACAGCAAAATGCCCGAAATCGCCAGCATTGTATGAATGTAATGGCTAGTGCAAAGAAGAGCTTAGTCGTTTCGCATATAGCAACCACCAGTGCTAACGAGCCTGCGTTGCCATCAGAGCTGTTCGAAAAATTGCATGATGGGCAACCCGTCGTATCTCAAATACGATCTCGTCGTTTTGCAAGGCATAAAGTTATGTCAGCGTTAGGCAGCGGAATCGCATTTGATAATCCGATTTATTATAATTCACTGTTGGACTCGCTTGAGATTGAGTTGTTCGAGAAGATTGATCAGAACATCGAAAATGGCGAGGAGCTGTTTTTCCCAGAGAGGAGAGCAAGTGTAACAGCTCTGGAGAGTTATATAAACTGTCCGTATTGTTGCTTTCTCGAGAGGGGGCTTAGATTGCGAAGGAGGGAGTTAAGCAAGGTTGGTGCAAACATTATAGGGTCATTACTGCACAAAATTGCCGAAGAGTTTACGCGAAACCCAAGTAAACAACAGGTATTAGCAAAAGTCTTATCATTACCTGAATTCAGCTATTTTATGCAAGACGATATAAACAAACCACTAGTTGCTGTACTTCGACGCGAAGCTATATCAATAATGAATCGGATAGAGGCTCAAATCAAGGAGAGCGACTTTAAACCAAAATATCTGGAAAAGAAGTTGATGGGGGAAATTGACAGATTGCAGGTTGTGGGAATTGCTGACCGAATTGATGAGAATGTAAAGGGCGAGGCATTAGTGATAGATTACAAAACAGGCAAAATTCCGACCTTGGATGGGACTAAATTACAGTTACCTATGTATATGGATTTTTACCACAGTGCTGTGGGGGCGGTCTATTTTCCATTGTCGGCGGGGTTTTCCAAGGATAAAAAGCTTAAGGGTTTGATGCCAGGCATCAATCACAGTGAAATAATTAACAATGCAAAACAGACGGCTAAGGAGGCAATCGACAGTATGCGACAGGGAATTATTGGCGAGTGTGTTTGTGGGAGGGGTGTATGAGCAAGATGAACTGGACAAAATCACAAAAGTCAGCAATTAGTGAGAAAGGCAGAGACCTGCTTGTTTCAGCTAGTGCTGGCTCGGGGAAAACTACTGTAATGATTGAACGAATCGCCCAGATGGTTCGCTCAGGTGATGTTGCTGTAGATGAATTATTGGTTTTGACCTTTACCAAGGCCACCGCTGCGGATATGCGCACAAAATTGCGGAAGAAACTGGGAGATGAATATCTAGATGCACTTTCCGTTTCCTCGATTGGAACATTCCATAAATTTTGCTCGGATTTGGTTCGGACATATTTCAATCTGTTGGGTCTTGATCCCGCGTTTGATATTTTGGACGATTATCAGGCGAAATCGATACAAAACGAGATCTTGGATAAGATGTTGGCCGAAAATATAAGCAAGTGCCAAGATGCGATTTACACTTTCTGTGTTAACAGAAAGACTGAGGGATTCAAGGATTTGATCGTCGACATTACGAAATTTCTTGCTACGCGTGAAGATGCAGACGAGTGGCTGAACTCGGTCGCCCTCGCATCCTATGGCGATCAATTTAATCCATCTCTTCGAAAGATTAAGGAATTCGAAAAAGAGATGAAGGATTATTACAATTCAAAATTCATTGGGCATTTAATGACTGCAAAATACGAGGGGGCGGAAAAGATTATTCCACAGATAGAGGCGACTATGAAGGGAGAATTTACTAGGCTAAGCCCTTGTAAGGTTTTCAGTGAATACGAGGATTTCCGTGATACGCGTTCGGAACTTAAAAAAGAATTGGCCAGGTTGGAATATAGTGCAGAACAATCCAATGACCGAAGGATAGTTGAACAAACTATCTACTTGGTAAAAGAGTTTACGAAGGTCTATGCCCAGGAAAAGCGTAGGAGGGAGGTCCTGGATTTTGCAGACATGGAAGCATTTGCACTAGAGGTCTTGAGTAATGTGGAAGTGAGGCAGAGTATTAAAGAAAAATACAAGTTCATTTTTATTGACGAATATCAAGACACTTCGCCGATTCAAGAGAAGATTTTATCCCTAATTAGCAAGAGAGATTCTATTTTCATGGTTGGTGATGTTAAGCAGAGTATTTATAGTTTTCGTGGATGTGAGGTCGCAATTTTTGCAAACAAGTTGACCGATTTTGATAAAAATCTGGGGGGTAAGGTTGTTCGTCTAAATGAGAACTTTCGTTCCGATCCTGCTATTTTGAAATTTGTTAACAGAGTATTCGAAAAGATAATGCCAGATTACTCAGGGTTCGAGGTCAAGGACTTTGGCACAGATGGGGCGGTCGAGGTAATAGTCCTAGAGGGCAAAGACGACGAAGAGAATAGTATAGTTAAGCAATCTGCATTAATTGCTAAAAAAATTAATGAGCAATTAAAAAACGGTGCGAGAATGAGCGATATTGCAATCCTGGGACGAAACTCAACGCACTTTTTAAAATTAAAAGAAGTTCTGCAGAAAGCTGGAATTTCTTCTGCGGTAGTTGAAAAGCAAAAAGCGAATAAAATACCTGAGATAAGCATGCTAAATAACTTTTTATTCGCGGTTGCAAATCCCGAGAATGAGCTACCGTTATTTAAAACGATGGTGAGTGTGTTTGGGCATAAATTGTCAGAGGGGAAGAAGTACAAGCAAGAGCATCTTGAAATCCTAGGCCATTTTCGCGAATTTTCCAAAACCCATACAGTCGCTGAAGTTTTAGATAAATTCATGGCGGAGTATATGGTTCATGATGACACAGGAAAAATTGGCAAATATATGAATATTTTAAGGGGGGCAAGTTTTGCCACGAACTTGACGCGTTTTTTGTACCTGCTGGAGCATGACCTGCTGGATATCGAGCTGGATGGAGGAGGCAGCGTTCGGGAATGTGTCCAAATTATGACAATTCACAAGTCAAAGGGTCTTGAATTTCCAATTGTGTTCTTGTTTGATGCTGGGGTGAATTTCAGCGGAATCGATAAGCGAAAATTTTTGGTTATCGATAAGGAATGCGGCTTGTGTGTTTATGCAACGGACCTTGATGAGTATACCCGCAGTTCGTCCCTCGCTCGCCTTGGGGCACTGATATCGGGGGAGAGGCAACAAGTCGAGGAAGAGAAACGATTGCTATATGTTGCACTAACTCGTGCTAAGGAAAAACTTATTATAATCGGCACAGCCAGTAGCGACAGAGTGCCACGAGTCGCCAAGAACTATTTCCACTTTTTGCCCCTGAGGGAAGCCCAGTGGATTGAGGCAAGCGAAATCAAAGTTATCGAGAAGGCACAAGAGAAGGGCCGCAAGTTGGAAGGGCACGGTGATAAAAAGTTGATAAAAGAATTCCAGGATATATTCAATAGGGCAGAGGAAGTGATCTCGGGCTCGGATGTAATATTGAAGAACTCTGTAACATCTTTGACAAAGAATGAGGAGTGGAAGGGTGGTGAATGGATTGGGGGAGATGGTACAGAATACGGAACAAAATTTCATGATGAAATGCAGCGTATTGATTTCACAAATCCACAGTCAAACGATCCTAAGATATTAAAAGCTGTTAAAGCGATGAAGGTGTTAACCCAAGGCATGAAAGTATATAGGGAAGTTCCATTTCTGCAGAAATTTCAGCAAGATGGCACGGAGATTCTGGTCCAGGGCATCATTGATCTTTTGGCGGTTGGCGAGGGCAATGTGATACTGGTTGATTATAAGACTACAAAAGGTTCGGCGGAGCGATTGCGAGGACTTTATAAAGGACAGCTGGCTATGTATGCGGATGCCGTTAAACAGGCAATGAATAAAGACAGAGTTGAATGTTATATATACAGTACATCGCTTGACACCAAAGTCATTATAGAATAATCTTGAATATATGAAGCGGAATAGAATAATCTTGTCCCTTAAGATTTTATCGGCATGTGGCTTGCTGTTTATTTCTGCATTCTTCTTTTTCCAGCATATGGGATTGTTGTGGGACGACATAACTGTTGGTAATATTACCCCTATATTTTTCGTGGCGGGTGTAGTATGTGTTTGCTTGTATATAGGATTTATCGTTTCGCGATTTGAGGATGGAAAATTCCATCGGGCTGAGCGGTGGGATTTGATTTACAAGATAATCTTTAGCCTTACAATGGTTTATATCGCAATCCGTGCAATCTTCATAGAGCCTTTCGTTGGCGTGCCCGTTGGGGCGTTAAGTGCCGCCGTAGTTATCGGAATCCTTAATTGGTTTATTCCTGCGATTTCAATCCAGGATGACACCGAATTTTAGTTCTATCACTCTGTTACTATTTATTATATCACCATCTGATTCTTCTATAATATTCAATCGTGCGATACCGTCACGAGATTTGCTGTTGCGTATAAACTCTTCTAAGCTGGTTGCTACTCTGCCATCTGTTCTTTTGTTAAATGTGGCGATTTGCTGCAACTTGCCGCTGCGAACATCTCCAATTTCCTCCGAGGTTTCAAAGACTTTTTCTATATCATTTTCCGTCCACATTAATATTGCTCCGTTTGAAAATTGAGGCTTGATCAAAAATGGCATCAGCAAGTTGACTAGATTCGTATCTGCAAGACCAGATCCCAGAAGGACTAGGGAACAATGCGAAAAACTTATCTTACGACCTTTGTTTGTGCTTATTTCCGCCAATGCTTCGTCTATAGTTGATGCAACAGCAGTTGTGTGTTCGCGCTCTGGTACACCAAATGGATCGAAGTTGAAAATCATGTTTTCGACCGTTACTATATATTCATCATCTTTTTTGTCTATTCCTATGGCCGTCAAAATAGTTTTAGAAAGAACCGTTGCCTCATTGGTCATAGCCATCGGCAGAAATGCTATGAGAATTGCCAATGTTATTATCACGAATTTTTTTCGCCATAGGGTCTTGATTGCTTGGGCTATCACGCCTTAGTATGTGATTCTTGTCGTGCTTTTAATCCCAAAAAGAAAACAATGCCAAATATCACCACTAGGGAAGTAAATCCGGCCATCATACCAATTGCCCAGGATGGGAACTCGCCACTGTTGTTACTTGCGTTGTGAACAGTGAACTCAAAGGCAGCACTTCTTTCAGAATCCATTATCGAGCCCCCATCTCCTACCGCTCGTATTGTTATATAATGCATTCCAGCCGGCAGACTGAGTGCCACTAGATCAAATGATGTTGATGTTGTTGATGCTTGCAGCAAGTCGTTTGCGTATATACGGAACGAAGTGGCTTCTGCCGGAGCACTCCAGGTTAGGATATTGTTGCCTTCATCTTCCCATCTCAGATTCTGTGGCGGGACAAGTTGCTCGCCAGTGCCCTCTGCCATCACAGGCACGGCGGTATTGTCCGCCAAAGCAAATATCCCTCCAGCGGCTAGAACAATCATAACAAGAATAAAAACGAATTTCTTCACATTGCACCCCTTATACAAAACTATCCTAGCATAAGGTGTTACAATTTGTCAAAAATTATTAACTCACAGTTCACCAATTCATGGACATCTGTGTACAGGCCACTGCTTGGCATTCCGTTAAAATAAGCGTTTACAACGCGTCCAATTCCTCCGTGGGCCACAATCAGGATGCTTTTATTTTTGTATTTAGTGCGTAATTCGTCGAGAAATCCGTGGATGCGTTCCTTGACATTTTTAAACGATTCAACACTGGAAAAGTCATATAGTTCTCGCTTGCCGAAAAAATCGTCACAGAATCTCTTATCCCATTCATATCCCTCGTAATCTCCGCTGTACCATTCCATGATGCGGGAATCTGTTATGACCTGTGGTCGCAGTTCGTAAGGGCGGGACGCTAGAATCATTTCACAGGTCTGTCTTGCCCGCAGGGCGGGGCTGCACATCACCAGATCAAATTTTACATCTTTGATTTTTCTGCCCAAATCTACTGCTTGCTTAGCACCCTTCGCAGTTAGAGTTGTGTCTACAAACCCATTCCATTTTCCTGTCGCGTTAAAAACCGTTTCGCCATGCCGTACGAAATAAATCATTTTTCTAGATCCTCCAAGGTTGTTTCAGGGGAAGGCTTTCGAAATGAATTTATAGGCATCCCTTTAATATCCTCAAATACTTCCATAACATCTCCTACTGACATATCTGCTCCCCATGCAGATGAGTGCCACAATTGCATAGATGCATCCATAAGGATTTGTTGCTTTTTCTTCAGGTCATCGGTCATGGCGTTTCGACCTTGCCCTTGCAGATTCAAATGAACTTGTTGGGCTCCGATTCTGATACGGCTTACCCTTACTAGGGCATTTGTGTCCATCTCGGCTACCATCTCAGGGTAGATGTAATCTTGATGCATATACCGAGTGTAACACAATATTTAAATCGCTGTCTAGAAAATTAAGGCTTTGCTTTCATTTGCTAGGTAGTGCTCTTGTGCGTAATCATATAAAGGCTTAATCATTTCAGGCGTGATTTCTGTGATGCCTAATTGTTTTAATCTGGCCAGTGGGGGCAGTTTGTCGTTTCCTATGACTTTTAAAACATTCTCCAATGAAATTGTGCCCTGTCTAATTTTTTGTGCGAAAATGCTCGCGAAAAATTGTCCGCAATAGTACGCAAAAAATCCCGATTGATTGTTCATAGCATCGAGAAATTGGCGCATCAATGTTGTTCTGTCGGATTGGGATACATTCCTAGAAATGCGTTGGAACAACTCATTCTCGCCTGTATCGTTGCTAGAGTTATATTCATCCAGGATAGTCTGCATCGGAATATCTCTGGCTAACTCTTTTCCATTCAGTCCTGTCTTATCAAAAAGTTCTACCAAACCTAAAGTAGCTAAAAGCTCTTCATTATGTGTGTTCATGGTATTAAATCGGTAATTTTTATGTGCATCTGATTTGATCCCACGCCTTGCAAGTTCGTCAGATGCCAGCACCTCTACAAGAATTGCAGGCAGTTCCAGAAATTGGTCAAAATATTCCAAGGGGCATACATGATGTGCGACTTCATGTGCGATGCTTCGAATATCGGAAGGGTTATTATTTATGCCGATATCTATAAACTTCTTTTCATCACGGTCTCCGTATATGTGAGCGGTACTCTTGTCATCAAGATTAATCCTGAAGCCGCTGGATCTCAACAGCTCATCATGCTTTTTAGCTAGCAGGGGGCTGATAGCTAAAAGAACATTCTCGGACTGTCTCCAAGTTTCACTAAAGCCGCCTTCGACACTTTCATTTTTTTCAAAACTGTCACCCGGGCACAGCTTTACCTCTTTCCCAGGTGGAAGGGGTAGAGGCCTGTCTGCTAATGCTTTTATTAGGGGCTTAAGGAACACAAGCATTTCCAGTTGCTGTTGAATTTCCTGGTCAGATGATAGAAAAGGAATCTCAGAGTTATAATTTGGGGGTTTCAAGTTTTGTTGCCGCCAGGCCTCTGCTTGGGCTTCGCGTTCTTCTTTAGTTTTACCCGTCAGGCCAAAGTAATAGGCTTCTTCATCCGGATTATCACGGGCAAACAATTTTACTCCATTGAAATTGACATAAGTATTTTTCCCATCGCGATAATCTTGTTGCAGCTGTTTTATTGCCTCGTTAATGTCTGTTCCAGCGAATACTTTAATCTCTGCAAGTTCCATGTACAAGTATATCAAAGAAGGCCGTTTTTATCAAATATCTCTAGAGATTTAACACAGATATCAAATGCTTTTTGTATACAGTTCACATCTAGATTATCCGCGGTATCATATCTCGTGTGATAGAACCGGGAGGGACGGGGGTTCATCGCGGCAAGGCAAACCGCTGGAATTTTGCCCTTCGAGAAAGCTGCTGCATCTGAACTGCCCAACGGTATTGATTTGTGCGGCAGTGGGTTATCCAGTAATTCGGTACAGGCCTTGTCCAGCAGGTTAATGGCACGCTTGTCCGCACGGACTAGGCCGTTCATGTCTTTTGTCATAATTGCGAAATGGTCATCGTCACGGAATGTTTCCAAAGCGATAAAGACGGTTTCGACATCTGGATCCCGCAGGAGGGTTTGATTTGTTTTCACAAAGGCTTTTGCTCCGCGAAGTCCTGCCTCTTCGCTGCCTGTGATTAGGGATATGACTTCGGTATTCTCGAAGGCAAGATTATTCTCGGCCATGTATTTCAGGATAGCCACCGATACCATTGTTCCAGTCATATTGTCATTCGCTCCGTCTACAACTTTGTTAAAGTTGCTGAAGAAGAATATTGCCAAGTACGCAACCGCGTACCAGCCAACCGCAATATACATCCACCAGTGGTCTGCGACCCCGCTGACAATAACAATGCTGATAGCCAATGTAAACAGGATTCCTATAACAGAAATGACAGAGATAATCTTTGCGATAATGTGTCCAAACCACACGAACAGGCTCCATTCAAATGCTGCATCAATATGACCGCCGAAGATAATTCGTCGCTTGACTTTTCCTGCGGGCCTTTTTGTCGCGACCAAGTTATGCGAATATTTCTTGGGCAAAAAGAAATCCAAAACTTCCCAATAAAATATCAATTGGGTAAACAAAAAAAACAACGACAGTGCCGACAATGCCAAGGACGCAATAGGAACAAGGAAAAATAAGGCAGCGGCAATTATCATCATGATAGGGATGACCTTTGAGAACAGCATAAACGCATGGGGTTGCACCTTGAAGCTTTGCATCTGGACCCAGTCCGCCCAATTATTAGATTTGATTTGACCCTCTAAATATTGGTTGGCCGCAAGTTCTGTTTTACTGCCAGCGTATCGGTCCTTGAAATTCTCGCAGATGTGTTTTATCTCCTGTTCTGCGTATAGTGAATATTCTTTTGCCATCATGCAGTGTATCATAATGTTGACTCTGGCCCTAGCTTATTTCTTAGGTTCCTTCTCAATTTGTTTCTCTTTTCCTCCTCGTCGAATGGGAGTTTGTTGATTTCCGCTAACTCTTTTTCTAGGGAAAGGATCTGTTGGAAGGATGGCTGGTTAAAATCAATCGTACCACTGCTGATATCCACGGTGGCATAGTGATCCTTTAATTCGGCTAAGATCTCGTGAGTCCTTTCATAGACATAATTTCCCTTCGCTTGTGTTTCCTCGGGCGTCATTGCATGTATTTCGTCTTCGGTTATCACTAAAGCATAGTCTGGGCTATAGCCAGATTTAAGTAACTTGAGCCTATTCTTGGCTATATCTACGGCTTGATCCATTCGTTGCTTGTTCAGTGCTTTTGTGTACATATCAGTGCCTGCAACTTGGGCTTTCTTTTTTGTAGGTTTCAACCCTTTTGGAAATTGTATAATGTCGTCGCTCACAATAACTCCTTTTAGGATTCGTAGTATATCAAAATATCACTTCAGGGTCAAGCCTCCTTGATTCAGGTCTCGGCACCTTGATAAATTCCTGCCTTGGAAAATCTTTAAGCACTTGTTTAATGCTTTTGCCAAAGTCAAAGGTTTCAAAATCATCAAAGAGTGGGGAGGGCTTCAATAACTCGGTAGCCCTGACTGCAAGTGGACATCCGGGAACTCGTTGCTTTCCATATTCTGCTATAATCATATCTTTATAGTTTTCCATGTAGACGGCACTTTTACCCGGGGTCCTGAACGATTCTGCTAATTTCAGGACTCTTCCGTTTTTTAGTTCGGACTCAAAATATTTACTGCCAGGTATCAGGATATATTCCTGGAAGAATTCGTTGCGTGTTTCTATGCCCAAGTCATTTATATCATCAACACCATATTTATCTAATAGCTCCAGGGCCGCTTTATCTCGTTCAATTATGTATGAAAGTATATCCTCATTGAGACTGGCAAGTGAGATACTCAATTCAAGGTCTTTCTTTGTTGTACTGAACTCTGTTGTCCATGCCCCATGCTCGGGATGAACATAGATATTAAGAGCGGGGTCAATTATAACGCCCATGCTTGCCGCAGCTGCGTGAATTTTTCGCTCTTGCTCTTTGTCCAATATTTTTTCATCTGGAATCAATATCTGCCCGTTGGGTTGAATCTGTACAACGGACGAGGAATCAAAGCCAATAGTGAAGTCTGGTATCTGTTGTTTAACAGGGGCAAGAGCTATCTTAACCGCGTTGAGGAGCTTTGTCTCTTGTCCTGTCAAGTTATTCTTATCACGAAAGCTTTCGCTGGAAACAAGTGTCGTCTTGGCATTTTTTATGTTCTTAATCCCTCCTGCAAATTGCCTCAGATCGCCCAAGATTAAATCTTCAATTGTGCCTAATGTTTCTCCTATGTCAATATGGGCAACAAATTTATGAATTTTCTTCTGGGCATCTTCGATAGATACAGCTACGGCGGTACAAGGTCCCAATCCGAATGTCCCCACATAGGTTTTCTTGTCGGATACACTTGCGGATTTACCTATCTCAACGCTGATTAACTTGGCTTCGTCTGGGATGCTGAGGTACTGGATTTTAAAATCATCTTGCTTCATTTCGTTTCCCCCTTGTTAATGTGCTTTGTTGCTTCTCTTATAGAAAGCTTCGCCATATTGTTTCTATTGTTGTCAACGAATTGTCGGACCCAGATTGGGTCAGTTTTCGCGTATTCTCTTAAGGCCCATCCAATCCCCTTGTTGATGAAAAATGCTCGATTTTGTTCTTGGTTTTTGCCGTCACTTGAAGGGCTGCTACGCTCCTTTTCGCCGAGATTATTTTCAATTATTTTTGCCAGTAATTCAGTGTCAGTTTTACTTTTCAAGTATAATTGGTGCTGGATTGCTATTCGGCGAATCCAAAAGTCTTCGTCTTTACTCCAGTCCAGCATTACTTGTGTTACACTGGCTTCACGCTGGGCCAAGTCGCCGAACAGGGTACAGAGTCCATCAATTGTATCCCACCATTGTTTCTTTTGGGCAATCTCTTTTATTCTTGGAATATCTGCCCTGTCAAGTTGGGTTTTTCTTGTATGAAGGTACCAAACGGCAATATACTGCATCTCTCGCATTGGCTCGTTCCAGCAATCGGCAACAAACTGCCAATCAATTGGTTTATTCTTTGCTTCCCATAGAGGCTTAAACAATTCATCGCGCTGCCCAGCCCGCACACCATAGTGTGGGAACAAATTACGCATGTATTTTGCATCACGCTTGCCTTTTTCTTCGTCGGCATATTTCTCGAATATCGCTTTGATTTGTTGCAGAGTCATCCACTTATTGTACCACATGTTGAAATGAAATGCTAGGCATGTTATAATATTGGATGCCGATTAAAATGAGGATTGATGGGGGAGACCTGTCAGGCAAAAACTCTACAGCAATGAAATACGCTGAAGCTTTTCCCAGCGTTGATGGCAGCACTTATGAAATAAGAACAAACAAGCTTACGGCCTTTAATCCTTTCTTTGATCTAGCGAAATATGCCTTTAGTAAAGGAATGCCTGAACATTTGGCAAAATTTCTTTATTATCCTGCGGCCATTAAGGATGCATGTACTTATAGAGATGATGGTAGCGAAATTATCCAAGTATCTTGTGTCGCGACAAGGGGGCTTGCATATATCAAGGACAAAGGGATACGCGATATATTCGGCCTTGAAAAGATGGTGGAAAGGTTACCAGAGTCTGAGCACAATTTTTATCTTAGAGTTAGAAGCATCGACGAGATAGTCCGAAGGCTTGATATTCGCAGAAACTTTGAACGAGAGCAGCTAACTAGAGGTGATTTACTAGCAGAAACAGATCCAGATAGATTCATAAGAAGAGAAGAAATTTTATTTGATATAATCAAGCAAAGATTCAATCCAAGTGTTATCTTTACAGATAACATGACACCCACTGAAACTGCGATGGTGATTAGCCAATCTTTATGTGGCGGAAGGGACAGGATTTGAACCTGCGAATCTTTCGATTACTCGCTTTCCAAGCGAGCGCTTTCGGCCACTCAGCCACCCTTCCAATAGTAGATAGTATATACTAAAATGCTAGGCTAGTCAAATATATATAATGCATGAGAAATTGGTTTGAAGGGCATTATGTAAAAATTGTGGACAACGACAAGACGGTTGCCGTAATCTTTGGACGAGCTAAGACAAAGAAAGAGAGGAAAGCCTTTATCCAAGTTATCACAGAAGATAATTCATATAATGTCGATCTAGAATATGGTGAGTATTCAAATGTCAGTCCGCAGGGGTTTTCTTTCGACCATGGCACGATTAAGGCAGATGTAGTATTCAGTCCATTCACACCGATTAAATACGACGCAATGGGGTTCTTTAGGTTTTTCCCATTTATGGAATGCAAGCATAGAGTAGTCAGCATGTTCCACAAGGCAACCGGCAGGGTAGAGGTTGATGGCAAGGTCTTCGAATTCAATAATGCGGATTGCTTTATCGAGGGCGACAGCGGGAAATCATTCCCCCGGAGGTACATCTGGACACAATATGGCAAAGATGACTTTTCCGTTGTTGCGATGGCGGCACGGATTCCCTACCTCGGCATGCGTTTTACCGGAACGATTTGCATAATTCATGCAGGAGGACGGGAATATCGCCTTGCCACTTATCGCGGTGCGTGTGTAAAGGTTTGGAGGAATGATAAGCTAGTAGTAAAGCAGGGCAGGAAAAGGTTGGAGATCACTGTGCCTGACCCTGATAAGAATATGCGAGAACTGCACGCACCGCAACATGGCAAAATGGCTCGGATAATACGCGAGAGTATAGCAACAACTGTAAATTACAAATTAACAATAGGCAATAAGGTCCTTTTTGATATAACCGCTGACCAAGCGGCGTTTGAATATGACTCTTACAGCTCCTTATAGAAAGAATCTTCGGGCGTCTTCGATAGCTCTTGATTAGAGTAATTCTTTTGAATTTAGCATAGCTAATTTTAATCGCGTTATGATATTTTGCAAGTATGGAAAACAAAATAATTGTACTCGCTTATGTCGGAACTGGAAAGGCAGAAATGGCAAAACGCTATGAGAGGATCTGGAATCCAAGTTCTGACGATTATCGATATGTTTGGGACAAGGAGATGCCTTCAGAAAAAAGGAAAGGTGATCCAAGCCGTACTGAAAACCCTGAGTTCCCAAATAATTTTATAAATGCAATATTTGAAAAACTTGCAGATAATATAATATTGTTATCTCTAACTGAAAATTTATTTCATTTGTATGACAGCAGCCAATTTAGAGATAAGATGAAAGAGGCGAGAATTATTCTCGCATGTCCTGGTAGAAATGCTTTTAATGATTATATTAAGCGGTATAGGGTAAGGGGTAATTCCGAAAGGTTTATTGAAAATAGGCAGAAAGAATTTCCATGTATTATGGATAAATTTGAAAACGCGGAAGGATATGAAAAGGTAGTTGTTGATGAATACCTTGACGATGCACTCATTAAACACGGTGTAAAGCTATTCGAAAAAAATAGGGAAGCCTAGCTAAGTTCGACTCATACTCACTTGTGATGATGCCACCCAAAAGTAAATTCTTGATTTTGCGACACGATGTTGAACTTGCGGATAATCAAACTATGGTGAAAAATGAGGTAGTTGCCATTTTTGCGAATTGATTGCTTGTTTGGCCGCTGGTTTTATCCATGGTGGATATAAACGCAATCCCATCTTGCCACGGGTTTCTCCGTGAGTAATTACACCATTTTTGATGAGAACTTCTTTACCGAACTTGAATCGTCCTCGATAATCTCCTTCGACAACTTCTATGACAATAAAATCAAAGTTATCGGTACTGTCAAATGGCATATTGAATCCGTTTGTTCGTTTGTAAATTGTTACAAACTGCCCAATCTTTTTGGGTGTGATTTTCGATTTACGAAAGATTGTAAATTCTGTATTTTCCAACATGAATCTATTATACCATGATACGGTGCTCTTTGGAGATAAAAACCAGTTTTTATAAAGGAGATTTCAATATCCACGGTGTTTATGAAGAAGCGATGACAACTCTTCATTTTTCTTAATGAAATCTATTAAGTAATTTTTACAAATTTTCACATTCAATTTTTTCTTTATGCTTCGAAAATGGGGAATGTAATAATCATCTACTTTTTCACCTGTTGGCGTGCTATGCGTAATTATATTTCGGGTACTTACTAATTCTGAAAATAGTTCAAATATATTCTTGCCCAGTTTTTCCTCTACAATGTTTTTATCTCCTCGGTGACTGCATGATGTTCTTTGTCAATGAGAGTGATAATGAAATGAACATTTGAATTAAAAACCCATTGGCACATTCCAAGAAGTGTTAAATATTCAATATCTGTTAAGGATTGCCTTGTAACTTTTTCCATAAATTATTTTAGCATGATAACTGTTCAAAACAAAGAAAAACCGCAAACAGTTGCGGTTCAACTCACAACAGTTTGTGATGATACACCTAAAAGTCAGTTCTTGATTTCCAACTTGACTTTGCGGGAAATCAAGTTTGGATTATAGTCATGGATCGCAATCCCTCAGCAAAAACGTTCATGAATTTTTCAGTCCCGTTTTCGGTATAGTCATATCCCATCGCATTCGCAGCTTGGTCGTATATCTTGTCCAAAACATTGGCATCAATATTTTTAATCATATCACTATTTAATGTTCCGTCACAGTAAATGTCGGTATCTAGTTCTTGCTTCATTTCTTTACCTTCATCGCTTAGGAGATTATGCCTTGCAAGCAAATCAAAAACTGCTCTAAAGTGGCGGGACATCGCTTGAGCCCTGGCTTCTACAAAAGCATTTTCCTCTTCCGCCGACGATTCTTTTCCCGGATCATAATGATACTTCGCTTTATCTATGCTGACAAACTTTTTAGATTGTTTTTCTCGTTGCCTAGCAGTAGTCCATATGCCCATTTCTTTCTTGTTGCGTTTGAGTAACCCGAACATAACTTTCTCCTTCTTGAAATAATTATATCACTAAATGCTTTTTCCGTATCATCTTGGTGCGGTCGAGAGGACTTGAACCTCCACGGGAGTACTCCCACCAGCTTCTGAGACTGGCTCGTCTGCCATTCCGACACGACCGCATATGACAGGAGTATATCACATTCGCTCAAGTGCGTCAAATACATGTGCTTCGGTCAATCCTATTTCGGCCTCTGTTTGTATCAAGTAGGGGAGAAGTTCCTCCATATCGCTGCTGTCGTCTATGATGATAAAACTATCTGCTTCGGATTCAAAGCTTTCAAGGAATGATGCGATTTCCCTCCCGCGTGATTCTCCTGGAAGTTGTGGTGTCCACCCAATGACTTGGCTGTCAAGGTCATATTTTGATAATTCCTCAAGCAGACGAATGCGGTGACCTTCGAAAAGTCTCCACACAGAGGATATGACGATCTTGCTGTTTGTTGACTTGATGAAGGTTTGTAGACTTAACATCGCATTTGGATCGAATGGATAGTTTATCCCAGAGTGTCCCATCTTACCGACTTTGTGAGAATATTCGACCAAATGGTTAATAGAGTTCAAAACTCCGTCAACATCAAGAAATACAAGATTCATCGCTCACATCCTGTCTACTGTGTCAATTGCCAATGCATTTAGTGCGAACTCGATAGCAATTTTGACGAGGCGAGCCAACTCCGTATGGCCGCCCTTGATAATGCTCTCGTGTGCGTAAAAGTTATTGAACTCTTGTGCAAGGTTATAAGTGGCATCAACAATCCCGTTTAAGGTATAATTTTGCATTGCCCCAGTGAACGAGTCCGCAAGACGAAGGATCGCGGTATAAATAGGACGATTCAGGGTCAGTGGAGATTTCTTTATGTCTGCTTTTTCCAATATCGAGTTAATTCGTGCAATGGTGTATAGCAAGTACGGCCCCGTCTTGCCCTCAAACGATGTGAACTTGTCGATGTCAAAGATATAGTCCTTTCGGACAGTGTTTTGCAGGTCTGCAAATTTCAGTGCCGCCAATCCTATTTTTTGTGCGGTTTCGTCATCCGCTGTACGACCAGATTCGGCCAGGCGAGTTTTTGCGGATTCGGTTACCAAATTTATAATATCTTCCAACTTTATAGTTCCGCCTGCACGGGTCTTGAACGGCTTGCCATCTTTCCCGTTTACCGTTCCAAGGGGGACATGTACAAGTTTCACATTGTCGGCAACTAGGCCACCCTTTCTGGCGGCACGGAATGCTTGAACAAAGTGCAGGGACTGGCGTGCATCGACGACATAGACATATTCGCTTGCATTATATTTCGTGTGACGCTTGTGAATTGTGGCCAAATCACCAGTTAGGTATAGCACCGCCCCATTTTCTTTTTGCAACATAACTGGGGGCATAGGATTTTTGAAAGTTGTTTTTCCGTCTTTATCAAGGACAGGGATATGTTCGCCATCTTGACGCACATCCATCAATAAGCATCCATCGTGCATATAGGTCGACCCAGGCTTCAGTGCCGCAATCATTTCGGGGGCGAATTCGCAATTGTCGCCTTCGAAAGTATCGAAGGTACAGCCCAGTGTCTCGTAATTCTTGCGAATTGCAGGAATGGAAACATCCTTAATCTTTTGCCACAGGGAATAAAATGGCTCGACTTTTTGTTGCATTAACAAAACCAAATCACCTGCACGCTTTTTGAATGCTTCATCCGTTTCTTTTCTCTTGCTTGCCCTTGGGTAGATTTCGTTAAGACCTTCTAGGGTGATGTACTTTGCCTCGGCTTTATCCATTAATTCCAGCTCGGCAACCAACAGCCCCATGTGCATGCCAAAATCCCCAAGGTGTGTATCTCCAATGGTTTCGTGGCCGAATGCCATAAACACACGACGAAGTGCCTCGCCTATAATTGGAGGACGCAGATGCCCAATATGCAACTCTTTTGCAACATTCGCCCCGCCATAGTCAAAGAACACCAATCGTTTTGGTGTGGCAGGGAGGGGCAGGTTTCCACTCTTTAAAATCTCTTTACCAACCTTTGACAGGGAATCATCCGTCAAATAAAAGTTCAAGAACCCCGGAGGAGAAACCTCGACATGGGCTACTTTGCTCTTGAATTTCTTTGCCATTTCCTCAGCTAGGGCGAGGGGGGACTTACCTTGTTCTTTTGCCAATGTAAAACACGCGAATTGATAGTCCGCTTTGTCTGAGGGGCTGACGCGGTGGCCTAGGTCAACTTCCAACTGTTCTAATAATGTCATGCACTAATTATATCACCCTTCTATCCACTTTTGCAAATGAGTTACGGTTGGGAATGCACCTGCTCGTTTTTTAACGACTTTGCCATTACTAATGTGAAGCAAGGTTGGGACACTCATAACTTCGTATTCCGATGCCAGTTGGGGCAATTGATCAATATCAATTTTTTCCAGAGAATATTTCTCTGCTAATTCTTTGATGGCTTTTTCAAACACAGGTGCAAACATCTTGCACGGGCCGCACCAGGTCGCACTAAAACATAATATCTTGTCCATATATCCTCCTTTATTTTGGACGCATTGTTGGAAACAATAAAGTTTCTCGTATACTGTGTGTATTTGTCAACAACATAACCAAGCGGTCGACTCCTAATCCCTGCCCACCTGTTGGGGGCATTCCAATTGTTAGGGCAGACAGAAATTCTTCATCCATTAACATTGCTTCATCGTCGCCTTTTTCCCTTTCTGCCATTTGGGCTATGAAACGGGCTCGCTGGTCAATTGGGTCGTTGATCTCGGTATAGGTATTTGCCATTTCCATGCCATTTATAAACAGCTCGGACATATCTGCAAGGCGTGGGTCGTGGCTGCACTTTTTAACAAGGGGAGCCAGTTCGACAGGAAAGTGATAAATGAATGTAGGTTGGATTAGAGTTTTTTCTACCAATTCATCAAAGCATGTGAACAACAGAGTGCCCCATGTGATTGTTCTGGGCAAGGGCAGTTTTAATTTCTTGACCTCAGACAACGCAGATTTTTCATCGAGTTTAGTAAAATCAAGTCCAGTAACTTCCCGAACTGCCTCTATCATGCTCATCCTCTTCCACTTCCCAGAAAAGTCTAAACTAGTACCCTGATATTCCAGGTTTAGTGTCCCCTTGGTTTTCTGAACAACATGTTGGATAAGCTCTCGCAGAACTTCGACCATCTTTGCCCTATCCGCCCAAGTCTGATAATATTCCAACATTGTGAATTCTGGGTTGTGTTTGTGGGAAATACCTTCGTTTCTGAAGCATCTGCCGATTTCATAGATTCGCTCGAATCCGCCGACAAGCAATCTCTTGTGAAACAGTTCGACTGCGATTCTCAAATACATTGGCATGTCCAATGTATTATGGTGGGTCAAGAATGGTTTTGCGGTTGTTCCGCCCGGAATTGTTTGCAGGACAGGGGTTTCAACTTCCAAGTATTCTCGTGCGTCGAAAAATTCACGAATTGCACTTATTGCCCTAATCCGTGTCTTGAAAATCTCGCGTACTTCAGGGTTGGATATCATATCCAAATGACGCTCTCTGTATCGAATTTCAGGGTCCTTTAAGCCATAGTGTTTGTCAGGGATAGGACTTAGACATTTGGAGAGCAGCACAACCTCGGACGCTCGAACACTAACTTCTCCTGTCTTTGTTTTGAAAACGGTTCCTTTAACCCCGATGATATCGCCAAGATCCCAATCGCAAAACGCCTCGTAATTACCGACTGCTTCACCTGCGACATACACCTGAGCCTTTCCAAATTCGTCTAAGATGTGTACAAAGGATGCTTTGCCCATAATGCGTTGTTGTACAATTCGCCCAGCGATAGAAACCTCGCCTGATACTCCATCGATAATTTGTGAGGAGTGATGCGTTTTGTCCCATTTTGTTTGCGAAAATGGGTCATTCCCAGCCGCTTGCATTGACAGAAGTTTATCGTGCCTGATTTGTGATTGTTCGTCCATATTGACATTCTAGCAGAGTTACGATATAATGACAATATGAAAAAGAGAAGTGTCAATCCAAATATTTTTGAAACTGGTGCCATTCTGGCTGGCGTAGGTGTAACTAATATAGGGCTGGGTCTTTATTCAATTGTGCTTGGAGACACATTGGGTACGGTTGCAGGCCTTACCACAGGGGCGGGGAGCCTTGCTGCAGGTGGCTATTTCCTGAAGAAGTCATTTAGCGGTGGGAATATCTGCGAGCCATTTGGAATTTTGGATGACCACGAAATTCGAGGCAAATAATGCCAAACTGTGATATATTGAAATTATGCAACAAATCGAACAGGGTCAATTTGTGACTAGGGTTTATGATAATGAAATAGTGATGGTAGGTAATTTGCGAAAGGCTATGCCTGTCATGGGGATGTTGATATTATTTGCGATTGGAATTATAGCGATGGGCATATGGTTAATACAAGGAACTGCTATGTCATGGACATTTATCGTTTCTGGTGGAATTATCATTATATCCGCTGTAGGAGGAATCAGGGCGTGGATGGTTTTAAATGTAGTTGTGAACAGCGAAGGCCTAAGAGGCAGAACGGTTCGTGGCGAGGTTTCGTTCGGATGGCATGATGTTTCTCGGATAGAGATCAAGACTGACTCTCGCACGGGCGACCGAATTCTTGCAATTTATACGAATCATCCAGACGGCAGGGTAGCCGCGACCTTAGGTGCCCAACCAGAGATTTTGCAAGTTTTGGCAATGTTCCATCCAATAGACGAACGAATCGCGGAAATAATGAAAGAATTGTCAGCTCCGCCACTTCCCGTCGAGCCGGCCCAGTCCCCGCCCCTATTTCAACACTTGCATCGTCAACGACGGCGATCAAGAATATGGCTGTGGGGGGCTATTATATTCTTTGTCCTTGCGGCACTAATGGCAATTGCTCTGGTGGAGCCCAGTGAGGATCGTGTAACTCTGGCGATTTTCGGGGGTTTGTGCTTTGGAGCGGGGTTGATATTACTTAGAATATATAAAAAGCCCCTACAATAGTGGGGCCTTGACAAATACTAGCGGCTTGCATTATAATAGGGCTATGATTATTTTGCGGCAAGTTGATGTAGGTGCCGAACTAGATGTAAGTCAACCAATAGACCGCCAACAAATGTTGTGGCAATTCGAAGTCGAGCGTACCTTCAGCTATCGCCCCGAAGAAGGTGACCATTGGTATTCTGGTGGATTCAGGGGAGAGCCGAAACGGGAAGACTTCGAGGCCGTATGTGAAAAGTGCCCCTCTGTTAAATGCAGAACGGTCAAAGGTGTTCCTTTGGATGAATGTATTCTTTACGAAGAAAGGGAACAATGGCGTGTGCATCACCAAGAAAATTTAAAGAGGAGAGTTTTGCGGGCAAACCTTGAAAAACAGACTTCGTCATTCGAGCGTTCATATGAAACTGGACTTGATATTGTCTAGGCATAAAATGCGGCGGATTCTCAAATACTAGGGCGTGAAGATTGCGGACATACAAAAAAAAATTACCGAGGAATTCGGCGGGGCATTTGATGTAAAGTCCCGTGAATTTAAAATCGCGGGCAAGCAAAACGCCGTCCTATTTTTTATTGATACAATAGCAGGCGGTCAGAGAGTCAGTTTGGAGATCCTGTTGCCCATGACGCGTGTCCAGGGAACTGTTAAAGATGCTTTGAAGGAGTTGCTGGCTATTTGTGAATACGAGATAGTGGGAACATACGAGGATGCGGTTAAACAGTTAATGAATGGCAAAACCCTGCTGATTATCGAAGGTAAAAAAGATTTTATTATTTTAGATACCACCGTTATGCCAGGGCGAGGTGTTGCCGAACCACCGACAAATGGTGTGGTGATGGGCCCGCGGGAAGGTTTTACCGAGGTAATGGTTACAAATATAGGTTTGGTACGAAAACGGATAAAAAATTCGGATCTGACATTGGTCAACAATCCCGTGGGTAAGTACAGTCAAACAAATGTTGCGATGATGTACATTAAATCCATAGCGTGCGAGAAAATTGTTGCAGATATCCAAGAGAGAATCAAATCAATCGAAATCGACGGCGTATTGGACAGTTTCTATATAATGCAGTACTTGCAGGATGAGCCTCTTAATATATTCAGGCAAGTAGGGAACAGTGAAAAGCCCGATGTGGTGGCCAGTAAATTATTGGAGGGGCGAATTGCGATATTTGTGGATGGATCGCCAATTGTTTTGACTGTTCCATATATGCTTTTAGAGGACTTGCACGCGGCAGACGATTACTACACAAATAATACTATTGTAACACTGCGTAGATTTATCCGTTTGTTTGGGGCTGCCTTGGCTATTGTACTGCCAGGCTTATATATTGCTATGCAATTGTATCATTACAATATCGTACCATTGAATACATTATTTTTTGTGACGAACAGTGTCGAGAACACACCGTTTAGCCCCATGATGGAGGTCTTAGTTGTTTTGATACTGTTCGAGATAATGTACGAGGCTTCGTTGCGTATGCCACAAAATCTAGGTGCCGCGGTGGGCCTTGTAGGTGCGGTTGTTCTTGGTGGGGCAGGGGTGCAGGCGGGATTGATGTCCGCCCCCGCGGTCCTTGTCGCCGCAATGTCATTGATGACAATGTACATACTGCCGAACTTGGCTCCGCAGTTATCTCTATTAAGATTTGTGTTTGTTATATTAGGAGGCATGTTAGGCTTATATGGCATTGTAATTGGTGGAATAATACTGGTTATTTATCTTGCCAGTCTTGATAATTTCGGAACACCTTTACTTGCCCCGTTTGCCCCGCATGTTCGGGGGGATGACAAGGACTCTATTATCTTGGCGAATATTAAAGACCGGAAGACTCGTCCTCGAAGTTTTCCTCGGAAGAATCCAACTCGGGCGAAATAGCAGGTGCAGGCCTTATTTGCCACCCATTCTTTCGCCACCTGTAAATCGTGTATGATACAATGACGATAGTCGTCCCCAGTAAATGGACCAGCATATCCACCATAGTGTCAATCAATCCACTGCCCATAAAATACTCGGTCGAAGGTCGGTCTTGCCAACGCATCATATTTGAACCGGTAAAGTAGTCCGCGATGAATTCAACAATCTCCCACATCGCGGCAATCATCATGGAGGCGGAAAACGCAAACAAAATAATTATCCAGAATTTTAATTTCTGTTTAACGGCAACATGAATTGCCACACAGGTAAGGATGGCCCCACTGAGGGTGTGCAGGAACTTATCATATCCATAAGGTTGTAGCAGATTGAACAATCCTAAACTGTTCCCCAGTACCCAATGGGCGGAAACGATAAACATGTAATAAATGTGCAGGTAGGCAGGCAGGCGCAACTTAAACACCAATCGTAATATTGTAGGGAGCTGTATCAATGCAATAACAAGCCAGCAGTATAACATATGTAGGACTCGTCCGTCGGATATTATGAGGTGAAGGAAAACTCCCAGTGCCAATCCTACAAGAACTATATAGGCAATCATGACCCAGATGCTGCCCCAAATTTTTTTAACAAAATCCATACAGGCAATATATACCAAGTGCAAACTCTTTGTCAAACAGTGTCGAAGATTAAAATCTCACCATTTTGCATGTCGGGAAAGTGTGAATGGTCGCCATTAAAGTCTTTCTTAAAATATCCACGGCTTATAAATGCAACTCCTCCATGTGCAACCACAAGGACAGTCCTATCGGCGTGTTTTTTCTTTATTTCTTCATAGAAGGAATAAATACGGGCTTGAAATTCCTCGACACTTTCCGAGTTATAGGTTTTTCGATCATTCGGCGGGGTGTAAAAATCCATATATTGTGCCCAAGTTCCCGTCGCTCCCTCGGCATCTCCAAAATCTCTCTCCAGTAATCTATTATCCAAGAAAACTTCGCCATCATAAACACCTTTTGCGGTTTGAACGGCTCGCACTAGAGGGCTGGAAAAGCATAAATCAAACTTTACACCCAGCTTTTCCAGGCTTTCCCGTGTATTTGTTACCTGTTTGATCCCTGTTTCATTCAGGGGATTGTTAGTCCTACCCTGCAGGCGACCTGCCTTGTTCCAGTCCGTTTGCCCATGTCGGATGAAATAAATCATACTATCAGATTAAAATCTTTTCAAGATACTGTCAAGAGTAACATCTCCAATTTCTTCCAAGTCATAACCGATATTTACATACGGCTTGTTGATTTTAATAATTCGTCCCAGGTCGATTGGTGTCCCAATGATAACCAAGTCACATTCGGCGGCATTGATTGTTGCCTCTAAGTCTTTTATTTGTTGCTCGCCATATCCCATTGCTGGCAGAATATTTCCAATATCAGGGTATTGTTCAAAAGTTTCCGCCAGTTTTCCGACAAGGAACGGACGAGGATCGATAATCTCTTTCGCACCGAATCTTTTTGCGGCAACGGTTCCCGCACCGATTTTCATCCCACCGTGGGTCATTGTTGGACCATCCTCGACGATAAGGACTTTTTTGCCCTTTATCATCTCTGGTTTGTCAACGGTCAGAGTACTATTTGCCTCAATCACCTTTGCGGTTGGATTTACTTTTTTGATATTTGCTTTTACCTCTGCGATACCCTCTGGTGTTGCACTGTCAATTTTATTTATTACAACGACATCGGCCTTACGCAAAGTTACCTCTCCAGGATAGTAGTTTAATTCGTGCCCTGGTCTGTGGGGATCGACAATGGTAATCATCAAGTCGGTTTGATAGAACGAGAAGTCATTATTTCCTCCATCCCACAAAATAATATCGCATCCAGTTGGGTCGTTTTCCGCGGCACGCAGAATTGCTTCATAGTCCACGCCAGCGTAAATAACATTGCCACGAATAACATGTGGCTCGTATTCCTCCATTTCCTCGATTGTGCATTTGTGTTTCTTCAAGTCTTCGACGGTTGCAAATCTTTGTACCGCCTGTTCTTCCAGGTCTCCATAGGGCATAGGGTGACGAATTGCGACAACCTTTTTGCCTTTTGCAATTAGGTTCTCAATTACTGCACGACTGGTTTGGCTTTTGCCGCATCCCGTTCTGACCGCACCAACGGAGATGACGGGTTTAGTGCTTTTGATTTGTGTGTTTTTAGAGCCCATAAGCATAAAATCCGCCCCTGCGGCATTTACAATTGCCCCAATACCCATAACATATTGGTACGACACATCACTATAGCTAAATACGCACATTTCAACACCGTGTTGCTTAATCAATGACTCTAGCTCCTCTTGAGGAAAGATTGGAATTCCTGCGGGATACAACTTGCCAGCAAGGCTTGCTGGATACTTTCTGCCTGCTATGTCTGGGATTTGATAAGCAGTAAATGCAATGACTTCGTATTTTTTGTTATCTCTGAAGTATGTGTTAAAGTTATGAAAATCTCTTCCTGCTGCACCGATAATAATTACTTTTTTCGCCATATTAACGCCCTCCTATTTCAAGCTCGCCGTAGCCGTGCATCATTAGTGTCTTTTTTTTGAAGTTATTGCCACCTTTTTCCTCGCCTGTAATAGACGATTGGGGAAGGGTATAGTTTTGCTCTGCGAAAAGAGCGACCTCTTGTTCCTCCGTCAAGTCTGCGTTGAACAATTCTAAGTGTTTCATTATTTTACTCCTTAAGTTGTTTTTTTGATTTGAGATGAATTTCGTGGCTTACAAAGAAAAAAGTCTGCACAGTATGCAGACTTTTTGTTTTAAAAACATAAGAAATCCTACATACAGTTATTTACCGCATGTATCCCCGCCGAACAATTCCAACCACCACAAGATTCATCTTCATGCATATATTATACGCGTGAATCCAAAGCTTGTCAACAAAAATTTTTTGCAGCAACAACTTGTTGCTTGCTTTAAATTTGCCAACAAGATAAGATCTAGTTATGAACTTACAAAAAGCAATCCTGGAAATTAGGACTAAGCGAGGTATGACTCAAGATGAATTCGCCCAGGAGCTGCATGTTACAAGGCAAGCAGTCCCAAGGTGGGAGAACGGTGAGACTGCCCCGACGATTGATACATTAAAATCAATCTCGGAATTGTTTAAAGTAGATGTTTGTACAATAATTGGAATTGGTGCGACTTGCCAAAGTTGTTCGTGGCCTTTGAACGAAGCCGATTTTTTGGGAACCAATGTAGACAAGGGAGTAAACATCAATTACTGTGGACATTGTCATGCTGAGGGTAAATTCTCACAAGAGAGCAGTATCGCAGAAATGGTGAATTCACTTATAGCGGGATTGGAATATTTTAACGAGGCCAAGGGAACAAAATATACCGAAGAAGAGGCACGGAAATTTTTCACCAAGCATCTTGCGACCTTACCACGATGGAAAAAATGAGGAACTTATCTAAGTTCTTAACATTTCATTTAATTCGTGTTGCTTCTGGGTATAGTACGCGGTCAGGTCTTCGCCTCGGTTGCTGTGATAGATTCCCGCCGCCAAAACTTCTGCTCCACTGATTCCGTTGAACCATGACATATGGTCAAGTTCTTCTGGCAGGTACGCAAGGTCTGTGGCGTAAACGCTGTCGATCAAACCGCTCTTGTGAGCTTTTGCAAAGTTCCAAACACCGCCATTGTTAAAGATTCCAAATGTGGCCATACAGATAACTCTTTCCGCCCCCAGGTTTCGTAGCTTTTCAGCAGTTAAAACATTTGTCTTGCCCGTTGCAATCATATCATCAATAACTAGGGCCGTTTTGCCTGCCAGTGCGTCGTGGAGTGGTCTGTTGTCTTTTATGTCGTAGGCCTCCTCAATAATTGGATTCGACCCATCCGCGTTCAGCACATTTGTATCGCGCTGTTTGGGCAGGACAACATATTCTAATCCCAGTGCTTTGGCATACATTCGTGCTCTCTCAGTCGCCCCATTGTCTGGGGCGACGACAACATACTTGTCGGGGGTTATGTTTTCTGCGTCCTCTTTTTTAACTAGTTCCGTCAGAATGCTGTATGTCGGCATAATATTTTCTAATCCAATGTTGCCAATTTCGCCTTTTGCTTGTGCCTTTAACATATCGCCGTAGGCATGGTGGTCGGTGAACATTGCCCTGTTTGCTCCCATTGCATTCCAAAGCATAACGGAGTCAACAGCAAGTTTACTCTCGGCTATATTCATATCTGGGTTATCCCTATGTTGCCGTGAATATGGGCCAAGCGGACTGAGCATATTAACTCGATCCATATTCTCTCCACGCCGCAAAGCACTCAATATATTTATAGTTTCCATAAAATGCTCGTGAGGTCGTGTCCTATCTAAATCTTTGTCGCGTTTAAAATTTCCGACATCCTTTAATGTATAAAAGTCACTGCCGTGGATGTTTTTGTAATCGAAGATTTGGATTTTGCTCTCCCTATTGCCAAATATTGTAAGTTTCAATTCCTTGAGGTATTCCTTGTTTTCCCCAGTCAGCTCACGCAATTTCGAGGCAACCGCAAGAGCCCTCTCGTCCATATATCCACCTGCTACTCCGACAACAATTTCTGAAAGCTTCTTCATGTTCCAGTGTACATCATCCGCCAAAATATGTCAAGATTGACAAAATTCTCAATTTATGGCATAATAATTACCAAATGATTATCGCAAAAAAGAGGATTTGTCTTGTAGCATCAGATCTGGATGGAACCCTAGTAGACTCGGTAAGTATTTATGGGAAGACGCACAATATGCTGCTGGGAAAATATGGAAAAGAGTTGCCATGCTCGACTAGTGAATTTTGGACGCGATATTTTTATGCGAACCCAGAGGCAAGTTTTGACGACTATATTCAATATATTATCGACACACTCGAAATCCCATTGTCGGCAGATGAATATGCGGCTGAGGTAGGCAAGGCAAAGGCAGAAATGTTGGGGCAGGTAAAATACAAGTCCGACGCTGACAGGCTGGCACGGTATTTCAAGGATAGCGGTATTCCAGTTGGAATAGTAACAAGTTCCCCCTATGAAGATGTCAAAAGAATGGCCAATAGTCCGTATGTGAAGAACTCTGAAATGCCGTTCTCCGAATACGACTTTATTGTTGCAAGTGGCAATGCTCCAAGAAAGAAGCCCGAGTCTGATCCATACAGAATGGCTTGTTTAAGTCAAGGTGTTCATCCGAGCCAAACTTTTGTTATGGAGGACTTGTTGGATGGTGTAAAATCTGCACGCGGGGCAGGCATTCCAAAAGAAAACATCGTGGGAATCTATGATGAGAATGCGGAATATGAAATGCGGGAAATCAAAGACGCGGTAGGCATGTGGTTTAACAATCATGCGGAATTATTGGAGGTGTTAAGATGAGCGAAACTCTTATCAATTCCCAGGGGCAAGCGAATCAAGTGGTTAAAGGTGTTAGGGTGGCTTTGATTGACGACATGGCTCGTGAATTAGCCAGCGGGATACGCGACAGCATACATTGCCATGTTCGTGCATTATCACTGGACGAGTTCGTATATTCTCTTTCTAGAAATGAATATGCAAGGGTGCCAAGGGAATTTGATCTGGTGTTCTTTGATGCAACATATATGACCAAGAAAGATGGACTTGCAACCGAGCAGTGGAAAGGAGTTGTCGAGGTACATCCTGAATTCACAGATAATGCAAAAGTAATTGTCAGCAAAGACATGGAGTATAGGGCGGGAGACATTCTGGATCAATCAAAAGTTGTGTACATAAACAAAATCGATGCAATGGTCGAAGTAATCGCCGGAAAGGCGGAAGAATTGGGTTTCCCCGTTATTCGCAATTTCACAAACGAGAAGGGAGGGGGTCACAATAGTTATGAGGTCAGAAAATTAATTAAAATGGCACAAGAGAAAACCTCGGGAATCCACGGCTTGCTGCAAGAGCTGGGTGACATTTACGCAGAAATTGCACAGCATAGCCCTAGAAACATGACCGAATCTAAAACGCAAAAGTATATGGCAGAACACGCAGATGTTGCAGGCACAATACAACATCTTCTTGGCCAGCATAGCGACTTTTACAGCAGTATTTTGGGCAGGGATGAACGCAGGGAAAGCGAGCATAATCAAAAGCTAGCAAAAATTAATGAATCTCTCAGGCTACTACAAAATCCGAACAGCAAGACAGCAATCCGCCTAGGAATAAAGCATATAGAGCGATAAATCCCATGTAACTTGCACAAGTTAATTCGTGGAAAATCCAAAAAAGATTTCGGTTAGGCAATTGATAATTTTCTATTGTCTGTATTCGTTCTCGATTAAGTTTTTGGCATTACCCAGCCTGCTTTCCCAATTCGGCGGGCGAGATGCATGGATGATTGCCTTGATAGGGACGGCTCTAGAGCTGGCTGTGATTTTCCTTGTCTTGAATGTAATGGTCAAGGGGCAGGGTAGTGACATTTATTCCGACATGCGGGCAAAGGTCACGGGGGTTGGGGCAAAGATTTTTGTGCTGCTGATGTTATGCATCTTTATAGTCCAAATATTTATCTTGGCCGGACAGACGCATACGCTATTAAACCAACATTTATTTGATGACCTGAATATTCATAAGTTCTTAATCCCCTTATGCTTGATGGCAGTATTGTTTTGCTTTATGCCTGCACGGGCGATATTCCGCAGCGGAGAGATCTGGTGGATGTTTATTCTGGTAGCTATTGTCCTTGCGGTCGCACCCGCCTTACGATCAATTCGTATCTCGGAATTGACTCCCGTCCTAGAAGGAGGATTTAGGCCTGTTTTAAACGGGGTATTTCGAAATTTAATATTCTTTGAAAGTGCGGCATTTCTACTGGTCTTTAGTGGCGATATCAAGATAGAAAAAGATTTTAAAAAGAAGTTTATGCTGACGGCAGGCGGAGTAGGGGCGTTCTTTGTTTTCTTTGTGTTGCTTTGTACGATGCTGTTTGGGCCTCTTGCTCCTGTGAAATCGACCGCGATTGCAGGATTAACCACTTATTCGGCATTCCTGACCCAGGGTGGACGGTTAGATTGGATTCTGGTTTGTATATGGCTGTTGCTCTTGTTATTGCGATTTGGCGTGACATTTTATGTGGCATTCGCGTCAATCAGGTATTTGTTCAACATCAAGCATAGGGCAGGATATATAGGGTTTGGGTTGGTCGCCCTGATATATCCGTTATTCGTTTGGATTTTTGGAGGGGCGGAAGGTGTCAACGATTTTGTCGGTCACCTGGCTGTGGGTATAATTTTAGCATGTTTATTCTTTGCTGTACCCGTGGTTGCGTTTTTTAATTCATTACTTTATAATAGAAAGAATGAAAAGCCTAAGGTTCATTGATTTTTGTGCTGGTATCGGGTCAGGCAGGCTTGGGCTTGAACAGGCGGGTATGAAGTGCGTTGGGTACTCCGAAATAGATCAACGAGCAATCAAAACATATAACTTGTTGCATGATGTAGGCCTGGAAGAGAACTTTGGTGACCTAACAAAAATTGACATCAAAAAGTTGCCAGACTTTGATGTGATGATAGCTGGATTTCCATGTCAGACTTTTTCAATAGTCGGCAGGCGTAAAGGTTTCGAGGACGAGAGAGGGCAAATAATATATCACCTAATTAAGATTCTTAAAGGTAAGAATGTCCCATACTTTATCTTGGAAAATGTAAAAGGTCTTGCCAGTCACGATAAAGGCAGCACAATTGGCATTATCAAGTCTTCCTTAGAGGAGGCTGGTTATTCCGTAGATTACAGGATTTTAACAAGTACAGATTTTGGTGTTCCTCAAATCAGAGAGAGGGTTTATTTCGTCGGGGCCAGGAAAGACTTGGTCAAGAAACCTTTTACTTGGCCGACGCCGATTTATACAAAAATGAATTTGCGGGACTATTTAGTAGAAGGGCGGGAGCTTTCCGAGAACCCAAAAAAGACCCTGATAAGATATATGGAGAACAAGTATAATGCAGGCCGGTTTAAATTAGAGGAATTACTGAGGATAGATTATTTAGTAGTCGATACTAGGCAATCAGACATGCGACTGTTCGAAGGCAGAGTTCCGACCTTGCGGACAGGCCGGCAGGGAATTTTGTATGTGAGGGGCGGAAAGCTTTGGTCTCTGACTGGATACGAAGGATTATTGTTGCAGGGTTTTCCAAAAGAATATGCTGGTAAAGTTAGAGGAAATGTTGCTAATAGTATTTTGCTGGCACAGGCAGGGAATGCAATGACTGTGTCAGTAGTGGCTGGTCTGGCAAAGGAGGTGGCAGATTGGGCTCGATGACAGCTAAAAATGGTTTCAAGAACGAGTTAGATATAGCCGATAGATTTAACAATTGGAAAACAGACAGAGAGGCGAAGATATGGCTGGAACTAATGCAATATAATCTGGAGGATATAGAATTTGTTCGTGCCGAGGTAATCAGAGGGCATAAGGCTGACATAAATGTCCAAATAACAATTAAACTAACAAAGTTAATAGATATTGAAAATCTTCAAGTAAAGTTAGTCAGTAATAAAAAAGGTTTCAATCAAATTGACAAGAGATGGTTAAAATCCTACACAGAAATGTGGAGTATTGATGAAAAAGTTTTAGCCCTATTAAGGCATTATACGGGTGAGCTGCCCCCATACAAACCTTCAAGAGACAGCAGGAGAATGTTTTTAGATGAATTCTCGGAAGAAGAAAGGCAAAGTATTATAAGTTTCTTCGAGAAAAACAGGATGTTGATTGTGCAGGATATTTTGCGAGGGAGAGGTCGATTCTCGGCGGACTGGGTTTTGGTCGCTCAAAGATTACCTTCAAATGCTAGGTGGGTATTGAGGCCTATATCTGAAGTCATCAGTCACTATTTTGCGGACGGCTCTGTCATTGTTACTAGGGATGGGAATTTGAGGATAGGGCGAATAGGTATCCAAAGAAAAGGCGGTGATGGAGGTAAGCCGACCGCAAATATGCTACAATTTAAAATTGACCCAGTGGAGTTATTTGATGTTTAAACCAAGAATAGTAGTCATAGTCGGCCTGACAGCCAGCGGCAAGTCCGCAGTCGGCATAGAACTCGCCAAGCAATTTAATGGCGAGGTTGTCAGTTGTGACAGTCGCCAAGTTTACAAGGGCTTGGATATCGGGACAGGTAAGGTTATGATGGAAGAAATGGATGGGGTGCCGCATCATCTTCTTGATATCGTTGACCCAGGTGAGAACTTTTCCGTTTTCCAGTTCCAGCAATTAGCGTTCCAAACAATCGACGAAATCTTGTCACGAGGGAAGCTACCCATCCTTGTCGGTGGAACAGGGCTCTACAGCAGGTCGGTGGTAGAAAACTATGACTTTGATAAAAAGCAAATGGGGGAGAGGAAGTACAATGTTCTGCAAATTGCTCTGATGCCGCCAAAGGAATGGATACTGCCAAAAATTCATAAGCGCCTTCTGGACAGAGTTGAAGAGGGGATGATAGACGAAACGAAGAAATTGCTAGAGAAGGGGGTATCCTCTGAGTGGCTACGAAATCTTGGGTTGGAATACTTTTGGAATATAGAATATATCGACGGAAAAATTACTCTGGACGAGTACAAGAGAGCACTCTTTATAAAAATCGGGCAATACGCAAAACGGCAGAGGACTTGGTTTAAAAAGGAGCGTGATACTATTTTTCTGACGGACGACCCTCAGACTTTTCTTTTGACTTGCCAACAATTGGTGGCAGAGGCCATACAAGGAAGTTGATTAGTTTCCCTGCGATATAAATCACCTTTTGGGCACCCGTGACGCCAGCTAGTTTTTCGACCTGTTCTTGCGTTGCATTGGTTGGGATTGTTATACGGTCTGTGATTTTGCTGTTTACCTGTACCACGATTTCAGCCTCGGCTTTTGTCAGGAACTTTTCGTTCGCAACGGGAAAAGGCATGTCATGAACCCCAGGAAGCAGCTTTTCGGCGGTAACGGGAATCATAGGGGCCAGCAACTTTATCAAATCTATAACCGCTTCGGCTGGAACCTGTTTTTCCGCCATCAAGGCATTAACGAACTCCATACATCTGGCGACTGCGGTGTTGAAGCTGAAACTATCCAAATCCTCGCGAACGGCTTTGATTGTGGTTGCCCTGATGTGTTCAATCTCTGGGGACGGTTTGGTGTCCGATTTATTGTCAAAGACGCGTTTAACCCTGTCGATGAACTTGGCGGTTGAACGCAACGCTCCGTCACTCCATGGGCCTCCGTCAACATAGTTAAACCCAAATAACATATACAGCCGAACAACATCACTGCCAAACTCTTTGATATAGCCGTCGGGAGAAACGGTGTTGCCCTTTGACTTGGCCATTTTTTGGCCGTCGGGTGCCAAAATCATCCCCTGGTGAATCATTCGTTTGAACGGCTCGTCGAATCCTATGTGCCCCATTTTGTACAGGGCCTTGACCACGAACCGAGCATACAGCAGGTGCATAACACTGTGTTCCGCACCGCCAACATACACATCCACAGGTTGAACGGATTTCTCGAATGGCACATCGTCGCGATTAGCGTAAGGGTATCGCAGGAAATACCATGACGAACAAACAAATGTATCCAAGGTCTCGACATCTCTGTGGGCGTCACCCTTGCACTTTGGGCAAGTGGCGTTCAGGAATTCTTTGTCATTAGCAAGCGGCGGGGCCCCCTTGGGCTTGAAATCCTTTAGGTATGGCAGGATGACTGGAATCTCCGCAGGAATCGCTCCGCACTTGTCACAATGAATTATTGGAATCGGAGCACCCCAATATCTTTGACGGGAGACACTCCAGTCCCGCAGTCTATAGGTTATTCTGCTCTTGCCCAGGTCGCTTGTCATTTTCTCTCGGGCTTGGGCGGATGCTAGCCCGTCGTACTTGCCACTATTTATCAGAATGCCATCTTCCGTTATACAATCCTTATCCTCGTCTGTTTTAATAACCTTTCTAATTTCAAGATTATACTTCTTTGCAAATTCGAAGTCGCACTCATCATGGGCTGGGACACCCATTACCGCACCCGTGCCATATCCCATAAGAACATAATCTGCAACGAAAATAGGAATCTGTTCCCCTGTCATTGGATTTTGGACGACCAGCCAGTCGGTTTTAACCCCTGTTTTCTCTTTATTTTCCTGACGTTCCAGTTCTGTTTTTTCCAAAGACTTGGCAATATATTTCCTTACAGATGGGCTAGGATCATCTTTGATAAGAGGATGTTCGGGTGCAAGTGCTATGAATGTTGCACCACCAAGGGTATCTATGCGTGTGGTAAAGACAGTAATATCTGGTCCCTCCATCCCTGTAAAGGTTACCTCCGCTCCCTCGGATTTGCCTATCCAGTTCCGCTGTGCGGATTTGGTGCGTTCGGGCCAATCAATGCGGTCAAGGCCTTCCAATAACTCTTCTGCGAACTCGGTAATTTTGAAGAACCATTGCTTCATTGGTTTTTTTATAATTGAGGTTGAACATCGCTCGCATTCGCCGCTAACGACCTGTTCGTTTGCTATAACAGTGGCACAAGAATTACACCAATTAACTTGGGATTCCTTTTGATAGGCAAGCCCAGCGTTAAACAGTTCAAGAAACAACCACTGAGTCCACTTGTAATATTCGGGAAAGCAACTGGTCAAGGTATAATCCCAATCATACATTCCGCCTAGTTCGTCCAGCTGAGCACGGAATTTTTCCATGTTGACAAGGGTATTGTCATGCGGATGGGTATCGGTTTTCAGGGCATGGTTTTCGGCGGGCAGGCCGAACGCGTCAAATCCCATTGGATGGAAGACATCATATCCACACATTTTCTTGAATCGTGCGTGTGTATCCGCAGGGGCAAAGTTGAAAAAGTGACCCATGTGCAGGGCGGACCCAGATGGGTAGGGGAACATTTCCAAAGCATAATACCTTTTAGATTTTTTGTGTTGCATTTTCCAATTATAGGTGCTAAAATGAAATTTGTAAAGGAGGACGAGTTGAAATCTATCGAGATTCAAGCAAAGTCAGTAGAAATGGCACTGGAGGAAGGACTAGAGAAGCTGGGCGTACAGATGGGAGATGTTGATATAGAGATTCTGTCTCAAGGTGGAATGTTCAAAAAAGCCAAAGTGAAGTTAACGCTTAAGGATGGTGTCAAGGCCAAAAAGGAAGAACCAAAGCCCGAGCCAAAGCAAGAGTCCGTTAAACAAGAATCAGCCAGGGAAGAAAAGCCAAACCCCGAACAGGTTAAAAAAGAAAAGCCAAACCCCGAGGCAAAACCAAAGCCAGCACCAAGACCTGTGACCCCAAAAGTTCCAGGCGAAGGCAGTGTCAAGCTGGATATCTGTGAAAAGTTCGTGAAGGGGTTATTATCAGCCCTAGGGAGTGAGGCAATAACAAGCGTAGAGAGTACGGACCAAGACCACACAATACACATCAACGGCGGTGATGTTGGTCGCCTAATTGGCAAGGGTGGCGAGGCGATGTATGCTTTGCAAACGCTTGTTACATCTATTGCTATTTCAAACCAAAACGGTGATACCAGAAGAGTGTTCGTCGACATTGAGGGATACAAGGAAAAGAGGGCGGAGACCTTGAAGGGGCTTGCACTTAAAAAAGCCGAGTATGTCAAGAAGTCAGGCAGGTTCGTAAAGCTTGAGCCTATGACGCCAAGGGAGCGGGCAATCGTCCACACTGCTCTGCAAGATATAGAAGGTGTCAGAAGCTACAGTACAGGACAAGGTAACAGCCGTTGCGTTGTTATCGCCCCACCAAGAAACGAGGAGGAGTCACAATAATGAAAACAGCAATCGTTTGCACAATAGCAGAGCACAGAGATATTAATCTGTTGGAAGAGATGGCAAAGGCAGGTATGAAGTATGTCAGGCTTAATTGCAGCCACGGTGGAATGGACGATCCATTCAAGTTCGAGATTATTGAAAAAGTTAAACAACTAAGAGAGAAAGGTTACGATTTAACCTTGCTTCTTGACACCAAAGGCCCAGATATTCGAATCGGGCGGTTTGATAACTTTGATGGTAAAAACAATATTAATGGTTTTGCGATTTTAAAAGAAGGTCAAGAGTTTATATTGACCACGGACGAGTGTCTAGGAAATACCGAGAAAGTATTCGTCCAGTTGCCACAGTTGCCCAAGAAGGTTAAGCCTGGGCAGATTGTATTGCTTAGTGATGGTATGATCAAATTAGAGGTTGTAAAAGTCAAGGGCAGCGATGTCCATTGCAAGGTTATTCTTGGGGGTAAACTGATGGATAGAAAAACCCTATTCGCCCCAGGATGTGACCTTGGGTTACCGTTTATGGCCGATTACGACAAGAATGACCTCATAGTGGGCAAGAAGGCAGGTATGGATGTAGTTGCTGCGTCGTTTGTTAACAGCGAGGCTGACCTAATCGAAATGCAAACCTTCATGAAGGAAAATGATTGTGTTATGCCAATTATATCCAAGATTGAATCCAGCGGCGGTATCGCAGATATAGACAAGATTATCGCACTTGGCGATGGAATCATGGTTGCCAGGGGGGACCTGGGTGTTGAATACCCAGTAGAACAAATCCCAGCACTTCAAGAAATGATTGTTAAAAAATGTAACGCGGCAGATAAATTTGTAATCGTCGCAACCGAAATGATGGAGAGCATGCGCGAGAACCCTCGCCCAACGCGTGCCGAGGTCACCGATGCATGGAACGCGGTTCGCCAAGGTGCCAATGCAATCATGACCAGTGCCGAGACAGCAACGGGCAAATTCCCACTGGAAACTGTGCAATTCATGGCTCGCATAGCAAAAGAAGTGGGATCCAAATGATCGAAGAAATAAGTCAGATTTCAAAGCATATAGAAGCCGAGCACGGAGAGTTTTCTCCACCTAAATTCTATGAAAATACTGTCACTTGGCCAATGTGCGACAGGAATGGCATCTATTTCTCGAAAGGCAGTGACAGTACCGGAAAATTACAAGAGTATTGCCACGAGGTATGGCATTGGATTCACAAAGATTATGAACATTCCAATAGTATGACTTACCCAATCGACGCACGAGGGAGATATAAATTTGGTATTAATCCAGATTGGGATTACATGGAGGGCAGAGCTACTGCGAAATCGAGAAAACTAATGGAGAAATTTGGCCTGCCGAACAACATTACTGAAGAATATACCAAGGCGGAAGAATATTATAATAGTAAACTATGAACATCAACCGCAAGTTGATACATATTGGATTGGGCTTGTACTATAATTAAGTCATGGATAACATGAAAATTGGTGCGTTTATTGCGGAACGCAGGAAAGCAAAAAATCTAACCCAACAGGACTTGGCGGACAAATTGGCCGTTACCGTTCAAGCGGTTTCAAAGTGGGAATGCGGTAAATGTATGCCCGATGTTTCAATTATGCAGCCACTCTGCGGGATTTTGGATATCTCTATTAACGAGTTGTTGGGTGGTGAACTGATTCCGCAGGGTGAACTGATTCCGCAGGCCGAAAAGCAAATAATGAACTTGTTACATGAACGCCAAGCCATAGTAAAAAGAACACTAATAGGAGTTTTGTTGCTGATAGGTATCTGCCTGGCTTTCAATGCGATATTCATCACTGCGATACATTTATTAATGCCTGCTGGTACTGCGTCTTGGAGGATAATCGTATTGACCATAACAGTGGCACTTTCTGCGACTGCGTGGGTGGAGTTAGCAGTGCTAGTGGAGCGAAAGATGTTAAGTAAATTGAAAAAAGACAAAGAGTAAGACGACACAATGTCGTCTTTTTTCATATATAACTCCATACCACAAATTAAGGAGGAGTAATGATAGTAAATGATTTTGGCCCTCGTCCGTTCACAACGAACATAGACCAGGCGACGCTTGCCAACGATAATTATCGCACGACGATTTGGACGGGCCCGAACCTGCAGGTTACGGTTATGTCAATCCCTGTCGGTGACGATATAGGACTGGAGGTTCACCCTGACAACGACCAATTTATACGATTAGAGCAGGGCAGTGGCATCGTCCAAATGGGCAACAGTAAGGACAACTTGTACTATCAACAGCAGGTTTTTGAGAACTGGGCGGTCTTCGTTCCCGCTGGCACATGGCACAATATTACAAACACGGGAAATACACCGATAAAACTCTACACAGTTTACGCCCCACCACATCATCCGTGGAATACAGTTCACGAAACCAAGGCCGTTGCCGAACGCGAAGGTGACTAAGTATACAAATCGAATTCAATAATTTGACAGTTTCTAATATCCGCCTTTGTTTCTAGTCGAGCTTTGTTAAAGCTCTCGAAATCAATTTGGTCGTTCTTTTGTGCGTACATAATTGTCAGGATTATCCCCCTATGCGTCACGATTGCGACATTATCAACCCTATCCCGACGCAGATCCGAAAGGAAGTTTTTTATCCGTTCAAAGGCCTCATTGAACGATTCAAGCATAATTTCGGGATTACGCTCGAACTCCTCGGGCGAGATTTTCTCAAGCCCCGAAAACTCCCTCAGTCGCTGGTCGAATATAACTGGCACACAGATAGTTTCGTTGATAATTTCGGTGGTTTGCTTTGCCCGCATAACATCAGACGAATAAATATGGGTTATACCCAGCTGTGCAACTTTGGGAGCTACTGTCTTCGTTTGGGCGATACCCTTTTCATTTAGGGGTACCGCCCCTTTTTGCCCGCCGTCCGTTTCACCATGCCTAATTAGATAAACCATTCTTGTGCTCCTCTATAGTAGGTGATCGCAGCTAGCTCTGTTGCTTGTTGATACTTGCCTAATAACTCGTTATTGCCGAAGGGCCTTGCCTCGCGAATAAGTTGAATTGCCTTCTCCAGATTATGGAACTCGAGGGTCATCCCGTCCTCGATCTCGTCCGCCTCAAGCTTGGGTTCACCTAACTCACCGACAACCTTGGCAACAAAGTAGTAATTAATTCGTATGCGGCCTTGTTCGTTACGCTGCTCGATAATCAGACCCAACTCGGCCAGTATCTTGATCTCCGCTCCGACTTCTTCACGGCATTCTCGGCGTAGGGCGGATTCTAGACTGTCCCCCTCATCTATCGTTCCACCAGGCAAGGCATACCAGCCGCAGTTTTTGTTATTAACAAGTGCCACTTCGCCCTTGTCATTAAACAGCACCGCTCGAACAGATCGACGCAAATCAAACATCTCGCACTTTACAAGCGGATCAACACAAACCTCAGAAATTAGTTTCATATGTTAATCCTATATCAGGCCGAAAAATTTGTCTATCTCTTCAAAGCCTTTTGGGCCAAGAATCCAAAGACTCTTTAATTTTTCTTTATTAAAGTCTACTAGGTCTCCGCAAGTTAAAACTCCCTCTTGGGCAAAAATCTTTATTGTGCGTTCGGAAAACACAATCAAGTTCAAATTCCACTGTAGCATATCTTTTATAGGATTATATTTTATCCTAAGCGACCAGAATATTATTTTATTTGGACGAGAAGAATCTGACTCAGTATAGATTGGCACAATTAAGTGGCGTACCGTTTGGAACGCTGAAAAATATTATGCGTAAAAAGGGCAGGGGTGCGGAACAGCGAACTGTTATCATGCTTGCGAGTGGTTTGGGGATTACGCCAAGTGAATTTACTAATGACCCATCGTTTTGTGCAGTAAATTTGGATTTAGATTAAATCGGGTGCAACACATCCAGCATCGGCTGGTACAAATCTATATCGGGTGAGATTTTCATATCCGCCATGGATGATTTTTCACAGAACTGTAACCCGGCATAATCCCGCAGGATAACAATAGGTGTCTGCTCTGCTCCCTCGCCCATTAGTAGCACTGCCATAGATGTTAGAGGGTCGATGAGGTTTACTTGAGTAACCTGCATTTTGTATCCAAAGATATCAGGCGTGCCACGAATATCCAGGAGAGGTTTAACTCCTGCGAAGCCTGTTGTGATACCTGTCACGCCCCAACGCAGTGGAGTGGTATGGCTGTCGGTGGAAATCACGCCCAGATTTTCAAGTTGAAATTTGTCCATTAAGTATTTGCGAATCTCGCGGCATAATTTGTCGGTGTTCTTAGGCCACAGAATGTAATGACCTTCGGCGTTGGATTCATCTATACCGGCACTGGGGATGAGGATATTGTCCGTTATTGTCAGGTTTACATGAAACCCACCTCGGTTTGTATAAGGAGTCCAGTGGGAGGCCTCCTGCTTTATAAGATCTTGCTTATTGTTGCCCTTTACTGGTACGCAACGACCTTGGTGGATTGCAAGAATCTTGCTGGTGATAAAAACTATGTCACCCTCTTGTAGGGAAAGCGAGTCTAAAATATCCCAAATAGGGTCCTTTGGTGGGTGGACTATGCGTGTTTTGATTTGAATGAAATTTAACATTACGGCCTCACAAATTCAGATTGTCCTGGACGCCCCAAGCCCAGGTGTTCCCTAGCCCAGTCCTCGATAAATTGCCAAGTTTGCATGTATTCAATTTCGTGACCAGCTCGTTGCAGTTGTTCTCGTAAAGCGGCCTGCTCGGTTTCCAGTCTTGCCAAGGTACGATTGTTATTCATGCGTATGGCAATCTGGAATACCAAAACGGTCACAAGAATAAAAAATACGGTCATACCGCCAACAACTACCCAACGAATTCGCCGCATCAGTTGCCCACTTGTCATCTTTCACGAGTATAGCATTAATCCTTTTCAAAGCCAAGTAAATAAGGTATCATTACAATGATGACAGAGCATACAAAATTCTTGGTTGATTTGGTAAAGACTGCCAGCCAGATTATAACGGACGATTTTATCGTGAAGTCCAAGGATGATAATGGCGATTTAATTACAAATTTTGACGGCGAGGTCGAGGACTTTATAATCGCAAAAATCAGGGCACAATACCCCGAATTCGACATAATTGGCGAAGAAAGCAACTCAGACGGAAAGCTAACAGAGAATTGCTTTGTCATAGATCCAATAGACGGTACTATTAACTTTGCAAACAAGTTACCACTTTGGGTTATTCAAGTTGCTATGATACAAAACGGTGAAACTGTAGCCGCTGTGATTTATGCCCCGAAACTGGGCGAGATGTATTATGCGGATAGTTTTGGGGCATACCAAAACGGTAAGAAGATGAAGGTAAACAACCTTGACCCGTCAAAGTCTATTTATTTCGCGACTCATGACATAGCCTACAAATTGAATCGCAATCCTCTGTATGCTCGCCATATGGTTTGTGCGGGGCTTGCGTTTGCCTGGACGGCGGCTGGCAATATCGGGGCTGCTGTGTGTGGCTTGAAAACACCTTGGGATTTTGTCCCAGGGATGTATTTGGTGAAACAGGCAGGCGGAACAAGCCAAGTACACAATGGAGTAAACATTGCTACGAATTCGAATGAAATGATGGCAGAAATCCTTAAGAATTTGTGATATAATGATGCATGGTAAAACTCGGCAATGATTGGGACGAACTTATAGGATACGAATTTACAAAGCCCTACTATTTGAAGTTGCGTGAATTCTTGAAGGCCGAGTATTCGACTCGTAAGGTTTATCCCAACATGCATGATATCTTTAATAGCTTGAAACTGACACCGTACGCAGATGTTAAGGTGGCTATATTGGGGCAAGATCCCTATATAAATCAAGGCGAGGCCCATGGACTTGCGTTCTCGGTGCAGGAGGGTGTGCGTATCCCGCCGTCGCTGCAAAACATATTCAAAGAGGCAGTCACGGATGTTGGTATCACTATGCCAACGCACGGTCATCTGACAAATTGGGCCAGACAGGGCGTGTTGCTCCTTAACGCTGTTTTAACGGTTAGGGCAGGGCAGAGTAAGTCTCACGCGGGAAAAGGATGGGAAGAATTCACCACAAATGTTATTAAAAAGCTAAACGACCGTCCCGAGCCAATCGTTTTCTTGTTGTGGGGCAGGGACGCCCAAATGAAGCAGGAGCTTATCACTAATCCTCAGCACCTTGTCCTTACCGCGGCACATCCGTCTCCGTTGGCACAAGGCAGGTTTTTCGGCAGTCAGCATTTTTCACAGGTAAATGCGTTCCTAGTTAAATACGGGCAGAAAGAAATTGACTGGCAGGTCTAAATATTGCTATATATAGAAGGTGAAGAAATTTTTATTAATTCTTGTGGTTTTTCCTGTGGCGTTTCTGCTGACGGGTTGTATCGAGGATCGGACGGTTGCATATGCCGATGGTTTGATTGTCCAAGCCATCCGCATTAGCAATGCAAGTTTTGGGGATGCAACAAATGCCGAGATTCGTGAGGTTATTGCCGATGCGGAGCTTGGACTGGGGGAGTTCCACATTAACCGAAGCGGAAACATGTTGCAGATTATTCTTGAGTTTGGAAGCAGAGAAAACTTCCTAGCGTTTAACGGCGTGACGATATCTCCCCCTGTGCGAGACGCTGAAGTGGAATTTGTGGTAACTTCATTTTTTGTTGAAAGAACCCTAACAATACCAAATCCCTTTTACCCGGTTGATACAACCGCCAAGAATGGGACTGCAAGAGATTTGTCAGACTTGCTGGTTTCCGAATTCGGTGGCACGGGAGTACAGTTGTTCGAGTATGTATTCGGTTCGTCAATAAGGAGGACCAGTTCTAATGCCGAGCATATAGAGCGATATGGCGATGGCTGGTTTCATTTCTTTACTCCCGAGCATCTTGCTGAATATGACGGATACATAATAATATTTGACCGCCTTGCGAACACACCAGCTTGGTACGGAGTAGGCGTCGCGGCGACCTTGGTATTTATGCTGGCGGTTTGGTTGATGTTTAAAGGTCGCAACCAGCCTCAAGTTCAGAATCAGTGACATAGACAGCGTTCTCTTGCAGTAGCACTAACTCGTCAAGTTCGGCCAAAAAATTCAACCTAGCACTTGACATCGGATTATGGACATGTCTTTCGCCGTCCAAATCAAAGATATTGAATCTCTCGTCTATCTCCATACCATCTGGGGCAACGATGCTGTAGCCCAAGTGCGAGTCTGACTCTATCCATCCCATAAGCCTCTCTCGCCTTGCAAGCTCCCTCTCATCTGCCTCTTCTGGCAACTGGGCTAAATACTCTTGGAGCCTTTGACGCTCTGGTTCCATCCAGCCATTTTCTCGCCATATATTTGTCAGTTCAGCTTCCTGGGCCTGGGCATCTAAAAGCAATTGGCGTGCCTGCTCTGGTGGAAGGGTAGCCCATTGTTCAAGGGTTCCACCAAAAGCAAAATACCCAAGAGGAAATGGATCTCCCGGAAATTCTGGATCTACAGTAAAACCTGTCTTTTCAATAAAGTCGAGCATTTCAGGAGAATTGTCAAGCCACCTTTCCCTCGCCGAAAGTACAGGGGGGTCCTCGGCGGGAGCGTCAATCAAGTCATGTGAATCCTCTTGCAAATCATAAACAAACCCCACCGATGGTGTTGTGGGAGGCGTAATCGCAGCATTAACTGTTGCTAAAGCAAATGATGCCATTGTGACAAGTCCTATCAACTCCCAATTAACTACTATTTTATGCTTTTCAGCAAATTCTTTAAGCTTTTTCATGAGTTTAGTTTAGTATAAAAGAGTCATTCTGTCAAGTCCATCCCAAAACAGTGCTTTGCAAAGTTGACCTTCTCTGGGATGGGCAGGATTCGCATTTTTTCCTCGAATCGCCTTCTGTTGAACTTTACATTAACGCGGTAGATGTCGTAATTTTTTTCACGCATTTTATCATTCACATCAAAGTAGGTATAAAATGTCTCGTCTCCCTTGACACAGCCCGACGCCCCATTGCAAACATAACTTTTTCCTGTTTCGTCAATGATGATCTTCCGGCGGTGGATGTGCCCAAAGAATATAATGTCAAAAACTTTCTCACCAAATAATTTTTCCAATTGGCTTTCGGAAAATTCTTCATAGTCATCTCGTACAACACCGTGCTCGTCAAGAGAGTAGTGTACAAAGATAATGTTTACACCTTTGAAGTTTATTTTGATTTCGTTGGGCATAGTTTTAATAAATCTTAGGTCATCATTGTCTAGACTATGGTAGATGTACTCCATATGCTTGATTCCTGCATAAGTCATTGTTGAAACGGATTTATCGTACCGCACTACCCGTTGCTCGTGATTACCTACAACGCATTTTATCCAAGGGTTTTTTGCTAATAGTTTTAGGCATGCCGAGCTATCTGGCCCAAAGGTTATCGCATCGCCCAAAAAATATACTTGTTTTATCTTGCGATTCTTTTTTATAGATTTGATAATGGCTTCTAGGGCCTCTAGGTTTCCATGAATATCTCCGAATATAGCAATTGCCATTTTAACCTCCTTATCTCACACCCATTGGAAAGTTATGTAGTAAACAAACTGGCTCCATAGCCATCCTGGGAGGCTCTGCCGGTTACGGGCAAAGTCAACGGCAACGCCAACAATGTTACTGGCTGGTTGTGGCCCAAATGCACGACCGTCATGACTGTCACGCCTGTTGTCGCCGATATAGAATACATAACCATCGGGAATAACCAGCTCGTAGCGACTGCGATCAACATTATATCCAACCATATGGTCCCAGCTTGCGGTTCGCTCTCCCCTCAATGTTCGCCAGAATGTGTAGAAGTAGTCTGCACGGCGTTGACTGGTCGCTGGGTTTGCGACATTAATCCCCCATCTGCTTTCATCCACATCAGGGTGTTCAGCGAAGTATTCGCCGTTAATTTCTATGTCAACCACCCAGTTATCGCCATCCATCCGGCGATTACCTACATATACGCTTTGCCCCTCGGTTGCGATCAGGCGTTTGATATATAATTGAAACCATCGTCCGTCTCGTGCTCGCTGCCATTCCCCGTGCCCAGGCTGGTCGGAATAGAATCGCGTTACAATAATATCATTGACAACGGGGGCACGATAACGACTTACAATTACAGCATCATGGTTTCTCTCGCCTGCGAAATAATTTGCATTCAGGATGGTCATCATAGATGGTCCATAAACGCGACTGAACATAAACAAAATGGTGAAAACAATCAAGAATATCGAAACACCTGCAGTTATTGTAAAAAAACTTGCCCCTGCTATGGTTGCCATTCGAGAGCCCTTTGTGCCCTCCTTGATATCTTTGCCGCGTTCCTCTACCGAGAACTCTTGTGGCAGGTTAAGCTTCCTTTTTTTCCCCATTATAACAGTTAATCATGAAGTTGAACGACAGTCAAGAACAAATCATTTGCAGTTCCTGCTTTTTCTGTATTTTATAACTGTAAAGACTCCAGAAACCAAGCCAAGAATTGCAAAAATCGAGCTGATCACAAGCGATATTATATATCCCGTTCTTTCACTCTGCAATGTATCACCTGGCTCGAAAACATATCCAGGTTGGTGAATTTCAATCAGCTCGCTTATAAAATATCCAACTAAGGAAAGGCAAATGATGGAGACAATAAAACTGACAAGTGCAATTGCCAGATAAATAACCCTTGGGGGCAAATATCTTGGTGTTTTTGCAACTTTTGCTGAGGTTGCTTTATTGTCGACAAGTTCGTCCAGCGAAACACCATATAGCTTAGCTAGTGCTATCAGATTCTCTGTATCAGGCAAGGCTTCGGCCCTTTCCCATTTCGAAACGGCCTGCCTGCTGATAGAAAGTTTATCAGATAACTCCTCTTGCGAAAAGCCACGCTTCTTTCTTAGCTCAATTAACCTGTCTGCGATTTCATAGTTCATGTCTTAATTATATTACAACCCCTATGGGTTGCACAACAAACTTTAGTTTTCATTTTCGCAACTATCGGTTGCATCTAGATAATTCTGATTGATGCCATTGTTGTGTCGTGCCACTCGTCAACGGTTGGCGAACCAAACATAGGCGAACGATTGTCCGTCGGCCAGATGAATGTGAATTCAAACAGGCGTTCTGGGGTGAATACAAGTAACGCTCGACGGTTGACGCTGGTGGTCATGAAGCTGTATACATATTCCACGACAATTGCGTCGAATCCATCATGTTGGGTTCTGGTGAACGAGGATATAGTATAAGTTCCAATTCCATCAACGAATGGGGCTGACAGGAAAGTGCTTTCCTCGAAGCTCGCAAAATCGAATGGATTACGGACATCCAGGCTGACAGTGATGAACAGCTGGGTGCTGGACCAAAAGTGACGGTTGTTTGAACTTTGAAAGCGATACTCAAGTTGCTCGGGATGGAACAGGGTAAAGTTTTGACCTTCGTGCAGCCTGAATCCTGTAGGGACTTGAGTACCTGGGATATCGACTGCAATTGTCGCAGTACCAGTTTGATTGTTTACGGTGGAAGTCGCGGTGATTATTGTACTGCCGCTTCCGACGGCGGTCACAAGGCCTGTGGAGCTGACAGTTGCAACCAAGATGTCATTGGACGCCCAAGTGACGGAGACATTCGCCTGCAGCTGCAGAGTCTGTCCCACAGATGTAAGCGTCCCTGTAGCTGGGGTTATGGTTACAGCGGGGAGCGGCGTGCTGTCATCGCAGGCAGTAAGTACTAACGCGGGAGTCACAGCCAACATCAACGCAACGACACAAAAAATAAATTTCTTCATGTTCCTAGTATGATCGGCCTTTTGAAAAAGTCAACCAAAATTCAAATCCTTGATATCGCAGAAGACATTCTCGTCATAAACATTTTTAATTGACCCTTTGAAGAAGTTTATTTTTTCGGCAGATATAGGTTTAAACCAGTGGCAGTCGGTTCCTACATTCAGCCCAAATTTTTTAACCATTCCCAATCTGTGAATGTGTCCGAATAAGTTAAATCGCGACTTATCGCAATCCATTGGCTTGTGTGTTAGGTAGACTCCGTTATCTTCAATCTCAGGCACATACAATATTTTACCACCTGCTGTAACCGAGCGGAATCCCAGTGACATTAGGTAATCAGCATATCTCGGAAAATCCCCGCCAAAATCATTCTGAACCTTTGTCTCTTCATGGTTTCCCAGAATCAAGTGGACATTTCCATTCAGTTGCTGGACAAGAGACATATCATCACCAAAGTCACCCAGATGCCAAACATCATCGCCTCGACCAACAGTATTATTCCAATTTGTTATAATCGTTTTATCCATTTCCATAACATCATGAAAGGGCCTATCGCCTAGAATTCTCACTCTATCTTCTCCAAAATGGGTATCCGAAGTAAAAAACATAACAAAATTATACTTGAATCAATCAAATATGTCAATATTGACAGAATTGCTTTTTACCATACTGGAACACGGAAAATTGTTTTAATATAACTTGCAGATTTCGCTGCCGTCAATATCGCCCGCTAAATTATCGTCTGAACCAACAACAGGGCCGACCCCCAAGGCATGTTCTGCTCTGAACCCACGCTTGATATTTGCACGCCTTTTTTCATTTTTCTCGGTTCGCCATGCGTCTGCTAGTGCATCTATTGTACGATTAACCCTTTTGAATTTGTCATAATAGAAGAACCACTTTTGCTTTTCACTGACAGCACTCTCCATCTTCTCAAAGTTTTTATCAAAACTCTTGACAAGCGTTTCTTTTGCGTATTCCTCGTCCAAGATAATTCGCTCTAGCATAACTTTATCTTTTGTCTTGTCATAAAAGGTGAAAACATAGTGCTCTTGAACAGCTGGATTTTCTGGTGCATGCGTTGTGATTCGCATTTCGAACTGACCACGATCGTGAATTATTGTATTTTCCATACTGGCGGAGAGTAGCAGATTCGAACTGCTGGACAGCTTTTGACCGTCGGTTCCTTAGCAGGGAACTGGTTTCGACCACTCACCCAACTCTCCAAATATCTTATATTATACCACTATCTATTGTCGTTGACAAGTAAGAATTTTGGGACTAGGATTTAGGTAAGGAGGTTGTTTTGAATAAAGCAATGAAAATAATCTTGGCATGCGTCGTGGGGATGGCTTTGCTGTTTCCTGTGCTGTTTTTGACGGGTTGTGGTAACTCATCGGGAGTCCGTGACGGCACATATACACTAAGGACAATAGGCATAAACACACCAATCTTTGACAGGGATTTTCCAATGGGCTTTGACTTGGTCGAGTTCTTGGAAAGCGAAGAATTCGAGACCCTTGCTCGTGAAATTTTCGCCGAGCTTGAGGATCTGTTGGAAGGCATGGATATTGATTTTGATTACTTCTTTAACTTGGCAATGGACGAACTTGTTCCAATTTTAGGCGACTTGATGGAGGACATACACGAGTTGGTGGGAATGTTTTCTCTGGGGATTAATGGAAATCGTTTAACACTTAATGGAGTTATGCCACTGCTGTTGGATGCGGATTTGCCAGATATGGTTCTTAATCTAATAAACAGCTTCTTGAATTCCCTTACATACGACCTGGATGACAATAACCATGTTCACATAATGCAAGGCATCCCAGGGAGAGAGAGACCCCTTGTTCCCGCATTGATTGATCTCATCCAAAATCCACTTATATCTGGTATGATCCCATCGGATGAAGGCTTTGACCTTGGGGCGATCTTGGGGCTTGTTGACTTTATCGAAGCCAGCATAGTCTATAGCAGACCAACCAATACAATCTCGGTCGCGGTTGGGATAGACTTGTTCGAAATCTTGTCAGAAGTTCTGGACATGCTTCCTGACTTTGATATTGAGTTACCAGAGTTTGATTTGACTGGTACATTCCCAATCTCGCTGTCACTAAACTTTCAAAGGGTGTAACGGATTCATAACCCAAATATTACCCGAACCTGCCTTTGTCTTTCCGTGCTGTAGGTCCTTAAAAATCTATTGACATCTTCTTCTGGCTCGTCGACGCTTAGCAAGAATAAACTAGGATTAACGGCCAAGATTTTATTGTGAATTGTGTAAGCTTGATTTATCCGGTCGCTGAACAAGACATCAAGTCTTTGGTTATTGTTTAAATATACAACATAGTGCATCGAGCTGATTCTGCCGCTGTTGTCCCTGTGGAAGTACCTGTTGATATTTTCGATTTCTGTAAACTGAGTTTTAACTTCTTGGGTAGAGAAAAACGAGCTATAGACAATCCCAGTATCGTTAAAACCTGCATAAGTATTCATACCAAGTGTCATGAATGGGAATGTAATGATAAATGCAAGCAATACTGCAACCTTCGAGGAATAGGTTGATGCGGCTGCCTTTGAAAATTCTGCAGGACTTATTCCAAAGCGATTTTCCATTTTCTGAATCAACCAACGAGATGTAGTGGGTAATAAGCTTAAGCAAGTCAATCCGAATGCCCCTGCGGCAATAAACGAGAGTGCGAAGCGGTCCGTACTTATAGAGGTATATCCCACTGGCACAAAGGCGTTTCTAATCACAATTAGGGCGATTATAGGAATGGCGACCGCAATCACCATCCACAGTAAGGTGAGGAATGCCCCTCGGCGTTTTCGTGGGTTAGTTCCGATATTGTATTTCTCGGCAAAGGTGTTGTCCTCGTCAACTTCGGGATTAGCCCCTACGCCACGAATACGGGCTATTCTTGATGCATTGTGGAGTGTTTGCAATTCACTCTCGTCCAGTTCCATTCTGTCTCTGAGGCGTCTTTCACCCTCGAGATGTATTAAAAATAGCATGACCGCAATCGCAAGAAAATACAAAACACTAGTCGAGATAAACCATATCATGATATGTTATATAGTAATGCTGGAGCTGAAAAAAAGCAATCGTAAGTTAGGAGCTTTGATACTGACATTAAGTGGGGCTGTTATGCTGATCGGTTCTGTGATATGGATGACGCAGTTGGGGAATGAAGATATACCTCCAATCGAGGCAAACCCAGGGCTATCTTCTTTTTTATTATTGGTATGTATCGCGGGGATGGGTTTGGTAGTTTCTGGGGGAATTAGGCTGTTCGTTCGCAAGAGTGGATTTGACATTTTTATAAACTCTGTCCAAATGTTCGAAACCAAAGCATTCAATTCAAACTATGCTTCGATCGAAGCGGATGGGCTTGCCAGTGAAATCAAACAAAAACTGCATACAAAAAAGTTTAAGCAATTGGGGGAGGATACGCAGGCCTTCTGGCGTTCATCAACGCAGGGGATTCAGGCATTTTCCTTTGCTGGTCCAGAGAATCTTGGTAATGCAGACGCATTGATTGAAAGGGTTGACAATATTTGGCGTGGTGTTACGCAAAGCAAAGAAAGCAACAGAATAGCTGATGTTGATATAATTTTGTTTTTTCCGATGCAGCAAGTTTCAAACGAGCAAATCATATCTCTCGTAAATTTGCGGAAGAACATAACAAGTAAGACAAAGGCTATTGTAACCCTATGCTTATATGACTTGTCAGGCAAAAGAGTTTACACAACAATTTACGAGACAAACACAGGTCAAGGTGCAAGTATCGAGAGAAACGGAGCCCTGATACAAAATCTATCCGCGGGTGCCAACAGGATGGAGATTTTCATAGCGGCAGGACAAAGCAAGCTGCGGGCACAAGAAACAAGAGAAAGAGAAGCAACTTTTAATGAAATAAATCCCACCCAAAATAATCTGGGCAGCCAAGATGAATTCAGGCTTAATGTCGGCGGGGGGCTGTTCTGGACTTGTGTAATTTCTTGTGGGGTGTTGCTTGTGGCTTTTGGGATATTGCTAGCCATTTGGTTAACTATGGCTATGATGGATGCGATGTTATTCTTTTATTTGTTCGTTCCATTATTGCTGATGCCTGGACTAGCACTATTTTACTTCTCCTTAGCAACACACAAGAAAATTGTTATTAGGTATAACCAATTAACTATAAAGCGAGCTTTCGGGGATATAGAGGTTTTCTCGCAACCACTTGAATATGCCGAGAGGTTTAAGGCAGGTGGAATGTTCGGTAGCAAGAAGGTTTTCGCCATTTTTCCAAAGGACACAGCACTTGACAGCGACATGGTTTTTACAGCTAATAATTACCGCAAGTATGTCTTGGTAAGTTACTCTGACTACAACAGAGCAGTACTGGAGAAAATACTTGTAAGAAGAGCATAGGATATGGATTTATTGGCTTAGTCAAGCGACATTATGTTCTGGTCTGCTTTGCTAATTAAAGCTTCTATAAAAGATTTAACTTGACGATGTCCAGCAATCCACGAGAGTTTAATTCTCCCATTATTCGATTCTATGAAAAAGGTGTGTGCTTTTTCTAATCCATTCCATCGAAAGGCATTCTTGACGGAAATTATTTCGTGAACGGGAATTGAAATAATAATACTTCTCCTAGGGCGGCAAATAAGATTACTATTCTCATATTTGATTAGAATCTTTGGTGTAATTAGCAACTCGTAGACAAGCCAAAACATGACCAATGCTATTACGCCAGAGGATGCAAACATTAAAATCGTAAACCAAAGATGCCAATCTATGACTATGCCAATAATTAACTGATGTAGGGCAAGTATACAATACATTGGTATCATGGTAATTAGCCACTTTGTCCTGTATGCAATAACTTTATCTTCCATAAGGCATTGTATCAGTTCCAGTCCAGCCTGACAAGAAAATGTGGATATCAAGCTTGCATGTGGTTTTCGATACTTGAACTTGTTTCTTTTCTATTAGAATGTAAAGACGATTTCTGCATCTGTGTATCTAATAATTTGCGAAGCTTTATTTCTGGCGGAGATATATCATCCTTTACCATGCGCAAGCCCACATTGTGAAAACATTCATTTATTCCCACTTTTCCATCTAGGCAACTTGAGCCAAGCAAAAAGATGTGTCCTCTTACAAGCACATAATCGTTGTCGTTATCTGGGAAGCTCCAATATCGCCAAAAATCTTTTTCGCCGTATATATTGGGTGGGTATATTTTTTCGGGAAGTCCTGTTTCTGGATTTATATCATCCGTAAGTATGAGGCCTGGACTTGCATATAGATAATCTTGCACATCTTTATTTGTTGTATCTAGGAATTCCAAGAATTCGCCATTCCGAAGCGATTTTGTCATTGTATGGTCATTAGCGTGCTCTGCCTCTTTGAGTAATTTGAAATACTCTGAAGCAGATAAGAGTCTGCCACCATTCCTATTTGCAAGTTTTTTGGCTTCAGGAAAACTAATGTTATTTACTCTCCCATTATCATCGGTGAGTGTTCTGTCATCGTCTGATCTCAGAAAATCGCGCGCAACGAAAACACCCAATTCATTCGAGAAATAATATTCGTTATATGCACTTACAATTTCCTGTAATTGCGGAACAACGAACTTACGCGAAAGCTGCATGCCAAGATTGTTATACCTAATGCAGTCAGGTTCGACACCAAGTTCGACATCTTTGTTAATTTGAAGCAAAGTCTGTTTAAGGTACTCAATTATTGTGGGATTCATGTCAACATTAAAATCTGGATTAGATTCGACAATGATTGATTCATGCACTGCTTCCGCATCTTTGTAATAAACCAGCTTTGCAAGAGAAGTTGCCAAATGTCCCGCTGAATTTTTCTCTTGAAGTTTTTGCCGGACTTCATCTTCGTTTATTATCTCGCCATCTTTGACTTTAAGTACGGCAAAACCAAAAAGGTCATACTCTTTGTAGTCACGATTAAACCAAGTATCAATATCCTTTACCTTTAACAATTCCCCCATAAGACTTGCAAAGAACTCAGACGCAACAATTCCAGTTTTTTCTGTTAGGTGGTTGACGAGTTTTATATCTTCTTCTGTCGCTTTATGGTCGCTCAAATTTTCGCTGTCCATAAGTATTGCCCCAAGTAGAACTTTGGAAAGTTGATTGTCAAAACTATAACCCATCGCAAGAAACTTTTTCATTATGATGCTTGTGGTTGCCCCAAGAAACTCGAAAGTTTTCGGGATATTCAAATTGTCTAGAGGAATACTTGGCTCGTGATGGTCAATCATAGAGACTACATACTTTTGTATATCTGGCTGATAATTGTGGTCAACAAAAATAAATGATGCGATATTCTCATCAAGAACCTTTTTGTATCTTTTATCTGTGTCCAGTATCACATATCGTGAAAGATCGCCAAGCAATTTTTCGATTTCTGCCGGGACTGCCTCGCTTTGCAATACAGGTACATATAGTTTTTCTGGATTTATGAGATAGTTTCTATAAGCTTCAAAAATACAACTTATCGCGGCATCAGAGTCGGGATTTCGATGCCCGACAACAAACACAACATCCTCTGCTTTATTAATTTCGTTTTGACATTTCCGCAGATAATTTTCTAGGCATTGGGATTTAATCTCGTTGAGATTATTAAAATCATTGGTTTGTAATCGATGTTTGCCTATTTCGTCAAGTTCGATTTCTCGTTTTTTTGCTATTTCGTTTTCATCAACACCATGCGGAAGGTCATGTCTGGTTTCACGTATCATAAGCTTTGGATATTTGACATCCATAGGGCAACCAAGGTCATATGACGGCATATCAACAGATGAAACATATCCTCTAAGGGCCACAGCCCCATCAACAAACAATGGGTTAAAGTCTGGCGACCAGTATTTCCATAGGTTTTCGGTGTCTGATTTTTCTGTGATGAAATCAATCGGATGACTATTCTTGTCGATGTTGTTTTTCGGATTAAACCATCCTGGACGCCCGACAGGAGCGGCAATAGGCTTTAGATTTTTAAGACTAACTTCTTTTTCATTCAAACACTCTGGGTTGTCAACATATCCGCCTTTTCTTACATACACTCTATCCAAAAATTCTGCGAAGTAATTTGAAGTTAGGCTTGAATTTAGGGCTTTATCGCCTTCGTCCATTAAGGCGAAATATTCTTCGGGTGTCAGGATAGATGAGCCAAGGGCTTGAATCAATCTTTTTACATCGTGAAAACCAAGCATACAAATATTTTTGTCATCGTCAAATTCAAGGTTAATCCCAGCCGCTTTGGCGGCTTCTCTAACTCTTGAATTTAACTTTAAAGGTTCTAACGATACATACTTTTTTAGCCCTTTAGAATAGTGCCATCCCATCGATAAATTCTGCCACAAAAACCTCAACAAGTCAAGAGTGCCCTCTGCATGGAGATTTATGTTCTGCCTACATAACTTTCCCCCTAAAAAATAAAAATCACACCCGTGTTCGGATATGATATTCTTGGTGACCCTGCCGGGGATCGAACCCGGTCTACCGCCGTGAAAGGGCGGTGTCTTAACCAGTTGACCACAGGGCCTTACACTACTATTATACACAATGCAATTTCGTTTTGCAAGTGTTTTTCTGAAAATTAAGGCTAATCTTACTCTTTCATATATTCAGGCGAGATTGGCAGGCCAAAGCAGGGCATCAGCTTGCGATATTTAATACATGCATCTAAATCATCATTGTAACTGCATTCATGGCAAGGGGTATATTCATACATATCTTCTCCATAAAGTATACAAACCTCTTCAAGTCCATCTTCAGGTGGCGTTATCTCTAGTTCATCTTCCATATAAGTTAATTATAGCATAAAAATAGTTAAAAGCACCCAATAAGATGTTCAATCTTGTCGTCTTGCACCTCAACGACATCAAAGCTGATGTATACTTTACCATAGAGGCCATGGTATTTTAAATATGCAGTTGCAATGTTATGGATGCGTTTTTGCTTTGCCCATGTAACGGCTTCGCGACCTGTTCCATAAGCTTTTGTTCGGCGATATTTGACCTCGATGAAATGCAGTTTTCCGCCTCGTTCGGCGATGATATCAATCTCGCCCAATTTATTGCGATAGTTTTGCTGGACAATCTCGAATCCTTGTATGCCCAGATATCGCATGGCTTGGGCCTCGCCAATGTTACCTGTTGTTCTGTTGTTGAAATTGTTGCCTGTTTGCACATAATAGTATACAATCAAACCATGTCAAAGAAAATACAATTATTTGGGGATTACCATGTTCACAGCGAGTTTTCTCGCGACGGTCATGCAACCGTTGACCAAATCGTGAAAGAGGCGGTTAAAATTGGGTTGAAGGAAGTTGCAATCACCGACCATGGGGTAAATGCAACTAGGGCAGGAATGCGACAAAAAAACTTTCCACTGGTCACGGCATTGGTGGCAAAGGCCAATAAAGAGCATCCCATCAAAGTTCTGCAAGGTATAGAGGCAAATGTCATTGGACGAAACGGAGAAATTGATGTATCCGAAGAAGTTCGTACAAACCTGGATATCCTGCTTGCGGGATTTCATGGACTTGTTAAAATGAAAACCTGGAAGGATGTGTTTGCTTTCAAAATTCCAAATTACTTTTGGATGATTCTTCGGTTATGGCCAAAGGGCAGAATTCGCAAGAATACGGAAATAATGAAAAAAGTAATCGAGCAAAACGATGTAGATATCTGGGTGCATCCAAATCTGTATTTCAAATTAGATGTTGTCGAGGTCGCGAGAACTTGTGCCGAACGCGGCACTGTAATTGAACTGAACCGTAGGATATCATTTCGTCCAATAGATTGGGAGAGAATGAAAGCCACCGGAGCCAAGTTTATAATCAGCAGTGATTTTCATTCCTTTGACCGTCATAAACTGGGCGAGGTTGCCGAAACCCAACAAGAGTTCCTGGATCTCGTGGATTGGGAGCCATCGGATTTTGTAAACATGGTCGGCGAGTTCCAACGCGGCGGAGCAGGCCTCTTATCAAAAGTAAAAGAGTCGCAATATGACGATGACCAAACGGAAGAAGTAATTGAAAAGCCTAGGAAGATGACTAGAGAAGAGAAAAAACGAGAAAAAGTGATTAGGAGGAAAAAAGTCTGAGCCTTCTGTACCATGCAAAACTAGAGATTGAACGAAACGATTACGAGGATGAACAATCCGCATTTGTTGCAAATGCGTTCTATCATAATGGAGGGGGTAGCCTGACAGGCGGTTATATGGCAGAGTTTTCACTGGACGACGAAGACATGGCCCGGGAGCTTGTTGAAGCACTAGCCACGAACGAAATGTTGCCGAAACTGACACTTCGTAATGAGAGATATCTTGTTCAGCTGACAACGGCACAGTGCTTGTGTAACTTACTGGCCTTAGTTGGAGCACATCAATCACTGCTGGAACTTAATAACGAAATAGCTTTCCGTGATCTGCGAAACAATACCAATCGTCGCGTTAATTTCGAGGGGGCTAATCTAAACAAACAGATTGATGTTGGCCTTGCTCAGGCAGAAATCATTCGCCAGTTGGACCTTAACAAACTAGGGGACAAGTTACGGGCGACTGCCAAAGCTCGTCTTTCACACCCCGAGGCGTCTTATGAACAACTCGCCGATATGTTGGGGATAACCAAAAGCGGCGTAGTTAATCGTCTTAGAGCATTGACAAAAGAATCGTCCAGTGTATAGTTAGTAGTATGGAAAATATAATAGAGGTCAAGGGTCTGCGAAAATCGTTCAAAAATAACGAGGTTTTAAAAGGTGTTAGCTTTCAGGTTAAGCGAGGCCAGTGCTTTTCTCTTTTAGGCTCAAATGGGGCGGGGAAGACAACGGTTGTTCGGATTTTGGCAACACTTGCAGCAAAGGATGACGGAGAAGTAAATGTGTGTGGTTACGATTTACAAAGGCAACCAAACAAGGTGCGAGAGGTGATCAGTCTCACTGGTCAATATGCCGCGGTGGATGAAATGTTGACAGGGCGTGAGAATTTGAAATTGGTCGCCCAGTTGCGGCACTTGAAAAACTACAAGCAGAGAATGGACGAGTTGCTGGAGTTATTTGAACTGACTGCATCGGCGGACAAGCTGGTGAAAACATACTCGGGTGGGATGAGGAGGAAGACTGATATTGCTATGTCTCTGCTGGGAGATTCTGAAATCATTTTTCTTGACGAACCTACTACAGGCCTTGATCCACAAAGCAGACTAAAGCTTTGGGAAATGATAAAGGAGTTGAAAAGCCAGGGCAAAACAATATTTCTGACTACGCAATATTTGGAAGAAGCAGAAGCTCTAGCAGATTATGTTGCTTTTCTTGATGGTGGCGTGATTGCATTGGAGGGAACCATAAATGAATTAAAGAAATCTCTCGAAAAAGAAATGGCATCGTTGCAAGATGTGTTTTTGTCGGTCGTTACGAAAGGAGGCCAAAAGAAATGAAGCGTTTTATAAAAGATTGTTATACGATGTACGGGCGATGCATGAAACTGGGTTGGCGAAATCCCGAAACTCTTGTTATGGCTGTGATCCTGCCCGTTCTTCTGCTGGTTCTGTTTACCTATCTTTTTGGCGGAGCTATGTATGGTGGGCATTTTGATACAACATATATAAACTTTGTTTTTGTTGGTATCATGGCGGTTGCAATATGTCAAGGTGCTATGACACAAGCAACGGTGGTTTGTGCAGACGCATCGAAAGGGGTTCTTGACAGGTTTATATCCATGCCCATATCAAGGTCGTCGTTTATCGTGGGACATGTATTGGCGGCGGCAACACGAACACTTATTGCCGTTGTATTATTGTTTGCCGTTGGTTTTGCCATGGGGTTTCGACCTGATGCAAATGTTGGGCAATGGTTTGGGGCAATCGCTATTATTTTAGGATTTATCCTGGCAATGTCTTGGCTTGGGGTTATGTTTGGTCTATTATGTAAAACTGTCGAGGGTTCGGCTGGGGTTCCTATGCTGGCTCAGATATTGGTGTTTTTGTCCAGTGCGTTTGTTCCAACGGTGACAATGGTCGCCGCATTCAGGTACTTTGCGAATTATCAACCGATCACCCCCATCATTGATACTCTGCGATACTTGTTTCTTGGAATAGGTGAGGCAAGGACATTGGAAGCACTTCTGTGGATTGGCGGACTTGTAATCGTGGGATTTGCTATGTCCGTTTGGGCATTCAAAAGAAAGATAAGGAAGTAATAGTTGTAATTTATAAATAATTATGGTATAATCAAATATGAGAAAAATCAGAGGACTGGCAATTTCGTTTGCGGCGGCCCTGGTTGCCATCGCGATAATAGTTACAAGTGTGGCTCTATCCCCTTCATATGCTGGGGACAAACCACATTATCCCCCTGAATGCAAAGAAGTCCTTGACAAGAATTATTAAGCTCTGGCATAATAATTGCTATATGGACATTACATTTGTAACATTCATGAAAAAGAAGATTTGCGCTGGGGCTGCCTTGCGTGGATTTTCTGTGAGATAAAGCTTATCATTCACCGATTAAATTCACAAGCCGCACATCCCCAGCGCTAATCAGGATGTGCGGTTTTTAAATTTAAAAGGAGATATTATGGCTAATCAAAATAGATTAACAAAAAAGTATGGGCTTCTGACCGCTATATGCATGGTCATCGGAACCCTGATAGGAAGTGGGATATTCTTCCAATCCGAGGCAATTATGAATCGGATTGGGGGGAACCTTTGGCTGGGGGTGCTTGCTTGGGTAGTGGGTGGATTGATAACGCTTTCATTTGCGTATGTATTCGCAACATTGGCCAGCAGATACGAAAAGGTAGGGGGCTTTACGGATTATTCCGAGGCTCTACTGGGAAAAACAACAGGATATTTCGTAGGTTGGTTTATGGCCTCTATGTGGTTACCTGCGTCCGTTGCAATTTTGGCTCAAGTCGCGGGACGATTCACGGTCGACCTGTTCTGGCCAGGTGCGGCGAACGCAAACTATACTGCTGCGGGTTATGCCTTTGCCGGGATGTACATGGTGATAATTTATGCCTTGAATGTTCTGTCACCAAAATTGGCGGGACGATTTCAGGTCTCTACAACATTTATCAAGGTTATACCATTGTTACTGATGGCGGTTGTTGGAACAATTGTTGGTTTGGCAAACGGAACAACAAGTGCCAACTTGGCATCCACCGCAGTCGAGGTTGGATCAAACCCGTTCTTCTATGCCGTAGTGGCAACAGCATTCGCGTTCGCAGGATGGGAAACGGCAATGAGTATGAACAGCGAAATCAAGAACAGTAAGCGAAATCTGCCAATAGCGCTAATCTTTGGTGTATCGATAGTTATCGTAATTTATATCGCATACTTCATTGGGGTGTTCGGCGGAAACGATATTGAATCCACAACAACCCAAGGTTCCAACCAAGCGTTCACCGCGGTCTTCGGTAACATCGGTGGAACCATCCTGATTGTATTTATCATCATTTCATGTTTGGGAACGCTGAATGGAATTACAATGGGAAATCAAAGGGCAATCTACAGTCTCTCCGCCCGCAACATGGGACCAAATCCAGGCTTGTTTAACCAGGTCGACCGCAAGACCAATACTCCTTTTAATGCGGCAGCGTTGTCCTTGGCGTTAGCGGGTGTGTGGCTTGTCGTTTGGGGTGGTCACAGGGGTGGCTGGTGGGCAATGCCGCTGACGAATCTGTTGACACCAATATCCGTCAGTATGATTCTGATCCCTATCTTCACCGCAGTTGTTTTGCGAGAAAGAGGCATGCACTGGTTTAACCGATTCGTCGCCCCATTGGCGGCTATGGCGGGTGCGGTGTTTATGATAACCGCAACAATCATCAGTCAGAACATTATTACCGTTCTATGGTATCTGTTGATCAAGGCAACCATAATCGCAATTGGTGCATTATTCTTCTTCCTTAATCGCAGGAAAACATCGATCGAGGCAACCGCGAATCTGCCATATCCGTACAGCTTGGTGGGTGTTGAAATTTCATCCATGTTACCACATCCATACAGCTCGACTCGCCCAGGCCATATCTGCCTCGCTGAGGACAGCCCGCACATTGAAGAGTACAAGTCTCTTGACCAAGCGGGTCAAAACGAACTAATTGCACGAATCCACGCCCAACAAGGGGTTGCCTGGTCACTGTCGGGTCATCGCGAAAATCGCAGGGCGGTATATTTGCATAACAAAGACATAATCGCCCAGGGTCGAACAATCCATATCGGAATCGACATTAATGTCCCGGCAGGAACACCTATTTATGCCCCACTCGCAGGTGAGGTTGTTATCAGTGAATACGAAGCAGGGGAAGGTAACTACGGTGGCTTATGTGTTTTAAGATCTGAACTTGGGTTCTACATGGTATTTGCACATCTTGATACCGCAACATTGTCTGCCGTTGGCACGCAAATAGCCAGGGGTGACTTGGTCGCGAATGTAGGGGACATGGACACAAACGGGAATTATTTCCATCACTTGCACTTCCAAGTCCTGACCCAGCGTGGGATGGACGAGGGTTGGCTGTACAGGGCTCTCTGCACACCGGAGCAGTTATCCACTATCGACCAGTTCGTCCTTGACCCGATGATACTTGTAAGATAATATGTATTATGAATAAAATGCCGTCAAAATTTGGATATCATTTGACCGAAAAGAAAAATCTTTTTGGCGATGATGGAATCGCTCAAGCTGGATTAATTCCAAAGTTAGGTGGTAGAAGTCAGTCTGTAAATGACGATAGGAAAGCGATTTTCATATCAAGCATGCTGAAGGCTATAGTAGTATGGAGAGAAAGACTCTTCGGTTCTTATAGGGATAGAAATCGCTCCCCCTTTCATCAATTGGAGTTTCGCCCGCTTGAAGAGTTGGTACTATTGCGTATAAATTGTGAAAACCATAATTTAGTGGAAACACCCTTGTCACGCTTGCCAGAATTTACCTATGAGCAAAATATCTCGCCACAAGATATTGAAATAGTAACTGAGATTGAAATCCCAAGGCTAGGCGTCATTACGATAGGTAAGGAGTCCTCGAATACGGATGCGATGGAAATCGTTTTTGACGATATGTACTTACTTTCTGAGGAGGAATGGGAAAAAGTTATTTTGCGGACTTCGCCTGTGACCTCTGTTCTGGAGAATGTAAAGATGGATGATAAGGAAAAAGATTAAGTAGATTCGACAAAATTTTCGCTAGGAAAACTTTGTGAACTAGGCTATCATAAATGCACTAAGGAGGCACAACTGTGGAAATACAAAACGAAGTAGCAGGGCAGGAGAACATCGCTAATAACAGGGTTATGTTGACGGGGACCGTCAAGGGAGACCCAGCCCCGTCTGCGGACTTAATGGGAGAAGCACACAGCGTCATAGTATTAGGAGTAAACAGGTTGTCCAGTCAGCAGGATATGATTCCCGTTACAATTCCAGACGAGCTAATTAAAGAACATAATATCAAAGACGGTACGGAGCTGACCATCAAGGGGCAGTACCGCAGTTATAATAAACTGATAAACGGTCGCAGCAAGCTGATGCTGACCGTCGTTGCCAAGGAAGTAATGGACAAGGCTCCAATAGATAACCCAAACATTGTCGAGCTGAGTGGTTATATATGTAAGGCACCGGTCTACCGCACGACGCCGTTCAATCGCGAGATTGCCGATGTCTTGTTGGCGGTAAATCGCGTTTTTGCGAAGTCTGATTACATCCCAACAATCGCATGGGGAAGGAACGCCCGAATGGTGCAAGAGATGGCGGTGGGGGAGAAACTGAACCTCAGCGGCCGAATCCAATCTCGTGAATACACGAAACGCCTCGAGAATGGCACAACGGAAACTCGCCAAGCTTACGAGGTCTCCATTAATCAATTATCAAAGGATCCTCTTCCAAGTCAAATCGAGCCCGACTACACTACAACCTCCACAGACGAGATTCTTGGAGCATTGGGTATCTAGTATTGACGGGATATCATTATTCTAGTAAACTGCTGCAATGGAGATAAACCAAATCCCGTTCGTAACGGAAAGAAGTCACAAGGATATAATTAATGTAGGTGATATGGAGATTTCATACTCGCGGCAGTTTAGAAGTGATTTCAGAGGTGCCGCAGCGATGGCAGGGAGCTCTAGGATAATAGGGGCCATGGACGAATACAAAGGTAAAATTCTACCATGCTTTGTCGGGCAGGAGGAGGAAACAGACTTCGACTTTGGATACACTCCAGGAATAGAAGTCGACCGCGAGAGGTCGGCGTACTTATTGACTCCTGGGTACCCAGGTGCAGACCCAAAGGATATAATTCTCGAGAGAATAAAACACTTACTTGAAACATCTCCCAAATATAACGATAAACACGGCAAGCATGAATTGTTTGATCTTATATTCACAACAACATGGCGAAAGTCCGAGTTGGAAAAAACTGCAGAGATATTGAAAGCTGATGATGTAGGGACGGACACCCTGCTGTTCAGTACGCTCGTGAACACATTATTGGGGCTTCATCGCAGCAATATCGCCGGAATCCAAGACGGATTGCAGATGCACAGAATAACCCCGAAGGGTGTCATCCCGAACCTAGAAGGTCTCAGGAGTGCATTTGAGAGTAGCACATTGTCACAAATAGAAGCAATGCACACATTTAATGAGATAATAGGAAAACTTGACAGCAGCTATCACGACAAGTTTGAGGTCGCATTCGGTAAAAAGGCAGAACCCATGCCAAGGCGTGGCTCAAAGGAACCCGCTCCGTACCTGTTTGAAATGAAGGCGATTAACGAGGTATTGAAAACAATAAGCCCCCGGTTCTTGCGTGAACACAGGAAAACGATAACAAGATTTCTGGGCGATGTTCACAATAATGTAATACCCAATCTAGACGAATTAACAAATTTTGACAGAGCAATCCAGGAAATGGAGTTCAAATCAGACTTCAGAAGAATCCAAGAGGAACACAAATTACGGGGCTTAGGTTCAGACATGCGAGAAGGTATCAAGGGGCAGCTGGGAATTATCGAAGATCTTTGCCGCCAGTAACAAGGGGTATTTACAAGCCTTGCAGGATGTGCTATTATATAGGATGGAAAACCTAGACACAGTTATTGATTTTATTATTGAACATTCGCTGATTCAAAAAGGAGACCGCGTTGGCGTAGCGACCAGTGGCGGGGCAGACAGCATGGCTCTCCTACATTTTTTGCACAGTATTCACAAAGAGGCAGGCTTTGAAATTATGGCAGTCCATGTGAACCATAGTATTCGTGCGAATTCGAAAAAGGACGCCTTATTTGTCGCCAAATATTGTCGTGAGAACAAAATCGACTTGGCAGTCGTGACTGTTGATGTTCCGACTTATGCAAGAATCCACAAAATGGGAGTCGAGCAAGCGGCAAGAGTCCTGCGATATCAAGCATTGGATTCAGTCGCCAAGAAGAAAAAGCTTAATAAAATCGCTCTTGGTCACCATCAAAACGACCAGGCAGAAACAATCTTGATGCACATTTTCCGCGGGGCAGGGCCTTCGGGTGCGTCAGGTATGTTGCCGACACGCGATCATTACATCCGCCCATTCCTCGAGATCGCCCGCCCTGATATAGTTGAATATAACTATCGCCACAAGATCTCTTTTGTAGAGGACCCAAGCAACAAGGACGATACCTACAGTCGTAACTTTATTCGGAATCAAATCATGCCTTTGATCGAGCGCGAATGGAGAGGGGCCCAGAAAAACATCGTTGACTTTGGCAAAAATTGCCAAAAGGACGAAAATTATATGTGCAGCCTCGTTCACCGAACTGCTTTGAATATCTCAGAAAATGTTGTGCGGATCCCGCTCAGCCTGTTTCATTATCATGATGCTGTTGTCAATAGGGTGATCTTTGGTGCCTTGGACGAACTGGGCGAGCGTGAGAATATTGAACGAAAGCATATAAAGATGATGACAGCACTTGCCAGGACGGGAGAGAATGGGGCAAGGGTCGACCTGCCTAAGAACCTTTTCGCTGTACGCGAGTACGAATACCTTGCAGTCGTTAAACGAATTCCACCATCTGTGGCAAAGGTTTTCAGCTTCAAAATAGGTAAAACAATCTTCCCTGAATTTGGAACGGTCAATGTCAAAAAAACAATCTCGTTCAAGGACGCTGTAACGCGGGGTGAAATGGTTCTGGATGTCGATGCCGTGCCAAAAGGGGCAAAGTGGAGGACTCGTCGTGACGCTGATCAATTCAGTAAGTTTGGTGGCGGGACAAAGCCCCTGAACGCATACCTAATCGACAAAAAGATACCAAACAGATTGCGTGATAAGATTCCAGTCTTGGCGGTCGGCAGTGAAATCCTTGCCATCGCAGGAATCGAAATCGCTGACAAGGTTAGGGTGGGGCCAAGAACTCTTGAGGCTTATATCGTGGAAGTTATTAAGGATTGAGTTCTCGTACAATCGCTGGCAATTCGTCAAACATTTGTAACATGCTAGGAGAGATGCTCAACTTGATTGTGGCATCTTTTTTCTTGCGAAAACTCTCGATAATTGTGTTTCGTCGCAGGATTTGATATGACATTGCCGAGTACTTGATATGAATCTCGAATCGCATGCTTGGCTTTATCTTCGCCGCAATCGCTATCAAGGCGACCCCAATCGGCGGAAATACCATAGCAAGGATCAGCATGTAGCCATATTGCTCCAGCAGCAACTCTACCACAGGCGATAGCAGGGTATTAATCAGGAAGAACGCCCCAGTGAAAATAAATAGGGAACCGGTAAAGATAATTAGCATCTTCACCGAGCCCCAGTTATTGCTGCCTGATTTTGTACTTAAACCCCTCATCAAAATAGCAAGTCCAAAGGGTATCAAGGTCAACGCAACTGACAGCTGGGCAATCTCGTCTTGACCTGCAGTCTCTGCAATAAACAACCCAAGGAACACTATACCTGCTATCATAAATGCCCAGCCACAGGCAAACAGGACCGCAACAATCGCCCTGTTCATCATTTGGTATGAACTGGAAAATCCTGCAATCAGGTTCAAGTCTACATCTTGGTTGAATACACTCTTGCGTCCCCACTTTTTGCCGTGACTCTCACGAATAATTCGCTTATTTGTAACAGTTACTTTAGTTTTATAACTCATGGACAAAAGCCTTGGAACTTCGTCACAGTCAAATTCTTTAACAATTTTTTCGCCCTTAGCCAGTGTCATAGCACGATTCTACATCAAAAATTCTCAATCGTCAAATCCAAACAAAAATCTGATTTTATTTGGTTTAAAATTGGCTTGCCAAAGGAAGCGGAAGTGGGCTAGAATACCGACGGAGGTAATATGAAAATAATAGCAGCCAATTGGAAGTTGAACAAAACAAACGCAGAGGCAAGAGAATTTTTTGCCCAGTACAAGAAACTGGTGACGAGCACCCCGAACAAAGTAATTGTCTGTGCCCCGTTTACAACCCTTGGGGTTGAAATTCCAAACGGGGTAGAGCTTGGTGCTCAAAACCTGCATTACGCTAAGAGTGGAACATTCACCGGTGAGATCTCGGCCGAAATGCTGGTCGAAGCAGGGGTGAAATATGTCCTGGTTGGACACAGCGAACGCAGAGCCGCTCCATTCAGTGAAGATAACGAATTCCTGAATGCCAAGGTTAAATCTGCCCAGGCGGCGGGATTGACCCCAATCCTTTGCATCGGCGAGTCTCTAGAGGTTCGCGAGGAGGGGGCAACGGAAAACTTATTAAAATGGCAACTGACAACAGGGCTAAAGGACATCACCGATACAAATCTAATTGTGGCCTACGAACCTGTATGGGCAATCAGCGGGGGCGACCCAACCAAGCCGAAACCAATTGCAACTCGCGAGCAGATCGCCGAAGTTCATGCGTTTATCAAAGACTTGCTGCAGAAACAATTCAAGACCGATATTCCAGTTCTATACGGAGGGTCTGCAAATGACCAAAACATGCACGATATTTTCCCAATCCCAGGTGTTGATGGTGGCTTAATCGGTGGTGCGGCACTTGTTCCTGAAAAGTTCGCCAAATTGGCAAACTACAAATAAATCAACCTGACAGTTCCCATTGTACATATATATTGATGAATTAATCGAATTTTGTCAAAACCTCCGCACGAAAATTTGCGGAGGTTTTTCTTTACGGCAAAGGTCAAATAAATCTAAGAAGTCCAAGAAGACGAGAGGCCGCGTCGAGGTGTGGCTGGGGTTTTGGTTGTTGGGGGATTGTATGTCGGAGGAGTCAAGCTGGGGTCCCTGGCAGGGAGTAGCAGGAAGTCCAATCCTGAACAAGGCTCAGAATAACCTGGTTGACAGGAAGCGACAAAATGGACTATAAGTAGTCATATGGAATTTATCAGGAAAGTCTGGGGTAGTGTTTGGGTATTTGCACTGTATGTAGTTTGCGTTATTGTGTCGTTGGTGTCTTTTATCTTATTGGTATCTGATCCAACTTTCATAGGAGATGCCCCTGTGCCTCGAATTCAAATGCTGCTTTATTGCTGGGTTGCGATTATATTGTTCCACCTTGGGATGATTATACGCTTGGGCTTTAAAAGAAGAGTCCCCCTCTACATGGAGTTGTATTATATTTTTATAGTCCTCTCCCATTTCGTACTGGGCAGTACACTTAGACTTTTTGACCAAGGCTGGCATTTTGATAAAATCTTGCACACCGCATCGGGTGCGGTCGTCGCGGGTATAGGTATAACCCTTGCCCTTGCAAAGACCAAGGGGTTGAAACGCGGCCACATGCTACTGTTTGCGTTTTGTTTTTCAATGATGGTAGCAGTGATGTGGGAATTCGCCGAGTTCGGGATAGACGCAATTTTTGGAACAAATATGCAAAGATGGCAAGACGACCCGTATCAAACGGTATTTGGGACACCGATGGGCAGTGGTCTTATTGACACAATGATGGATATGATAACCCACGCAATAGGTGCACTTGTAGTAGTCGTCGGTTATGTCATATACAAAAAACGCCAAGAAAAAAAACTACTCCCAATCTCCCAAGATGTCGAATTACCTGTGGTTGACGATCCAGAATAAATTGGTTGACAAAGGGGTTGCTCGTGCATATAATATCCACATGAACTTTGTCGTAAAAGACTTGTCAAAAGGGGTATTCATGCCTTTACCTGCGTGCAGAATGACATCGTACGCATGGTTTTTGATGGTCTAGTAATAAACTAAGACTTTGTCGAAACCCCCGTACGATGTGCGGGGGTTTTTCTTTGCGACAAAGTTCTGAAAATTAAAAAAGGAGAACTCAAATCATGAGTAAACTAAGAAAAGTAGTAATAGGTTCAACGCTGGCAATGGCACTCGGTATGGGTGTTCTAGGCTACACATCAGATGAAACATATGTAACGAACCTGTCCCAGGTATCAGCCGAGGAAATTGAAAGACTAGAGCTGACCAGACGCGAAAGGTCCGCATCCGCCGGTGGAACTGTGGGCAGAGAGGTTCGATACATCGACCAAGATGGAAACGCCCTGCGCCGAGAACTGTCGTACGAAGAAAGATTCGGAAACGCCGTAAGGGCTGCTCTGGTAGGCGGTGTGACTACTGGTGCGGCTGCATGGGCTATCGGCGGTGCACTTTCTGTCAAGGAAGATGAACGAAGCTAGTGACAGGGAAAGACCGCGAAAAATGGTCTTTTTGCTTGACTAACTGTGTAAGTATCGCAGATACTAAAGGCATGAAAACTTTTTTCAGAACTTTTGTAGTGGTTGCAATTTGCATAACCTTTGCAGGAGCAGCGTTTTTTGTTAATCCTCCATCAGCGGCAAGGGTAATGGCCAGTTACTGGATCGACCATGCCGCGACCGATTGGTACGACGGCGGGGATGGAACCGACGGCGATCCGTGGATTATCTCGTCGCCTGAATTACTCGCCCGTATGGCCCAGCAAACGGCAATAGTCGGTGTCGCGGGTAATGCTATTCGTGCTGGACACTTTCTGATTACCGAAGATATAGATCTGACAGGTCACAATTGGGAGCCAATGTCCCAGGCCGCAGCATTAACAGCTGTCTTCCGAGGGAGTTTGAGGGCCCTTCCTAACGCTACCATATATAACATGGCAATCGTATCGGATCTTGACCAAGTTGGTTTCTTTGTTAGCATCGGGGCGGGTGCGATCATAGATGGGTTGACATTCAAGAATGCCAGTCTAGAGAACACTAGGACGGGAACTACTCCTGCGGGCTCGCTGGGTGTGCTGGCTGGGCAAATTTTGCCATCCAACCATGCAAGTAATGTTACAGCAATTTCGAATATAACAGTAGAAGATGCTTACCTAACAAATATGACGGCTGCTGGAAATATCCGAACAGGTGGTCTGGTAGGGGCCATCGCGGGAGAAGTGCATGTAGAATTCAATGACATTAACCTAAGTGGCATTGTTGTGGATTCGCTGTCTACCGTTGGGGGAGTTCTTGGGTCTTCCGCTGGACATCGCAGTGATACAACAATTATTGATACAACTGTTGAGATCACGGCGGACATCACTGCGACTGCCTTTGGTGGTTTTGTTGGTGTTTTCGGTCCAACAAACGCACCAAGTAATAATTTCGAGGCAGGAATTCTCACGGTAAAAGACAGTACAGTGGAAATAGACCTAACATGGCAAAACACTGGCCCGACAACACACTCAGTGGGTGGAGTAATCGGAGTAGTCAGTTCCTCGGCCTTGCATGCAGATATACCACCCGCACATCAAGAAATAACAGTAATCAACCCAACAACAGTGGACATTGATAACATCACAATCAAAGGGGATATGGAGTTCCTGACTGGTGGGGCTATGCCGAACCGTGGACGAATTGTAGGAGGAATTAATGGGATATATTCAGACATCACAATAGGGGATGTCTGGGTGGATGAACTGGAGACTAGCTTGTACCCAGAATGGACCCCAAGGGCGGCCACAAACCCATCGGGCCTGACAACATCATTCCTTGGTGGATTGCCAACTAATGCTGCACAAATTGCTGCATCCCAAAATGAAATCAGAATCCAGCAAAGTGCATCCATCGCGTTTAATACAGGTGCGGGTGGCGAAGTAATGACATCATTACCCGCCCGATATCGCCTAACTCCAGGACAGTTCACATTCCAGATACCGAACATTACTCCAGAGCTAAACAATGGGAATAGCAAGTTCCTCGGATGGGCAACTACTTCGGGCGGAACAGTCGCACACCAACCAAATGACACAATAAATGTCAACAGAGGTGCTCATACACTATTTGCGATTACAGACCAAGTAATGCACACAGTAACTTTTGTCAGCCAGGGCACAACATACACAACCCGTCAAATAGGTCAAGGAAGTGACTTAACCGAATGGATTGTTCCGTCAACCGCACCAACCGGCCACACATTCAGTCACTGGTACAACACCGCAGAGGGTATTCTGTTCACAGACGGCGATTCCTTAACAATAAACCAGCCCCTGACCCTGACCGCACACTTCACATTGAACCAATACATAATTACTTTTGAAGAGCTTGGTGGCTCACTGGTTGCTCCAATAGCACAAAATTTCGGAACAACCCAGACTCTCACCACCTCACATGTCTCTAGTCTGACCCACTATGACTTCCTTGGTTGGGCGACCTCAAATGGAGGGGCAGTTGTGTATGAAATCGGCGATGATATTACATTCACAGGCGACAGAACTCTTTGGGCGGTGCGCACCCCAACCGAATACGAGATCTTGTTCACCCATGTCCATGGTGCAATAAACCCAAATCCTGAGACTTTTATCTACACTGATGTAGATTTTTACCTCCAGCCATTAACAGGTCGCACGGGTTGGACTTTCCAGGGCTGGTATGCTGACTGGGAATTCGAAACTCCAATTGCCGAAATCACTGTCGTTGCGCACACAGTCATCTGGGCACGCTGGACTGCTGACGAATTTACTATCACATACCATAATGTTCACGGGGCAACAAATCCAAATCCAATTACTGTTTTCACAGTCGAGTATCTTGACCTAGTTCTTGGAAACCTGGACGGCAGGCATGGTTGGGTGTTCCAAGGCTGGTATAGTGACGAGTCTTTGACCATACCAATCACCGAAATTACAACTCTTGGAAATGTCGAACTATGGGCAAGGTGGCAAGCAGTGATAACCGTCAACGGTACGCAAACAAATCTGACGGAGGGCTTGGCAACGATTGCCGATTTACCAGATCCAGACGACCGTGAAGGTTGGATTTTCCTAGGGTGGAGTCTGAACGCTGGACTGAACGCTCCAGTAGTACTGCTTGACCCTGACACCATCTTGACCGCCGGAATGGACTTGGTCGCCCAGTGGGAGGTAGAGGGAAGTGGCGGTGGTATGGAGTTATGGCTGATTATATTGTTGATATCAATAGTAGCAATTGTCGCATTTGTAGGTATAACTTTGATCTTCCTTGGGCGAAAGAAAGCTTAAAAAGTAGTTGACAATATTCTCTAACTTTCATATAATCTAATTTGTAATGATGGGCAAAGCCCAGCATATCGAGTGAATCTCGATATAAAACAAAAAGGAGGCCAAAATGGCAAAAGCAAATTTTGACAGGAGCAAACCCCATGTCAATATCGGAACCATTGGTCACGTTGACCATGGTAAAACAACTCTGACCGCGGCTATCGCGTCGTTATTTGGTGTGGACAAAGTCCGTTACGACCAAATAGACAAAGCTCCAGAGGAGAAAGCTCGTGGTATCACCATTAACACCGCTCATGTCGAGTACGAAACGGCAACTCGTCACTATGCCCATGTTGACTGTCCTGGTCACGCGGACTATGTTAAAAACATGATTACTGGTGCTGCTCAAATGGACGGTGCTATTCTTGTGGTTGCCGCAACAGACGGTCCAATGCCACAAACCAAAGAACACGTTCTGCTTGCACGCCAAGTTGGTGTTCCGCACATCGTCGTATTTATGAACAAGTGTGACTTGGCTGACGACGAGGAGTTGCAAGGTCTTGTCGAGATGGAAATCCAAGACATCCTGAACAAATACGGATTTCCTGGGGACAAAACTCCAATTATCCGTGGTTCTGCATCCAAGGCATTGGCTGCTATTATGGAAGGTAAAACAGACGACCCAGCGGTCGAGCCTATTAAAAAGCTTATGGATGCGGTCGATTCGTTCATCCCAACCCCTGCTCGTGACACCGACAAGCCATTCTTAATGCCTGTTGAAGATGTCTTCACAATCACAGGTCGTGGTACAGTCGCAACCGGTCGTGTCGAGCGTGGTGGTCTGAAGCTGGGTGATGTTGTTGACATCGTCGGTCTAGGCAGTAAAAAGCAAACAACCGTTACTGGTATCGAAATGTTCCGTAAGAACCTTGACTCCGCTATGGCGGGTGACAACGCGGGAATCTTGCTGCGTGGTGTCAACAGAACAGACATCGAGCGTGGTATGGTCTTGGCTGCTCCAAAAACAATTACTCCACACACCGAGTTCACAGCCGAGGTTTATGTTCTGAAAAAAGAAGAAGGCGGTCGTCACACACCATTCTTCAACGGATACCGTCCACAGTTCTTCTTCAGAACTACAGATGTTACCGGTTCGATCGAGCTTCCAAAAGGCACCGAGATGGTCATGCCTGGTGACAACACCACAATGACAATCAAGCTGATCACGGACGTTGCTATCGAAAAAGGTCTACGTTTTGCAATCCGTGAGGGTGGCCGTACCGTTGGTTCCGGTGTCGTCGCAACAATCATCAAGTAATTGTAAACAAAAAAGCCTACGGGCTTTTTTGTATTAAAAGGAGACTATATGAAAAAATTATTTGCCCTTGTCCCAATTATCGCACTTATCGGAATGGCGACCATAATGTCAACAGGTTGCATCGCTGCCGTTCGTGGTGTTGGAGGAATGGTGGAGAAAGAACAAGAGATTACAGGAAGTTTCACCTCCATACGCATCAGCAATGCATTAAATGTGACATTCAGGCATGGCGACGAACACACAGTTACTGCAACAATGCAAGAAAACTTGTTCGAATTATTGGTTATTGATATTAGTGCCAATACACTTAATGTAATCATGAGCCAAAATTTCAGGGTCTCAATTGGCTACACACCACGCATTGTAATCACTGCACCTCAATTATCTAGCATATCATTGGCCAACGCAACCACAGGATATGTCCAAAGTGCAATTACAGGCGATGCGTTCAGGGTATACTTAAGTGGTGCAAGTACAATCAGCGTCCCCAACCTAGGCGTAAATACCTTATATGTGAATGCTTCTGGTGCATCGTCCGCTACACTTGGTGGCAATATAGCTGTCTTCGCAAATGTATTTGCATCGGGTGCTTCAACCATTGCACTTGGCGGCAATGCAACCACTGCATGGCTGTCTGCTTCGGGGGCGTCCGATATCCGTGCATTGAATTTGCAAGCACGATACAGCAGTGTCGCCGCATCGGGTGCATCCCATGTGCGTATCGCAGTTTCCGAAACTTTATCCGTAACCGCAACCGGAGCAAGCAGTGTTCGCTATCGCGGCAATCCAACGATAATTTCACAAACTCTCTATGGTGCATCAACACTTAGGCGAGTTGACTAATTAAAAGAAATTATGCTACTATCCCTTTGGGGTTAAAAGAGAGGAAAATATATGGACAAGCGACGGTATTTTAACATGATCATAACCGAAAAGGACATGCAAGATATGGGCCGGTCTTAATCATATGAACAATTCATGCATAGAACACATGAGAAGGCGGAATGGGGAAGGGATGGAGAGTCTCGTTGGACTTCATTTGACGAGGCTCAACAAGACTGGCAAAGAGCGGGCCGAGACAATGAAATCACTCCTCTCGAGAGGTAAAGGAGCTTCGGCTCTTTTTCTTTAGGTATAGAAAACCAGTATGGATTTCGATATTATTCGACATTGACACGCGTTTTTTGACGGAGTATACTTTCTCACCGAAGGAGGTATTCAAGTGAAAAAAAGAAAGCGTAATGGTTTGAAAATGCTAGGCTTAGGTGCGGTCGCGATCGCATCTGCAGGTTTACTCGCGGCATGTACAACGGTTGCCGCAGGAACAGGACCAGACAGAGAGCTAGAAGAAGTAAGGTACGAACTTGCATCAGTTCAGGCCAGCCTGGCTGCGGCGGAAGCCAGCCTTTTGGAGGCAACAAATAACCTGAACACAGCCCAAGCCAACTTGGCAACAACTCAGGCAGATTTGGTGGCAACGATTACTCTGCGTGACACGGCTCAGGCAAATGTAGTAAGGCTGGAAGGAGAACTTGCAACTGCCGAGGGGCAACGAGATACTATCCAGACACAGTTACTATTGGAACAAGCAGAAGTATCTCGGCTAAGTGGGCGAGCAATAGTCCTGCAAGGCGAAATAAATACTTTGAACAGTCAGATAGCAGTCCTGAATGGATATGTTTTACATTACCAAAATCAACGCAATCACTATCGTGCGGCCCTAGCAAATATGGAAGGACAGCGTGACAGCTATCGTGCAGTAATGGGTGTCCTTAACCTAATTGGTGCACTGCCTAACAATATAACAATTGCTGACTACACAGCGGTTCGTGAAGCACAGCAAGCGTTTAATAGCTTGACTACTGCCCAGCAGGGTATGGTTACCGCCGCATTTGTGACCAGGCTTGACAACGCGGTCGATGCTATCAGTAATGCTCAGGCCCTCACCGTCGCAGACTTTAACGCGGATGGCCGTGGAATAATCACAGCAATCGAGAATGGTGTCAGTATAACTGGAAATGCATGGACAGATGGTGCGATTTGGTCTGTAAGCAAAGGGCTGAAGTCGATGATATTTAATTTAGCTTCGACCTTGGAAAATAACCAGTTTGCGACATTCATTATATCATTCAATAATATAGTTGGTGCTCATGCGGGCGAAAACAGATTTGGTGTTGCAAAATATGATGGTAATCTATACTTTGGTCAAGTGGGTGGAGTTGACTGGGCATCCCCAGAAGCTGCTATCGCGGGACAGTTGGTTCAAATCCGTAACGGCATGCAAATCGCATCAGAGGGACAATTTGTTATAAGCTTTGATTTTGATGCCAATGCAATGTCAGCGGTAACAGAGGGCGAGGTAATTAACTGGATAATCCCTGCGGCTGCCCAGAATATTCGTGCTTTGTGGGTAATAACAAACACAACGATTGATCTTACAAGCATGCGTTTTGTCGCATCTGAAAGGAACGACCTTGGAGCAAGTGACTTCAGTGTCGCGGGTCGTGGTGACGCAACAGTTACTGACATAGAAGGCGGAGTTCAATTAACATTTAATCACAATGCAGATGGGCCAATTTGGAGGGCAGACAAGGCACTGGAAGCCTTTGCATTCGATATGGAAGCGGATATTCAAAATGGTGAATTCGTGGTAGTGATGTTCTCATACAGCAATCACCAAGGAAACCACACTGGCATCAACGAGGCTCGACTAGGAATTGCAAGAGATAACAGTGGTCAATTATTTACAAGATTCATCGGCGGAGTAAACTGGGGAAGCCTGAACACAACATTTGATGAAATTCTAGGGGGACAGGCAATCAACTCACTTGGGAGAGTGATCTTTACTTTCAACTTTGATGCTCGCGAGGCAACTGCTCGGATTGGTGGTACAACCCTTATATCCACAATTCCATCCAATGCATCCGAGGTTCGTGCTCTTTGGGTTGCGGGAACGGCAAACAGTATCGACATGACCTCAATCACTGTCATCGAAGGTGCTCCAGTTGTGTTTACATCACCAATAGCTTCAGTTCGTGCCCGAATGCAACACGGCGACAGGCCGCTAATTGCCCAATTCACACTTGACCGCTCGTTCACATTCGGCCAAGAGGCAAACGAGCAGGCCTCTGCGGCTCACATCGCAGGGCTTCAGGCACTCATCGAAGGCAATGCCACAACAACAATGCTCAGCAATGACATAGTTATCTTCGCCCAAACAGGCGATGGCGTTGTAACCCAGGTTCGAAATCGCTACTGGGGTGGTTTCTTCGCGGTGGCAAACGCGGACGATCGTTCAATTGTGACGGCTGCTCCAAGTGCTTCAAGTACAGGCCGCATTTTGGCTCCAACAATTCCCGGACAAGCATTCGATATTGCCAAGAATCTAACAGGTGTAATCGGTGCCAGCACTGACTGGGAAGTTGTTATGATGGTTATATATAATGGGCAAGTATTCCGCTACACAGTCGCTGGAACAGGCAATAACGCAGTATGGTTTGTCGTATAACACAAGAAAAAAAGAGCCATTGGCTCTTTTTCTTACTGTCTGCCTTGAATCAACTGCCCGTCGATGTTGATGACGATGAAGTGATTATTCCCAGTATTCGTGACGAATTGGACGAACCAGAACGCTGCCAAGGACTCGCGATCAGTAATAATTTTGACATAGCTCTCAAACGATGCTACACCCTCGGCGGTCAGTTCCGACTTGAAATGCTCGACCCCTATCCCTAATGCCTTTTCCCATGTAATGGCGTCTGTTGGCATAGCTTGTGCCAATTCAAATGGGTGTTCGTCGAATGTAAATACAATTTCTGTTCCCGCTTCAACCAATTTTCCTAGGTCATAGCCGAAGTTCCTTCCAAATTGATTACGCTCTAGGGTTATCTCCACCGGTTCGGCATCACCGATTTGGATTGTGCCGGTAATTTCCTGAATATCAATCAGATTAATCCCGCGCGGCTCTACATTAATCAAGGCAAACGGTACGGTGCTAGTGTCTGCAACACCATCCATTTGATAATTTTGTTCTCTGATACCACTGAAGAACTGCACACGCAAGTCCTCGGTCTGCGCCTGCATCATGTAAAACCTAGCCTCGGCGATGTTAGCCATTGCCCTTTCGTGCAGGGTTTTACTGCCTCCGCCACTCAGCATCACAAAGAGGAATACCCCCAAGACGGCTGCAATCCCTATAAAGGCAAGCAGCTTCGTCCTTCCAATTTTTTTAAACAGTCTTCTCACTTTGACCTCCTATACAAGAATATTAAATTGTGTTACAATTAATGCATGAAAAATATTTTGAGGGAACACAATATCGTACCCTATGCCAAAATGAAGGCAATGCTGGAAACTCACCAAGATGTCGCTATGGTCCATGCAACGGGAACAGGC
>Ga0131853_10000403_pt1 | contig 78580 bp, 60 predicted proteins | sample TergutLab28metaG_FD_92764 | JGI IMG/M metagenome (GOLD analysis project Ga0131853, IMG submission 92764) | Labiotermes labralis P1 segment gut microbial communities from Petit-Saut dam, French Guiana - Lab288 P1 (version 2) (version 2) | ecosystem: Host-associated > Arthropoda: Insects >...
AGGCCGCCGCCGCTTTGGTTTTGCAATTCCTTTAGGGTCATATTGCCGTGTTTTATATCCGGCATTTTGCCGGGTGCGGATTGTGCAAGGTTTTTATCCCCATTCTTCCATTGCTCTAATTGAGCAATCAATTTGTCAATGGCTTTTCTGATTTCTTGATAAGCCATATCACCGACACGGGAAGCAAGGTTACATTCCTGTTGGGTCATATCTTCGTTAATCATGGGTATGTGCGCCCCCTTTCAATTTTTGGATTTTGGACATAAAAATAACCGCTAGTCTGCGGTTGCTGTGTAGTAGGAATATATTTAATAATGCGGCGGTCTATCACTTGGCCGCCCATCACGAACCGCCGCCATTTCTGCCGCCGTACAGCTTACCGCTTGCCATATCGTGAGCCACAAGAGAAGTATAGTAGCTGTCCATAGTGGACGGTGCGTTAAACAGAACGGCCAGCAGATATTTCTTGATATTGCGAATATCTGTTGTGTTCTTTTTCAAGCAGTCCAGTACATATTCAATATGACTTACATTCAGCTTTAGGAATTTAGCTTTTACAAGTTCTGCCGGGTAATCATCACTTGCTATGCGTATGGTCTGCCGGGAAGTGCAAACAGTTTCAAGCATAAGGTCAACAATTTCATCTATGCGGTCACGGTCATATTTGTAATTGGCTTGTAAATGCTCGTATTCGATATTTTCATATATGATTTCACGATAAATATTAAATGCGTTTATATTATTAGCTGTTTCCGTTCTTTTCCTATCCGGGCTTTGTGTTTGCTCTTGTGTATGCGTGGGCGGGGTTTGGGGTGGGAAAGGATTTGAAAGGGTTTCAGTATCGTTAGAATCAATATCACTAAAATCATTATTGCTTATATCATTCTTATTACCCGCCGAATATCGGAAGTCAAGACTTCCGTTTTTCGGAAGTCTGCACTTCTGCATATCGGTATGTTTAGACTTCCGATTTTCGGAAGTCAAGACTTCTGCCGGGTCAAAGAATTTGCGAACATAGATTATTGTTGGTTTTCCTTGCCCTTGTTTAACGCGCTCTATAAGGCTAACGCCCTTATCCGTGTCCAGTTCGCTTAGAAGTTTTACAGCTTTTCCATGTTGACAGTTCATAAATTCCTGTATATCTTCAAGGGTGAAGATTATAAATACCCGGTCTTGTCCATCAAGCCAGCCGTTTTTGATAGATAAGCCCATACGGTCAAGCATAAGCCCGTACAGGATTTTTGCGCCGTCTGATAATTGCTTAAAGCGCGGATTAGTGAATAATGCTTTTGGCAAACGATAAAAAGTATATTGGTCTGCTTCGTTGCCGTAGTAGTAGCCGTATGGCTGGTAGTATTGGGGCTTACTCATGGGATAGCTCCTTTCCGCGCTTAGAACGCAAAAAAAGGCCGGGAGTTTTTTATGCTCTCGGCCTTGCTTGGTTGGGTTCTGTGCTATTTAGTTTTACTCTGAAATATTTAGCCCTGCTATATTTACTGCAACGCTTACAGTAAATTCATAGCTTTTTCTTCGCTTGCCGCTGGGCGTTTGGTTCTCGATAAAGTGCGTAAATTCAAGGATTGTGAGCAACTTCTCAAACCTGTTCCTATCGACTATGACAACTGTACGTCATATTACAAAAAATACTTTTACACATATTCATTTCCGCCCACTGGAACACAGAGCGACTTTTTGTTTTGACGTTCTATTTACATTGCAATTTTCATTATAACACAAAAGCAGAAGAGATTTTGATTATTTACAATTAGAACCTGTGTTCAATAAGCTGTCGCACGTCTTTTCGGCTGATTTTTCGCCACTCTGCGTCAAGCAAATCCTCACGTGCCTTTGGGCACGCCACGGATTTACTCTCCTTGATTGGCGAAAAATCAGGCTCGAAAATCCGCGCAACCCATTATTGAACACAGGCTCTAAATATTGAATTTTCATTGAGATAGGGATGCACACCGTGACCGTAAATAATAATTTTTTACTTGATTTAATACGCCATAACGCATATAATGTAATTAAGAGTTTATCCCTCAAAAATCTGTTTCGTTGCTATTAAGGGATAAGCTCTGAGCGCTTGAGATTCCCTGCAATTACAAGTACACGAATGGGGCATTGCGAATGGATGATTACATCACTACACGGCAGGCAGCAGAAAAATGGGGCGTTACGCTTCGTTGTGTGCAAGCGTATTTGAAAAATAGCCGCATAAACGGTGCCGTCCGTTTCGGGCGTGACTGGATGATACCCAGAAATACTGAACGCCCTTCTGATTTACGTATAAAGAGCGGGAGATATATAAACATAAGCAAAAAGAAAAACGACGAGGAAACAGATAGCATTAAAAAATCAGAGCATTGATCCGGAAATCAAAATGGTACAGAAATTACTTCTCAGGGGCATAGGGTCGGAAGCTGAAGGAAGGTGTTTGTGTGAATAACGACATCATTATAGAGCGGCGTAACTTAATCCACGCTTTTAATAATTGCAAAAATCATCGCATTATAGTCGTATGTGCGCCAGCGGGTTATGGTAAAACCATGGGTGTAACCGGATGGCTGGCAAAGGATACTCGCGTCAAGTCTGTTATTTCTTTGGACGAGTATGATAACAATATCGCTGGTTTTTGTGAACGCTTTTGTGCTGCCCTTCTTGCTTGCCAGCCCCGAAACCAGACCCTTGAGGAAATTATTTCACACCCTTCTTTCCAGAGTGCGCCTGATGAATTTACTCTTCGCGCTGTCGCTGCTCTTGCTGCAAGAAAGCAAACGGTGCTTGTTATTGATGATTTACATCTCCTTAACGACAGTGCGGTCTTATCCCTTTTGTTGACATCAATTAAACGCCTGCCAAAGAATTTTCAAATCATCTTGATTAGTCGGCACGATTTATCGGCCGGCTTTTCGGAATTTTTGCTAAAAGGCTATGCTGCCCACATCAACGCAGAGCAGTTCCTCTTTAGCGCCGATGAAATAAAAGCCCTATATAGCAAACGAGGTAACCAAATAACACAAGAACAAGCAAAAGACATTAACCAACAAACTCGCGGCTGGGCAATGGGTATAAATGCGTTTCTGCTATCTGGCGGAGAGTCGTTTGACATAGCGTATGAATATCTATCTGATTTCATTAAAGCAAACATATGGGAAAAATGGGATGACGAAACCCGTGACTTTATGCTTCGTACCGCAAATTTGCGAGAACTGACACCTTCATTATGCGAAGCAATGACGGGTGTGGCCAACAGTGGCAAGCTTCTTAAAAAGCTACTTCAAAAAGGTTCTTTTATCTCACAATTGCAAGATGGTACTTATCGTTACCACCATTTGTTTCAGCTTTTCCTCAGACGAATGGTAGATGAGCGTGGCGATGAATTTTTAACTTCCCTTTTAGAAGCGGAAGGGAATTGGTATTTATCACAGATGGATTTTTATAGTGCCTTTGATTGTTTTCTTCGCTGCAAAAACCACTTTGGTATAGCATCATGTTTTGGTGCTATTGTTGGCACCGTCCGCAATGACTTTTCTTTTACGAAGATTATGCCAATTGTGAAGCATGTAGAGTTCCACAGCGCTGCTCAAGAATATCCGTTTTTGTTTTTTCTGATGGCTGTTTGTGCTTTTGCCGAGGGGCAATCAGATGATATGGTTTCTTATATGGATGAGTTTTACAAATGGCATCCTGAAATTGTAGCAAAATATTCTTCTTCACCACATAATATCCTTTATCTGTTGAATCATGATTTTCGTGTGTCGTTAAAGCAAATGCTAGATATACTGGATGAACTGCCCGCCACAACAAATCATTCTCTTTCAAAGTGGATAGTGACCATGCATATGCCTTTGTTTCATCGCACAGTTAGAGATTATTCAGAACTGACCGTAGGCGATACGGTTGAAAACTGCACATCACTGAGCCATCTGAGCGGTTCTATGCTCGGCGAGGAAGGTTCTATGATTATTGCAAATTTAATCGCGGGACTGCTCTATGAGCAAGGTGATTTAGAACTGGCGCATAAATACGCAATAAAGGCAGTGGCTGAAATAAAAAATCATTTTTTATCGGAATCGAATTTTTGTTCCTTGTCTATATTGGCTTGCATACTGGACGCGCTTGGTGAACCAAAAGAAGCAGAGCAGGTTTTAGAAGCTATATCGCAAGTAATTGAAAAGGATAAAGCGTATCAACTAAACGATAATTTTAATGCCTTCGCCATGCGCCGCAAGCTGGCAACTGAAAACAAAGAGGTGGCAGCAAGCTGGATTGAAGGCAAAACTAGCCATACCCCTACATTATTAAGTATATACATCGATTTAACCACATGTAGAGCCTTTATTATTACCGAAAAATACGACTTAGCCCTCGTTTTGCTAAGAAAAGTTTTAGGGATTGCAAGCTCATTTAATCGGAGCTTAGATATCATTGAATCACGAATTTTACTGGCTATTGCCTGCTGGAAGAAGAAACGGACTTTTCAAAACGAGGCCCTTGAACACCTGGAAGCTGCCTGCCGCATTGCATATCCTTATGACTACGTGCAAATGTTTATAAACGAAGGTGCAGCGCTTTCTGTTATGTTGTACAAGCTACAAAAGCGTGTTGAGCAACGAGAAAGCGAAGATAAAAAACATCTTAGCTTTATAAAAAAGCTGTATCTGCATTTGCCAGCTCATGACGTCGCTGATATAGAGATAGAAAGTAAGTCAGAAAAGCCTACAAAGTTTACCGATAAGCAAAAAACAGTAATGGATTTGCTTTGTCAGGGTAAAACGCAAAAAGTTATTGCTGAAACTATGGGCATAAAGCAGTCAACTCTTCGCTATCATCTCGCATCAATCTACAGTAAACTTGATGCGGTGAATGTATCTGATGCGGTAAAAAAGATAAATGCAATGCGATTGCTTTAATAAAACTAGAAGATGGCTCGGATATAATACCAAAAGGCTGCCACGCGAAAAGTGGGCAGCCATTTTATTTAGGCATTTTATCACTATATGGAAATAACTGTAAAATAAATCGGTTCCCAAAGTCCTTCAACAGTTGTTAAATCAAGGTTTCGAGAAGATTTGTTGAATTTCTAGGGTGTATCAAGTGCTATTTTCAGGGACTTATTATCAAAATTTTATTGCAAAATACTCCCCCTTCATGTCAGTACAAAAAAATCCTTAGATGTTATTATATTCATATAATCAAGATAATGGCTTATGATGGCTGTTTTTGTATCTCTAACCTGATTCTGGATATCAAAATAACGCCTAAATCATTTCCATTGTTTTCTATTAACGGGGCGACAAGATGTATATGTAATCATAGGCTATGTTAATGCAAAAACATGGATTATGGTAAGCGGTGCTGAGCTATATTGTCTTCTATTATAAATCCATGTAATAAATGTGTCAAGTGTTTCCTGAATTATGGGCGCAATATAATTTTGCGATATGTAATAACAAATGCATAGATAAGGAGGCTGTTTCTATTACAATGAAATACAAACCTCAATGACTTTGCTGAACGAACTAAAAACTAATCTCTATCTAAATCAAAAGACCGTTATAAATACACTAGAATCTTTAGTAAATTGTGTTCATGCTTTAGATGGAACTGCCAAGGGTATAGCTGCAATTCAAGACAAAATTAATATCATGGTCTATGGTGCGTCGGACAAAACTGTCGTTGTACAAAGCAATGGTTTAAATAGATAAAAAATAAAAAATGTCCCTCTTGAAAAGATATAATGACTAAAGGAGTAGATAAAAATGAGCAGAATCAGAGGACTAAAATTCAAAGGCAAAATAATATTGCCAACCGCAGCACTGTTTGTTTTGCTGTTATCAATAATCATAGTCTTTTCAATTGTACGGTTTGGTAATTTTGCAGACCATCTTATGCAAGAACGCATAGAAGCTGCCGCTGGCGGAATGAGAGATATTGTTACTATTTATCGCGAGAGAGCTGTAAGCCTCGGAATGGATATTTCTGCTGATGGGCGGCTGGCGAATGCACTTGTTGGCGGCGACAGACAAGAGATGATTCGTGTTGCCACACAGATTGTAGAGGAAAATGAACTTGCATTTATAACCCTTATGGATATAGATGGCGTAGCAATGGTGAGAACCCATGACCCTAACGACTGGGGGCAAGAAATTAGGACCCCTGCTTTGATGAGAGCTTTAGAGGGCGATATTTCTGTTGCATATGGAAGTTTTTGGACATGGCAGACTACCATTCGCCCAAGTATACCATTGATTTATGAAGGGGAGATTATAGGAGCTTTTGTTTTGGCATATGCTCTTGATACCAATATCATTGTTGACTGGATACAAGAAACATATGATGCGCAAGTTGTTATTTTTGCTGATGGAGTAAGTGTTGCATCTACTTTTAGGGCTCCAGACGGCTCACGAATCACAGATGTTGAGATGCCCCAAGAAATTACTGAAACTTTACTGGATAGACAGCAAGAAGTATTCACCAAGGTTGACATGTACGGCGATATTTACAGCGCGTTTTTTCTTCCGCTAATAGGTTCACATGGTCAAATGTTTGGTCAGCTTTTTATGGGATTGAGCAATGAATATGTTATTGCCGAAAGAAACGCTTTGATACTACAAGTAACCTTAGTAGCTATTATTGGAGCGGCAATTACCCTGCTTATATTGTTTTTAATTACCGGAAAACTGATACAACCCATAAAGCGATTAGAAAACTTGGTAGCGGATGTTTCCGATGGGAAAATCAACATTAATATTGATAGGGAAAACATCACCCGAGATGAAATAGGCGATTTAACGCTTAATATTTACAATCTTGTTGATGTAATTAAAATGATGGTGCAGGATTTGACCCAAATGCATCATGCGTTTATAGAAGTAGGGGATTTACAGTTTACTGTCGATTCCAAAAAATACCAAAATTCCTTTAAGGAAATAATTGGATTAACGAACGATATGCTTCAAGCTATGACGACGGATATTAAGGAAGTTGCCGAAGCTTTGGGTAGAATAGACGGTGGGGATTTTGACATTGTTCTTAAAGAGGAAATTTGGATAGGTGATTGGGTATTTATGCCTAAAGCACTTAACGGACTTACTACCAATCTTAGAAGCATTAGCACAGAAGTGGGTAGTATGATTGAATCGATGGCGGTTAAAGGCGATTTGACTTTCCGAATTGAATCTGACAAATATAAAGGCGATTGGCGTGAGATTATGGTTGGGCTTAATGGTATAGCCAATGCTGTGGATGAACCTATTAAAGTGCTTAACGTAACCCTCAATGAAATAAAAGCCGGTAATTTTGAATTGGCTAAGTTAGACAAAAAACTTGTTGAGATGGGACTTGAACCAGACCCAAATAAATATAGCGGCATATTTAAGGATAGTATCCTTGCTATAGATGAGGCCATGATAGAAATATATTCCTATATAAACGAATTGGACAAAATATTGGCACAAATGGCAGACGGCGATTTACGCAATAAAATTGAGCGTGAATATGTGGGTGATTTTGTTGCTATCAAAAATTCAATAAATAATATCAACGGCACCCTCCACAAAACCATGTCAGAAATTTCTGCGGCTTCAGAACAAGTGTTGTCGGGTGCAAAGCAAATCTCCGCAAGCGCATCTGATTTAGCAAGCGGCGCACAGGAGCAAGCCGGTTCTGTAGAAGAACTTAACGCTACTATCAGCATGATTAGTCAGCAGACACGACAAAATGCAGACAACGCTTCCGGAGCAAGTGAGCTTTCCAGCAAGTCAGCTGCTAATGCCCAAGAGGGTAATGGAGCTATGAAGCAAATGTTGGTAGCTATGACACAAATTAAGGAGTCCTCCAGCGATATTGCTAAGATTATAGATGTTATCCAAAGTATAGCATTTCAAACCAACCTACTTGCTCTTAACGCATCTGTTGAAGCCGCCCGCGCCGGTGAACATGGCAAAAGCTTTAGCGTGGTTGCAGACGAAGTCCGTAGTCTTGCTGGGCGCAGTCAGACAGCCGCAACTGAAACTACTGGTCTTATTGAAGCTTCCATTGGTCGGGTAGAAGCAGGCTCAAGCATGGCAGAATCCACTTCACAATCCTTAGACATCATTGTTAAAAATGCTGCTGAAGTATTGGAGATTATTAACAGTATTTCCATAGCTTCAAATGAGCAGGCAGAGGCAATTGAGCAGATTAGTGATGGACTTGAACAAATATCGAATGTAGTTCAAAACAATTCGGCTGTTTCAGAAGAAACCGCGGCAGCATCAGAGGAACTTAATTCACAGGCGGAGCTTTTGCGGCAGCTTGTGTCTTATTTCAAGTTGAAATAGACAAGTAAAAAGGTGAGTGGGGAGACGATATGGAAACCAATTTGTATGCAGCAAAAGCTATATTAGAATCTTTTGACCTTAATATAGAGTTTTGCGAAAGCAGTCTTGATGCCATTGAAAGAATTAAGCAGGGCGAAGCATATGATGTTATCTTCATAGATTGCATTGTGCTGGAAAAGGATGCCATTCTAGTTGCAAAAGCTCTGCGGGATGTGGGCTACAATCATCTGATTGTAGCTCTTACCACCGACGTAGTCAAAGTACAGGAAGAAATGTTTGTAAGCAATGGTTTTTCCGGATCTATATCAAAACCAATTAACATTAACCATCTCAATTCCTATCTTACCCGCTTTATTAAGGATAAGCGTACCGTTAAGGTGTCAATGGTGGGTTAAAAGCCTTAACGCTAACCGTCTTAATCCCTGCCTTGTCCGTTTTGTTCAACGTAAAAGCGTGCAATTCAAGACAAAATAATTTAGGAAGAGCCTAAGCCAAATAAAGAGTGTATTGGTGGGCTAATTACATAGATTGCTCCTTGGCAAATACCAGTCCAAGTGTAAGCATCAAAGCCATGCGTTTGGTGGTCATCTGCTACAGAGAAATTTGACACCAGCACCCCGATGGGTCGAGCCATGATGAACATTTGTATAGTATAGGCTAATGACTATAGTAGTATATAGGAAACACTTACGTTGTCATCAGCATGCTATAATAAAAATGTGTTTTGCGGATTTATGCTGCAGGAGCCAGTATCAGAAGCATGGTGAAGCTAAATGTTGCGCCAGAAATTATACCTGTGATTTGTGTTGTGGGGCGAAAATATAGACCAGTACGATCGAAGTACAGTGGCAGAGAATATGCGTTTGTGCCGCTTGTAATCCACATGGTGGCTACGGCTGGGTCTCCCAGATAGTAGTCCAGCGGCTGAAATTGCTGTGGTTGGCCGGCTACATTTTGTGTTAGTAGATAGTATACTGAGCCATTGGTGAGAGTTTGTGTGTGGTCGATGCGCCCTGTGCCAAAGAAGTTGAACTGTGGGCCAATAGAAATTACAGAAGTTTCCAAGCCTGACAATGCAGGGTTGAGGGATGAGATTGTTGTGACAGCAGAAACAGCTATGCTCCCCCGAATTCTGTTGATTTGGTCCTGGATGTCGCCAAGTTGATTTTTTAGATATTCATAGCTAACAGCGGAATTTGCCATAAAATAAACCTCCCAAAAGATGTGTATTGATAAATTATGCTCACACCGTTTTGGATGTGCCTATGATTTTGTGTATTTCATCGCCAATGGAGTTGTTGTCGATGAATTCGTCAATATCCACCCAATGTACTGGCAGACTCGGTAGCTGATGGCGAAACCATGTTAGTTGTCGTTTTGCAAAGTGTCTGGTGCCACGTTTTACGGCAGTTAAGGCCATGTCAAGTGGAATGTTGCCGTGCAGGTATTTCACAATTTCTTTGTAGCCTAGACCCTGCATGGATGGTAAGCTTGGAGAATAGCCTGCAGAGAGCAGGTTTGCGACCTCTTCCACCAGGCCGTCTGTAACCATTCTATCCACGCGGCGGTTTATACGGTCGTACATTGCGGCGCGTTCGCCGTGTAACACGAAAATCTGCGCATCATAGGCGGGGCGCTGGCGCTTTTCTTTTTGCTGTTGGTTGTGCAAGGATATCAGCGCATTGTGACGGCGAAAATATTCCAGAGCACGGACGACACGCTTCACATTGGCTATATCTATGGATTTTGCGGCCTCAGGGTCAACATCCCTTAGCATATTGTGTAGATGCTGCGGGCCATGCTCTTTGGCGAGGTGTTCCAGATGCTGGCGATAATCCCAGTCGCTGTCAATTTCTATTTCAAATTCAGTATTATACAGCAGAGCATTGATGTAAAATCCTGTTCCACCGCATATTATGGGCATTTTGCTACGAGCGGTGATTTCGTCAATTAGGGCTGCGGCGCGATTTTTAAAGATAGCGACGCTGTAATCTTCATCAGGTGTCAGTTCGTCTATTAGATGGTGTGGGATGCCGCGCATCTCGTCCAATGTCACTTTGGCGGTGCCAATATCCATTTGGCGGTAAATTTGCATGGAGTCTGCGGATATTATCTCGCCACCTATCAGGCGCGCCAGATGTATGGCAGCAGGGGTTTTGCCGCAGGCTGTGGGCCCACATATTACGATAATTTTGGTCATGGCCGCTGCCCTCCTGATATGGTTTTCTCTTCCAAAAAAATACGGTCTATGCTCTGAGTTTCGGCATTTATGGCGGAAAGGTCGATTTTTGGGACAGGTGGAGACTTTTGCACAAAGGCGTCACTGCTTTCAAGCTGTGCCTGAATTTGCTTGGAACGCTCTATGACGGCATTTGGCAGGCCCGCCAACTTTGCCACGAAAATGCCGTAAGATTTATCCGCTCCGCCAGGCACGATCTTGCGCAGAAATGTAATGTTTTCACCACTTTCTTGTACCTGCATGCGATAGTTAGCTACACCGGGAGTTCTGCCTTCGGCAGATGTCATCTCATGATAGTGCGTGGCAAAGAGGGTTTTGGCAGAAATTTCTGTGGAAATATATTCTACAACTGCCATTGCAATGGAGAAACCGTCAGTTGTACCGGTTCCTCTTCCGATTTCATCCAACACAATAAGGCTTCTCTGTGTAGCATTGGCCAGTATATTGGCGGTTTCGTTCATCTCTACCATGAATGTAGATTGGCCGTGGGCGAGGTCATCCGCCGCGCCGATGCGCGTGAAAATGCGGTCGCAAATGGGTAGTTTTGCGGCTGTGGCCGGAACAAAGCTGCCCATTTGCGCCATTATACAAATGAGAGCCACCTGGCGCAGGAAGGTCGATTTTCCGGCCATATTGGGACCTGTAATGATGGCGATTTTGTTGCCCAAATTGTCCAGATATGTGTCGTTGGGTACGAAGTTGTGGTCAGAAAGCCGCTCTACAACAGGATGGCGTCCATCTTTGATATCTATGGCTCCGGATGTGTTCATTTGGGGCTGTATGTAATTATAATTATCTGCAATTTCTCCCATAGATTGTAAAACATCAATGGTTGCCAGCATATGTGCCGTTAGTTGCATGCGCGGCACTTCTTGCGCTATTTCCTTGCGAAAGTTGCTCCACAGGCGGTGTTCGATATCTGTAATACTTTCAGTTGAGGTCAAAATATCTATTTGTAGTTGTGAGAGGGTGTGGGTTATATATCGCTCGCAGTTGGCTAGTGTCTGTTTGCGCTGATAATGCGCAGGTGCGGCATCACGATGGCTGTTTGGCAGTTCGATATAGTAGCCAAAAATCTTGTTTTGGCCGATTTTTAGATTTTTGATACCGGTGGCCTGTTTTTCAGATTGTTCGTAGTCTGCTAAATCAGCGAGAAACCGGTTCTTGCGTGTTCTTGCGTCATCCAAATCTGAATTGTAACCATCAGCAAACATACCCGCCTCATTTGCATTGGTGGGCGGCGCATCTGCCAATGCATGCATGATTTTATCGTGAATATCCGTCATTAAATCTAAATTTTCCCGGAAATATGTATTGAGCATGGATTTTGTGCCATCCAAAAGCCGCTTCACATCAGCGATGGCATTGATGGAGTACCTAAGCGTGGCAAAATCCTTAAAACCGATGCGCCAGTATGTTAATTTGCCACAAAATCGCTCTATATCGGCTATTTTGCTAAGAGCCTCTCGTATATGAGTGCGTCGTACTGTATCCCCGGCAAAATCTGCAACCGCCGCGTGCCGCGTGCTGATGTCCTTTGCATTAACTAGTGGACTTTCCATCCATTTGCGTAATAGACGTTTGCCCATGGGCGTTTTTGTCTGGTTCATTACCCAAAATAGTGTACCTACAGTATCTTTTTCGCGCAAGGTTTCTGTCAATTCCAGATTACGAAAAGTGTGTCTATCTAAAATCAAAAAATCCGATGATGCATATGCTGTGATTTTGCGAATATGATGCATCGCACTTTGCTGCGTTTCGTGCAGGTATTGTAGAAGTGCTCCAGATGCGCCTATAGCGTGATGGTCGGAAATACCAGATTCACTTAAGCTTTCAGTGCCGAAATGTGCCGACAATTTCTCCATGGCAAAATTATATAAAAATGCCCAAAAATGATATATATTAGGAGCAATGCTAATATTTGATTTGATATCGATAACTGACGGAAAATCAGGATTTGCTATAATTTCACGTGGGCTAATTTTGTGGAGTTCTTCCAATAATTTTGATACCGAATCAAGGTGTGTGGCGTAAAAATCGCCTGTGGATGCATCTGCATAGGCCAGGCCAAAGGCCGTATTGTCCTGTGCGAATATGGAAGCGATATAATTGCTGGTACCCTTGGTATCATCAAAAATCGTACCTGGAGTATAAACGCGCACTACCTTGCGCTCCATCAGGTCCACTTTCTTATCCTGCGCAGGCATTTGCTCGCACAGCGCGACCTTGTGTCCGGCATTCACCAGTCGTAGAATATATTCATAGGCGGCATGGTGCGGAAGGCCGCACATTGGGGCCTTGCCACGGCCTGTATCACGAGATGTTAAATGCAGGCCTAATAAATCTGAAGCTGCACGAGCATCATCGAAAAATAGCTCGTAAAAATCGCCCAACCGAAAAAACAGCAGTGCGTCTTTGTGTTTATCCTTAATTTCTAAATATTGGCGCATCATAGGCGAAAAGTCCGCCAAAAAATCACCGTCCGCTCCTAATGGCCACAGCAACCGCCGCCGCAACCGCCTGATTTTGTCTCGATGTAGCCAATTGTTTGCTTCAACATCTCCAGCACAGATTTGGCAAAATTGTCATAATTTTCTTGTGCCTTCAGATACTCTTGCGCGGTAGGCATTTGTTTTACAGCAATTTCCAGTTCTACCATCTGCTCTAGAGCCTGTTGATAGCGCTCCTGCGTCAAAAAGCCACTTTGCTGAGATATTCTCATATTTTTACTAAACTCATTATATTCTGCATAGGCTGCTTGTGCCGCCGAATCCGCTTCAAATGCAGCTTTTGCATCTGCCAGACGCAACGATGTTTCCGAGGCCAAAATCATATTGCCTAGCTCCACGGTTTTTTCATAATACTGTGTGTTCATTTACAATCTCTCCGTTCAGGTAAAATGTACGGGGCTCTGTGATTCTTACGTCTACGAGATCACCCAATAAATTAGCATCACCAGCAAAATGTACCAATGAATTATCGTCTGCACGGCCATGTAGAATTCCATTTTTATCCATGCCTTCCGGCATAACTTGAAGTATCATCCCTTGCTTTTCTGCTGCGACCTCGTGAGTCATGTGGTTTACTTCGGTCAAGAGCCTGTCAAACCGCGCCTTCATTACATCTGCGGGCACTTGGTCCGGCATTATGGCTGCTGCCGTGCCCTGCCGTACGCTGTACATAAATGTAAATGCCCCTGCAAACCGCACCTGTCGTATCACGTCCAGGGTGTGCTCAAAATCCTCATCGGTCTCGCCAGGAAAACCTACCATAATGTCTGTAGTTATTGCAATCTGTGGTATTGCGGCCTTTATGCGAGCAATCTGGGCCAGAAAACTATCTTTAGTATACCCGCGATTCATGGCATCCAATACACGTGTCGAACCTGCCTGGAAAGGTAGATGTAGATGTTTACATACCTTATCCAAATCGCGCATGGCAAAAATTACCTCATCCGAAATATCTTTGGGATGGCTGGACATGAATCTAATTCGTTTTATACCATCAATTTCTGAAACTCTGTGTAGCAACTGTGCGAAATTGATATCAAGTTCCTTGCCATATGAATCCACATTTTGCCCCAATAGCACAATCTCTGTGACGCCATCTGCTGCCTGTTTGCGCACCTCATCCAGAATATCCTCCGGTGTGCGACTGCGCTCTCTGCCGCGCACATATGGCACGATACAGAATGTACAAAAATTGTCGCAACCGTATATGATATTAACAGATGCCTTAAAAGGAAATTCGCGGATGCTGGGCAGGTCCTCTACAATCTCTGCGGCATCTTTCCATATGTCTACAATGTTACTATAAGTTACAAAATTGCTATGCAGCATCTCTGGAAAACGATATATATTGTGTGTGCCAAAAATCACATCCACATAATTGTAACTTTGCATAATTTTGTCAACTACAATATCCTGCTGCATCATGCAACCGCACAAAACCAGCTTCATATCCGGATTTGCACGTTTTTGTTTTTTAAATTCACCAAGATTACCGTATAGCTTGTTTTCAGCATTTTCTCGCACACAGCATGTGTTAAAAATTACCAAATCGGGGTCTGTAATTTCCTCATCAGGAACCTTATAGCCCATTGCAACGAGCATCCCGCGCAGCTTCTCAGAATCCCTCCCATTCATCTGGCAACCATGGGTTATAACCAGCGCACGTGGCGGCACAGGCCGCTGCGCAATGATTGTAGCCATTTTTTCTATATAGTAATTCGTGACATCAATTTCACGATTTTTATTCTCTTCCATTATATTCCTCCGAAAATTACAATACGGGGTGGTTTCCTGTAAAACAAGCATCGCAAAAGCCTGTGTCCTGCACGTCTGGCGCAATTTTGGGCAAATCTTCCAAGTCCAGAAAAGCCAGCGTGTCTGCACCAATTTTTTTGCAGACTTCCTTGACGCTCTGCTTGTATGATATCAGTTGTCCGGAATCGGGTACATCGGTGCCATAATAGCATGGATACAGAAATGGCGGCGAGGCTATGCGTACATGCACTTCGGCGGCACCTGCTTCACGTAGTAGTTTAACGATAATGATAGTAGTTGTACCACGCACGATAGAATCATCCACCACTACAATGCGTTTGCCTTCTATATATTTTCTTACCGGATTAAGTTTCATGCGCACGGCCTGCTCCCGCGAAAGCTGGTCGGGGCGTATAAATGTGCGTCCGGCATATCTATTTTTACCAAATCCTTCCACATATGGCATACCTGATTCTTCTGCAAAGCCCATGGCGGCCGGCACGCCGCTATCGGGTAGAGCAGTCACAATATCGGCATCCACGGGATACTTTTGCGCCAAAAGTTTGCCTGTGATGCGCCGTGCATCATTAACCAGTTGCCCGTGTATTGTGGAATCTGGTCGTGCAAAATACATATATTCAAAAATGCACAATTTTGGAGTTTTTGTGCCGCAATGGCCAGTTAGTTCGCGCATTATACCGTTTTCTACCACGATGACTTCGCCCGCGCGCACATCGCGCACAAATTCGGCATCTACAGCATCCAGTGCACAGGTTTCTGAAGCAAAAACTATGGCACCATCAGCCTTTATTCCAAAACACAGAGGGCGCAAACCATGAGGGTCTCGTGCTACAACCATTTTGTTAGGGCTCATTATGATAAGCGAATACGCGCCTTTTAGCGTCTCCATTGCTCTGTAAACGGCATTTTCGATGGAACCTGCACCTATGCGCTTGCGAGCAATTGTATATGCAATAATTTCCGTATCAACAGTCGTTTGATAAATCGCGCCTGTTTGCTCGTATTCTTTGCGCAGCTGTTCAGCATTTGTAAGCTGACCATTATGGCAAATAGCTAATTGTCCCTTGGCATAATTGAGCACCAGCGGTTGGGCGTTTTCCTTGGTTTTTTTGCTACCGGATGTGGAATATCTTACATGGCCGACTGCCATGCTACCTTTCAAGTCTTTGATAATTTTGTCATCGGGAAAAACTTCTTCCACCAGCCCCACATCTTTGTGAAATGCAATCTCGCGGTTGTGGCATACGGCGATGCCGCAAGCTTCCTGTCCGCGATGTTGCAGAGCCATCAGGCCAATATATGTTTGCGCGGCTAGGCTGCTGCCGTCCGCGTTTTGCTTGTAAATGCCGAAAAGCCCACATTCTTCGTGCAGCTTGTCCATTATGTCTCCATTGTGCATCATTATCAGTCCTCTCAAGCAACTTTTGTTCACATATAAAGTCTACCAGAAACAGACCTGTTTTGTCAAAGTTTTTATATTTCCCATTTATATTTCCCATTTATATTTCCCATACAAAGATATTCATGTGACGGAAGCCCTCTTCGTATTCATGGTGCCAATCCGGGATATCTGCGGTATGTATGAATTTTGCACCTAGTTTTTCGCATACACGGTAGGATGCTTTGTTAGCTGTATCGTTGGAGATTATTAGTTTGGCCATGCTGTGATACTGTGCAATTGGCATTAAAAGCCGACAAGCCGCCACAGCATAGCCTTTGCCGCGATGGGCCTCGTCAATACCATATCCAATGTGACCGCTATAGTATATTTCCTCGCTGTAGCCAATTCGCAGCAAAATACTGCCGATTTTGGTATCATCTTTGTAAATATCGAAGAAATATAGCGGAGCCTTGCCTTTTTCGGGTATTGCCGAGACTTTTTCGATACATTCGAGGCGAATATCGCCATCGGATAGCGGCGGCACATCCATAAATCCTGTAAACACGCAGGGTAGGTTGTTGTAATATGCAATCTCACTTTGCGTAGCTTTGCTGATTTCCATTTTCCATCAAATCCCATTCAAATATATTCTTGTATCTATGGCCTTGCTTATACGCATCATGCCAGTCCGGCAACTCGGCTTTGCACACAAGTTTTGCGCCTAGCTTTTCGCATACACGGTATGATGCTAGGTTGCCATCGTCATTAGAGATTATTAGCTTTGTCATCCCATGATGTCGCGCTATGGGTGTCAGCAAACGGCACGCCTGCACGGCATAACCCTTGCCACGATGGGCCTCGTCAACAGCAAAGCCAATATGGCCGCTGTAATATATACCTTCTGTATTACCGATGCGTAACCGGATATCGCCAACCCTGGTATCGTTGCAACTGATGTCAAATGAATACGAGAGTATATGGTCACCGTAGAAATCAACATATTGTACATTTTTGTGTGTAAGCTTTACCATCTATGTATCACCTTCTAATTATTAGCTTGCTTGCCAAATATCCCCCGTCTCCAGCTGGAAAATATGCATATAGCTGTGGCCTGCCTCATGCATATCGTGCCAACTTGGCAGGAGAGCCTTGCGAATATGGTTTGCGCCCAGTTTTTCGCATACACGGTATGATGCCATATTACCATCATCAACTGCAATGAGCAGTTTTTCCATATTGTGATATCTTACAATTGGTTTTATAAGGCGAACTGCACGTGCTGCAAAATCTTTGCCACGATGGGCTTCTTTGATTTCGTATCCTATATGTCCGCTGAAAAACAACTGCTCGTTATAGCCAATACGCAGACGGATTTCACCGACTTTTTCGCTGTTCCAGAAGATATCAAATTCATACGACGGCACCCAATTCTTTTCGGGTTCGGCTGGTAGCTTGTGCGTGCAGACAAGGCGCAGGTCTCCATCGGACAGCTTGGGCACGTCCATGAAATCATTGAATGTATATGGCATGGTATTGTAATATGCTATATCGTCATCAATGTTGCTGTTGGCCATCTTCATCAGTCGTGATTGCCACAGAAAAGACTTTGATGGATTATGTTTTCTCTGATATCGCACACCAAAAAATGTTAATATAAGAAATGACACAAGGAAGAAAGGAAGTACAATTTGGTTTTGTACATGGTCTAAATTTTCTTCGGGCACAAAGAAAAGTCCTGCAAGTGCAATAACCACAATAATGAAAATAATAGCGGGCAGCCATTTTTTAGGAAAATAGCCCAGCAAAACCCAAGCTACCGCGCAAACGAGCATTATTATCATCATGAAAAACCAAGGAGTGGCCTCTTCTGCTTGTGCAAAAATAGTTCCCATGCCTAAAAGCAAAATTCCTAAAGCGGTGATTAAAACAATTTTGATATCTCGCATCATTTCCTCCAACTGCAACAAGCCGCCAGACATATGGCTGGCGGCTTGTAATATAATGTTTCATATAAAAACTACTGAATGATTGTTGTAACAACGCCGGAGCCAACTGTTCTGCCGCCTTCGCGGATAGCAAAACGCAACTCTTGCTCAATAGCGATTGGTGTGATAAGCTCAACGGTCAATTCAATGTTGTCGCCTGGCTTGCACATGTCTACGCCATCAGGAAGCGTGATAACACCTGTAACGTCTGTGGTTCTGAAATAGAACTGTGGACGATAGTTGTTGAAGAATGGGCTATGACGGCCGCCGTCTTCTTTGGTCAATACATATACTTGACCTTTAAATTTTGTGTGAGCTGTAACAGAGCCGGGCTTTGCAAGCACTTGGCCGCGCTCGATATCTGTTCTTGCAACACCACGAAGAAGAAGACCAACGTTGTCGCCGGATTGGCAGAAATCAAGAAGTTTTCTGAACATTTCTACGCCTGTAACAACAACTTTGCGCTTTTCGTCTGTAAGACCAACGATTTCAACTTCTTCTTGTACTTTAAGTGTACCACGCTCTACACGACCTGTGGCAACAGTACCACGACCAGAGATTGTGAATACGTCCTCAATAGCCATCATGAATGGCTTGTCGTCTTCGCGCACAGGCTCTGTGATGTATTCGTCAACTTGCTCGAACAGCTCAACAATTTTGTCGCCCCACTCGCCTGCTGGGTCGTTAAGAGCTTGAAGTGCAGAACCTTTGATGATTGGCGTGTCGTCGCCCGGGAAATCTTGCTTGTCAAGAGCTTCGCGGATTTCCATTTCAACCAGTTCAATCAAATCTTCGTCTGCCACGTCGCATTTGTTCATGAAAACAACAATTTTTGGAACACCAACCTGGCGAGCAAGAAGAATATGCTCGTTAGTTTGTGCCATAACGCCGTCTGTAGCAGCAACCACGAGGATTGCGCCGTCCATTTGCGCTGCACCTGTTATCATGTTTTTAACATAGTCGGCATGGCCTGGGCAGTCTACGTGAGCGTAGTGACGGTTAGGGGTTTCGTACTCAACGTGTGTAGAGCTGATGGTTATACCCCTTGCTTTTTCTTCTGGTGCCTTGTCGATTTTGTCAAAATCAACGATTTCGCCCAAGCCGTATCTTTGATGAAGTGTTTTTGTGATAGCGGCTGTTAATGTGGTTTTGCCATGGTCAACGTGACCAATGGTGCCGATATTAACGTGGGGCTTGTTTCTTTCAAACTTAGCTTTTGCCATTTTAATTTTCCTCCTTGTTTTAAACCTTTCTCATTTCGATATAACTATTATAGTCACTTATCCATAATTTTGCAAGTGCAAATTTAAATTAATTGCCACTCTTTAACGTAGCTTTCTCCTGCACACTCTTGGGTACCTGTTCGTAATGATGCACTTCCATAGCATACACGCCACGACCCTGTGTCATAGAACGTAGGCGGGTAGAATAGCCAAACATCTCGGCCAGTGGCACATATGCATGAACCACCATTGCGCCGGAACGGGTTTCGGTAGATTCTATGCGGCCGCGACGGGAGTTTACATCGCCGATAACATCGCCCATGTACTCTTCTGCTACGGTTACATCTACCTTCATGATGGGTTCAAGCAGTATAGCATCACCTTTGCGCATGGCTTCTTTGAAGGCCATGGAGCCGGCAATTTTGAAGGCGATTTCGGAAGAATCCACCTCATGGAAGCTACCATCATATAGCGTGGCCTTAACGCCCAGCACAGGGTAGCCGCCGATAATACCGCTTTGCATGGCTTCTTTTACGCCTGCCTCGATTGGGGCAATAAATTCGCGTGGTATTGCGCCGCCCACAATCTTATTCTCAAAGATAAAGGCATTTTCCGCATCGTTTGCATCCGTTGGTTCAAATTTGATTTTACAATGACCAAATTGGCCCTTACCACCGGACTGCTTAACATACTTGCCTTCCACATCCACGGCTTTTTTGAAAGACTCGCGGTATGCAACCTGTGGATTACCCACATTGGCCTCTACCTTGAACTCGCGCAGCAGACGCTCTACAATAACTTCCAAATGTAGCTCGCCCATACCCGCGATAATGGTTTGGCCTGTCTCGTGGTCAGTATATGTCTTGAAAGTTGGGTCTTCTTCTGCCAGCTTGCCTAGTGCAATACCCATTTTGTCGCGGCCGGCCTTGGTTTTCGGCTCTATGGCAACATGGATAACAGGCTCTGGGAAATTCATGGATTCCAGAATTACTGGCTTGCCTTCCAAGCACAGGGTATCGCCTGTTGTTGTGGATTTCAGGCCCACAGCAGCGGCAATATCTCCTGCATATACTTTGTCAACTTCCTCACGCTTGTCAGAGTGCATAAGGAAAATGCGGCTTACGCGCTCTTTTTTATCCTTGGTGGCATTGTACACATAACTGCCGGACTCAAAAGTGCCGGAATATACACGGAAAAACGCCAACTTGCCAACGAAAGCATCGTTAACAATTTTGAAAGCCAGTGCAGAAAACGGCTCTTCGTCGGATGCATTGCGTTCTACTTCGCCTTCTTCGCCGGGCACAACGCCTTTGATGGCTTCGATGTCCGTAGGTGCAGGCAAATATGCCACAACGCCATCCAACAGCAGCTGAACGCCGCGTTTTTTGTATGCGGAGCCACAGAATACAGGAATAATTTCTGTAGAGATGCAAGCACGACGCAGAGCGGCTTTTAGCTCGTTTACCGGAATTTCTTCATCTGATAGAAATTTCTCCATTAAATCATCATCTGTGGCGGCGATGGCTTCTACCATTTCCATTCTGGCTGCTTCGGCCTCGTCTTTCATATTTGCTGGTATTTCGACCTCTTTAACCTCTTCGCCCATTTTTCCTTCAAACTCATAGGCCTTCATTTTCATCAGGTCTATAACGCTGGAAAACTGGTCTTCGGCACCAACAGGCAACTGCACTGCCACAGGATTGGCCGCAAGCCTTTCCTTTATCATGCCGATAACATTTTGAAAATCTGCGCCCATAATGTCCATTTTGTTGACATATGCCAGGCGTGGAACCTTGTATTTATCAGCTTGACGCCAAACGGTCTCGGACTGCGGCTCTACGCCACCTTTGGCGCAAAAAACGCTAACAGCGCCGTCCAATACGCGCAAGCTACGCTCTACTTCTACGGTAAAGTCTACGTGGCCGGGTGTGTCGATGATATTAACACGGTTGCCTTCCCAAAATGTGGTTGTAGCCGCGGAATTAATGGTGATGCCGCGCTCCTGCTCTTGGTCCATAGAATCCATTACAGCGGTGCCTTCGTGCGTGTCACCCATCTTATATGTTTTGCCGGTATAAAACAGTATTCTTTCCGTAAGAGTGGTCTTACCCGCATCAATATGAGCCATAATACCTATATTCCGGGTTTTCTCCAGCGGGTATTCTCTCTTTGCCAAATCCAATCAACTCCTCCTGGTACCTTTAACAGTTTTTAGCGATACCTTATTTTGCTGCTATCCTTGCATCTTTTATTGTTAGCTTAGTTAGAATTTACCACTTGTAATGCGAGAATGCACGGTTGGCATCTGCCATTTTATGCATTTCCTCTTTACGGCGCACGGCACCGCCTGCGCTGTTTGTGGCATCCATAATTTCTGCTGCCAACCGCTCTTCCATGGTTTTTTCGCCACGACGACGGCTGTATTGAACCAGCCAGCGCAGGCCTAGGGCCTGGCGCCTATCCGGGCGGATTTCCATAGGCACTTGATACGTGGAACCGCCAACACGGCGGGCCTTTACTTCAAGCTGTGGCATGATGTTTGCAAGAGCCTCTTCAAAGGCCTCCAATGCCGGTGTTCCCTTGCGCTCCTGCACTTTGGCAAAAGCTCTATAGACTATACCTTGCGCCACGCCACGCTTGCCGTCTAGCATGATGGTGTTTATGAGTTTTGTCACCACTTTGCTGCCGTACAGCGGGTCGGCTAATACCTCTCTTTTTGGAACATGTCCTTTTCTTGGCACGTCTCTTCCCTCCTTAAATCAGGTACTCAAGCGTTTTCTATAAAAACGCCTGCGGCGCCTTGTTTATTACAATTATCAATTAGCAAGCACCAATCGTCAAGGAGTGAATATCAGTTCCATTGATAATTGATAATTGATAATTGATAATTGATAATTCCAAGGCAAACTATCTTTAACTAATCAGTAATTACGATCGTACGTGTTGCACCATCCCAGTGGACAGTGAAACCGGCGGCTTCAGCAATTGCACGAAGCGGCAACATGCTGGCACTACGCTCGGTGCCGTCGTCATAGAAAAAGGGTGCTACATCAAGTTGCACAGTGAAGATTTCTCTGTTTGAATCTATTGACCAAAGAATCATTTCATAATCGCCCATAAACAGAAGAAAATTAAACCTGTGTCTATGGTCATAAAACTGAACACGACCAATAAAATTTTCCGGCTCATATTTTAGAGCAAAGTACGAAATGGGCTGAAAGGTAAAACCAAAGATGTCAAAAAATGTAAAATTACTAGGTACAAAAGTACGACCTTCTCTGATTACCGGCTGTTCATGTAGAAATTCCATCTCAATACCGTTAACCACAATGGTGATATTGCTGCCCTCAGCTGCAAAAACTGTATTTGCACATGAAAGCATTATCGTCATTATTGTAATTAACAAAACAGATAAACCTTTTCTTTTCACTATAGCAGCTCCCTATTTCTTAGGACGCTTTGCGCCATACTTTGACCTTGCTTGCATGCGATTTGCCACGCCGGCGGTATCTAATGTGCCGCGAAGGATGTGATAGCGCACACCGGGAAGGTCGCGCACACGACCGCCACGTATTAGAACCACGCTATGCTCTTGAAGATTGTGACCTTCGCCCGGGATGTAAGCCGTAACTTCCATGCCGTTTGAAAGACGAACCCTGGCCATTTTGCGCAGTGCAGAGTTAGGCTTTTTAGGCTTGTCTGTTTTAACATTGGTGCAAACGCCGCGCTTAAATGGGCTGGATGCATCAAAACGACGCTTTTTCAGCGTGTTAAGGCTTTTTTGCAGTGCCGGCGCTGTAGATTTGCGAACCTTGTGGCCCCTACCTTTTTTAACCAATTGGTTGAACGTTGGCATAATGCTTCCTCCTTTCCGCAAAAAATAGTCGTATGCCAAAGCATACCAAGGCAGTATATCATAAAAGTTAATCGTTGTCAAGAAATTCTTTATCATCATTGACGCTGGAGAAACGGTTTTACAAAAAAATCAAAATCCTGTTGACATCTCCTACGAGATGTCGTATAATAAATTTATTCCGACAGTCTGTAGGGGTAAGTTTTGGAGGTGTTCATATGAATAAGTTAGGTAGACTTTCTGATGTGGAAATGGAGCTTATGCAAACGATATGGGGATTAGCTACCCCTGTAACCGTTACACAGCTGCTTGCTATTTTTGAAAATAGCAAGAGCTGGAAAAACTCCACCATGTCAACAATGCTGGAGAGGATAATAGCAAAAGGTTTTCTCTGCAAAAAAATGAAAGGTAAGGTGAATTACTACAGCATAGTCGCAACTTTAGAGGATTATCAAAAACAGGAGGGGCGAAACATAATATCATCTCTTTATGGGGGTAGTGTTAAAAATTTTATGGCGGCACTTGCAGAAGATGGCGGCATGACTGACACGGACGTAAGGGAATTGCAAGAGTGGTTTGCAAGCAGCATTGGTAGGGAAGGTGATGTTAGGTGAATTTATTTTTTGGTTTAATCACCAGCAGTATAGTGGGAAGCGTGGTATTCTTCACCTTGCTTTTGCTTCGTCCAATTACAGGGAAGGTGTTTTCAAAAGCATGGAATTATTATTGCTTGGTTATTCCGCTAATTTTTTTGCTTGGAGGTACGCATATTGCAATAAGTTTAACAGGCTTAATGCCATATACTAACCCAACGAACACATCATCAATCCCCGCGCAACAAGAAATATTAGTGGAAATTCAGCATGAATTTTTCATGCCCGCTGTACCCGATGATTTGATTAATATGCCTATGCGTGATGTTGAAATGGGCATTGATTCAGCAGTTACCCCATCTGTTACAAGCCAAACACTAACGTATTTTGTAAGAGTCGCACCACTTCTGCTTACCCTCTGGGCAATTGGTGCATTTATATTTATAGCCATAAACGCGGCGAAATATATACAATATCGCCGCATAATGCTACATAATGCAAAAAGCCTTACCGGCATTGGGTGTAAAATACCCATAGTTACGAGTGCAGCAGCCCATACGCCTATGCTTATAGGTGTGATAAAGCCAATAATTATTTTACCAAATATGTATTTTGCAGATGAGGAACTGGAAATGATTTTGGCCCATGAAATGGTGCATTACAGGCGTAAAGACCTATTTGTAAAATTGTTGATGTTGATTGCAAACGCTGCGCATTGGTTTAATCCCGCTGTTTATGCTCTTAATAGACAGCTAAATACGGCATGCGAATTATCCTGCGATGAAAAAGTGGTATCGGAAATGGATGAAAAAAACAGGAGATTCTACGGCGAAACGATTTTACAAGTTTTGAAGCACAGTACGGCACAAAAAAGTTTAGTTGGCAATGTTGCTTTTGCCACTAATCTATGCAATTCCAAGAAAAATTTCAAAAGGAGATTGGCAAGTATGATGAATACAAAGAAAATGAAAAAGTCAATATTAGCTTTAGCCTTGGCAGCAGGTTTATTGACTGTTGGTGGAGGGTTTGTAATATCAAACATAGTAGACTCCGTAATGCCTGCCGTGTATGCTGGTGAGGCGGAATCATCAGTGCAGGCTCAAGGTAGATTTAGCATTGACATAGGCGACTTCATTAACGGCGTGCCGGGTTCAGATGTTATCTCCGGCGAAGCTGCCGCGCATGTTGTAGCAGATGTGCTTGCAAACGTGTTTGGCGCTGACCTTAATGGTGTTACGATACAAACGCATTTTTGCCAAAACACAGCCTTACAGCTTTGGGTTGGGGATGGCAGGCAAGAGCTTGACAGCGACTGGACTAAGTTCCATTTTCGGGTAAACGCAGAAACCGGCGATTTAATTAGTATTCACTATAACCCATGGGATGATGATGCAGGAAATGTTCTTTTTAATATCCCATACGAAACAGGATCAATAGAGCAGCAGAACATTGAATTTGCAAGGATGGCTATGGACATAGTGCAAGCACATAATCTCTTGGGCGGCGCGCCTGCAAGAGCAAGACTTGTTTCGCTGCCTACCACCAGCTCAACCCAAGGTGCAGGGGTAGCCGCTCTTGTCGCAGTGCAGTGTGTAAACGGTAGCATAGCAACTCTAAATATTCTTAGATATTCGGTAAATGCTCCGGATTTAATATCAATAACCATTGAAATAGACTCTTTAGGGCAATCTTTGTTTCAATTTGAGAGTGACTGGGTTATAAATAGTGAATCTAGTGAATCAGCACGCCAGGCAATCACCCCCGTACAGAATCAATTTCAATGGCCTTTGGGTGGATATGCGCGCATTACAGTTCCGTTTGGCACAACAACAAATCCCATATCCGGCAGGGAAGAATTTCACACTGGCATAGATATTCCTGCACCGGCTGGAACACCTATTCTTGCCGCAAAAGATGGTTATGTAACTTTTTCCGGTTGGTACAATGGCTATGGTAATACAGTCATAATTTATCACGGCAACAGTTACAGCACATTATACGCCCATGCCCTTCGCAATCATGTAGAGGAAGGTCAGTTTGTGCGACAGGGCGAGCATATTGCTGATGTGGGTGCAACTGGGGTTGCAACTGAAAATCATTTGCACTTTGAGGTTCGCATCAACGATATTGCTGTTGACCCCTTTACGCTTTCGCCCGAAGTTCAGATGCTTGAACATTTAAACTTTTCATCTACGGTACCGATGTTTATTGAAACAGAATCAGGCGAAACCTATGTTCAGCACATTGAGGTTCGCTTCGAAGACATAACAGTTGACCCCATTACATTTTCGCCCGAATTTCACATAAACCTCTCACCGATAGCGCCAGTAGAGCATATTGAGATTGAATCAGGCGAAATCTATGTCATTGAATTCCCCGAACGAAATGCAAGCATTGAAATAACATATATTCTTCTGCTCTTGGAAGGCTCTCCTGAAGTACCGACCATGCCATTAGAAAATGCTGTTAGAGTTGGTGCCAATGCAATTTATAGCGAGTTTGACTTCTGTATAGACGGCTTAACCGGGAGGTTGCTGTTCATTGACGGCATTGACGGCATTCAAAGATGGGTAGGCAATATTTTCTGTGAAGAATTAACCGCCCACTCAGATGGCAATGAGCTATTCCACTTTTCAATTAATGCAGAAACAGGCGAAGTGCTTGGGCTATATATGAATACTGAAGAAACGCCGTTCCGTGGTTAAAATTCGTAATGCTCACAAAGCAAGGGATTGACTTTGAAACGGAGTTACTGTAGAACAACAACTGGCCTTGAACCCCACATCAAAAAAGCCATAGCCCCAAAAGGTAGGGCTATGGCTTTATAATGTTCGGACATATGTTGCTGGGTTTATAAATTTTGCACATATTGACTTTGAGAGGGTACTTCAGTGTCTGCATCAGCATTAACAAGCAAAGGGTCGTATGGCACTTCACTTATTAAAAATAATTTCGCGGAGCCGATTCGCACGAACGTTCCAACTTGAAATAGACTTCTGCCTTTGCACGAAAAGACCACAAATCGCGCCCCATTCCGGTGCTTTCGCTATGCAAAAGTTTGCCGCAGCCAAACCACAAAGGCTTGACATAAGATATTTTAAACCAAGAGCCTATCTTCAGTAAGCTACCATACACCTTTGCAGCTGGTATTCCCACCATCTTGGTTACGGCGACAAGTTCGCAAAGCGAAAGTGCAAGGGCTAGCGAAAAAACGTCTTGCAAATTTGTACAGCCCATTAGTGTAAACATGCCCCAGTGGAATTTAGGAAAAAATTTCTCGAAGTTGAAAAAGAGCGTCAACTTCGAGAAATTGCTGAAAGTTTTTTACTGGATATAATAGGTAAAAAAAGGGAGAGTGCGGCCTAGAATGACCTTTGACGCGACTTCTTCCACAAATACAGCCCCGGTTTTTTCATAAAAACCCCGCGAAAATGGATCGGAATACACATGAAGTTGTGTCACTCCATTTTCTTTGCACCGATTATGCGAGATGGCAAGCAATTTTTGGCCTATGCCTTTGCGGATGCAGCTGGGATGTATAAAAAGATTGTCGAGGTAAAATTTGCCATCATCATTTTTGACTGATACATATCCCAGTATTCCTGCTTCACCCTCGGCTACAACCACCATATTTTCTGCAATATAATTTGAAGTAATGGTTAAATCATCAGTCCAGAGAGTCATCCATTCATCAGGATATCCCCAATGTGCTTTTGAAGCCAATGTTAGCTGGGTTAAGGTATTAGCCTCACTTGGTTTGGCATTACGAAATCTCATTTCAGCATCGACCCTTCCCAGGCGGCATTTGGCGTAATGCTCAACAAATCTGTAACAGTGGCGGCTACATTAGCCAGGCCAAAATTACCGTCTTTGAAAGCGAATTTGCGCTGGGTATCAAATATGATGAATGGCGCGGGGTTAAGCGTATGCGCCGTCTTTACGGACTTTACGCCCTTCACATCTTCAAACATCTCGTCTGCATTGCCGTGGTCTGCGCATACAGCTAGTGTTACATTGTACTCCTTTGCGACCTCTATCAGGCGGCCCAGGCAGAGGTCAACAGCTGCCACGGATATTTCTGCGGCCTGAAAGCTGCCGGTGTGCCCCACCATATCGCCATTTGGCATGTTAGCGCGGATAAAGCCATATTTTTTAGACTTTATGGCTTCGATTACACAATCAGTAATTTCGGCGGCCTTCATCCAGGGGCGTTGCTCAAAGGGCACGATGTCGGATGTGATTTCTTGCCATGTCTCCAGTGTTTCCGAGAACTTCTCGGATTTATTGCCATTCCAGAAATATGTTACATGGCCGTATTTTTGCGTTTCAGAGACGGCATACTGGGCAATATTATTGGCAACTAGGGTTTCTGATAATGTATTTGTGATATTTGGTGGTGCTACCAGGAAATTCTTTGGCAGCTGCAAATCTCCGTCATATTGCAACATGCCGGCATAAAATACCTTTGGGCTTGTGCCACGGTCAAATTTATCAAAGTTCGGCAGGTCAAATGCCTGTGAAAGCTCAATGGCCCTATCGCCACGGAAATTAAACAGCACCACGCTATCGCCATCGCATATTTTACCAATGGGTTGGCTGTTTTCGGCTATTACGAAGGGCGGCAGGTCTTGGTCTATTATATCCGGCTTGGCATTACGAGCCACGGTTATGGCTTCTGTGGCGGTGTTGTATTGTTCGCCGATGCCATGTACATGTGTGTCCCAGCCTTCCTTCACCATTGGCCAGTTTGCGCCATAGCGGTCCATTGTAATGCGCTGGCGGCCGCCGCCGCTGGCTATGCGGGCGCTAAACGTGGCATCGTTGAGATTCGCCATGGCTGTTTCTAGCTTGTCAATATAATCCAATGCAGATTGCGCAGGCACATCGCGGCCATCCAAAAGAGTGTGTACGCGCACTTTTGGCAATCCTTCTTTTTTGGCCTGGGCTATCATTGCAATTAAATGGTCTATATTTGAATGTACATTGCCATCGGACAAAAGGCCGATGAAATGCACGGTACCACTACTGTTTTTAGCATTTTTAACCAGCGCACTCCATGTTTCGGAGAAAAACAGTTGACCTGTGTCTATAGATTGATTAACCAGCTTTGCACCTTGGGCGTATATTTGGCCGCAGCCCAGCGCATTATGACCAACCTCGGAATTTCCCATGTCGCTGTCATCAGGTAGTCCAACGGCGGTGCCATGCGCTTTTATTTTTGTCCATGGATGATTTTCAAAAAGATAGTCCAAATTTGGCGTATATGCCTTGGCTACAGCGTTGCCGGGGGTTTCGGGGCCAAGTGCTACGCCATCCATAATTATTAATACTACAGGCTTGTTCATACAAAATCCTCCTTGAGATTGTCTTTGGTTTCACAATAGCATAACAGAAAGGAGATTGCTTGTCAAACCGCAGGATATTCCTCTAATTTTATTGTTGATTTATTCACAAATTTATGATAGGATGATTCTGGAGATTGTTAAAGAAATAACCAAGTTACCAAGTAGGAATTATTAATATACTAAATCCACCAAGAAAGGGATGATTTTATGGCTACAAAGGCTCCTGTTTTCACAGCAGAGCAGTTTACACGCCTGGATGCGATAATTGAAAAGTCCAAGACCATCAAAGGCGGGCTTATCGGCGTTTTGCAGCAGGCGCAAGAGGTTTTTGGCTATCTGCCACCCGAAGTGCAAGTGAAGATTGCCGAAGGTTTGGATTTGCCAATAGAGCAGGTTTACAGCACATCTACATTCTATTCTCAGTTTTTCCTCACACCCAAAGGCAAATATAAAATCAACATTTGCATGGGCACGGCCTGCTATGTTAAGGGCGCGGGCGCTACGCTGGATCAATTTGCGCGCCAACTGGGCATAAAACCGGGCGATTGCACAGAAGACATGATGTTTTCGCTGGATGGCTGCCGCTGTATAGGCGTGTGTGGCCTGGCCCCTGTTTTGACTATCAACGAAGACGTGCATGGCAAGATATATAGCGATGATGTTGCGGGTGTTTTGGCGCAATATCCAAAGCCGGAATAATAGGGAGGTTAGACGATAATGGCGATGATAAAAACGCTTGAGCAATTGAACGAAATCAAAAAAAACTCTGCAGTAGACATAGATTTACGCTTTTGGGCGCATGATTTGCATAAGCTGCCAGAAAATCTGGTAGAGCAGGTTAAAAAAGATATTGCAGCACATCCTCACGAAAACCATATTGTGGTATGTGCTTCTACGGGCTGTCTTGCGGGCGATGCGGGCAAGTTGATAGAAATGTTTGAAAGAAAAGCCAAAGAAAACGGCAAGCAGGATGTTGTAAAGGTTGTAAAAACCGGCTGTTTTGGCCTTTGTGCCGTTGGCCCTGTTGTAATATTGTATCCAGACAGCATTTTCTACGAGCAGGTAGATATGGCTAAGGCCGAAAAAATCTTTGACGAGCATGTAATGAATGGCAATGTGGTGAAAGAGTTTGTGTACAGTGAAGCCATCGTTGATGACAAAATAGTTCCATTTGAAAACACCGGCTTTTTTGAGAAGCAACTGCGTGTGGCCCTTAGAAACTGCGGCATACTTGACCCGGAAATTATCGAAGAATATATCGCACATGATGGCTATCAAGCATTGTACAAGGTGCTTAAAACTATGCAGCCACAAGAGGTTATTGACGTTATCAAGGCATCCGGTCTTCGCGGGCGCGGCGGCGCGGGCTTCTCTACTGGTATGAAATGGAGCTTTGCAGCGGCACAGCCTGCCGGTAAGAAATATATTGTTTGTAATGGCGACGAAGGAGACCCGGGTGCATTTATGGACCGCTCTATACTTGAAGGCGACCCACATGCGGTGCTGGAAGCTATGGCTATTGCCGCCTTTGCTATCGGTGCGGATGAAGGATATCTATATGTGCGCGCAGAATATCCTGTTGCCATCAAGCGTCTTGAAATAGCCATAGGACAAGCCCGCGAAAAGGGCTTACTGGGCAAAAATATCTTTGATTCGGGCTTTGATTTTGATGTTAAAGTTAAGCCGGGCGCCGGTGCTTTCGTTTGTGGCGAAGAGACGGCCCTGCTTATGTCTATAGAAGGCGGCCGCGGCGAGCCTGTGCCACGCCCACCGTATCCTGCCGTTAAGGGGCTTTGGGGCAAGCCAACCATTATCAATAATGTGGAGACGCTGGCCAATATTCCGCAAATTTTGCTGCAAGGGGCATCTTGGTTTGCTTCTATCGGCACAGAAAAGTCTAAAGGCTCCAAGGTATTTGCCATCGCCGGCAAGGTTAAAAATGTGGGCCTTATTGAGGTGCCAATGGGCATTACGCTGCGCGAAGTTGTAGAAGAAGTTGGCGGCGGCATACCAAATGGCAAAAAATTTAAAGCCGCGCAAACAGGCGGCCCTTCCGGCGGCTGTATTCCTGAGACCCAATACGATGCGGTGATAGACTTTGACAATCTGGTTGCTTTAGGCTCTATGATGGGCTCCGGCGGTCTTATTGTTATGGACGAAGACAACTGCATGGTAGATATTGCTAAATTTTTCTTGGAATTTACTGTGGACGAAAGCTGCGGCAAGTGTACGCCATGCCGTGTTGGCACAAAGCGTCTTTATCAAATCCTGGAAAGAATTAGCGAAGGCAAAGGCAAAATGGAAGACCTGGACGAAATGGTTGAACTTTCCCATTTCATCAAAGAAAATTCTCTTTGTGGCCTGGGACAGACCGCGCCAAACCCTGTATTATCCACGCTGGAACATTTCCGTGATGAATATATAGAGCATATTCAAAACCATCGCTGCCCGGCAAAGGTTTGTACAGAGCTTGTACGCTATGTAATTAACGACAAGTGTATCGGCTGTACGCTGTGCGCCAAGGCTTGCCCAGTTAATTGCATACATGGTGAGCGTCGTGAACTTCACGTTATCGACCAAGATATATGCATCAAATGCGGCATATGTTACGAGAAATGTCCTGTTAAGCCGGAAAAGGCTATTGATATCATATAGATTAATGGAGGTGTAATGACTATGGCGACTGCTGAAATGACAAAGACAGTCACTCTTAAAATAAATAACACAGAAGTCAAGGTAAATGAAGGCACAACCATACTGGAAGCTGCGCGGCAGGTTGGCGTGCGTATACCAACGCTGTGCTTCATGAAAAGGACTAACGAAATTGGTGCGTGCCGCATATGCGTAGTTGAGGTTAAAGGTATGAGAAATCTTGCGGCGGCGTGCATGTTCCCTGTGGCCGATGGCATGGAAATTTCTACAAATTCCCAGCGTGTTCGCGAATCTGTAAAGACAAATTTGGAGCTTTTGCTTTCGCATCATCGCATGGATTGTCTTTCCTGCCCGCGCTCTACAAATTGTGAGCTGCAAACCCTGGCCGTTGAATATGCTACAGACCAATTCCGCTTTAATACCACAGATTTTGGTGCTGGAAGGCAGGATTTGGATGCCACAACAAAACATCTTGTAAGAGATAACACCAAGTGCATCCTGTGTAACCGCTGTGTTGCAATGTGCGGCAACGAGCAGCATGTAGCCGTTATCGGGCGTAATAAGCGCGGCTTTTTCACGCATATTGGTAGCCCATTTGCGATGCCACTAGAAACTACAAGCTGCATCCATTGCGGCCAGTGTGTGGCGGTTTGCCCTACAGCTGCTTTGAGAGAAAGAGACGATACGCAAAAAGTATGGGATGCCCTTGCAGACCCTGAAAAATACGTAATTGTAGCTCCTGCGCCTGCAATACGCGCACAGGTTGGCGAGATGTTTGGTATGCCTATAGGAACAAATGTACAGGGCAAGGTTGTTGCGGCCTGCCGCATGCTGGGCTTTGACAAGGTGTTTGATATTGACACCGCAGCGGATGTTACTATAATGGAAGAGGGTACAGAATTCATAGACCGCCTGAAAAAAGGTGGGCCTTTCCCGATGTTTACGTCTTGCTGCCCTGCGTGGGTTAAATTCCTGGAATACTATTATCCGGATATGATTAAAAATCATTCTAGCTGTAAATCTCCGCAAGGTATCTATGGTTCCTTGATGAAGACATATTATGCCGACAAGATTGGCGTAGACCCCAAAAATATCTATGTGGTAACATTGATGCCTTGCACCGCCAAGAAATTTGAAATAACAAGGGGCGAGAAGGTTGAAGGGCATGATGCTACTGATTATCCTGATATTGATGCCGTAATAACCGGTGTAGAATTCGCAAGAATGGTAAAAATGAGCGGTATAGATTTTGCTGGCCTTGAAGATGCAGATTTTGACCCGGTATTTGGAATAGCATCGGGCGCAGGCCATATTTTCGGCACATCCGGCGGTGTTATGGAAGCAGCGTTGCGCACAGTTTGTGAGGTGCTTGACGGTAAAGAGCTTGCCAAGCTGGACTTTGAAGAGGTTCGCGGCAGCCAGCGCGTTAAAGAAGCCACATACGAAATTGCCGGAAAGACCATAAAAGTTGCTGTAGTTGCCACGCCCGAAGCGATAAAAGAAGTTCTTGAAGCTGTGAGACGCGGCGAAAAGGAATATCATTTCATTGAGGTAATGGGATGTGCCGGTGGCTGCGTTGGCGGCGGCGGCCAGCCACAAATTCCGGGACATCTGCGTAATGAGATGGATATACCAAAAATGCGTGGGTCGGTTTTGTATGGTATAGATTCCGGCAATCCTAAGCTTAGAAAATCTCATGATAATCCTGTGGTCAAAGAGATTTACGAGACCTTCTTGGGTGAGCCGGGTGGCCACAAGGCCCATGAGCTGCTGCATACAAAATATGTAGAGCGTAACGTGTATCCATCTGAAGTGCTTACGGAATATTTAAATAAAGAAGAAAAATAGTCTCACAATATAAAACAGCCGCGAAATTGCTTCGTGGCTGTTTTATATTGCGTCTTGTAGTCGCTTTAAAATACATTTTCCATAAGTTCTGTAAGATTTTTTGCGATATAAATATGCGGCAGCTTCAAAAAATCCTGTGATGCTGTGGTGCCTGTTGTGACGGCGGCAAAATCTACAGAAGCATTTGCTGCTGTATTTGCATCTACAAGACTATCGCCGATGTATAGCACGGATTGCTCATCGTTTCCGAAATGCTCAATTGCTTTCAACAATCCTTCCGGGGATGGCTTAGCTATTTCAACATCTTCAAAGCCTACAATGTAGTCAATCAATTCTGATATATTGTATTTGACCAATGCCTCATTTACCCTGTAACGATATTTTGTCGTGACAATTGCGGTGTTTCGGCCGCTTTGCTTTAATAGTGACAGTGTTTTGACGGTATCATCAAGCAAGGCCGTATTGGCGGTCATTACCTTATTAGCCATGCTGCCATAATGGGAGATAAATAGCCCTGCAACTGAATTATCTGATATGCCGGTCAGGTCAAAGAGGATATCTTCCAATGTTTTTCCAATAGTTTTTCTTATGTCGTCACATCCGGCGGAATTCAGGCCAAGTTGGTTAAGCGCATAATTCACACTCTTGATTATGCCGATGGATGCATCTGCCAAGGTGAAATCAAAATCGAAGATATAGGTTTTGTATTTCATATGCCACCCTCCGTTATAGCTTCAAAATACTGTAAAATAGCATCTCTGTATACCAAAGCCAATCGCTGTAGGAATTGGTCGGAAGAAAGCAGAGCGCGGTCACGATGACTTGTGTGGAAGCCATTTTCTACCAGCACACCAGGCAGGTTGTGCTCTCGTATCACAAACCAGTTGCCGGGCTTAATTTCATTTCTGTTTATGCCAATATCGTGTATGCCATACAGAAGCATGTCGGCGAAAAGGTATGTTCGGTTCACGCCGGCATAGTTTGCAAAATAATTTTCGCTGCGGTCAAGGTCATTTGTCATGCGGTATATGTCTGCGCCATCTATGTTTGGGTTGATTGGCAGGCGCGTGGCGTTTGTGTGCAGGGAAATCATTAGGAAGTTATCTCGGATTATAGGGTTTGCCTGTAGCTCAAAAATACGCTGCAAATCAGGATGTATGGGCCGCTGAAACGACCAATCAAATGGGAAATTGAAATATGTAGGGGCATATGCTTCGTAGTCAGCAATAATTTTTTGCATTATGCCCATCAGCCTGTCGATTTCAGTGGTTTCATAGTACGGGCTGCTTTGACACAGTGTTTCCAGTGCAAACAGGTTGATTCTGGCGGCCCGCACTGGCAAGGCAACATTTGTCTGTGTGTCTCTGGTCATAAATACAGTTGCACCCTGTTCTGTGAGAAGGGGGCGTATCATATGCGCTAGCCGCAGCATTGTGGCTTGCTCGCTGTATCCCATAAACACATTATCGCTGCCCAGACCGTGGCCTGCATCCAATATGATGGTGCGCCCGGTCAGGGGCCGAATTATATTTGTCCAAACTTCGCCGTGGTATGTAGATATTTGAATCCAACCATCGCCTTGGTCGTGCTGCACGATATTAACATTTTGCGGAAGGAAGGTTGCGATGGGCCGGGCCTGGGAATCTGGCTCAGCATGGACGGTAAATGTCCAGGTTATGCTCATTCTATTGGGGTTATCTGCGGCAAATACGGTCAGAGCCGATGCTATTACAATTATAATTGCTGCGCTAAATGCTGTTATCAATTTTCTCACCTGCCGGGGCCTCCTGGTTTGTGTTGTTTGTAATGAGATGACATATTTCGACATTACTATCATAAGATTCTAGCACATCAGATGCACGCTGTCAATGGAAGCCATTGTTAATATATTGTGCTTGCAATAAATTGGAAGATATGTTATCCTAGTAAAGTAGTAGACTTTATTTTGACGAGGTGAGATATAGTTATGATGAAGAACGAATGGAAAGGCTTTGAGGCCGGCAGCTGGGTGCGTGAAGTTAATGTGCGGGATTTTATACAACGCAATTTTACGCCGTACGAGGGCGATGATGCGTTTTTAGAGGGGCCAACTGAATGTACAAACAAGCTTTGGGAATCCGTGAAGGGCCTGTTGCAACAGGAGAATGAAAAAGGTGTGATGGATGTAGAAACAAAGAAGCCATCCACCATCACCACATATGGCCCGGGATATATTGATAAGGAGCTGGAGCAGATTGTAGGCCTGCAAACTGATGCGCCACTAAAGCGCGGCATAATGCCAAATGGCGGCATTAGGGTTATACAAACTGCGCTGAAAGCATATGGATATGAGCTGGACGAAACTACCGAGAGCATATACACAAAATACCGCAAAACGCACAATGACGGCGTTTTTGATGCCTATACCAGCGATATGCGTGCGGCGCGCTCAAGTGGTATCATAACGGGCTTGCCGGATGCATACGGCCGTGGACGTATTATTGGCGACTATCGGCGCCTGGCATTGTATGGTACAGATTTCTTGATTAAGGATAAATATAACGAGCTGCTGCACACAGAAATGCCCGTGCTGGACGAGGACACGATACGCTTGCGCGAAGAGCTTAACGAGCAAATACGCTCGCTGGAAGATATGGCGAAAATGGCGGCATCATATGGTTTTGATGTATCCAAGCCCGCGCAAAATACAAAAGAGGCCGTGCAATGGACATACTTTGCATATCTGGCGGCTATAAAGCAGCAAGATGGCGCGGCAATGTCCCTTGGGCGTGTTTCCAGCTTTCTGGATATTTATGTAGAACGCGACCTTAAAGCCGGAACCATCACTGAAAGCGAAGTTCAGGAAATTATCGACCATTTTGTGATGAAACTGCGCATGGTGCGCTTTTTGCGTACGCCGGATTATAACCAGCTGTTCTCCGGCGACCCAACATGGGTTACGGAAGTGATAGGCGGAATGTGCGATGACGGTAGAACGCTGGTTACAAAGACTTCGTTTAGATTTTTGCATACGCTATACAATCTTGGCCCTGCGCCAGAGCCTAATTTGACGGTGCTGTGGTCTACAAAACTACCCGATGGCTTCAAAAAATATTGCGCAAAGGCCAGCATCGACACTAGCAGCATACAATACGAAAATGATGACTTGATGCGCGGCTATTGGGGCGATGATTACTCCATTGCCTGCTGTGTTTCTGCCATGCGCACGGGCAAGCAAATGCAATTCTTTGGCGCGCGCGCAAATTTGGCTAAGGCTTTGATATATGCTATCAATGGTGGCATGGATGAGCTGACAGGCGAGCAAGTAGCACCTGAATACGCCCCATGCACTGGCGAATATCTGGATTATGACGAGGTATACCGCAAGTTTGACCAGATACTGGAATGGCTGAGCCGCCTGTATATCAATACACTCAATGTTATTCACTATATGCACGACAAGCACAATTATGAATCACTGATGATGGCCTTGCATGATAAGGACATACTGCGTACACAGGCTTGCGGCATAGCCGGACTATCTGTTGTAGCGGATTCGCTTTCTGCCATCAAATATGCCCGCGTTAAGCCTATTCGCAACGAAAAAGGCGTTGCTGTGGACTATGTGGTAGAAGGGGAATATCCAGCATTTGGCAATAATGACGAGCGCGTTGATTTGATTGCTAACGATGTTGTAAAGTTGTTTATGGAGAAGCTGCAAAAGCAGGAGACATACCGCGCCAGTGTGCCGAGCCTTTCTGTGCTTACAATCACATCCAATGTGGTATATGGCAAAAAAACAGGCGCTACCCCATGCGGCCGCAAAATGGGCGAACCCTTTGCGCCGGGCGCAAACCCAATGCACGGGCGTGATAAAAAAGGTGCTGTGGCATCTATGGCCTCTGTGGCCAAGCTGCCTTATGCGTATTCGCAGGATGGCATTAGCTATACTTTCAGCATAATCCCCAAAGCACTGGGCAAGACAGAAGAAGAGCGCAATTCAAACCTTGTGGGGCTGATGGATGCGTATTTCTATGACAATGGGCATCATATCAATATCAATGTATTTGATAAAGAGACGTTGCTTGATGCTATGGAGCATCCTGAGCTTTATCCGCAGTTGACTATACGAGTTTCGGGCTATGCGGTTAATTTTATTAAGTTGACGCGGGAGCAGCAGTTGGATGTTATACATCGTACATTCCATGAGAGGATATAGAATGTACGATATTGAACAGATATCAGATATTAATAGACATATCGTAATTAATCAGATAGCCGAAAGCTGGGCAGGACCGTTTGTTGTATCTAGGGGCGTTTTGCACGATACGCGACTCCTGCCTGGCTTTGTTGCAGAAGAAAATGACGAAATTCTTGGATACATCCTGTATAATATAGCGGGAAACGACTGTGAGATTGTGGTGTTGGAGAGTTTGCATGAAAAGCGAGGCATAGGCGGTGCATTGGTTAAGGCAGTAATTGAAATTGCTGAAAATGCAGGCTGTATCCGCGTGTGGCTTATCACTACAAATGATAACTCCCATGCAATGCGTTTTTACCAGCGCATTGGTTTTTCAATACGTGCATTACATGTTAATGCCATTGAAGAATCGCGCAAGCTAAAGACCCAGATACCAATTGCTGGCTTTGACGGCATTCCTATATTGCACGAATTAGAATTTGAGTGGAGTGTGATAAAGTGACCAAAAATGGCGAACGTGCGGCATATATACATTCCGTGGAGACGGCGGGGATGGTGGATGGCCCTGGCATACGCTACACCATATTTTTCCAGGGATGCGCTTTGCGCTGCAAATACTGTCATAATCCCGATACATGGAAGTTAATGGGTGGCGAGGAAATGACAGTGACAGAGCTGTTGGAAGACGTGCTGCGCTATCGCTCTTTTATGCGCTTTTCAGGCGGAGGTGTTACTATTACTGGCGGCGACCCCTTTATGCAGCCCGAATTTTTGATAGAGCTGTTGGCGGCACTAAAGGCTGAGGGCATACATACCGCGCTGGATACGGCGGGATACACAGGGGCAGGCAATGCCAAGGCCGCACTGGCCAATACGGACCTGCTGTTGCTGGATATAAAATCCATTAACCCGGATGTGTACAAGGATATTGCGGGTGTGCGTATAGATGCCTGCCTGCGCATGTTGGATATTGCCCGCGAAATGGGCGTGGAAACCTGGATACGTTTTGTGCTGGTGCCCGGCCTAACCGATAATTTTGACCATATGCGCCAAATGCGAGACTATTTGGCAGGTTATGATAATATTACAAAGGTTGAGGTATTGCCCTTCCACAAAATGGGCGAATACAAATGGGCTGACCTAGGGCTTGAATACGAATTGGCAGAGACGCAGCCGCCGGATGTCGAAATGTTGGCGGCGGCAAAGGAGATATTGGAGATTCGTAATTTGTAGTAGGTGAAAGTGCATGAAAGATTTCATAATTATTTGTGAATTTTAGCAAATATGCATATGACCTCTTGTGGTACAATCAATAGGTAAGCGAATTGATTTCCATAGGAGGTTTTTACTTATGAAATTTTTTAAACAGAAGCGGATACTTGCTTTTTTGATGGCAGCGGTGATGGCGGTTATGACGCTAACGAGCGTTCACGCCGACTATTACTATGATGGATATGAAAGCGAGAGTGGTTCAAATGCTGTATTTGGCGCAACCTTGCGCATTTGGATTGAGGGGGATACGCTGTATTTTGAATCTGGCGCCGGAGAAGGAGACCCTTCGAGGATTGCGATTTTTTCCAATGGAAACCGATTTCACACGCTTGACCCGGGAACCACATCCATAAACATACGCAGCCTTCTCGATAGTGGCAGGCATAGCGTACAGGCCAGGCTTGAAGGCGCAGGCGGGGCAATGCATGGACCTTTGAGTAATTCTGTAAGCTGGGATCCAGCCGGAGCCGCAGGTGACGGCACACTGCAAAGACCGGGAAATTTGCGCGTGGATGAAAGTAATGTTTTGCGCTGGGATAGAGTTCCTGGAGCTACGTGGTATAGAATTTATCTAGGTGAGCAAGTGGTTGATACCACTGGCAACACCTATTCTACAAATTGGACAGTTACGCTTGGTAGCACAGTTACATTTAGGGTGATTGCCGGGAATACAGCTGCCGAATCTGCGGTAGCAACGGTTACGTGGACGATGCGCTCTCAGCCATTGCCCACACCTACAGGACTTAGCCTATCTGGCACTACGCTGAGCTGGAACCAGGTTGCTAATGCGGCTAATTTTAGTATTTATGCTGATGGCACGCGTATTCAGAATAATGTCGGAAGAACATACTTCAATCTGGCTGGAGCAAATATTGCTACCGGCAACCGCTCCATACAGGTGCGGGCCAATGCGGCCACAGGCCGGGATGCCACAGGCCAAGAATCTGCTTGGAGCAATTCGGCCTTGAGTACGGCAGTTACATTTGCTGCCGGAATACGGATACTGGATGCGCCAGGAAATGTTAATATAAGCGGCTTCGATGTTAGTTGGGGCGGGGTTGCAGGCTCTAGAGGATTTAGAGTATATATTGATGGTACGGCCCGCAGCGGCAACATTACGAACAGAAACTTTGATTTGGAAGGGCTTAACTTGGCACCGGGCACGCATAGCGTGCAGATACGGGCGCTGGGCAATGGTACAACTATATTAGATTCTGAGCTTAGCCCCGGTGTGAATTTTATCATAGCTACAGAAGCGGCGGCACCGACCCCTACCCCTACACCGACCCCAACCCCGCAGCCCACACCAATACCGACTCAAGAGCAGCCGGTTGAGCAGCCATCTGGTTGGGCAGCTGAATCGGTAAGTGCAGCAATATATCATGGTCTTGTGCCTCTTAATTTGCAGATGCATTTTACGGAGACCACAACGCGGGCAGAATTTGCAGCGCTTGCGGTTGCGCTGCACGAAGTAATTACGGGCGTGGAAATTGAGGAGCGCATGACATTTAATGATACCGATGATGTAAATGTGCAGAAAATGGGCGCATTAGGTGTGGTGCTTGGCACCGGTTACGGTGATTTTTTGCCATATGACACGCTGACGCGGGAACAGGCAGCGGTTATGCTAACGCGGCTGGCGGATGTGCTCGAGAGGCCGCTACCCTGGATAGAAGCTGAGTTTATAGATAATGATATGATTTCGTCATGGGCCATAGAAGCCGTAGGAAGGGTTCAGGCAACAGGAATCATGGAGGGCGTGGGCGGTGGTATGTTTTCACCCTGGGGGCCGTATACGCGGGAACAGAGCATTGTTACGATTTTAAGGATGTTTGATGTGGTGAGATAAATTATATTATTCCTCTCATTTTAGTGCATAAAATGAGAGGAATAATTGTTTGGAACCCTTTATAGTGTATGTATGGAGGCGAGACAATTGGAATGGCTTGAGCGCATGAACGACGCACTTTCGTATATGGAAGATAATCTTGATGGCGAAATATCTGTGGAAAAGGCTGCTCAGCTTGCGTGCTGTTCGCAGTATCATTTCCAGAGAATGTTTTCATATATAATTGGGGTATCGTTATCGGAGTATTTGCGCCGCCGCCGGCTTACCATGGCGGCCTTGGACTTGCAGGGTGGCGAAAAGGTTATTGACGTTGCACTGCGTTATGGCTACGATTCGCCCACGGCATTCAATAGGGCCTTTCAGGCCGTGCATGGCGTATCTCCAAAGGTTGCGCAAAAGCCTGATACTGTACTGAAAGCCTTTCCGCGTGTTAGCTTCCAAATAACGATTAAGGGAGTAGAAGAAATGGATTATCGCATTGTAGAAAAAGAGGCATTTAGAGCTGTTGGTGTGCGCACGCATCTTAGCGCAGACATGGAAGAAAACTTTAAGAATATCACACCGTTTTGGGAAGATGTAATTAGTTCCGGACAAACAAAGGAAATTGCGGAATTGATAAATGCTGAACCAATGGGATTGCTTGGGGTTTCTATATGTACTAATGAGGATCTAACTGGGTATTATTACATTTGTGCTGCTACAGATAAGCCTACCCCAAGCGGTATGTTTGAAGTAAATGTCCCTAAATACACTTGGGCGGTTTTCTCTGGAAATGGTAATCCCTCGGATATAAAAGAGCTTCATAAGCGTATTTTTTCCGAATGGAAGCCCACATCGGGCTATGAATGGGCGGATATGATTGATATTGAGGTATATTTAAATGATGACCCCGTGGATATGAAATATGAGGTTTGGATGCCTGTAAAGAAAAAGGCGTAGGCTTATGACTCCCTGTACCATATTGGTACAGGGTTTTTCATATTATTATACCATACAAGCATGTCTTGGCTGCGCTTCACCATATAATCTATTTCGGATTGGCCAAAGGATATTGCCCAGGGGATGGATGCCAGTGTATTGCTGGCCATGTAGAGGGCCAGCAATACAAAGAACTCTTCGGGCGGCTCACCGTTGAAGTATCCATGTAGTTGGGCTGACGCAAATATAGGGCTTGTTTCTGCACTAAAAGAGATGCGATTAAAATCGTGCCAGGGGTCTTCAAAATCATAGCGGTCAAAGTCAATGATTTGCAGTTCGCCGTGCTGCAGCATCATATTACCATCGTGATAGTCTCCATGTTGAAAACTCCAGGGTCTGCCAATTAGCAAATTGCGGTTTTGCTCAAGAAAATCAAGGATATATTCATCACCATCAAATCTTAGGCCGCATTTTAGATAGGCCCCGATTCTTTTATTTATCTTTTTGTTATAATGTGCTGCCCAGTCGCTCTTTGTTGCGGGCGCGGGGATTGAATGTATTTTCTTGAGAAATTGACCGGACTGCAAGCCCAGTTTGCATTGATTGGATTCGGGCAGTGAAGGAAGCGTCTCTCGTAGGTCAGGGCCATCAATCCAGCTATGCAGAGTATATACGCCTTCATCACAGGTGTCAAGCTCTATGGGATGGCAAATATGTACGCCAAGTGCGGCCACCTTCCGCAATATGTCAAACAACGCGTGCCATCTGCCATATTGTGATGCAGGTGATATGCGTAGCAGATATTTTGTGCCATCCGCACCTGTTGCACAGTATTTTTTGTCGGCGGACCAGCCCTTGTCTAAGGGCTGGATATTTATGAAGCGTCCGCTAGTAAGAATATCCATAATGCATCCCCTACATTTTTCCGCAATCAGGATAAATGAGAGCGGAAGACCTTTTTTGTCATATATAGTAATTCTACTTAAAAACAACCTTTGCGCTTTCGCTCTGCGAAAGTAGGCTTCGCCCAGTTTTCCGTAGGCAAGCCGCAGGGGAAGGTGAATCCGCCGTGTGTCTGTCAAGTTTTGGAGCAAGAACCATGTGCCAAAACCAATGGACACACAAGAATTTGCCTGACGCAGAGTAGTGGAAAATCAGCCGAAAAGGCGTGCGGCAGCTTATTGAGCACAGGTTCTTAGTTAGGTTCAAAGATACCTTCCATTATTATTGTAGGCTCATCAGGGGTTTTGTCGCTTTCGTGTAAAAACATGTTATTGTTGCGCCAAATCCACAGTGAACCATTTTCTTGCAATGCCATATAAACCTGTGTTGGCGAATCATAGAATCGCAATACCGAATCCAGCACCACAAAAGGTTGATGGTTTCCAATACGCCATAGTTTGCCGTCAGTGCTTAAAACATATGACCCGGCCTCGGTTGAATCAGGAAATTCTACACCAAACATGGTCATAATATCTAGCATTTGCCTATACTCCTCATTTTCTTCTTTGTCGCCATATTCCCATATCTCTCCTGGATGTATCGATGCTATGGAATTTAAAATTACTCTGGGACTGGACGCAGAACTGTCATCTTCTACGTTGTTTCCTTGCCTTTCTGACATCATCGGCTTTATCCACGTTAATAGTTGACTATCAGTCGAAATGGCGTATACCCTTATGTTGCCCCAACCAAATGGGCCTACCGCAAACGAGTTTACCGAATCCATAATCTTATGCGGCAAAATTGGGTCTGTCCAAAATGTGCTAAATGCCCACAGGCTGTTGTCTTCCAGAAGCACAAGCGAGCTTGCCATGTGAAAGTATCTGACATCTTCCATTATTCTCACGGGCACCTTGCCCCTGCCGAATCTATCCTGATAGTCCTCACCTAAATATCCGCCCCAGGCATAGAGTGCGGCATCTTTTGTTATAGCGTATGCAGTGGCAAAGCTTCCTGTAAAAACAGTGGAGACATTATCCATCACTCTAATGGGGTAGGATGAGCCTTCCGTTGTGCCATCACCAATTTCGCCATAATGGTTAGTACCCCAGCCATAAAGACTACCATCGATGGTTATCAAAAAATTTGCATGACCCCAATAGTCTAAATGTACAGATGCTACATTGTCCATAATTGCATATGGCTGAAGTCTATCCAGCATGGTGCCGTCTCCTAGGATATGGGCACCTCTAAAGCCACCATTGCGTCCCCAGGCATATAGCGTGCCATTTTCGTCAATGGCGAAGGTGTTGTATTGTGCGGGATATACGGCAGCTACATTTTCCATAATGCGCATTGGTGTGTTACTGTTATATTTTGTCCCATCGCCCAATTGACCATACTCGTTTGTGCCCCAACCATAAAGGACGCCATCAGCTGTTATCACAAATGTGCGCACATTCGGCCTGCCCCATTCATCCGGCACGGGCACACTTCCAATGAATCTTCCTGCCCTATATGTATCAATGGACTGCACGTCCGCCACATTCTGCATAATCTCTATAGGCATATCGCGGCAGATGTTTGTGCCATCCCCAAGCTCGCCATATACATTGTGGCCCCAAGCCCAAAGGACACCGTCCTCGTCCAGCACCATGCGATGGGCACGTTGATTTATTATAATAACCATACCGCCAGTATCAGGCACTGCACAGCCCATTAAAACGAACATAAGTGCCATGCCTGCGAATACAATCATTATTTTTTTCATAATAGATGTCTCCCTTCGGCCATAGAGAATTATAGTGGACAGGTCTATTATTTAATAACTGAAAATAAAAAACCCAGGATGCCATTACCCCATTTTGACGCCCTAGCAAAGCCAGGTGGGTTTCCTCGTGATGGTTTTTGACTTCCTCTGCCCCATGCAAGCATAGGAGTTAGCGTGAGGCCTGCCATACACCATCATATAATGGATTCCCTTATCGAAAATGTAGGTTCAAAATAAAGGCGAGCGCACATCCCAGGAACTTTTCTTAGTTATTATTCTGATTTTTCAATACCCATGGTTCCATTATACACGAAGCCTGCTTCGCAGTCAATAGTAACTGTTACCCCGGAATGAATTAAATCTATCACACGTTCGGTGCATACGATAAGCGGTTTTTTCAGCGCTCTGCAAGCAATTTCGGCATGGGTTTGGCTTAGATTTTGGTCAGTTCCAACAACTACCGCCCCGGCTTTGCGAACAAAATCCATTAGGGAATCATTGGTTTGGCTGGCTACCAGTATATCACCTTCGCGGAAACGACGGCCTACGCCCTCGCCCGGACGGATAATGGTGGTGCGCCCAACCACCTGACCTTGGCCCATATTATTTCCTTTGCCTTTTACAATCACATGCCCAACAACCTGTACCTTAACAAGGTTTGTGGTGCCTGCTGCACCAACAGGCACGCCAGCTACAATTACGATAAGATCACCATTTTTTGCCAGTCCGCTGTCCATGGCGCATTTGCCGGCTACCTCAAATAGCTCGTTATCGCTTTCTACCATACCTGTGGTCATTGCCATAACGCCCCATACAAGCGACATTTGCCGCCATACTGTTTTGTTGGTTGCAACAACCAATATTGTGCAGTTTGGGCGATATTTTGCCACCATACGCCCGGAATATCCGGATTTTGTAACGGTTACAATACAAACAGCATTGAGGTCTGCCGCAATAGTATGTGTAGCATATGTGATGGCATTGGTAACATTTACCACGCCCTTGTCGCCGTGATACAGCATGGCATCCAGATAATCCTGGCTGCTTTCCACTTGCCGCGCTATGCGGTCCATAATTTTCACGGCTTCCACTGGATAACTGCCCTTGGCGGTCTCGCCAGACAGCATGATAGCATCTGTGCCGTCAAATATAGAATTTGCCACATCATTAGCTTCTGCCCGGGTTGGTCTGGGATTATTTATCATAGATTCTAGCATTTGGGTGGCTGTGATAACCGGTTTGCCGGCTTGGTTGCATTTGTGTATCATCCATTTTTGGATTAGCGGAACTTCTTCCGGCGGAATTTCCACACCCATGTCGCCGCGAGCAACCATAATGCCGTCTGCTACTTCCAGGATAGACTCTAGGTTATCCACACCTTCGCGATTCTCAATTTTGGCGATAATTTGCAGATGCGAGCCATTGTTATCATCCAGCACCTGGCGTATTTCCAACACATCCTTGGCTGTGCGCACAAAGCTGGCGGCAATAAAGTCAAATTCCATTTTGATGCCGTATTTTATGTCATCAATATCCTTTTGCGTAAGCGACGGCAGCGAAACAAAGGTTTCGGGCAGATTAACGCCCTTGTTGTCGCCTAAATCGCCGTCATTACCTACGATACATTCGATATTATTGCCAATTACAGCCGTAACGCGCAACTCTATCAGGCCATCGTCCAGTAGAATCTTGCTGCCTTCGTGCACATCGTTTGGAAGTTCTTCATATGTCACGGATACGATATCTTTGGTGCCTTCCACATCATCCGTGGTTAACGTAAATTTTTGACCCTTTATCAGCCTTATATCACCATCTTTAAAGGTCTTGATGCGGATTTCCGGGCCTTTTGTGTCAAGTAGCAGTGCTACAGGCTCGTTTAACTCTTCCCTTGCGGCTTTTAGGTTGTTTACAACATCCGTATGCGAATCATGGTTTCCGTGGGAAAAGTTGATACGCGCCACATTTAATCCGGCTTTTATCAGCCGCTTCATAATTTCCACATCTTTGGTGGCGGGGCCAAGGGTGGCCACAATTTTGGTTTTTCTCATGCTGTATGTCCTCCTTAATGTTGGTTGCGTTTAATTTTATCACGGGCTGCCGATGTTAGACCATCTGGCATGAAGGGTGGTGTCTTCTGCCGGCATATAGGCTAATTGTCCCGATAATGGGATTGTAAGTTCAGCATCCAGATACCATCCATCAAAATAACTGTTTGCTCTTATTGTGCCGGGGAGAGGAAGTCGGCCGTGAAAGGTTGTTATGAACCTGTATATGTTCATTCCTTCAGGTATATTGATTGGTTCGGGTGTTAGTATGGTAGGTAAATCATCTCTTTCGTTGACTAATTCGCCCCAGTCAAAATTCAGTTGATGATATTCCCCGATTAGCTCTGAAATTAGGACTTCGTCTGCTAGGTCTATTGCAGTGATTTCAGTAAATGGCAATAGGTCATAGATGTCAAAAGCAGCATAAGCGATATGAGGCAAACTCAATGATAGTCGATTACTGCCATGAGACCAATAGAATGTTCTGTTACGGTGAAAATACCCACCGTATATTATGTCCTCTTCAGTGAAGTTAAATTGCCGCATGATACCTGACAATGGAGATTGCGCCCCCCAATATGCCAAATCCTCATAAGTCCAGCGTGTAGCATTAAATGTGAAATGACGTCCGCTGAAACGAAATTGAACCCATATAATGCTGTCGTAGACTTCAATGTGAATAATTTCATACCCTTCGATAAGATTTGAAGGTAGCAATAGTTCGTCTAATGATGCAAAGTCTATACTCGCAGCCATGCTTTTTAAATTTCCGGCAGCTCTACCTTCTCGGACTTTACGATGGGCATACAAAAGTTCTTCCAGCGAGTGAAATCTAAGCATATCGGGCGGCGGGCAGCCGGTTATTTCTCCGTGGCTTACAGGTGTGGAAGCAATCACTTGCTCAGGCGCATTATTGGTCTCTTCGGCCTGATGGCCGCAGGCTGTCATTAGCGCAAGCATCATCACAATTGCAAAGCCTACTGCCAGCAGCTGTATCACCTTTTTCATATGAATACCCCCTTTGATGCTCGGCCATCCACAGGGGATTCCGGGTCTGCGCCCGGAATGACACCCCTTGGGGGGCTGTATTCGCTAAAAAACATTGTCAATCCGGCGAAAGCCGGAATCCCCTGTGGACAACCCCTCAACCTATTGTTGATTTACTTAAAAACGAGAAACGCGAGCATCAAACAACGAGTGTTTCAACGGTGTTTGATGCGAAGCGTTTGGAGATTTTTAAGTAAATCAGCTCTCATCATATCGACAATATTTTTATTATATCATAAATCTCCGGGTCGTAGGGCTTTTTTTCTTCAAGGGCCTCAAAAATATCCAAATCTGTATATTTGCCGCCTTTCATCACTACCACACGGTTTTTGGCCCCGGCCATCAGCAGCTCCACAGCCTTATAGCCCATCATGCTGGCGTGCATACGGTCTACCGCCGTGGGCTGGCCGCCACGTTGCAGATGGCCCAGAATTACAGAACGGGTCTCAATACCTGTGCGCTGTTCTATTTCCACAGAGAGGTCATAGCTGTTACCTATGCCTTCGGCTACCAGCACCAGATTGTGGCGTTTGCCCTTGCCGCGGTTTTCCATAATCTGGCGGATGAGGGCATCCCAGTCAATTTCTTTGTATTCGGGTATCATAATTTCCTCTGCGCCGCCAGTCATGCCGCACCATAGGGCTATTTGGCCGCAGTTACGCCCCATTACCTCTACCACAGAGCAACGCTCATGTGCACTGGATGTGTCGCGTATTTTGTTGATGGCTTCCATGCCGGTATTTACAGCGGTATCAAAGCCTATGGTATATTCGGAGCAATCCAAATCCAGGTCGATAGTGGCGGGTATGCCAAGCACATTTACACCCAGCTTAGCCAGCTTGGATGCACCTGTTAGGGAGCCATCACCACCGATTACAATCAGCGCATCCAGTGCCAGCACATTACATACCGAAGCAGCCTTTTTCTCACCTTCTTCGGTCATCATTTCATCGCTGCGAGCCGTCCTTAATATTGTGCCACCTCGATGTATGATGTCGGATACGTCTTTGGCCGTCATTTCATGTATGTCGGCGGCTATCAAACCCTCGTAGCCACGCAGTATGCCGAAAACCTGTATGTTGTGATACATGGCTGTGCGCACAACGGCGCGGATGGCGGCGTTCATGCCGGGGGCATCGCCGCCGGATGTTAATATGGCGATTTTCTTTCTGTCTTTATTTGTTTTTGTCATTTGTCTGCTCCTTTTCATTTTAGAACTACACAATCCGTGCCCAGCAAGTCTTTCAACCTGACAAGCATATCATCGTTTTTACTATTAACCCAATACCTCTCTGCTACCTTTTTACGTTCACCGCTGGCTTCGTCATATATTACTACCGGCGTTTGCCCGCCATAGCGGGAGAGGGTAGCCATTACGTCTTCAAGCATCGGGCGGTCAGAGACCGTCTCTACAATAGACGTGGGTATTTTGAGCCACAGAGTTAGGGTAGTTTCCTCGGTCTTATCCAGAAACTGAATTTTCTCAGAAATAACCACGCTGGCGGCCTCTTCTTTGATGTTTACCTTGCCTTCTACCAGTATTGCGGTGCCTTCTGTAAGTCGTCCACCGTGTATGTGGTATAAATTCGGAAAAACCACAATCTCCAGTGAACCTTGCAAATCTTCTATGGTCACAAAGCACATGGGCTTGTTTTCGCGGCGTGTATATACTATGTTTTTCTTAGTAACTATGCCGCCAACGGTCACAATTTGGTTGTCGTACAGGCTGCTTACTTGTTCGCCGGTTATCTCTTCGTCTTCGTCCTGTACAAAGTCTTTGCTGGTGGCGCTTATGCGGCTTCGCAGAAAATCTTCATAGTCCATCAGCGGATGGCCGCTAACATAAATTCCCAGCACTTCACGCTCATCTTCCAGTAGCTTTTTCATAGGAAATTCAGGAATATTTGGCAGCTCGTCCGCAAACATATCGGCACCGCTGTCATTGCCACCATCTCCAAAATCCATATCCAACAGCGACATCTGTCCTGCCATATTGCTCTTGCGGCTGCTTTGCGAGCCTGCCAGGAACCTCTCATATACATTGATATACTGGCTGCGCGCACCGCCAAAGGATGCGAATGCCCCTGCCTTTATCAAAGATTCCAATCCGCGTTTGTTTAAATCAGCAGATTTGTTCAAATCTGCGCCTTGCAAACGATTAATAAACTCTGTTAAAGATTTGAATGGCTCGCCATTTTCGCGCTCGGCCACAATTGCAGCCACAGTGGGCCGGCCCAGATTTTTGATGGCATTCATGCCAAAGCGTATTGCAGGTTTACCATCAGCGCCATCTGCCACCGAAAAATGCGCAAAGCTTTCATTTACATCTGGCGGCAGCACTTCCAGCCCCATTTTTTTACATTCACTTATATATTCCGCAATTTTGTCAGCTCTATCCATTACAGATGTCATTAAGGCCGCCATAAATTCGGCGGGGTAGTACGCTTTAAGCCATGCCGTCTGATAACCAATGGTGGCATACGCTGCAGAATGGGCCTTTCCAAAAGCATATTCCGCAAAATCTTCCATTTCCTTGAAAATTTTGGCCGCAATAGGTTCGGGTATGTTATTGGAGATGCAGCCATTGATAAAATGCGCCTTTTCCTTCTCCATCTCATCCTTCTTCTTTTTGGACATAGCGCGGCGCACCAGGTCGGATTGCCCCCATGTATATCCGCCCAAGTCACGCACAATCTGCATTACTTGTTCCTGATATACGATGCAACCGTATGTCTCGCGCAATATTGGCTCCAGCGCGGGATGTGTGTATGTAACGGCACCTTGATTATGCTTGCTGCGCACATATTTGGGAATAAATTCCATTGGGCCGGGACGAAACAGCGCGATGCCTGCCATGAGGTCTGTGACGCTGGTGGGTTTTAGCTCTTTCATCAGCGATGTCATGCCGCGGGATTCAAGCTGAAACATACCCTCAGTGCGACCGGCGGATATTGCCTCAAATACCTTGGCATCATTCATGTCAATCTTATCTAGGTCGATTTGCACGCCATGCCGTCTGGCCACCTCGTCAACGGTATGGCGTATCACCGTCAATGTTCGCAGGCCAAGAAAGTCCATTTTTAGCAGGCCCAGTTCTTCCAAGGTATTCATATCAAATTGCGTGGTAATAACGCCATCGTTTGTATTTAGCGGTACATGCGTAACCAGCGGAGCATCCGAAATCACCACGCCAGCCGCATGCGTAGAAGAATGGCGTGGCAGACCTTCCAGCCTTTTCGCCATATCTATCAGCTCTGTAGCTTTTTCATTTTCACGGTATTCGCGGGCCAGCTCTGGGGACATTTCCAAGGCGCGCTCAATGGTCATGCCCAGCGCAAAGGGTATCATCTTTGCAATGGCATCAACCTCGCCATACGGCATACCCAAGCCGCGCCCCACATCCCGCACCACAGCTTTTGCACCCATGGTTCCAAATGTGATAATTTGCGCCACACGGTCTTTGCCGTATTTTTCCACAACATAGTCAATTACTTCTTGTCGCCGCTCGTAGCAAAAATCAATATCAATATCCGGCATTGATATGCGCTCCGGATTTAAAAAACGCTCAAAATTCAGGTCATACAGCAACGGGTCTATGTTTGTAATGCCCAGTGCATATGCCACAATGCTGCCTGCAGATGTGCCGCGTCCGGGCCCAACGGCGATATTTTTCTCCTGGGCATAGCGGATGAAATCCCATGTTACAAGGAAATAGTCGTTAAAACCCATGGAATTGATGGTACCTAGCTCAAATTCTGCGCGGTCTATGTGTTGTTGCTCAACTACATCATATCTCCGCGCCAAGCCATCAAAGGTAATTTCACGTAGAAACTCTCCCGCATCGCGATTTTCAGGTGTGTCATATTTTGGAAGCTTATATTCATGGAATTTGATTTCTACATTACAACGCTCGGCTATTTTTACCGTATTTTCCAGCGCGGCGGGTATGTGACCAAAGGTATCCCACATCTGCTCCGGAGATTTCATATAATATTCTGTGCTGGTAAATTCTAGGCGGTTTTCATCCAGCATGGTTTTCCCTGTTTGTATGCAAACCAATACTTCGTGGGCTTTTGCGTCATCGGCATAAAGGTAATGGCAGTCGTTTGTGGCCACCAAATCCAAATCTAGCTCACGGGACATGCGTATAAGTGCATCGTTTACCAAATTTTGCTCCTGCATGCCATTTCCTTGTATTTCGAGGAAAAAACGGTCTTTGCCAAAGATTTCTTTGTAGGTTTCGGCTTCCTGTTTGCCGCGCTCGTACGATACATTAAGTATATTTCGTGCCACAGGCCCGGCTAAGCAGGCAGATAGGCATATTAGCCCTGCATTATGCTCTCGCAGCAGCTCCAAATCCACACGTGGGCGATAGTAGAAGCCCTCAGTATGTGCTATAGACACCAAATTCATTAGGTTACGCCAGCCTGCTTCATTTTCTGCCAGCAACACCAGATGGTATGTGCCGTTATCGGGCCCGCTTTCCTTATTGTGCCTGCTGCCTGCTGCCACATATACTTCGCAGCCCATAATGGGCTTAATGCCGACTGCCTTAGCAGCTTTGTAGAAATGTATTGCGCCAAAAAGACTACCATGGTCGGTGATGGCAACGGCGTCCATACCTAGGTCTTTTACCCGTTGCACCATTTCGGTTATTTTGGCCGAACCGTCCAGCAGGCTGTATTCTGTGTGGTTGTGTAGGTGTACGAAGGGTTTGCTCATATGTTCATCTCCTGTTTTATATTGGGGGCTCTATCTGCTCTCTTTCGGTCATAATCCACTCGCCTTCTACTAGCTCATGGATGGTCATGTATGCCTCAAGCTCTCCATCCTCATTAAATATGCCTCTGGTTTCGACCCGCTTTATCAATGTTAAAACACCATTGATAAAGCGATGATATTCCGTGGCGTGCCAGCCGCCGCTAATTCGTATAGGTGACCAAATAATCTCATTTTCATGGTCTACCATAGGTGTTGTAATGCTGCTCAATGCGCAATCGTGTACATACTGTCCAATTTCTGTATCCCATATCCACACCACATAAGGGATATTGGGGCTTGCCGGCAGAAATAAGTTAATACGTATATCAGCGTAACTGTCAAAATTCATATCCTCAACAAAAAATCCTAGATAATTACTGTGGCTGACTGGCATGTTTCCTTGAAATATATAGTCTGATGGGATGATTTCTTGGATGACTTCATTGCTAACAGCATCCCGAACTGTTATTTTTACGGTACGGAAAACCGCCGACCAATGTTCGGGCCTGTACTCAAATGCAGTCAATTCAAATATAACATTTGGTTTGTCGCTGTAGTGTGTGACGATGAAATATTCCCTTTCGTCATACCCATGTAGCTCTTCCGACGAATCGCATATTTGGTCTTCTGCTTCTTTAACCTCTTCAGTCTCTGTAAATACAGGCTCTGGTATCTCTTGGGAACTAGAATCACATGCGGCAAAGGCGAACATCACCAGAATCAATAATAATGCCTTACGCATCTTTGTGCATCGCCACCTCTCCGGAAAACACAAAATCTTTCGCATTTTCCTGTACATATGTGCCTAAAAGCTCGTTAAGTTTGGCCTCGTTATCATAAAATAGGTCGTCTAGGTCGTCAAAATTTGCGTTGCTACTGTCCATTTGCTTCCAACGTTCTTCTCTGTTCTTGCTTGGCTTTCCGCCCATGCGTTTGGCAGATTCCTTGATGATGCCTGCATACTGCACGGCCCCAATCACATCTAGACCCTTCATAGCATCTTCCCAAACAATGCCGGTAGAATTAGAATAAAACTGGTCATGTCCGCCGTTAAACACTTCGCAGCGGTACCATTCTATTGCAAAAACATATCGCTGCGGCAATGAAAAAGGTGTCAAATCGCTTTCGTATTTGACCTCATCATCGTAAATGTTAACGCCATACCAAAGCGGTTCGATTACAGAGTAGATATCATTATCAGCATGGGCGGTTGCAAAGTCCTCGTCTATATCGAAATATCTCGATATATATGCTCCCCATAGCTCGTTAACAAAGCCAATGATGTCCTTTTCGTCTCCGGCAAGCTCTTTTGCACGGGTCAATGCCTCTTTTGCTTCTGCAAAACGGCCAAGAAAGACATAGGCATAGCCAAGCCTATAGTGCCAGAGAGCATCGCTTTGGCCATGCTCCTTGTATTGCATAGACACATCTACCGCTCGCTGAAATTGCCCAGTGTTATTTAATGCGCGAACATAATGGCTTATCATCTTCCAATCCTGCTTATTTTGCGGGATTTCTTCAATAAGCGTGACAATTTTTTCAAACTTATCTTGGCTTGCAAGTTTCTCAATTTTTTTCATGATATCAAGCATTTTGTCCTCCGATAATAGGCCTGGCATATACCAATCCGCCGGTCAAATGGCGCGTTTTGAAACCGTGGGCCATCAGGATGCGCGCAGCTAAGTAGCTATCCTTGCCATCAGTGCAAATGACGATAATTTCTTTCGTGCGCTCCAGGCGGTATATGCTTTCGCGTAAAGCTTCCAAAGGAACATTGATTGAGCCTTCGATGCGCCAGTCCATAAACTCCAATTGGTGGCGTACATCCAGCAATATAGTTTCATAAGTCAACAGTTGTGCAATTTCATCTGCATATGCCATATGCAGACGCTTTTCTATCACATTTTGCGCGATTTTGCCGAGGGTGGGCAGGGGGTTTGCGGCGTCAGATAATTTCAGGGCCACCATATTATGGATATTGCCCCCCATATTGACCAAGGTTGCCATTACATCCGCGCAATTACATACAGCAGAGCTTTCGCCCAGCATAACAAAGCCCAGTATGTTGCCGGCATCGTCATAAATGAGCTTACAAAAACCGCCTGAAATAGGTAATATGGAGTATATATGCGGCATTTGAGATGCGTTTAGGCTCCTTTCGGTTTGACCAAGAATGGCCAACTTTAAGCCTGCCACATCTGCAATCTGCAATTTTGTGGGCATTTGCACCTGCGCTGTTTGGTTGTATATCTCGCCAGCAATGCGGCGACCTTCAATAATTGCATTGCCCGGTTGCTGCGGGGCAATTTCGGAATGGTTGTGTAAAATATGCACAAGAATATCGTTATCCAAATAATGGAATGTGGCCGGAGAATCATCAACTACGGTATTCACAATTTTATCAAATTCTTCCTGATATATATGCCGCGTTAGTACATCTTCAAGCGTGGCCATACTGGCATATCCCATGTCCGCGGAAATAAAGCGTGTGAAAGAACGAAGGTCTATGCAGTATCTGCGTCGCAGCGCAGATATATCGGGACTTTCGCCAGCCTCGTCTATCACAGTAATTTTTGCTGTTTCATCCAGCCTGCGCAGGCGGGTAGCAGCAGCTAGATGTACAGGTGTTGCGCCTACAATTAGGATTTTCATAATATTTTTCACTCCTTGCTTGAATAATTGCGGGAAAATGTGGCAATGCTCTTCAAAACTTTGTTTTAGCTTGAAGTTTATCTAAAGTAAAAAAGCCTATCCCATACAGATAAGCTTCCAAAATATTACATATGGGATATTTGTTAAAAAACTTTGCAACCCGTGAAAAAAAGCCTTGACATGGGAAAAAAAGCCTGTTATAATAAAGGTCTGTATAATTTCGGGCATGACAAAACGTCATATGTTCCCACCATTGTTGATAGTATATCACAGTTTGTAAAAAAAATCAAGATAAATTTTTCATATATGACAAAGCAGTTAATTTTAAGACAAGAGGGAGTAGATGCGCTATGGAGAAAAACAGAATACGCAGGCTGCAAAGCGGCGGCGTAGACCGTATGAGCTATTCCAAAATCGACGAGATTTTGTCCATGCCTAATCTGATAGAGGTGCAAAAAGACAGCTATCGGTGGTTTCTTGAAGAAGGATTGGACGAGGTTTTCAACGATATTTCGCCTATCACCAACTACGGCGAAACACTGGTGCTGGAGTTTGCGGGCCACTATTTGGACGAAAACGACACCAAATACACCATCGAAGAGTGCAAGGAGCGCGACACAACATATGCCGCACCCTTGCGTATAAGGGCAAGACTTCGCAACAAAGATGCAGGCGAAATAAAAGAGCAAGAAATTTTTATGGGCGAGTTTCCGCTTATGACGGATACGGGTACCTTCATTATAAATGGCGCAGAGCGCGTAGTCGTATCACAGCTGGTGCGTTCGCCGGGTATATATTATAATATCGATTATGACAAGGTGGGCAAGCAACTGCTTTCGGCTACCGTTATACCAAATCGCGGCGCATGGCTGGAATATGAAACAGACTCTAATGATATTTTCTCAATTAGAGTAGATAGAACGCGTAAAATACCTGTAACATGCTTTATACGCGCCATGGGCGTGGCTACAGATGCTGAAATTGTAGAACTTTTTGGCGAAGAGCCTAAGCTAATGGCCACAATTGAAAAAGATGTGAGCAAAAACAAAGACGAGGGTCTCCTGGAGGTCTATAAGCGTTTGCGTCCGGGCGAGCCGCCTACGGTGGATTCTGCGGAATCTTTGATACGCAGTATGTTTTTCGACCCTAAAAGATACGACTTGGCAAAGGTTGGTCGTTATAAATTTAACAAGAAATTGGCCCTACGTAGCCGCGCAAAGGGGCAGATTTTAACGCGCGATGTTGTCAGCCCTATTACGGACGAGGTGATTGCTCGTGCTGGCGAAACTGTATCGCTGGAAATGGCCGATGAAATACAGAATAGTGGCGCAGGCTTTGTGTGGGTTAAGGCTACACGCGGCGATGAAGAGGTGGAAACCAAGATTTTTACTAATAACACCGTTGCCATTGATGGCTTTCTTGCCATGCGCGGCATAGACCCTGCTGCGGTGGGCATCAAAGAAAAGGTGCATTTTCCTGCACTTATGGAATTGATGCAGCAGCATAGCGATGATGACGACGTAGAATTTATTGCGGCTTTGAAAGCTAACCGCGGCAAGCTGGTACCCAAGCATATTACCGTGGACGATATGATGGCATCCATCAATTATATTATTGCTCTGGATTACGGCATTGGCAACCGCGATGACATTGACCATCTGGGCAATCGCCGCATACGCGCGGTGGGCGAGCTTTTGCAAAATCAGTTTCGTATTGGTTTATCCCGCATGGAGCGCGTTATTCGTGAGCGCATGACAATTCAAGACCTGGAAGGCATTACGCCGCAAGCTCTGATAAATATACGTCCCGTGACGGCCGCCGTTAAGGAGTTCTTCGGCAGCTCCCAGCTTTCGCAGTTTATGGAGCAAACAAACCCGCTGGGCGAGCTAATTCACAAACGCCGCCTTTCGGCCCTTGGCCCCGGCGGTCTTTCCCGTGACCGCGCTAGCTTTGAAGTGCGTGACGTACACGACAGCCATTACGGCCGTATGTGCCCTATTGAAACGCCGGAGGGCCCAAATATCGGGCTGATAAACTCATTGGCGACATATGCGCGCATCAACGAATATGGATTTATAGAGGCACCGTATCGTAAGGTGGATAAATCTGGCGAAGTGCCTCGTATGGTGGACGAATTTATATATGTAACGGCGGATGAAGAAGAGAACTTCGTTGTAGCGCAGGCTACGGCTATTTTGAACGAGAATAACGAATTTGTAGATGCTCGCGTGCCGGGCCGCTACAAAGACCAGATAAACGAATTTGCCGTAAAAGAAATAGATCTGATGGACGTTTCGCCAAAGCAGATTGTGTCTGTTTCTACGGCTTTGATACCATTTTTGGAGAATGATGACGTATCCCGCGCGCTGATGGGCTCCAACATGCAACGTCAGGCTGTGCCCCTTTTGCGCACAGATTCGCCGATTGTGGGTACGGGCATGGAATACAAGACCGCCAAGGATAGCGGTGTGTGTATTATAGCCCGCAATGATGGTATTGTTGACCATGTTTCGGCCAACTCCATCATCATTAAGCAAGATACAGGTGCGAAGGATTATTACAAAGTCGTGAAGTTTACGCGCTCTAACCAGGGCACATGTATCAACCAGCGGCCTATAGTGCGCGAGGGTGATGCTGTAAAGGCTGGGGATATCATTGCTGATGGCCCATCTACCCGCGATGGTGAACTAGCTCTGGGCCAAAACCCGCTAATTGGCTTTATGGCGTGGGAAGGCTATAATTATGAGGATGCAATACTTCTCAGCGAGAAGCTTGTGGCAGAAGATGTGTACACATCCATCCATATTGAAGAATACGAATCCGAGGCCCGCGATACAAAACTGGGGCCGGAAGAAATAACGCGTGATATACCTAATGTGGGTGAAGACGCGCTGAAAGACCTTGGAACCGATGGTATAATACGTATTGGTGCAGAGGTGCGCCCAAATGATATTTTGGTAGGCAAAGTAACGCCAAAGGGCGAAACCGAGCTGACAGCCGAAGAGCGCCTGCTCCGTGCGATATTTGGCGAAAAAGCCCGCGAAGTGCGTGATACTTCATTGCGTGTACCGCATGGCGAATCCGGCATCATTGTTGATGTAAAGGTATTTAGCCGCAAAAACGGCGACGAGCTGCCGCCGGGTGTTAACCAGGTTGTGCGCGTATATATCGCGCAAAAGCGCAAGATTTCTGTGGGTGACAAAATGGCGGGCCGCCACGGTAACAAGGGCGTTATTTCCCGTGTGTTGCCTGTAGAAGATATGCCATTTTTGCCCAATGGCAGACCGCTGGATATCGTGCTTAATCCGCTTGGCGTACCATCCCGTATGAATATAGGGCAGGTTTTGGAAGTACATCTGGGCCTGGCTGCAAAGGTGTTGGACTGGAAAGTGGCAACCCCTGTGTTTGATGGCGCAAACGGTGCGGATATCATGGATACACTGGATTTGGCTGATGATTATCTCAATATGGACGAGGATGAATTTGCCGGCAAATGGCAGGGTATACTGGAACCTGAGATATTTGACCAACTGCAAGGAAATCGCGGCCATATTGACGAATGGAAGGGCGTGCCTATTAATCGTGACGGCAAAATACAGCTGCGCGATGGCCGTAGCGGCGAATTCTTTGATAATCCTGTAACGGTGGGCTATATGCACTACCTAAAACTGCACCATCTGGTGGATGATAAGATTCATGCTCGCTCTACAGGCCCATATTCACTTGTAACGCAGCAGCCACTGGGCGGCAAAGCCCAATTTGGCGGCCAGCGTTTTGGCGAGATGGAAGTTTGGGCGCTGGAAGCCTATGGCGCGGCATATACGCTGCAAGAGATATTGACCGTGAAATCCGATGATATCGTGGGCCGCGTTAAGACTTATGAAGCTATCGTAAAAGGCGAGAATATCCCTGAGCCGGGCGTGCCGGAGTCGTTTAAGGTTCTGTTGAAAGAACTGCAAGCCCTAGCCCTGGATGTGCGTGTGCTAAAAGATAATAACACCGAGGTCGAAATTAAAGAAATGATAGAAGATGTGGACGACCTGAATGTGAATATAGAAGGCGTGGAGCCTTCTCGAGACAATGACGATTCGTCATTTGTGAAGAAAGTAAATCGCAGCTTTGCGGACTATCAGGGCACGGAAAGCGGCGCAGTTGGGCTGCTTGAGAAGGTGCTTGAAGCCACAGACGAAGACTTTGAAGACGAAATTGAAGAAGAAGATGAGGATGAAGTCGAAGAAGGCAGCCTGGAAGGTGCTTTGGCCGCCTTTGGCATGAATGATGTTGACGAGATTGACGAAGATGAAGAGATGTATGAAGATGATGAAGATGCGGAAGGGGATGATGCTTAGTGGTAAATAGCGCAGCATTAGCAGAAAAAAGCATGGAGGGGTCCATCGTTTTTGACTCCATCAAGATTGGCCTAGCATCACCTGAAAAAATACGAGAATGGAGCCGAGGTGAGGTTAAAAAGCCCGAAACCATAAACTATCGTACCCTGAAACCCGAGCGCGACGGGCTGTTTTGTGAGCGCATATTCGGCCCGGATAAGGACTGGGAGTGTCATTGCGGCAAATACAAGCGTATACGCTACAAGGGCACGGTTTGTGACCGATGCGGCGTAGAAGTTACAAAGAAAAAGGTGCGCCGCGAGCGCATGGGTCATATAGAGCTTGCCGCCCCTGTATCGCATATCTGGTATTTCCGGGGAATACCCAGTCGCATGGGGCTTATTTTGGCTATGTCGCCCCGCTCACTGGAAAAGATTCTATATTTTGCTAGCTATGTGGTGCTTGACCCGATGGAAACCGGGCTTAGCTACAAGCAACTGCTTACCGAAAAAGAATACCGCGATGCAATCGAAAAATTTGGCGAAAATACTTTCCGTGTGGGCATGGGCGCAGAATCTGTTAAAGAGCTTCTGGATTCCATTGACCTAGAAAGAGAAAGTGCGGAGCTAAAAACATCATTGAAAACTGCCGTGGGCCAAAAGCGCGTACGTGTGCTGAAAAAGCTTGAGGTTATAGAATCTTTCCGTGTTTCCGGCAACCAGCCGGGCTGGATGATATTGGATGCGGTGCCTGTTATACCGCCGGACTTGCGCCCGATGGTGCAGCTGGATGGTGGCAGATTTGCCACATCTGACCTTAATGACCTGTATCGCCGTGTTATCAACAGAAACAACCGTTTGAAACGTCTGCTTGATTTGGGCGCGCCGGAAATTATCGTGCGCAACGAGAAGCGTATGTTGCAAGAGGCTGTAGATGCATTGATTGATAACGGCCGCCGCGGCCGCCCTGTGACTGGTCCGGGCAATCGCCCGTTGAAGTCGTTGTCTGACCTGCTTAAAGGCAAGCAGGGACGTTTCCGTCAAAACCTACTGGGCAAGCGCGTGGATTATTCTGGGCGCTCTGTTATCGTGGTTGGACCTAACCTCAAGATATATCAATGCGGCCTGCCTAAAGAAATGGCGATAGAGCTGTTCAAACCATTTGTAATGAAGCGTCTGGTTGAAATGGGCGAGGCTCATAATATAAAATCCGCAAAGCGTATGGTGGAGCGGCTGGAAGAGCGTGTTTGGGACGTCTTAGAGGATGTAATCAAAGAGCATCCGGTTATATTGAATCGCGCACCAACCCTGCATAGACTGGGCATACAGGCATTTGAACCTGTGCTTGTAGAAGGTAAGGCGTTAAAAATTCATCCGCTTGTATGTTCGGCCTTTAATGCCGACTTTGACGGCGACCAAATGCCCGTGCATTTACCGCTATCAGTGGAAGCCCAGGCAGAATGCCGCTTCCTTATGCTATCGTCCAATAATCTGCTAAAGCCATCCGATGGCGCGCCTATTACAGTGCCGTCGCAGGATATGGTACTGGGCATTTACTACCTTACAATTGAGAAGCAGGGTGATATGGGCGAAGGCAAGATTTTTAAAGACGAAGAAGAGGCCATGCTGGCATATGATAATCATCTTATTACACTGCATGCCAAAATCAAGGTGCGCAGGAGATTTGAGATTGATGGCGAAATGCAAAGCCGCTTGGTAGAAACCACCGTGGGTCGCGTAATATTTAACGAAGCCATTCCGCAAGATATTGGCTTTGTAGACCGCAGCGTGCCAGAAAATATCTTTAATTACGAGATTGACTTTATTTGCGGCAAAAAGCAGCTGCAAAATATAATTGATAGATGCATCAATGCATATGGTTTTACAGAAACTGCCATTGTGTTGGATAAAATGAAGGATTTGGGCTTTAAATACTCTACCAAGGGTGCATTAACTGTATCTTTGGCGGATATGGAAATTCCTGCCGTGAAAAATGAGATTATTGAAAAGGCGGAAGCGGAGGTAGAAAATGCCACACGCATGTTCCGCCGTGGCTTGATGACCAACGAAGAGCGTCACAACAGGGTTGTTAGCATCTGGAACGAAGCTGACAGCACCATTGCCGACCAACTCTTCGACGGCCTGGGAGAATTTAATAGCATACAAATGATGGCTACATCTGGTGCCAGAGGCTCCAAGGCGCAGATAAAACAGCTTGCGGGTATGCGTGGCTTGATGTCGTCGCCATCCGGCGGCATTATCGAACTGCCAATTAAATCCAATTTCCGCGAAGGACTATCTGTACTTGAGTACTTCCTTTCTGCCCACGGTGCGCGTAAAACACTATCCGATACGGCTTTGAAAACTGCCGACTCTGGATATCTCACGCGCCGTCTGGTGGATGTTTCGCAGGATATTATCATCCGCGAAGATGATTGCTTGGGTGATGAAAAAGAAAAGCCCGGCATGTGGGTTTCGGCCTTTATGGATAAGGCTATTGCAGATAGCTTTGAAGTGATAGAATCCTTGCGCGATAGAATTGTAGGCCGCTGGTCCATTGACGAAATTCGCCATCCGGAGACCGGAGAGGTGCTGGCAGAAGCCGATAGTATGATATCACCGGATGCCGCCGCTGCAATTGAAAATGCAGGCATTGAAAGCGTATTTATACGAACCATCCTCACATGCCGTTGCAAAATTGGTCTGTGCAGCAAATGCTATGGTGCAAATATGGCCAGTGGCCGTCCTGTTCGCACAGGAGAGGCCGTGGGTATCATCGCAGCGCAGTCCATCGGCGAACCAGGCACGCAGCTTACCATGCGTAATTTCCAGACGGGTGGCATTGCGTCGGTTGAGGATATCACGCAGGGTCTGCCCCGTGTTGAGGAGCTATTTGAGGCCAGAAAGCCCAAAGGCTTGGCTATTATCGCCGAATTTGGTGGCATAGTTGGTATTGCTGACAGCAAGAAGAAGCGTGAGGTAATAATTACCAACCCACAAACAGGCGATGTAAAAGAATATCTTATCCCATACGGCTCGCGTATTTGCGTGCAGGGCGGCCAGGTTGTTGAAGCCGGAGATGAAATTACAGAAGGTAGTATATACCCGCATGATATCCTGAAAATCAAAGGTCTACGTGGCGTGCAGGATTATATGCTGCAAGAAGTACAGCGCGTATATCGCCTGCAAGGTGTGGATATTAACGATAAGCATATCGAAGTGATTGTGCGCCAAATGCTAAAGCGCGTGCGCGTAGAAGAAAATGGCGATTCACATTTCCTGCCGGGCAGCTTAATTGACTGGCTGGACTTTGAAGAGAAAAACGCCGAACTTATCCGCAAGGGCCTCACTCCTGCAGAAGGTAGCCGCGTATTGCTGGGTATAACTAAGGCATCGCTTGCAACGGACAGCTTCCTTTCGGCTGCCAGCTTCCAAGAGACCACCAGGGTATTGACGGAAGCCGCTATCAAAGGCAAAGTAGACCCATTGATTGGCTTGAAAGAGAATGTTATCATTGGCAAGCTGATACCGGCGGGTACGGGTATGCCGGTGTATCGCAACATTGATGTAGTGGGCGAGGATGAAGTGCCTGCCAGGTATGGTTACACAGAATATAGCGAAGGCAACGATGTTGACACAAATGCGTCAGAGCTATCAGGCGAGCTGGCCGACGAAGAGACCATGCCTATTGAAAGTGTGGTCGCAGCGACTGAATTTAACGAATAACTATACAGTATGCAGGGGCGGCCGCAAAGGTGGCCCCTGCAATATTTTGAACGAAATATAAAAGAGATGAACACATGAATATTTATAATCTTAGCGAAAGTAATATGCCGTATGTAGCCAGATTTATGAGCGAAATCCAACCGGGCTGGTGGAGTTATGAAGGGGCACTAGGGCAGCTTAGTAATGTTGAAACAATGGTAGGCACGGTTGGTTGGCTCATTGGGGAGGACGAGCTACATCCCAAAGGCTGGGCTCTTTGTCGTGAACTAAAGGGATATAAAGCCATCGAGCTTGAGTGTTGTGGATATGATGACAACGGAACATTTGCACTTGAACATAAACTTGGTTTGCTCTTTGATGCAATTAGTGATTATGCAAAGAGCAAGGAATACTTAACATTCAGAACGAGCATGGGTTCTCAACAATTTAATATTCACTATAGAGAGCTAGGAAATATCGGAGACGAAATCAATAACCTTATATCTATAGATAGAATTGATTACAATTGGCTTTTGGATTATGGCTTCAAGGTAATCGGAATTCAACCTAACGCATATGGAGATAAATTTCATTGCATTTTGCTTGCAAAGGATTTGCGATGATAATTGAAAGTTTATGCACCATTGCCAGTAGCAATGCCGCAGCTCTGTAGCCTACTTACTTTTTTGGAGGGAATTATACGTGAACTTTGAAGCAATGATAGGAAGCTCGCTTTCACAAAAGCTTGCAAATATAGGTATTGCAACACCAACGGAAATACAGCGCTATGCTATGCCCATCATCATGGCAAAACGCGACCTAATTGCGCAATCGCCCACAGGAACAGGCAAGACACTGGCATATCTACTTCCTATTGTGGCTCGTATAGACCCTGAAGTTCGGGCGGCGCAAGCTATTGTGGTTGCACCTACATACGAGTTGGCTGCACAGATTGCCAAAGTCGCAAGCGGCCTGATGGATAATGGAGATGATGTGGCCCTGTTGATTGGTTCGGCTGGCAAGGCTCGGCAACTAGATGCGCTGAAGAAAAAACCGCGTATTATTGTGGGCTCTATTGGCCGTATACTGGAATTCATTGCGGATAAAAAACTTAGTGTACATCATGTTAAAGCGCTGGTATTTGACGAGGCTGATAGGCTGATTGACGATGAAAATATCGGCAGCATTGAACGGCTGGTGAAATCTACGCTGCGGGAGCGGCAGATTTTGCTTTTTTCGGCCAAGATACCGGAAACAACGCGAAATCTAGCCATGCCACTAATGAAAGAGCCGGAAATACTAATTACTGATAGTGCCATCAGTTTGCCTGAAAATATCAGCCACTACTACATTATTGCCGATTTGCGCGAGAAATTCGGTATGCTGCGCAGGCTGGTTCATGCCAGAGAAATGTCAAAGGCAATGATATTTGTAAACAGACCTTTTGCAATCGAAAAAACTGCTGACCGCCTTAATCATCATAAGCTACCCGCTAGCCCACTGTACGGCGCGGCAGATAAAATCCGCCGCAAGCAAGCCCTGGATGACTTTCGCGCGGGTCGCAACAGGCTTTTGGTGGCCAGTGACATCGGCGCGCGCGGCCTGGATGTTGACGGGCTAAAATTTGTAGTTAACTTAGATTTGCCTGATAGCGAGACGGGATATCTGCATCGCGCCGGACGCTGCGGTAGGATGGGGGCTTCGGGTGAGGTATATTCGATAGTTACCATGGGTGAAGTGGACAAGCTTGATAAAATTGCGAGAAAACTGGGGATTAATATCACGGAAGTGCGGAGGTGAACAAATGAATGGAAGCTTGATTGAAAAATTGATGCCCATAACTGCCGAAGAGGAGCGTGTGCTGGAAAGCGGCGAAATAGACCCCACCGTATACACTGAAAATGCGGATTTTGTGGTGGATGGCCGCAAGCTTCTGTCCGCCAGCAAGTTGATTGAAATCCGCCGCCACACGCGGTTTGTGCATTTCCCCAAGCATCGTCATAATTACATAGAGGTCGTTTATATGTGCCAGGGCGAGACCACGCATATTGTAAACGACGAAGCTATACAGCTGGAAGAAGGCGACCTGCTGTTTCTAAGTCAGCGAGCCGTACATGAGATATTACCGGCGCGCAAAGAGGATATTGCGATAAATTTCATCATACTGCCAGAATTTTTTGAGCAGATGTATGCCATGCTGGAAGAGGAAAAAAGCCCGCTTTCGGACTTTTTGATAGGCTGCCTATTTCAACGGCACAGCAATTATAACTATCTATATTTTAATGTTGCGGGTGTGCTGCCCATCCAAAATCTGGTAGAAATTTTGGTATATTATGTGTCAGAAGAAAATGTAGACCAGGGATTGCTGGCTATAAAACAGCGCACGATGGCATTGCTTCTAGTGCAGCTGATGCATTTTGCCGATAAAATGCGTACCAGCCAGGATGACGCAAGCAAGGACAGCCTGGCCGTGGCCGTGCTGAAATATATTGACTCCAAGTACAAAGATGCCACGCTAACAGAATTTGCTGCCATGCAAAATTATGATATGGCATGGGTTAGCAAGGAGATAAAACGACAGATTGGCAAGACTTTCAAGGAGCTGCTGCACGAAAAGCGCATGTCGTTGGCTACATATTTGCTGGTGCATACAAAAATTTCTATTGCCGAACTAATGGCAATTATCGGCTACGAAAACTCCAGCTTTTTCCATAAGAAATTTAAGGGCCGTTACGGCATGTCGCCCAAAGAATACCGCCAAAAATCTCGCTCGTAGGGGGTCGAATTATGAATTATTATTTAGCTATAGATTTAGGTGCATCATCCGGCCGCCACGTTCTGGGCTGGATGCAGGATAGCGCACTACATACAGAGGTCGTCCACAGCTTTAAAAACGATATTATTGAAATAGACGACACGATGTGCTGGGATATTGATAAAATCTTCACGCAAATTATTGAGGGCCTGAAAAAATGTGCTGCGATTGGCAAAATACCGGAAACAGTGGCCATTGACAGCTTTGCTGTGGACTTTGTGCTGTTGGATGCTGATAATATGCGCATTGGAAATGCCGTGTCATATAGAGACAGCCGCACGCAAGGCATGGAGCAAATTGTCTTTAACAAGATGCCGGAGTCCGAAATGTACAGCCGCACAGGCGTCATCAGCCATAATTTCAACACAATATATCAGCTGCTGGCATTACAAAAGCAAAATCCGGAACTGCTTGACCGTGCCCACAGTCTGCTGATGATTCCAGATTATCTGAACTTCCTGCTGACAGGCGTAAAGATGTCAGAATATACTAATTCTAGCACAACAGGCTTGCTGAACTGTGAAAAGAAGAATTGGGATAGTGAAATTATAGATACATTTGGGCTGCCAGCCCGCGTATTTGGCGACATATGCCAGCCGGGTGATGTTGTTGGAGAATTTAGCGCAGATATTGCGAAAAGAGTTGGGTTTACTGCCAAGGTTGTGTTATGTGCCAGTCATGATACGGCATCAGCTGTGGTTGCAACGCCTTTTGATGCCGCAAAGAAAAGCAACTCGCTATTTTTAAGTAGCGGCACATGGTCGCTTCTGGGCGCAGAGATTGACTACATTCATACATCGGAAGCTTCACGCATATCCGGCTTTTCTAATGAGGGCGGCTATGATGGAACTATACGCCTGCTGAAAAACATAATGGGAATGTGGATGATACAATCTGTGCGCAAAGAATACGAAGATATTTGCAGCTTTGCAGAGCTGGATGATATGGCACGGGCCGCAAAAATTGAATCCATCGTGGACTGCACCAGCGATAGGTTTTTCTCGCCAAAGTCCATGAGGGATGCAATTGCGGAAGCTTGTGTGGCTAGCGGCCAGCAAATACCGCAAAATGCAGGTGAATATGCACGCGTAATCTACAAAAGTCTGGCTGTTTGCTACCAACAGGCCATTGTTGAAATTGAAACCCTATTTGGCAAAAATATTGACCGACTGCATATAATAGGCGGTGGAAGTCAGGCAAAATTCTTAAATGAGCTAACGGCAAAGGCCACTGGCAAAGATATCATCGCAGGACCGGTGGAAGCCACGGCTATAGGAAATATTGCCGTGCAGATGATAACCGCGGGGGTATTTGCGAGCCTGGAAGAAGCACGGACAGTTATTAGGAATCAAACATAAGGGGCTGGGTTATAAATGAAAGATTTGATTATCAAAAACATAAATGATATTAAGCCGATAACTATCGAAAATTATGAAGGCAAAAATAGCTTTTTTGCAAAGCCCGTTATACCCTGGGAAGATGTTAGCACATGTTCGGCGGCATTTATTGAGGTGCCTGTTGGCAAATGTTCTTATGTAAACCATTGGCATAATGTTAGCGAGGAAGTTTTTTATATCATTAGCGGCAAAGGGAAGTTGCGCACCTATCATGGCGAAAAAGATGTTGTTGCTGGTGATATGATTTGCTTCCCAACGGGCGAAAAAGGTGTCCATGCCATTGCAAACGCTTCCGATACCGAGCCGTTAGTTTACATTGACTTTGCAGCGAATCCGAGAATTGATATTGCAATAGAGCCAGACACAAATCAAGTGGCGGTTTATGGTGACCATATACCAACCATGACGCTTGATATGCCAAAGAAATAAAAAATCAAGGGTATACGTAAAATCAAGGGTATTTAACCACGAAAGTACACGAAAAAGCACGAAATGTTTTAGTAACAAGGGGTTTCCGTGTACTTTCATGCCTTTTCGCGGTTGATGTCATTACTTGTGGTACTATAGTCATTTTAGTTGAAAAGGGTCTTGTGTCGAGCCCAAAACCCATTTTCAAGTTAAATTACTATACATACCAACCATCATGATTTTGGATATTTTTACGGACTATTTTATGATTACACAAAAACGGTCGTCACTTTTCATAAAAATAGTCCTTTTTTTGTGTGTACAATTATGCTACAATATTGAAAAGTCAATGGGAAGGGGTGATATTACGGACACTAATAATGATATTCGCTTTCTACAAGCGGCGAAATCTTACAACCAAATTGGCGTGGACGCAAATACAGCAATTAACACCCTTTCACAAATACCCATTTCCATACACTGCTGGCAGGGCGACGATGTAGCGGGCTTTGAAGGCTCAACACTTTCCGGCGGCGGCCTGGCTGTAACCGGCAATTATCCCGGACGCGCACGCAATTACGCCGAGCTAATGGATGATATTGCCCAGGCGCTATCCTATATTCCCGGTAAGCACCGTCTTAATCTACATGCCAGCTATGCAATAACGGATGGAAATATTGATAGAGATGCGCTGAAGCCCGAACATTTTTCCAAATGGGTAGACTTTGCCAAAGTACAAGGCCTTGCGCTGGACTTTAACCCTACATATTTTTCGCATCCTAGAGCCAATATTGCCACGCTTTCCAGCTATGATAACGATATACGCAAATTCTGGATAAACCACGGCATTGCTTGCCTAAAAATAGCGGAATATTTTGCAACAGAGCTGGATACATATTCGCTGATGAACATTTGGATACCTGATGGCTCCAAGGACATTCCGGCAGACAGGCAAACGCCGCGCCAGCTTTTAAAAGACTCACTGGATACGATATTGGCGGCTGGATATGATAAGGAAAAGGTACTGGTATCTGTAGAATCTAAGGTATTTGGCATTGGGCTGGAATCCTTCACGGTGGGTAGCCATGAATTTTACATGAACTATGCCGCAAGCCGCGACATACTGTGCCTGCTGGATAGCGGCCACTATCATCCCACAGAAAATGTGTCGGACAAAATATCTGCTATGATGGCCTTCTTTGACAAGGTAGCTCTGCATGTAACACGCCCGGTGCGCTGGGATAGCGACCATGTTGTGCTGTTTGATGACGAAATGCGTGCAATAGCCGCCGAAATTATCAAACACGGCGCGGATAGGGTGCTTCTGGGGCTGGATTTCTTTGATGCCAGCATAAACCGTATTGCCGCCTGGGTTGTTGGCGTGCGCTCGGCACAAAAGGCTCTGCTGTATGCCCTGCTAACGCCACATGAGAAGATGGCGCAATTGCAAAAAGAAGGCAATCTAACAGAACTGCTGATATTGCAAGAGCAATTGAAAATACAGCCTTTTGGCGATGTATGGAACCATTTTTGCCAAGTTAACAATGTCCCGGACGAATCAGATTGGTTCGCGGGCGTAAAAAAATATGAAAACGATGTATTATTGAGGAGGAATTAAAAATGAATCGATTTAAGAAATTTATCACATTGGCGGCCATTTCCATGGTGTCCGTATTTGTATTAGCGGCCTGTGGCGGTGGAAGCGGTGGCGGTGGCGACATCACAGCCGCAGGCGTTGCAGATGGCAGCGAAGAAGTTACTATAGGCATAGCTTGGTGGGGCTCGCAGCTGCGCCATGACAGAACCAGTGAAGTTATTGCCATGTTTATGGACCAACATCCAAATATCACTGTAAACTACGAGTTCTTTGATTCTGGCGGCTACTGGACTGCGCTAGATACACGCGTTGCGGCCAATGATGTATGGGATTTGTTCCAGCTTGGCTCCAACTATCCGGAATATCGCAACCACATCCTGCCGCTTAATCCGTTTATAGGCACTGTGATTGATGTTTCCAACACAACACAAGAATTTATTGATATTACAACCAGCTATAATGGCGACATCGTTGGTCTTTCTAACGGCGTTAATGCCCAAGGTATAGCATATGACCCGGCAATGTTTGAAGCCGCCGGCGTTCCGCTGCCGCATATCAATTGGACATGGGCAGAATTTGAAAATGCCGCACTTGCAATCTCTGCTACACATGGCCATTGGGGCTTTGGCAACTGGGGTCAAAATGAAGGCATTATTCTGACGCAGTTTATCCGCCAGCAAGGTCATGAGTTGTATCATGAATCTGATATCCGCGCATTAGGTATTGACAATCCATCAACAATGGTAGATTATTTCCGCATGAGACAAAATATGGTAGAAGCCGGCGCCTCTCCGGACGTTGGTCAAATGATGCTTATCACAGATATTGAAGGCGACCCTGTTGCAATGGGTACTGCCGCGATGACATATGTTGCATCTAACCAGTTTGTGGCATTAAACAATGCCGCGCAAGAAGTTGACCCGGGACGCCAGCTTCGCATGACAGTTCTTCCGGGCCATCCTGGCGGTTATGCCGCATCTAATGTGGTTAACAGCCAAATGTTCTCCATGTCTACAACAGATTGCGAAGGCCGCCAACAGGCTGCTGCTATGTTCCTTAACTTCTTTGCAAATAGCATCGAAGCCAACAATATCTTGCAAGCAGAGCGCGGTATTCCTATCATGAACCATGTGCGTAATGCGCTGGAAGCTGCTGCTGACGATGCTGTTGCACAAACATTTGCTTTTATATCCATGGTTGGTCAATTGAGTGATGAAGATGGCATGGGTCATATTATTGGCAATCCGCGCCAAGCTGAAATTGAAGACCATATCAACACGCAAGTAGAGCGCGTTATAACCGGCCAAGCTACGCCGGAGCAAGCCGCGCAAGATTTGTTAGACTTTGCATTGTTCATCGTTTCTCAAAACTAGAAATATCCGCAGCAGGGGCGACCGGAACGGTCGCCCCTGCAACGAAATGAGGTGATATCATGCCATCTCGGCGTTTTTTGCTGACGAGATTTAGCAAAGAGGAGCTTAAGGAGTGGAGCGCTGGCTATATTTTTGCCGCTCCCTTCATTATAGGCTTTTTGTTCCTGATGATTGGCCCCATGCTTATGTCGCTGTATTATTCTTTCACGAATTTTACCCTGGGCACCGCATATAGATGGGTAGGGCTGGACAACTATAGCCGCCTATTTTTTAATAACTTCACAGATTTTCATAATTCTGTTTTTGTAACATTCCGTTTTGTGCTGCTTTCTGTGCCTGTGCGTATGGTATTTGGCCTGGCTATTGCATATGTGCTAACGCGCAAAATGCGCGGCGTGCATTTCTATCGTTCCGTGTATTATCTGCCTACGCTGATAGGCGGCTCTATAGCTGTGGCCCTTGTGTGGGGTCAGCTTTTCCAGATGGATGGCGTTGTGTATAATGTCCTGGAAGCCACTGGTATTGGCGGTGTTAACTGGTTTGCTTCGGTTTCGCTTGCGATATATCCGCTGGTGGCAATGAGCGTGTGGCAATTTGGGGCGGCTATGATAATTTTTGCGGCGGGGTTGAAAGACATACCGGAATCATATTACGAGGCCGCGGAAATTGATGGGGCCAACAAATGGCAGAGCTTTTTCAAAATTACGCTGCCATGCCTATCGCCTATCATACTGTACAACCTCGTTATGCAGACGATATCTGCCTTTATGACATTTACCCAAGCATTTGTTATCACGGGCGGCGGCCCGGCAGGCGGCACGAATTTTGTTGCACTGTATATCTACCAGCACGCGTTTATCTGGCGCAATATGGGTTATGCTTCGGCCATGAGCTGGATATTGCTATTAATTGTGGCGGCATCTACCGCATTGATACTGATAACATCAAAACGCTGGACATTCTATGCCAACGAATAAAGGGGGGATATAGCTATGGCAACCAAAAAATTAGTTAGCAAAACCATATATCATATTTTGGTCGCGGCCTTTGGTTTTATCATGGTATATCCCGTGCTTTGGATGGTTATCGGCTCGTTCCGAAACAACCCCGAGATATTATCCGGCACACTTTCGCTAATACCAAATGACTGGTCACAAGGCGTGGAAAACTTTCGCACAGGCTGGGCGGGCTTTGCCGGTACGACCTTTAGCACATTTTTCACTAATTCGTTGATATTAGCGGTTTCTGCTACTGTTGGTGTGCTGCTCAGTTCATCTGTTGTAGCATATTCGCTTTCGCGTTTGCGCTATCCCGGCAGAAGAGTTGTTTTCATGCTTATGCTGTCAACCATGATGATACCTGGGCAGGTTATTATGATACCACAGTTTATCATCTTCCACAGCTTGGGCTTGGTTGGTACATTTGTGCCGCTTATATTGCCTGCGTTCTTTGGGCACGGCTTCTTCATCTTTTTGATGATGCAGTTTATGGTATCTATACCAAAAGAGCTGGACGAGGCCGCTATTGTGGATGGCTGCAACAAATACACAGTATTTACGCGCATTGTGTTCCCGTTATTAAAGCCCGCACTTATAACCACAGCAATAATACAGTTCTATTGGGCATGGGATAACTTTATGGGACCGCTTATTTATTTGCAAAACGTAAGCCAATGGCCAGTTTCTATCGCCCTGCGCAACTTTGTATATGCTGGTAACACAAACTTTGGCGCGATGTTTGCGATGTCTACACTGTCGCTTATACCGGTATTTGTGATGTTTCTGATTTTCAACAAGCGTCTGGTGGAAGGTATTAATACATCGGGCATAAAAGGATAAGGGGCGGGTACTATGATTGATAGAAAACAACTTGTTTCAAGGCATAATCCCATATTAAACGGGATTTCCACGGAATCCCCATTGTCGGTTGGCAACGGGGATTTTGCCTTCACGGTGGATATCACAGGAACTCAAAGCCTGTGCAACCATTACACTGCGGCGCATTTTCCACTGTGCACAATGTCCAATTGGGGCTGGCATACCGCGCCCACAACGGATGGAAAGACATACACTCACGCCGACTTAGAAATGACCGAATATGACTACGCTGGGCGCAAAATACACTATCCGGTAGAAAAAAAGCCCGGCAACGAGGAAGTATACGACTGGTTGCGGCATAATCCGCATAAATTTAACCTGGGGCGCATTGCGCTGATGTATGATGGCGAAGAAATTATGCCGGATGATATATCGGATGCAAGCCAAACCCTGCATTTGTGGGAAGGGCGGCTGGAAAGCACATTTACGCTGCATGGTCAGAAAGTTACTGTTCACACAGTGTGTCATCCGAAATATGATGCTGTTGCGTTTAAGGTCGAATCCGTGTTGGTCGGCCTGGTCGGCCTGGAAATCTCCATCACCTTCCCATATGGTCATCACGATATCAGTGGCTCGGACTGGAACAGCCCGCACCGCCACAAGGTCACGCATATTGATTCGGGCTTGATTATGCACGAAATGGATGATATCACGTATTATGTCAGGCGCGATGGCGATGCAAGCTCAATTGCATTTACATTCGATAAAAAGCGCGATGGCGTGATGTTGCGTTACGGCCAATGCCTAAAGGCTTCGCAACAAGCCTGGGAGCAATACTGGAATACCGTTGGTATTGCGGATTTTGGTGCATCTACCGACCCGCGCGCGGCAGAACTGGAGCGCCGCATGGTACTTTCGCTGTATTTGCTAAAAATCCAGTCTACAGGCAAATTGCCGCCTGCCGAGACGGGATTGACTGTAAATTCCTGGTATGGTCGTTTTCATTCTGAGATGTATCTGTGGAATTGCGGCTTTATGGCCCTATACAATCTGGGCGACAAGCTTTTGCCAAGCATAGAATGGTGGCGGAGTATTATGCCACAGGCTAGGGAACTGGCATCCGGACAGGGCTTTGCAGGTGTACGCTGGCCAAAACAGCCCGCAGATGATGGCATATCCGCGCCATCATATATCGCGCCTTTGCTGTGCTGGCAACAGCCGCATATTATATATATGCTGGAAATGCTGTATCATCAGCAAGATGAAGGGGACCGGCAGGAATTTTTGCGACATTACTGGGAAATTGTGGATGAAGTTGCTAAATTTATGGTGGACTTTATGCACTATGAGGCCGATAGCGACACATATAACCTCATCGCGCCGCTAATACCCGCACAGGAAAACCATAATCCACTAGATGTGAAAAATCCTGTGTTTGAGGTCGAATACTACAGATTTGGGCTGAATATCGTGGCAAAATGGGCGGAACGGCTGGGTGAAACTGCTGACGACTGGCAAAAAGTAGCAAATAAAATAGCCAAGCCTGCCATCAAAGATGGCCTGTACATGGCCCACGAGAATTGTCCGGATACTTACGAGAAATTTAACGAAGACCATCCCATGATGGCCGGAGCCTATGGTCTGATACACAGCGACCGTATAGATGCCGCCGCAATGGAAACCAGCCTGCGAAAGGTACTGGAGTGCTGGCATCAAGAAACCATGTGGGGCTGGGATTTTGCGATGATGGCAATGTCCGCCGCGCGGTTGGGCCTTACAGAGCTGGCTATGGATTTGCTGCTGTGGGATTCGCCTAAAAATCAATATGTAGCCAGCGGCAACAACTTCCAGCGCAGCAGAAATGACCTTCCGTTATATTTACCGGGCAATGGCTCACTGTTGCTGGCACTGGCACTAATGTTGGCCGGATATGGAAAGTCCGTCGAAAAGCCGGGCATACCAACAAACGGCAAATGGCAGGTCACATATGAAAATATCGCAAAATTTCCATATTAATTTTAGCTTAAAAGCCTTTGGTAATAGACATCCAAGGGCTTATTTTATTTTGTTGCAACTGAAATAAAATCATGATACAATGTTGGTGTAGTCAATTATATTATACTTTTTAGGAGGAATTATCATGGCTGCTATTCCGAAAACCATGAAGGCGATTGTTAAGGCGAGGGGCGAATATGGCGGGCTGGAGCTGCAAGAAAAGCCGGTGCCACAGATTTCTAAAAACGATGTGCTGGTAAAAATTCGCAAGACGGGTATTTGCGGTACAGATGTGCATATTTACAAATGGGATACCTGGGCAGAACGCACAATCAAGCCGCCACTAACCATTGGGCATGAGTTTGTTGGCGAAATTGTAGCTTTGGGCGATAATGTGACCGGTTTTAACATTGGCCAGCTGGTTTCCGGCGAAGGCCATGTGGTTTGTGGCAAATGCCGCTGGTGCATTACGGGCAAGCCCCATCTATGTCGCCAAACCGTGGGCATTGGCGTTAACGGCGATGGTGTTTTTGCCGAATATGCCGCCATTCCTGCACAAAATATCTGGCCTGCACCAGCGGGTATCCCGGAAAATGTGCTTGCCATCCAAGACCCGCTTGGAAACGCCATACATACGGCGTTATCCTTTGATGTGTTGGGCGAAGATGTGCTTATAACCGGTGCCGGTCCAATTGGCATCATGGCGGTGCCTGTGCTTAAAATGGCGGGGGCTCGCAATATCGTAATAACCGCCCGTCGCGATGAGCCATTAAAAGTAGCCAAGGAGCTTGGCGCAACACGCACAGTCAATGTAAAAAAGGAAAAAATAAGCGATGTGATGAAGGAAATGGGCATGGCAGAGGGCTTTGATGTTGGCTTGGAAATGTCCGGCAACCCAGAAGCCTTTGCTGATATGATAGACAATATGGCAAATGGTGGCAAAGTAGCCATACTGGGCATATTTGCCGATGACATTAAACTGGACTGGAACAAAGTTATCTTCCGTTGCCTTCACATGAAGGGCATTTACGGCCGCGAGATGTTTGACACATGGTACAAAATGACGGCTCTGCTAGAGACTGGCTTGTCGGAAAAAATTGAAAAGTTGGTCACGCATGAATTTGGTTTTGCGGACTACGAAAAAGGTTTTGAGACGATGATGAAGGGCGAGGCTATTAAGGTTGTGTTAAACTGGAGCTAGAGGCATGGACGAGTATGTATATGTGGACATCCGAAGGCTAACGACCACAATCGGGCTGAAATTGATTCAAATTGCAGCAGCAGCCGGCATAATTGGCGTGATGTGGCGGCTGCTTTTATCTGATTCGTCCATAACAGTGATTTATATCGTATCTCTGATATTGGCCGGGCTGGGCACGGTTTGTTTTGCAATCTCCTTTTTGCAAAACATGAAGCTGTCGCGACTAAAGCGCATTGGCACGGCATACAAAACCGCTATCACATATGACAAAGAATTTTCGCTGTATAGCAACACTGCATTGCGTGTCCATGTGAAATACATAGATGACATGGGCATGGAAGTAATTCCTAAGGGCCGCTGGTATGGACTGCACACCAACTGGGGCTGGCAGGCAAGGGCTATACGGCCTGGCAGCTCTTGGGGGCCGCTTCCCATACTGCCAATGAGTCGGCTTGAATTGTCGGCAAAGGTGTATGTTAATCCAGATAATCATAAGGACTACGCGATGGATGTGCGCGTGAAAAGAAAGCAATAATGGTGACGTGATATGAAGCAGAGGATGCAGGATTTTCATATGTTGATGGGATTCCGTGTGGCAATTATGGCGGCGGTACTTCTTGTTGTTGCTATCATTGGATTTATTAATCCTAATGCGGAGCTGCTTAGCTTTATCCTTCCGCTTTGCAGCGCGTTTTTTGGTATTGCCCTGGGATTTTGGCTAATAGGGATGCATCGGCAGCGCATGCTAGCACGGTTGCAAACGCAAGGCACGGCATATGATGCCGATAATGTAGATTATGCCTCGGCCAATATGCTGAATATGACTTTTCTGCGAGACCATCTGGCTTTTCGCGCATATTTCAGCTATACAGACAAAAGCGGCGACACGCATACCACCGGAACGCGCTGGTATGCCCTGCGCTTGGATAAAACCGAAACATATCTTACGCCGCTGGATAATTTTACGTTTACGGCGCGAGTCTATGTTAATCCTGACAATACGCGGGATTATTCGGTGGAGCTGTATGTGGAAGAGTGAATGGGAGGACTGACCTATGAGAAAGGAACGTATCAAAGGCTTTGCGGCAGGGATTTTGGTAATGGTGATTCTGTCGGCTACTTTGGTTTTTGCCAGCCCTGGTGTTATGCGCGAAATTCAACATGGCATTAGTGTTGTGTTAAATGGCCGCATGGTGCAGTTTGACGAAGACAGCCAACCATTTATGATGGATGGTAGAACATTTCTTCCTCTTCGTGCTATGTCCGACCTGTTGGGTCTGCCTGTGGAGTTTGACGCTGAAACAAATACGGCCTATGTGGGATATGCTGATGTAGCAGAGCTTTTGGTGGGCACCTGGGAAACAGAGAGGGCAGGCGATACTTCTTGGAATGACCGCATAGAATTATATGCGGATGGTACGGGCAGGATGTTGCAATTCCAAGCAATAACTATCGACCAAATACCTGTACGTAACGAAAGGTATTTTACGTGGAGCATAGACGGCAACATGATAACTCTGTTACATGACAAAGAATCTGGATGGTATCAAAAATTTCGTTTTGCTATCTTTAGGGATGTTTTTGGAAGTGACGAAGTGCTGCTATTGTCAGAGCAATTAACAGATTGGATTAATGGGCATCCGGGAAGCGTTGTGACATTTAAACGAACGGAACCTGAACGAACGGCTCAAGTACCAGGGGATTTGCCTTACACTATCTTTGGTGATAGGGGCAATCGTTTTTATGTTGTGCAGACTGGCGATACATTGTGGAATATAGCCGTGCGAATTTACGGTGATGGCGAGCGGTTTGCAGATATATAGCAATTCTACTTAAAAACAACGAAGTCGCGCGCGACACAACCAGCGCAACAAGGGGGTGTTCGCGCGCGAGCTGAGGCGATTTTAAAGTTGAATTGCTATACTTGCAGCAAACAATATAACAGAAGAAGAATGGGGCTCACTTGCTGGAGGGGCAATTTCGATAGGAACAACACTAATTATTCCGGATTAATGAGGAGGTAAAACATGAAAACAGCATACAACCATTGGGCAAATGTGGCCCAAGAAATTAAAGACAGTGGCCTGTGGAAAACAGAGCGCATTATCACAACACCCCAGGGCGCAAGCATTGACACGACCAAAAATGATGGCTTGATAAATATGTGTGCCAACAATTATCTTGGCCTATCAAACAATGACGAGATTAAGGCTGCGGCTAAGGCGGGTATAGACCGCTGGGGCTACGGGCTTTCCAGTGTGCGCTTTATATGCGGCACGCAGGAGCTGCACAAAAATCTTGAGGCGAAGCTATCCGAGTTTTTGGGTACAGAGGATACTATCCTGTATTCTTCTTGCTATGATGCTAATGGCGGCCTCTTTGAGACCATACTTGGCCCGGAAGACGCCATTATCAGCGACGAACTTAACCATGCAAGTATAATAGACGGCGTGCGGCTGTGCAAAGCCAGCAGATGGAAATATAAAAACAACGACATGGCAGAGCTGGAAAAATGCCTGAAAGAGGCTCAAGAGAAGGGCTGCCGCATCAAGGCTATTGTGACGGACGGCGTATTTTCTATGGATGGCACAATTGCAAATCTTGTTGGTGTATGTGATTTGGCGGATAAATATGATGCCATCGTAATTGTGGATGATAGCCATGGCGTTGGCGTAATTGGTGATGGGCTGCGCGGTGCCCACGAGCATTGTGGCGTTATAGAGCGTATTGATGTGCTTACGGGCACGCTGGGTAAGGCCCTTGGCGGCTCCAGCGG